>Ga0194125_10013012_pt1 | contig 10877 bp, 13 predicted proteins | sample TA2KigC250mmetaG_FD_148626 | JGI IMG/M metagenome (GOLD analysis project Ga0194125, IMG submission 148626) | Freshwater microbial communities from Lake Tanganyika, Tanzania - TA2015034 Kigoma Deep Cast 250m | ecosystem: Environmental > Aquatic > Freshwater > Lake | place: Tanzania: Lake... | reverse complement strand
GAGGGCGAGGTCTCAGCAGTTTCGGAGCCAGCAGCAGTTCCCGCCGCCCTAATCCGTTGATGGCCCGGCATTAAGGAAGTCTGCGGCCGATCCGGATTGGTGGGCGCTATTTTCGCACTCGCAGATTTTTCTTGTAGTCTCGGTCTACTTGTAGTATTATTGCAGCAAGATGAACGGGCTACCCAAGGGTCCCGAGGCCGCCCGGCTGCGCCAGCGCAAGTTCGAACTCATCCGCCGGTTCCACCTCCCGGAAGATCTCCTGCCCGGCTGCCTCTCGGTAAGCCACACCCGCTGCGGCAAGCCCACCTGCCACTGCGCCTGTGGCGAGGGGCACCCCGCTTGGTCGCTGACCTTTATGGCCCGCGGCCGTAAGCGCGTCGAACGCATCCCCAGAGCATGGGTGGAACAGGTTGGGCGGCGCGTCCGGGCCGGTCACGAGTTCCAGGACGCCCTTCGGGAAGTCCTCACCGCCAACGCCGAGCTGTTGGTGCTCTGGCGCAAGCAGCAGGCCCTGCGCAAATCGAAAGCTCCATGAAAGGACCCAGCGCCCAGGGGATGCAGAACTACGCCTCCCACTGTCTGGGCCTGAAGTCCTACCTGAACAATCCCGGCGACGGGCGCCGGCAACCCGAGATTCCCGCGCGGGACTTGGTCTGGGCGCTGCTGATCAGCCGCATCCTGCGGGTGTCCAGCTTTCACCATTTGGAGTGGCTGGTGCACTCGCCGGCCCGGCCCGCCCTGGGAGTGGGCCGCACCTTCGGCGATGACGCCCTGGCCTACTTCACCGAGCGACTGGACCCGGATGTGACCCGCCAGGCGCTGGCCGCTGCCCTCCAGCAGGCCAAGCGTAACAAGGCCTTCGAAAACAGCCCCCGCATCGGCCTGGCCCTGGATGGCACCGGGGCCGGATACACCCACAAGTCGCCTTGCTCGCTTTGTCATCCGGTCCAAGACAGCCAGGGCGCGGTGTGTGGTCACCTGCACCACTTGGTCATGATCACGGTGGTGGGGACCGGGCTGACGCTGCCGCTGGACGTCGAACCCTATGGACCCGGCGACAGCGAGTATGCGGCGGGCCAACGGTTGTTGGGACGAGCGGTAGCTCAACTGGGGCCGCGCTTTGCCGACTACGTGGTGGTAGATGGAGCCTTTGCCACCGCCCCCTTTCTGCATGAGGCCGACCGGCTGGGCATACCGGTGGTGGCCCGCTTGAAAGACAACCTGCCTGAACTTCACCGGGCGGTGGAGGCGCGCTTCGCCAACCGGCCTCCCGATTTGGTCATCCAGGATGGGAAGGACCGTGTCGAGATCTGGGACGCGGATGACTTCGATCCCTGGGAAACGCTCCAGTGGCCGAGCGTGCGGGTGTTGCGGTACCGGCAACACAAACCCAACGGCCAGGTCTATGAGGCCGATTGGCTGACCAACTTTCCCCAACGCAAGCTCAACAGTCTGGGTCTTTATCGCATCGCGAAGAGCCGCTGGGAGATCGAGAACCAAGGCTTTAACGACGGCAAGAACCGCTACGGCATGGAGCACCTGTGCCACCATGAGCCCAACAGCATGGTGCTGAACTGGCTGCTGATCCTGCTGGCCCTGGTCATCGAACGGTTGTACCGCCTCCGCTATCTGCATCGCGGCGAGCACGGCGTCCGCACCGCCATGGAATTAAAGAGCTTTCTTTGGATCCGTCTCTGGCTCCCGGGCGGCCTGGACAGCAGTTGAGTACCAGCTTCGCGCTGGGCGATACCTGCCGGGGCTGCTGCTCTTTGACAAACTGAGGGTTGCGAGGAACTAAGCCAGAAGCCCCGTCGCTTTCACCGCGGCGCGGCAAACGCGGTCCCCTCGAATCGCTCAGCGTCGAGATCGCCGATCTCTCTGCCGCCGAAGTTCCGAAACTGCTGCTGGCGCCGACGGCTGGTTGAGCCGGGGGCGTTTCTCTGTTATCCTCGGTGGTTGGGGCCACCCCGAGAGCGCCGAGGCCAGTAGAGGTTTGTCATGTCAGGCCATTCCAAGTGGGCCACTATCAAGCACAAGAAGGCCGCCCTGGACGCCAAGCGCGGCAGGGCCTTCACCCGCGTCATCAAGGAAATCTCCATCGCCGCCCGCAGCGGCGGCGACCCGGATGCCAACCCCCGTCTGCGCACCGCCATCCTGGCGGCCAAGGCCGCCAGCATGCCCGCCGACAACATCAAACGCGCCGTCCAGCGGGGCACCGGCGAGCTGGAAGGCGGCCAGATTGAAGAGGTGATTTTCGAGGGTTACGGCCCGGGCGGCACCGGCATCCTGGTGGAGGTTGCCACCGACAACCGCAACCGCACGGTAGCCGAGATCCGGCACCTGTTTTCGAAGTACGGCGGCAAACTGGGTGAGCAGGGCAGTGTCTCGCGCCTCTTCGAGCGCAGGAGCCAGATCCTCATCGCCCAGGAGAAGGCCACGGAAGAGCAGTTGATGGAGCTGGTACTGGATGCGGGCGCCGAGGACATCCGCAACGACGGCGTCAACTGGGAGATCGTCTCGCCGACGGAAGCCCACGAGAGCGTGGTGAACGCCATCCATGAGGCGGGTCTCGAAACCGTCTCGGCGCAGGTGGCCATGGTTCCCATGACCTCGATCCGCCTGGAGGGCAAGGATGCCCAGCAGATGCTCAAGCTCAGCGAGGTCCTGGAAGACCACGACGACGTCCAGAACGTGTACGCCAACTTCGACATCGACGAGAAGGTCATGGAGGCCCTGGCGCAGTAGGTGCTCGGGCAGGACATGCGCGTCCTGGGCATCGACTGCGGGGCCGAACGCACCGGCTACGGGGTCATCGACAGCGACGGACGGGAGCACCGTCTGGTGACGCTGGGGGTCATCCGCTCCCGCCCGGGCCGGCCCTTCGAGCAGCGCCTGGCGGAAATCGCCCGGGGACTTCGTGAAGTGATCCTGCAATCTGTTCCGCAGGCGGCGGCGGTCGAGGAAGTCTTCCACGCCGCCAATGTCAAGACCGCGCTTAAGCTGGCCCACGTACGCGGCGTGGCGCTGCTGACGGTGGCCGAAGCGGGGCTGGAGCTGGGCGAGTACTCGCCGCTGGAGGTCAAGACCAGCGTGGTGGGCTACGGCAGGGCGGAGAAGCAGCAGGTGCAGATGATGGTGCGCTCGCTGTTGGGGCTGGAACGCGAAATCTCCTCGGAGGACGCCGCCGACGCTCTGGCGGTGGCCATCTGTCACGCGACACGGGGCGAGCTGGGGAGGGCAGCCTCATGAGACCCATCTGGCTGCTGGCGCTGGCCGCGGCCGCGCTGGCGGCGGAGCCGGCCAGGCTGTTCTACTCGAAGTCGTTTCCCGGCAGTTCGCCCGCCTACGCCGCCGTCAACCTGGACCGCGACGGCCAGGCCGACTACCGCGAGTCCCCCGACGCCGACAATCCCCTCAAGTTCCAGCTCTCGCCGAAGGAGACCGAGGAGATCTTCGCCCTGGTCGAGAAGCTGGGGAAGTTCACCCGGCCCCTGGAGTCGAATCTGAAGGTGGCCAACACCGGGGTGAAGACCTTTCGCTACCAGAGCGGGACCGAGAGGCACGAGGTCCAGTTCAACTATTCGCTCGATGCCGACGCCCGCCTGCTGCTGGATTGGTTCGAGCGCATCTCCGAGACCCAGCGCTACCTGATCAAGTTGGAACGCTCGGCCCGCTACGACCGCCTGGGCGTCCACCAGGCCCTGCTGGAGCTGGAGGTGGCGCGCGACCGCAACCGGCTGGTGGCGCCCCAGCAGTTCCTGAAGGTGCTGGAACGCATCGCCAAGAGCGAGTCCTACCTGCACATGGCCCGCGCACGGGCAGCCGCCTTGGCCGAGTCATTCCGCGCGGGTGTCGCGGGCGGCCAGCAGCAATGAAGTCCGGTCTGCGGGTCCTGGGCGTGCTCGGCGTGTTCGCGCTTACGCTCCCGCCCGCCGCCTCCCAGCGCCCCGAGGAGCGGGAGCTGGGGCAGGCCCTGGCCGAGGCCGGCTCCAGCGTGGTTGACTTCATCCGGGTGGCGGAGAGCCATCTGGCGAAGTATCCCCAGTCCGCGCGGCGGGCCGAACTCGAGCGCGCCTTGGCGCGCGCCGCCATCGACGCCAGGGACGAGCCGCGAACCATCCTCTACGGCGAGCGGGTACTGGCCCGCGACCCCGACGATCTGGAGCTGCTGGAGCGCGTGGCGCAGGCGCTGCTGGCTGGCGAGTCCCCGGACCAGGAGCGCTGCCGCCGCGCCCTGGACTACGCCCGGCGCCTGGAAGAAGGGCTGCGCGACGCAGGTAAGGAGCCGCTTTCGTCGCGCACGGGAGCGGGGAAGTGGCGCGAGGAGCTGGACCGCTCCCAGAGCCGGGCGCTGCTGCTCGAAGCCCGGGCCACAGGTCACCTGGGTAAGCCCACCGAAGGAGCCGCCCTGGCTCGCCGGGCCTATGGGGCATATCCGAGTGTTGAGCCGGCCCGCGAGGCTGCCCGCTGGCTGGCCGCGGCGGGCGACCTCGACGGTGCGGTGCGCCACCTGGCGGAGGCCTTCAGTATCCAGGACGCGCGCGCCACACCGGCGGACCGCGCCGCCATCCGCGTGCGCATGGGCGAACTCTATCGCAAGCTCAAGGGTTCGGAGGCCGGGCTGGGCGACCTCGTACTGGAGGCTTACGACCGCGCCAACGCCCTTCTGGCGGAGCGGCGCCTCAGGCTGCGTCAGTTGGATCCCAACCTCCAGGTCACCAACCCCGCCGATTTCACGCTCAGCGGCCTGGACGGTGAGAAGCTGTCGCTGGCCTCGCTGCGCGGCAAGGTCCTGGTGCTGGACTTCTGGGCCACCTGGTGCGGTCCTTGCCGCGTGCAGCACCCCCTCTACCAGCAGGTGAAGCGCCGCTTCAAGGACCGGCCCGAGGTGGTCTTCCTGTCCATCAACACCGACGAGGACCGCGACGGCGTGCCCGAGTTCCTCGAAGAGAACGGTTGGGACAAGCGGGTCTTCTTCGATGACGGCCTGGCGGCCCTGCTGCGCGTGTCCTCGATTCCCACCACCATCCTGATCGGTAAGCAGGGGCAGATCGCCAGCCGGATGAACGGCTTCATCCCGGAGCGCTTCGTGGACATGCTGAGCGAGCGCATCCAGGAAGCGCTGAGATAATGAGCTTCACGCGCGTCATCCTGCTGGTGCTGGACAGCCTGGGCATCGGGGAGTTGCCGGACGCCGCGGCTTACGGTGACGCAGGCAGCGACACGCTGGGCAACATCGCCCGCCGGCGCGCGTTGCGAATTCCGAATCTGCTGCGTCTGGGACTGGCCAACATCCGCCCGTTTGCGGGGCTGGAGCCGGCGACGGCGCCACTGGCCGCCCACGGGCGCTGCGCCACGGCTTCGCCTGGCAAGGACACCACCACCGGGCACTGGGAGATGGCGGGCATCCATCTCGAGCGTCCCTTCCCGGTGTACCCGAACGGCTTCCCTGCGGCGATCATCGACCAATTCGAGCGGCGCGTGGGGCGGAAGATCCTGGGCAACTGCCCGGCCTCGGGAACCGAGATCCTCGAGGAGCTGGGTGAAGAGCATCTGCGGACCGGGCGGCCCATCGTGTACACCTCGGCCGACAGCGTTTTTCAGATCGCGGCGCACGAGGACGTGATACCGGTGGCGGAGTTGCACCGCATGTGCGAAACCGCGCGCGACATCCTGCACGGGCCGCACCAGGTGGGACGGGTCATCGCGCGGCCCTTTGTGGGACGTCCCGGCGCGTTCGTACGCGACGCCGCCAACCGGCACGACTACGCCGTGCCGCCCCCGCCGGGCCTGCTGCTGGACCGCCTGGAGGGAGCCGACGTCCACGTCCACAGCGTCGGCAAGATCTTCGACATCTACCTGGGACGGGGCATTCGCGGGCAGGCCAAGACCCGCACTAACGCCGAGGGCATGGCGAAGATTCTCGAGGCTCTGGAGAGCGTGCCGGCCGGGCTGGTCTTCGCCAACCTGGTGGATTTCGACATGCTGTATGGCCACCGCAACGATGTCGAGGGCTACGCCGCGGCGCTCGAGGCGGTGGACGCCTGGCTGCCGGACCTGTTGGACAGCCTGCTCCCGGACGATCTGCTGATCGTGACCGCCGACCACGGCAATGATCCCACCACGCCTTCGACCGACCACAGCCGCGAATACGTGCCCCTGCTGGCCTATGGGCCCCGGACGCGACGCGGTGTCGATCTGGGCACGCGCGCCACGCTGGCCGACATCGGGCAAACCGTGGCCGCCAACTTCGGACTGCAACTTCAGAAAGGAACGAGTTTTCTAGAGGCAATCCTATGAGACGACCCTTGATGGCCGGCAACTGGAAGATGTACAAGACGGCCGCCGAAACGGCCGCCTTCTTCGAGAAGTTCAATCCTCAGGTGGCGAACGCCACCCACTGCGACATCGTGATCTGCCCGCCGTTCCCGAATCTCGCGGCGGCGGTGGAAGCCACGCGCGGCACGCGCATCGGAATCGGCGGCCAGAACCTGTACTGGGCCAAGGAAGGCGCCTTCACCGGCGAGGTGTCCGGACCGATGCTGGTCGGGGTGGGCGCTCAGTGGGTGATCATCGGCCACAGCGAGCGGCGGCAGTACTTCGGCGAAACCGACGAGACCGTGCTCAAGCGGACCGTGGCCGCCCTCGAAGAGGGGCTGTACCCCATCGTGTGCGTGGGCGAGCGGCTCGAGGAGCGCGAGGCCGGCCAGACCGAGACGGTGCTGGTCCGGCAGTTCCGCGACGGCATCGGGGGACTCAGCCCCGAGCAGTTCGCGCGCATCGCCATCGCTTATGAGCCGGTGTGGGCCATCGGTACGGGCAAGACCGCCACGCCGGAAATGGCCGCCGAGGCGCACCGCTCCCTGCGCGCGCAGGTCGAGGCCCGCTACGGGAAGGGCGCCGCGGAGCTGGCGCGCGTCCTCTACGGCGGCAGCGTGAAGCCCGACAACATCAAGGGGCTGATGGCGCAAGTCGAGATCGACGGCGTCCTGGTGGGCGGCGCCAGCCTGGAAGCGGCCTCCTTCGCCTCCATCGTGAACTTCTGAGTAGCGCGAGCTTCAGCTTGCGCGGCCGCCGGCTGAAGCCGGCGCTACGTGTACATGAACTCCGCCGTGGCGGTGCAGGCGCGGCTGGGGCTCAGGCGCACCCAGTGGGCGCTGAAACCAGGCGGGAAGACGTGATACTTGTACTCCCCGCGCGGCACGGTTACCGCCTCGTACTTCTTCCACACGCCGTGCCCCAGGAAGTCCACCTCGATGGTCACCTCCACCGCCGCCTCGCTCTCGTGGAACAGGTGCAGCACCTTCCGGTCAAACCCGGTCATCAGGAAAGGATCCGAGGGCTCGCCAGCCTTGACCGGCGTGGAGCGCCACGGCCCGCCCCACCCGGAGGGCTTGCCAAAGCTCCACAGATCGTCGGTCTTGCCGAACCACATGCCGCTCTGCGGCTGCCCGCCCAGCAGGTTGTTGTCCGCGTTGGGCGTGCCCTGGTTGCCGGCCATCACGAACAGGCCGCGGAAAGTGCAGAAATCCGGGATCACGCGCAGGTGAGTGCAAACGGGCCGGACGCCCCAGATGGCGTTCTCAAAGACCATGGGCGAGAGCTCATAGAACATCCCATGGCAGTCCATCAGGTAGCGCTCGGTCTCGACCTCGCGGATACGTGTCCACTCGGTCTGCCAGTACTGATCGAAGGTATGGCTGGCCTTGGGCAGGCGGTGCTTGCGCCAGCGCCCGTTGATGAGCACCTGGAAGATGGCCGAGGCTTCGTCCCAGCCGGTGGCGAACACGGCCCCGCCCAGGTTGGGCCGCCCGGCGCACTCCATGTAGGGCTTCATGTCGAGGATGTTCCACTTCTTCCCGTCGAACTCCGCCAGCCCGCCCTGCGCTTCGTTCCAGGCGCCGTAAGTGTTGTTGGCCACCACCACGCGTCCCTGGCCGGTGTGCCCGCCCTTGAAGTGTGCGGGCCGCTTCAGGCCGAACTCCTTGACCAGGTCGAACAACTGTACCGGCTTGAGGGTGATGACGTCCAGCTCGAAGAAGGCGCCCTCCATGGTGAGCATGTAGACACGGTTGGCCGCGTCCGTGAGATGCGTCATGGTGGCAGTGAGGCGGTGATCGAGCAGGTCCTGGATCACGCGAATGCTGCCGCGCAGGTCGATCGCGTAGGGGCCGATGAAGATCTGCTGCGATTGGGTGTGCACCAGGCGATTGGCGTGCGTGCCGTTGGAGATATGCCGCTGGCGGATCTTGAGGTTCTCGTCGATCTCGTACAGGCCAGTCCCGGAGCCGGTGCGGGCCTTGTGCGAGAGGTAGGTTACGGCCCACAGCACGTCGGCCCAGGGCATCAGCGCGCCGACGCCGCTTTCGCTGCGCGCCGGGCCGCTATCGGCCTTGACGCCCACGTTGGGGATGCCGGGCAGGTGGCTCTGGGAGCGCGCGGCCGCGCCCGCGAGGCCGGCCGCGGTCAGGTTCCGTAACAGATCTCGGCGTGTAGTCATAGACTCACCGATGGGATGATACTAAAGACTATGCCCCGCGTGCTTTTCATCGGCGATATCAACGTGGACGTGATGATGGGCGGCATGGAGTCGCTGCCCGTGGTGGACCGCGAGGTGACCTGCCAGACCTACGACGTAGTGATGGGCGCCTCGACGGTGCTGTGCGCCTGTGCCTACCGCTCGCTGGGCGGAGAGGCGGCCATCATCGGGCTGGTGGGCCGCGACGAGTACGGCGAGTTCATGCTGCGCGGCCTCGGCGATTTCGGCATCGCCACGGATCTGGTGCAGCGCACCGAACGCGTGCGCACCGGCGTGACCGTCAACCTGATCTACCAGAGCACGCGCACGCAGGTGACGTATCCCGGAACCATCGCCGAGTTCGCGGGCCCGGACCTGGAGGAAGCCGTGTTCCAGGGCTTCGACCATGTCCACTGCGGCGGGGTGTACCTGCAAACCGGCTTCAAGCCGCGCATCACGGCGCTGCTCAAGCTGGCCCGCGGGCTGGGGCTTACCACCTCGCTCGATCCCCAGTGGGATGCCACCGAGCAGTGGCAGTACATGGATGAGTGGATGCCCCTGCTGACCTGGCTATTCGTCAACCAGGACGAGGCCATCTCCATCTCGAAGGCGCCCTCGGCGGAGGAGGCCTGCCGCCGCTTGGCGGAACGGACCAACTGCCCGCTGGTAAAGACCGGCCCGGAGGGCGCACTGGTGTGGAACGGCACGGAGGTTCAGGCCGTTCCCTCGTGGCCGGTCGAGGTGGTCGATACCACCGGCGCCGGCGATTCCTTCGATGCGGGCTTCCTCTACGCCACGCTGGAGAGGGGGATGCCGCCGGCGGAGGCGGCCCGCTTCGCCAACGCCGCGGCCGCCCGAAGCTGCATGTTCGTGGGCGGCGTGAGCGCGCGCTCGTCCCACGAAGACGTGCTGCGCTTCATGGGGGGGCGGTGATGCTGAGAAGAGATCAGCGGCCGGCTTGTTCTCTCCGCTTTGGCAGGCACGCAGCGCACCTGTCCGGCACCGGCCGACGCGTCCACAGTGATCAGCCTCTCCCCCTCGCTTGCTTCCGATAGGAGGCTGACTCTGTACTGCCCGTCTTCTTTTTCTCGTCCCAGCGGATCGGCGCCTTCTCAAGGGCTTCCTTGATCGCGGGAACCAACCGCTCCAGGTCACCCTTGACGCTGTAGTCATGAGCTCCGGCTGCAATCGTGCGGGCAGCCAAGTATTCGCCGAACACGCCTGAAATCACGATGAACGGCACATCGACGCCTCGTTCGTGGTAAAGCTCAAGGGCCTTCGAGAGGCTCAACTTCGGCATGACGTAATCGCAGAGAATGAGGTCCCAAGTCGGTACGCGGAGCGCGGACTTCATGGCCTCCTCGTTGTCGACGCGCTCATAGACCGGGTTATAGCCGGCGCGACACAGGTGCCGCAGGACCAGAAGAACATCGTCCTCTGAATCATCGACCATCAGGATTCGCAGCGAAGTACCCATCTATCGGCCCCTCACCGGCGCGGGCGCGTTCAGCACGAGCCAATACAGTCCCAGTTGCCGCACCGCCTCCACGAATTCCGCAAACTCCACCGGCTTACGAATATAGCTGTTGCAGCCCAGCGTGTAACAACTGATCAGGTCCTGCTCTTCGACCGAAGTGGTCAGCACGACTACGGGAAGCAGCTTGGTCAGGGGATTATTCCGTATGAACCGCAAGACCTCCACGCCGTTCACCCTGGGCAGCTTAAGATCCAGCAGGACCAGTACAGGCATGACGCTCAGATCGCGGCCGACAAAGCTGCCCGTACCGAAAAGATAGTCCAGTGCCTCCCTTCCATCTCGGGCCACCACGAGCTCATTCGCCATGTTGTGCTTCCTGAGCGCCCGCTGGGTCAGGACCACGTCGTCAGGATTGTCTTCTACCAGCAGAATGGTCCCTGTGTGCATAGAAGTTCTCTCCTCAAGGCAGTGTGAAATAGAATGTCGCACCCTCTCCCACCGCACCCTCGGCTCCCACCCAGCCCCCGTGTCGATGGATGATACGCTGCACCGTCGCCAGACCGATTCCGGTCCCTTCGAACTCGGTGGGTCCATGAAGCCGCTGGAAGGCTCCAAACAGCTTGCCGACGTAAGACATGTCGAAGCCCACACCGTTGTCCCGGACATAATACCTGCGCTCGGCCCGCGACTCCTCAACCCCCACTTCGATCGTGGCGCTGGTACTACTGTGTTACCAACGAAACGAGCAACAGAACGGGCAGCAGGGGAGCTGCCGAATCAGGGCACGTGCTATCTTGATGCGGAGCGTGGCAATGGACTGCGGATTATGCCGTTCGGCGCGCACGCGGCGAGCCGCGGGGCTGGAACTCGGGCGGAATCCTC
>Ga0194125_10013007_pt1 | contig 10880 bp, 9 predicted proteins | sample TA2KigC250mmetaG_FD_148626 | JGI IMG/M metagenome (GOLD analysis project Ga0194125, IMG submission 148626) | Freshwater microbial communities from Lake Tanganyika, Tanzania - TA2015034 Kigoma Deep Cast 250m | ecosystem: Environmental > Aquatic > Freshwater > Lake | place: Tanzania: Lake... | reverse complement strand
TCGTTAGAAGTTCATACAGACAAAGATATTGACAAATTTATAATTTGGGGTAAAATTCAACGCCACAACTAATTAGGGACGCGTAACGAGTAACTAGTAATGCGTGATTAAGATATGTATTCTATTGCTTACTCGTTACGCATTACGCGTTACTCGTTATAGGAGTTAAAATGTCTACGCCACTTGAAAAGTGGGTTGAAAAGCAGGCTGATTTAATGAAGCCCAAAAAGGTCTATTGGTGCGATGGCTCAGAGGAAGAGGCGCACAGACTGATAGAAATTGGTATTAGCCAAGAGAAGATTAACGGAACCCCGATTTTTATTGAATTAAACCATAAGAATTGGCCTAATGCGTATCTCCACAGGAGTCATCCCACAGACGTTGCCCGCACAGAACATCTTACCTATGTATGCCATCCAAACAAAGAGATAGCAGGCCCAAATAATAACTGGATGGAACCCGTAGAGGCAAAGGAAAGACTTAAGCATCTTTCAAAGGGTTGTATGAGGGGAAGAACTATGTATGTTCTTCCCTATATGATGGGACATCCAGATTCGCCATATTCAAAGGCATGTATTCAGGTTACAGATGTGTCTTATGTGGCTATAAGTATGAGGATTATGACCCGTATGACTAAAAGCGTCATCGATAAAATAGGAAATTCCGAGGATTTTGTAAAAGGGATTCACTCCGTTGGCGACCTTGACCCTCAAAAGCGCTTTATTATGCATTTTCCCGATGAGCATTTAGTTTGGAGTATTGGCTCTGGTTACGGTGGGAATGCCCTTTTGGGGAAAAAATGTTTTTCCTTAAGGATTGCCTCTTGGCTTGGTTTTAAGGAGGGTTGGCTTGCCGAACATATGATTATAATAGGCATAGAAGACCCAACAGGAAATATTACCTATGTAGCAGCAGCTATGCCCTCTGCTTGTGGCAAGACAAATCTCGCTATGCTCGAGTCGGTTCTGCCCGGATATAAAATATGGACCATTGGAGATGATATTGCGTGGATGAATATTGGAGAAGATGGTAGACTTTATGCCATAAATCCTGAAACCGGTTTTTTTGGAGTTGCACCGGGAACATCAATGAGCACAAATCCAAATATAATACGGACATTAAAAAGAGATATGTTTTATCCAGTCTTATTTACCAATACCGCCTTAGATACCTCTACTAATGAGCCCTGGTGGGAAGGCTTAGATGGTGGGATGCCTAAAAATTTACTCAACTGGCAAGGAAGGATATTCAATCCCTTATCGGACGGAAAGGCAGCCCATCCGAATTCCAGATTTACAGTTTCAATAACCCAGTGTCCAACGTTATCTGGTGAATTTGATAATCCTAGGGGTGTTCCTATCTCCGCTATAATCTTTGGTGGAAGAAGGGCAAAGCTTACACCGCTTGTTTTTGAAAGTTTTAACTGGCATCACGGCGTGTTTAATGCCGCAAGGATGGGTTCAGAGACTACAGCCGCAGCGATACATCAGGTGGGGGTAGTTAGACGTGACCCGATGGCGATGCTTCCCTTTTGTGGTTATAATATGGCAGATTATTTTCAGCATTGGTTAAATATTGATAAGAGATGTTCAAACCCTCCAAAAATATTTTTTGTCAACTGGTTTAGGACAGATGAGGTAGGTGATTTTATATGGCCTGGTTTTAAAGAAAATATAAGAGTGCTTAAGTGGGTAATTGAGAGGCTTATTCCTAATAAGATAGGCGCAAGGGAAACCCCCATAGGGTTTATACCACATTTTAAAGACCTTGAACTTTCAGGGTTAGATATTTCAAAAGAGAACATTGAGAGGTTATTTGAAATAAATCCCGATGAATGGAAAACAGAGCTTTTAGGTGTTAGGGATTTTTTTAAACAGTTTGGCAACCGAATGCCCAAAGAAATCTGGGATGAATTTGAAAACCTAAAGAAAAGACTATAGACCCAAGAGCAATTTGGTTGCTTGACACATTCGGCGACAAGCCCCAATGCTTATTGTCGGGAAATCATCCTTTGACAAGCTCAGGATGACCCTGAGCGAGTGAAACAAGTCGAAGGGTCAGAGCAGTCCCGCCAAAGGCGGGAAATGGCTTGTCGCTCTCAGTGTCAACACTGAGTATACCACAAAGTATGCAGAATATAGAAAATCCTGATGTATTATCGGGACCATCGTGGTATACGAATGTGTTGACAATTAGGTTTATTTCTGTTATTATCAAGGTGTGATGAAAAAATGCCAAAGGTAGATATTGGACAAAATGAGCCCTTAGAGAGGGCTCTCAGGCGGTTTAAAAGAAAGATTGAGAGAGAGGGTATCCTTAGAGAGGTCAGAGACCGCAAGCATTATGAAAAACCCAGCATAAAGAAGAGAAAAAAGCAGCGAAAGCCCAGATGGTTTTAGAAAACTATTTGATAAAAATTTTCCCTTCTATAAGATATTTTATTCCATCCCCATAGTTTCCAATATATGATTTCCATTCTAAAGAAGCGCTCTTATGCGTTTTGTCTTTTTGGGTTAATCCTCTGTCTTATAAGTTGCGGGATTGTCTCTAAGACAGAGTTAATAGATATAGATTATCCCGAATATCCTGCAAAGAGATTCATTTTAGATAATGGAATGACAGTAATCTTATCAGAGAATCATAGAATTCCATTTGTTGCCATAGAGGTTCTAGTAAAGGTCGGCTCAAGCCTTGAGGAAGAATTTATCTCAAGTGGAATCTCCCATCTTGTGGAACATATGTTGTTTAAGGGAACCAAGAAAAGACAGGTGGGAAAAATAGAGGAGCAGATAAGGTCCTACGGAGCCCAGATAAACGGATTTACTTCTTTTGACTATACTGGATATACAATCAATGCCCCCAAGGAGCATCTTAAGGATACACTTGAACTTCTCTGTGAGGTTATAGCGAATCCTATATTTCTCAAAAGCGAACTTGAAAAAGAAAAACAGGTGATATTAAAAGAGATAGATATGAATTATGATGAGCCTCAAAAGAGGTTAAGTCAATTATTTTATAAGATTTTTTACTCAACTCATACATACCGCTACCCGATAATTGGGGAGAGGAAATTTCTAAACTCCCTTACAAGAGAAGAGGTATTAGAGTTCTACAAGAGACACTATGTTGCAAGCAATATGGTACTTGTAATCTCTGGAGATATTGCAACTAAAGAGGTAGAGAATTTGGTTAAATCCGCATTTGGCAGATTGAATGACGCTCCACTTAGTCCTATTTCTATTCCAGAGGAGCCAAAACAGCTTGTAAGCAAACATATAGAAGAAAACTACGAAGGAAATCTTACATACCTTATGTTAGGTTTTCATAGCGTGAGTTTATTGGATGAGGATTTATTTGCATTAGACCTGCTTTCAAATATATTGGGTGGAACTAAGACAAGCAGGCTTTTTAAAATCTTATATGATAAAAAAACGCTGGTATATAATATTGGCGCCTATAATTATACTCCTAAATTCCCAGGGGTTTTTGCCATAAACGCCATAGTTAAAGAGAAGAAACAAGAAGAGACCATTAAGTCTATTTTTGATGAAATCGAGAAGGTCAAAAAGGGCAAGGTTTCTTTTGAAGAACTAAATCTAGCAAGGAATAACCTGATTTCGTCCTTTGTTTCAAGCCTTGAGACTATTCAGTCTCAGGCATCTGATTTTGCTTCCTCAGAAGCCCTTACAGGCAATTTTAGATTTTCAAAATATTATATTGAAAAAATTAGAAAGATAACAAAAAAAGAAATAATAGAAGTTGCAAAGAAATATTTGGACAAGGATAATTCTACCATCGTTGTTCTAAAGCCTGCGTCTAAAGAAGTAAAAGAAAAAAAGGTCTTAGGCAAAGGTTATGATGAAAAAAATGGAAAAATCGCTCTTAAGAATGGATTACGTATTGTTTATTCAAAAAAGGGAGATTCCCCAAGGGCCAGCATAACTGTGGTCTTAAAAGGCGGATTGCTTTCTGAGACAAAAACTACAAACGGTATAAGTAATCTAACAGCAAATATGCTTTTAAAGGGTACAGAATCTAAAGACGCTGAACTTATTCAAAAGATTGTTGAAAATTTAGGGGGCGATGTTGAGGTATTTTCGGGAAACAGCAGTTTTGGAATAAGGATAGATGTGCTTAATAAAAATATAAAAGAGGCATTAGGCCTAATCTATGAACTAATTACTAAATCTGTATTTCCAAAAGAAGAATTACAGAAGGAAAAAAACCTCACAAAGGCAAAGATATCAGAAAGGGATGAAGATATTTATTCCTTGACCCTACTTTTATTAAAGCAACTTCTATTTAAAAACCATCCATATGGATTTGACCCTTTAGGAACCAATGAGTCCGTGGAACCTTTTACAAGAAGAGATATAATCAACTTTTGTAATAATTATGGGGTTGGCAACAATATGGTTGTTTCAATCGTGGGCAACTTTAACGAAAAGAAGATGTTAAACTATGCTAAGAAAAATTTTCAGGCTATAAGGTCAAAGAGAATTGCCCTATTTGAGGCAGATGCTCCTTCCTTGGATAAGCCGATTTTTAAATCTCAGGTATTACCCAAAAAAGAAGCCGTTATTATGATAGGCTTTAAAGCGCCCTCTATTATAAGCAGGGATAGATTTGTTTTTGAAATTTTAGAGTCTGTACTTTCTGGAGAGGATGGAAGGTTCTTTCAGGCAATAAGGCAAAAGAGAGGACTTTCGTATACTCAAGGCGCCTTTTATACACCTATGCTTATCAGTGGGTATTTTGTTATATACGCCTCTGTGGATAAGGATAAGGTTGAGTTGACCAAGGCGCTAATATTGAGAGAATTAGAAAAACTTAAGGTAAATGGTGTAACCAAGTTCGAATTTTCTACCGCCAAAAAAAAATTACTGTCAAAACACTGGCTTTCTCTTCAAACAAATACGGGTCTTTCTCTTAGGATGGCTTTGGATGAGTTATATGGATTAGGTTATGATAGTTTTAAATCCTATGGTGCCGATTTAGACACTGTAATGATTGCAGATATAAAAAACGTATTAACCAAATATTTAGATTTGAAATCTTACGTAGTTAATATTACACTCCCTTCTGAATGAGGTAGGATATCTATGAATGTCAGAACTCCAGCTGTGGCTGGGCAATTTTATCCGAAAAATAAAATCTCGTTAGAAAAACAACTTTCAGAGTTATTTGTCTATGAAAAGGAACTTTTTGATGCAAAGGGTGCGATTATGCCCCATGCAGGATATGTTTATTCAGGACCTGTTGTTGCCAATGTTGCCTCTCAAATTAAACCAAAGGATTTTTACATTGTTATCGGCCCTAATCATACAGGTTATGGCAAGCCTTTTAGCCTTATGGCAAGTGGAATATGGCGAACCCCCCTCGGAGATATATCCATAGACGATAAATTCTCAGACAGACTCCTTGAAACCTCACGATACCTAAAGGCAGATTACCAAGCCCATATCTATGAACATTCAATTGAGGTTGAACTTCCATTTTTACAGTATAAAAATAAATCTTTCAAACTAGTTCCCATTGTAATAACAAGCGCTACATTGGATACCTATAGCACAATAGGTAGAGAGTTAGCAGAGTGTGTAAAAGAATTTAAGGTAGACACCACTATTATTGCGAGCTCTGATTTTACCCACTATGAAGAACATGAGACTGCATCCAGAAAGGACAAGATAGCGATAGAGGCAATATTAGAACTTGATGAAAAAAGGTTTTTAAAGGCTATCAGTGAATATGAGATAACTGCATGCGGTTATGCACCTATAGCAGTAATGCTGGTGGCGGTTAAACTATTGGGCGCAAAAAAAGCGCATCTTGTAAAATACCAGACAAGTGGCAATACCTCGGGAGATTATGAAAGTGTGGTTGGGTATGCAGGTATAATCATAACATAACAGGTTCTTTCGCAAAATAGATGGAAAAACATGAAAGAACCTAAAAGGCTGTGGCGAGAAAAATTTTCCCCACACTTTCGGGGAATGGGCGAGCAAAGCCGAGGGCGAAGCGATAAAAGGGGGTTAAACATGGATAATATAGAAGGAGAACAAAAGGATAGGAAGATAGACGAAAACTGGAAAGAATCCATTGAAAGAGAAAAGGCAGAAGCCCCAAAGAAAGAAAATGAGCATTTTCGCGATGAGCATATAGCAGATTTCAATCTTTTTATCTCTTCCTTGGCAATGCAGGCATTTGTCTATTTGGGCCTAATGCCCGATCCAGTTACCCAAAAGACACAGACAGACCTTACACATGCTAGGTATATAATTGATACTATACAAATGCTTAAAGATAAAACAAAAAACAATCTTACCGTTGAGGAAAACGCCAATATTGATGAAACACTCTATACCCTAAGGATGAAATTCTTTGAACATTCCGAATCTTAAAAATAACTTTTTTCATAACCTTGCCCAAGAATATAAAAATTGGCTTGAATTTTCTTAAATTAGTTGTTAAAATTATTTTTTAGGTTAATAAAATAAAAATATGAAACGAAATAACAATAAGATATTTTTAATCTGGCTTATATTTTTAGTACTCGGCATGGTATTGTTAAATGTAAGCTCTTTTTCTGTCAAGGTTCCCAGAGAATTAACCTATGGTGAATTTTACCGTATTGTAGAAACAAATAACAAAACCCAGCAGATTAAAAACGCCTCAAAGATGGGAAATACTATACGGGGCGTTTTTAATGATAATACAGTCTTTACTGTAAATATACCTGAAACAGACCAAGACATCGTAAGATTATTAAGAGAACAGGTCCCCAACTTTGACATAAAGCCTGAAAGGACATTTTGGACTAATTTTTTCTTAACCGTTTTAGGACCCATAATTTTCTTTGCCCTTTTCTGGCTTTTAATATACAGGAGTGCCCAGGGTGGCGGAAGGCTCTTATCTTTTGGGAAGAGCAAAGCCACTCAGATTGCAGAAGATAGGGTAAAGGTTACATTTAATGATGTTGCAGGGGTTGATGAGGCTAAGGAAGAATTAAAGGAGATAATAGAATTCTTAAAAGACCCGAAGAAGTTTACAAGGCTTGGCGGTAAGATACCCAAGGGAGTACTGCTAATGGGTCCACCAGGAACAGGAAAGACCCTTCTGGCAAAGGCGGTTAGCGGTGAGGCAGGCGTTCCCTTTTTTAGCATAAGTGGTTCTGACTTCGTTGAGATGTTTGTTGGTGTGGGTGCCTCAAGGGTTAGGGATTTATTCGAGCAGGGAAAGCGTGCAGCCAAGGCAGGCGGTAAGGGTTGCATTATATTCATTGACGAAATAGATGCCGTTGGAAGGCAACGTTTTGCTGGGATAGGTGGTGGGCATGACGAAAGAGAGCAAACCCTTAACGCCCTTTTGGTTGAGATGGATGGATTTAATACACAGGAAGGCGTGATTTTAATTGCTGCAACTAATAGGCCTGATGTATTAGACCCTGCCCTTCTTAGGCCGGGAAGGTTCGACAGGCAGATAGTAATAAACAGACCTGATATTATAGGAAGGGAAGAAATTCTGAAGGTTCATACAAAAAATATAAAGATGGATAAGGATGTTAATTTGAAATCTATTGCGAAACAGACCTCTGGTTTTTCGGGTGCAGACCTTGCTAATCTTGCAAACGAGGCAGCGCTCTTGGCTGCAAGGCGAAATAAAAACTCGGTCATGTTGGATGAACTTGAGGCCGCAATAGAAAGGGTAATAGCAGGTCCTGAGAAAAAGTCACGCGTCATAAGTCAGTATGAAAAATCTATAGTAGCATACCACGAGTCAGGCCATGCACTTATGAGCATTCTAATACCAGGAGCAGACCCCTTACATAAGGTGTCTATAATACCCCGTGGCATGGCGCTCGGTTATACAATGCAACTTCCAATTGAGGATAGATATATTGTGACCAAGAAAGAACTTCTTGGAAAGCTTATTGGTCTTTTAGGTGGTAGAGCATCAGAGGAAATGATATTTAACGAGTCCACCACAGGTGCACAGAATGATCTTGAGGTAGCAACAGAGATTGCAAGAAAAATGGTATGTGAATTCGGAATGAGTGAAAAACTCGGCAATCTTACCTTGGGAAGACGCGGGGGTCCTTTATTTCTGGGAAGGGATATTGTTGAGGAAAGAAATTATTCAGAGGAGACCGCCTTGACAATTGACCAAGAGGTAAGGCATATTATCGATGGATGTTATGCAAGAGCAAAGGAAGAACTCACAAAGTATAAAGACAAACTGAAACTTTTGGCCGAGGCGCTTATGGAAAAGGAGGTATTGGACGGGGAAGAGGTAAAGAAACTTACAGGTTTGGGGATAGATGAAAACAAGTCAACCCAAGAGGGAGAAAGTAAACCCAGTTAGAGAATTTTCTCTAAGGGTATGCACTGATAGCGGTATTAAACCAGTGTCAGCGGTAAACAGAATTCATAGAGAGAAATTTAGCTTAAGATATGGAAGTTTTTCTTTAGAGTTAGGAAAAAATACCCTGATAATGGGTATCTTAAATGTGACACCCGATTCATTTAGCGATGGCGGACTTTATTTTAGAGAAAAGGACGCTATAAATAGAGCCCTTCAATTGGAGGAAGAAGGGGCAGATATAATAGATATTGGAGGAGAGTCTACAAGACCATATTCAAAACCAGTAAAAATAAACGAGGAGTTAAAGAGGGTTATACCCGTTATTAGGAAATTAGTTAAAAAGATTAAGATACCCATTTCAATTGATACCTATAAAAGTGAAGTTGCCAGATGCGCCTTAGAAGAAGGCGCATCTTTAGTTAATGATATTTCTGCTCTAAGGCAGGATAAAAGGCTTGTAGAGGTTGTTAAAAAATATAACGTTCCTGTAGTTTTAATGCATATGAAAGGCTCACCACAGAATATGCAGGATAATCCACGATACAAAGATGTGGTTTCAGAAGTAATTAACTTTTTAAGAAAAAGGATAGAATATTTAAAGACAAATGGGATTAAAGAAGATAATATTATAATAGACCCAGGGGTTGGTTTTGGAAAGACAAAAGCACATAATCTTGAGATTCTAAACAGGCTTGATGAGTTTAAGGCATTAGAAAGGCCGATACTTATTGGAACCTCAAGAAAGTCATTTATAAGGAAGGTGTTGAATTTAGAGGTAGATGAAAGAGTTTTTGGCACAGCAGCAACTGTAGCGGTATCAATTATGAAAGGCGCGCATATTGTAAGGGTTCATGATGTAAAAGCAATGCGCCAGGTTTCTATTCTTACAGATGCAATTTTAAACTTGAACTAATGGAAGGTTTATTTTTAAAAATCTGGAAGCCTGCTATAGAGATAATAGTTCTATGGTTTGTTTTTTACAGGATTTTACTGTTTATAAAAAATACAAGGGCTGTTCAAGTTTTAAAAGGGCTTATACTCTTAGCGATTATCTTCTTAATCATACAGAAGTTAGAACTTGATATTTTAAATTGGATTTTGACAAAATTGTTTGCCCTTTCTATCTTTGCATTTCTGATAATATTTCAGCCTGAGCTTAGACATGCCCTTGCCAAGATAGGTCAGGACCATATTTTTGGATTTTTTATGAAGGAAGAGCATATTATAGATGAGATTGTAAACTCTGTTATAGAACTTTCCAAGAAAAAAATAGGCGCCTTAATTGCAATAGAAAGAGAGGCAGGCCTTAAAAATTATATTGAAACAGGCACGGTTATTGATAGTAAGGTAACAGGTGAATTATTGGAGACAATATTTATGCCAAATTCCTTACTTCACGACGGAGGCGTTATAATCCAATCGGATAGAATAGCGGCAGCAGGATGCCTGTTTCCACTCACGCAGAATCAAAGGATAAGCAGAGCCCTTGGGACACGACACAGGGCAGCAATTGGTCTAACCGAAGAGACAGATGCTGTTGTCTTGGTTGTTTCAGAAGAAACAGGAGCAATTTCCATCTCCCTTGAGGGGGGATTAAGCCGAGATCTTGATAAGGATGCGCTTGAACGTATCTTAAAAGAACTTTATAAACCAAAATTACCTGGTAAATTGATAAAGAAAATACCATTAAGAGAATCTTTAGATGAAATGGCTATTAAATAATTTTTGGCTAAAAATTGCCGCACTTATATTGTCCGTAAGCTGTTGGTTTTATGTTAAAGAAGTATTAAACCGTGAACAGCATAGGTTAAATAAAGAAAATGTTTCTTCAGAGATTCTGATATCAAAGAAGGTTGCAGTGCAACTGGTGCTTGAGGGAATACCCCAGGAGGGATTCAAGGTCATAAAAGAAAAGATTGCAATCAAGCCCGAGAGTATATTTATAGTGGGTCCAAAGGAAGCGATAGAAGATACAGCTTTTATAAGGACATTTCCTATAAGTATCTCGGGATTTTCTAAAACCTTTACAAAAAAAGTAGAACTTGTCTCCTTTAAGGAGGGCATATCCTTAAAGAATGGATTTGTAGAAGTTACAATACCTATTGAAAAGTCCCCCTAAATCTTCCTATGCCAAAACTTGGAGTCAATATAGATCACGTTGCAACGTTAAGAGAGGTGCGCGGTGGTCTTGAGCCAGATCCTATAAGAGCGGCCCTACTTTGTGAAAAATCGGGCGCTGACAGCATAGTGGCTCATTTAAGAGAAGACAGGCGCCATATCAAGGAGAAAGACCTGTTTGGTTTAATCAAGGTGATAAAAACGCATCTGAACTTAGAGATGTCTATAGCGTCTGAAATAGTGGATATAGCCCTGCAGGTTAAGCCATATCAGGCGACCCTTGTTCCAGAAAGACGTAAAGAATTAACCACAGAGGGCGGTCTGGATGTGGTTTTAAGTTTTAAGAAGATAAAAAAAGCCTTGGGTACTCTAAAAATGTCAGGGATTCAAGTTAGTTTATT
>Ga0194125_10013005_pt1 | contig 10882 bp, 8 predicted proteins | sample TA2KigC250mmetaG_FD_148626 | JGI IMG/M metagenome (GOLD analysis project Ga0194125, IMG submission 148626) | Freshwater microbial communities from Lake Tanganyika, Tanzania - TA2015034 Kigoma Deep Cast 250m | ecosystem: Environmental > Aquatic > Freshwater > Lake | place: Tanzania: Lake... | reverse complement strand
GCAGGCGTTCGACATTAGCGGGCAAGGCTTCGAAAGCGTAAACGCGCCCGCTCTCGCCGACAGCGCGCGCCAGCAGCAGCGTGATATAACCGACATTCGCGCCGACATCGCAGGCCGTCCAACAAGGTTGCACGAGTTCTCGCACTGCGTTCTGCAATTCGATTTCGTAGGTTCCCAGCCAGTAGTCTTTTTCGCTTTGCAGGTCGAGGCGCATCTTCATCCCAGCCAGCGCTCCGGCGGCAATTTCGATCTCTGTCAGACCAGACGGTGCAGCCAGGTTGAGAAACCTGCGAATAGCTCGCGCAATCGGACCAAGTTCGTAGAGAGCTTTTTTGAATGATGCAGGCAGTATCCGAGACAAACCTGCAACAATATAAAGAACAAATTCTTTCACTGAATGCACAGCACGCCTCCGGCGAGGCGCTGAAACTCCAAGTTCATCGGACAAAGCGCTTGATTCCATTTCTGATCAGAGGAACATTGAAGTTGATCAGGAAACCAAGTCGCTTACCAGTCAACTTCATATAACTCAACAATTGCGCTTCATGAACTGCTAGAATCCTGTCAACGGCTTTAAGCTCACAAATCACCAGATCTTCTACGATAACATCAAGTCGAAAGCCTTCACCAAAAGTGATGCCATCATAGACAATGGGAATAATAACTTGCTGTTGAATACGCCACCCCTGTTTGTGCAATTCATGGCAATAACATGGCTCGTAAATGCTTTCCAGCAAGCCCGGGCCAAGCGCCTTATGGACAGCATAAGCTGCATTGACAATCGCTTTGGCTATTTCTTCATGTTTTTCTGTCAAAGGAGCATATTCCATGTCATCCTCCTCAATTTACCACTAAGGCACAAAGACACGAAGATATATTTATTTGATCCTTCGTGCCTTCGTGTCTTCGTGGTTTATCAATTCTATCAAGTACCCATTCATCATCCGATCCAGGCCGAAGGCCTGTTCGGCGCGGGCGCGGGCTGCGGGGCGGAATTTTTCTTGGTGGAGCAATATCTCCACGGCGGCTTCGGCCAGGGCAGGGATGTCGGGCGCGTCCAGATTCCAGGGATCGCCGCCGTAGGGCGCGACTCGCCCGGAGTCGCCGGTCACCAGTTCGGGCAGCGCGCCGGTATCGAAAGCCAGCACCGGCGTACCGCAGGCCAGGGCTTCGATGACCGAGTTAGGGCAGGCGGCATTGATATCGGAGGCGTAGAACATGTGGGCGGAGCGGTTGATCTCTGGGATTTCCTCGGGTTTCACCAGGCCGCGCCAGACGATAGGTGGGTTCAGGCGATCCATGTACTTCTTCTTCACATGATCCGCCACACGCCCGACGACCATCAATTCCACTGCTCGACCCAGGGACTGGCTCTGCGCTGTATTTAGCTGCTCGACCAGTTGTACCGCCGTCTCCAGGCCCAGTTCGTAGCCGCCCATCAGGCTGCCTTCGACCATTAGAAGTTGGAAGTTGGATGCGTGAGCAGGAGGTTGGAGGGTGGAGGTTGGAGTGTAGACATCGAGGTCTACGCCGTTGTAGACCACCGAATTGGCGACTGGTGTTGGGCCGTGAATACGCTCCCACCACTGGCGGGAGAATTCGCTTTGGTAGATGATGTGATCAGCCAGGCGCGTGCGGATGAAGTTCAAGTTCCAATTGCCATATTCAGAACGCAGATAATGGCGGACGCCCGTGCGCAATTTGCGGTGCAGCCAGTTCATACCGTCGAGGCGCTGAACGATGCGCACGCCGCGGCTTCTGGCGCGCCACAGGCCGGGGAGGTCGCGCGTGCCGCCGATGACAAGAACGGAATCGTAATCCGTAAAATTTAATTCGGAGGTGATTTCGATGCCGCGCGCGGCTAACCCGGCAGCGAAACGCGCCCGGAAGGAAACCATGCCGCCGACGCCGCGGACGTGAGGAATAACGGCTATACCAGGCATTTTTATCCGATGATTTAACGATTCAGCGAATCAGCATCCCGCCGAATCGTTGAATCGCTGAATCGTAGATTCGCTGAATCTCCAAATCGCTCTCCTACTTGACGCGCCGGCACGCCCGCCCAAATCTCGTTCTCCCCCGTGGACTCGAGCAGTACGGCATTCGCGCCAATCACCGATCCCCTTCCCACGCGCAAGACCCCTGCTTTGCACAGCACCTTGCAGCCCGGCGATAAAACGACATCCTCTTCGATGACAATGCCTTCGAAAAGCGATTGGTTGGCCGGACGGTAAATGTCGGCGCGCCCGAGAGACACGCCGGGATAGATTTTTACGCGGTCGCCGATTTTCGTGTCTCGATGGATGACAATCCCAAAACCGCCGTGGGCGATCTCCAATTCTGCGCCGATCTCGATCGAACGCGGGATTTCCAGGCCGAGGAGTTTGAGGGTGTAATAAGCCAAGCCACCCAAAATGGGGTGCTTACGCAAATAGGTCAGGCGGGTGATGAAGTCCATGTGGTAGCGAGTCAACGAGTGGGCGAGTCGGAGGGAGGGGGTTGGTAATTCTGTATCGCCTTGACGATACGTTCTGCGGCGTGGCCGTCGCCGTAGGGATTGACTGCCTGGGCCATGGCGGCGTGGGCTTCGGGGTCGTCGAGCAGGCGGCGGGTTTCTGTGAGAATTCGTTGGGGATCTGCGCCGACGAGTTTTACCGTCCCTGCCTCGACACCTTCGGGGCGCTCGGTGACCTCCCGCATCACTAGCACGGGCACGCCCAGGCCGGGGGCTTCTTCCTGCAGGCCGCCGGAATCTGTCAGCACCAGTGTGGAGCGTTTCAGCAAGTGCACCATAGGGAGATAATCCAACGGGTCGAGGAGGGTGATGTTGGGGATCTCTCCCAGCAGGCGATAGACCGGCTCCTGAACGTTGGGGTTGAGATGCACCGGGTAGACGATCTGCACTTCCCCCCGATAATGTTCGGCCAGCTCGATCAGGGCGGCGCAGATATTTTCGATCGGCAGGCCAAAATTTTCCCGCCGATGAGCCGTGACCAGGATGAGCCGGGGGGCAGGCGCCGCGCTGAGTTCATCGAAGCGGAGGATGGGGAGCGAGGGGGCAGGTTGGGCGGCGACCCAGTGGAGGGCGTCTATCACAGGGTTGCCGGTAACGACGATCTGCGCATCGGGAACATTTTCTTGCAATAAATTCTGCCGCGACCATTCCGTAGGCGCAAAATGAAGATCGGCTATCACGCCTGCCACTCGGCGGTTGATCTCCTCGGGGAAGGGCTGCCACTTGTCGCCAGTGCGCAAGCCGGCCTCTACATGGCCGACTTTGATGTGATGATAGTACGCCAGCAGCGCAGCCGACATCACCGTGGTGGTATCGCCTTGCACCAACACCCAATCGGGTTTCAGATCAGCCAGCACAGGGTCGAGATGAGTGAAAACCCGCGCCGTCATCTCCGCCAGGGATTGATCGGGTCGCATCAAGTCGAGATCAATATCCGGCGCGATCTCGAACAAATCCAGCACCTGATCGAGCATCTGGCGATGCTGTGCGGTCACACAGACCAGGGATTCGACCCCAGGAGCGCGCTCCAGTTCTCGAATGACAGGGGCCATTTTGACCGCCTCGGGGCGTGTGCCGAAGATGGAGATGACTCGAAGACGTGGGGGCATGGTGTGAGTTGTGTTCTCGGTGTACCTTGTATACAGGGTATACAGGGTATCAGATTCCGACGCCGAGGCGGGTGAGGCGAAAACCGGCCTGTTCCCAGGCGACAGGGTCCCAGCCGTTGACGGCGTCTACAGCGATGCGGGCTTTGGTTTTGGCAGCCACCTCCTCGGGGGCAAGATTTCTCAAAGGGGTATGAGCCACCAATAACGCCAGTCCGTCTGCGCCGCCCAGGGCGGCATCCAGACTCTGAGCCATGGATATGCCAGGAAATTCGGCATCCAGTTTATACGGTTCGTAGGCGATGACCTCCGCCCCCCTCTCGGCCAGACGGCAGGCAATTTCCACCGCCGGGCTTTCTCGCAGGTCATCCACATCGGGTTTATAGGCCAGGCCCAAAACGGCGATGCGCTTGCCATCCAGCCCACCCAGGGCTTCCTGGAGCAAATCAACCACAACCTGAGGTTGATCATCGTTGACCTGGCGGGATGTGGCGATCAGGGGTGTGAGATCAGGCGCGGCTTCAACCAAAAACCAGGGGTCAACGCTGATGCAGTGACCGCCCACGCCGGGGCCGGGACGAAGGATATCCACGCGCGGGTGGCGATTTGCCAACTCGATGGCCTCCCAGACATCCACGCCGAAACGAGCCGCCAGACGGGAGAACTCGTTGGCGATGGCGATATTGACATCGCGATAGGTGTTCTCCATCAGCTTGACCATCTCGGCGGTGGTGGCGGTGGTGCAGATGATCTCGCCGCGAACGAATGTAGCATACAGGTCGCGGCCAGCTTCGGACGAGGCCCGGTCTATGCCGCCGATCACGCGGGCATTATCAATCAATTCGCGCAGGATTTGTCCCGGCAGCACCCGTTCGGGAGAATAGGCCAGGTGAAAATCGTCGCCCGCCTTCAAGCCGGATCGCTCTAAAATCGGGGCGACCACATCCATGGTGGTGCGCGGCGGCGAGGTGGATTCCAGCACCACCAGATTGCCCTCCCGCAGATAGGGCGCGATGGCCTCACTGGCCGAGATGACATACGATAGATCGGCTCGCTTGCCTTCTTTGAAAGGTGTGGGGACGGCGATGATGAAGGCCTCGGCCTCTTCCGGCTCTGTCGAGATGGAAAGATTGCCGGATTTCAGCGCCGCCTGGACGAGGGTGCGCAGTCCAGGCTCATGGATGTGCAGACCGCCGTTCTGCAGGGTCTCTACGACCCGGGGGTTGACATCCACCCCAACGACGTGCATGCCATGAGTCGCAAACGTACTGGCAGTGGGCAGGCCGATGTAGCCGAGGCCGAGGACGCAGAGGTTGGTAAAGGTCATTGGTATTTTTTCTTTGACTCCAATACGAACAATGTTAGTTGCTGTACTTTTTCAGCATAGACAGAAGAGAGTGCACTTTGAGCAATATCTGGCCCAGCGCCAACGTAGCTAACCATCTTTGCCATTTCTTCCAATGTCTCAGCTAGATCGACCGTATTGTGGCTTTGTTCTTGGGTCGCAATGAACTTGGTGCAATGTTCTATTGTTTTTCCCATCACGATCGTGAATACGTCAATTTCATTAACTGGCATTCTGGACTCCAAAGTGCGTTGAGTCCAAATGGTTGCATCGGTTAGAATATGCTCCTTTAATTGTGATGGAGAGTTTTGCTTCATAAGGTTTGGTACCTTTCGACATACAAAAATACAATCATAGCGGATATTGCCCTCGCTACTATGAACCTCGCCACGCCCCTCTGATCGCACTATTGGAGTAGCCGATACATAATAACCAGCGTCAAGCAAGAGTTGTCCTAGTCCTTCCCATGCCCATGTTTTGGTATGGTGAAACGTGAAGACAAGCAAACCGTCATCTTTCAGTACGCGGTGACATTCTTGAAATACCGATCGCAACCCCTCGATAAAGAAACCTGTTGTTTTCCCTAATTTATCGTTTTTCACGATCTCATTGGGTCGATTGGAAAATTCAGGCTGGAACCATTGATATTTGTCCACCAACCCGAGGCGTAACCAAACGTAGAAGAAATCAGCAAGTTCGGAATATTGAACATTATCGAAATAGGGAGGATCAGTAATTACTGCATCAACAGATTTGTCTGGTATATAAGACAAGTCTTTAGAACTTTGACAACGCAAAAGAGCGGCTTGGTTGATCTGGCAAAATTCTTCGAAATTGGTTACAAGACGCCCTTCGATTTTCTCCTTGCCTGTTCGTTTGGAATAACGTATACCTTTTAGATTTAGCAATCGTTCGTATGGGGCCCGGCAATATTCTTTGGCATTGCGCACTTTCTTAAAACACTTCACAAATGAGCCACGCCCAAAAGTCGTACCCCACACGTTGTTTTCAGCGGGACGCTCAATAGGGTGAAAGGCATGTAATGAGAAGAATAAAGAAACCTTGTGCCACTCGACCTCATACTTACAGAACATATTGTTCGTGTTCAGACTATCGGAAAAGGCTGTGAGCATTAACTCCCGAATATTCTGGTCAGTTATTTTCAGAATTTGCTCGAGTAGAATTGACAGGCTGAGCAATTGTCGCTCATTGAACATTTGCCAGAAGTATCTATAACCATGATTTACGGGACGCGGATCGCTGCGCCCCTCGGTCGGAATAGCCTGACGGGGAAACAATAAATTCTCTTTTCGTGTCTCAAACTCAGCTTTGGCGCTCTCCCATCTTCGCCTATCGTCTTCATCAATCCGTTTGAAGAAACGTCCACACACTTCACAATAACCTTCTAAGGCATGAAGTTCCATATCCAATGCTGTACCTCTATGTTCGACAGCATCTAATATTTTTTGTGGCTTGGTGCATCGAGAACATCGGAACGTCCCCCGACCGGAAATCCCTTGGCGCGGGTCGAATACCTTTCCACAATCCGGGCATTCTGTGTTTGATCTATATCCCGCTGATTCGACAACTTGCAAACAATTAGGGCATACACTGAGATTCGCGCTGTCTCGTCGTGATAACTCGTAATTAGGGAAAAGCCTAACCACAGTACCGCACTCAACGCACATGGCAGTCTTGACCCAAAAGTAATACATTACATCGGCATCGTGTCCTTGTGGGCATGAGGTTCGGTAGAATTCCTTAATCTTTTTGCCAGCAGTTTTTTCCAGAGAGTGAAAGGCAGCATCCAAAGCATCGAGATCAACCGTTTCCACTTCTTTTTTTGTTACAAACCAAGCGACAGGATTAATATCAGTGCCGATGACTTTACATCCAATCCGTAGAGCCTCCACAATCGTTGTTCCTCCCCCCATAAAAGGATCAAGGATGATTTTCCCCCCCAAATCTGCCCCCTCTGTGAATTGTCGCCATAATTCTGTTTCTCCTATTATTGCCTTTTTAAATGTTGTAAGTACTATGGCACGAAATACGCTGCCAAGTCGGCGCGCCCACCACTTGTGCATGCGATAAATGGGTTTTTTCGAATTCCCCTCACCCAACGCCACAGGATTCAATTTTTCAATAGGAAAATCGCGCTCGATGAAGTTCATAACTGCTTCTCACGAGTTCTTTTCCAGGAGGTTGTTCCACATATCATCGCCGCGCTTACCGTACAGACTCTCGAATTGCACTTGTAGTTCTGCAATTTTGGCCTCCAATACCTCTGAAAGGGTTTCCTCTTGTTTGTACCTGAATTCATCATCAACCTCAGCAGCAATTTCATATATCTCGTTGATGCAATCGGGATCGTCTGAGATGAATTCCCAAAATTCACGCCCGATAAGCCAATCTACATCGCTATATTTCTTTACAGTGCTCAAGACTTGTTCGCGGGTTCCATAACACATTCCCAATAGTGCAACGGAACCCCGGTTTCGCCTCTGTACCGACACCAACAATTGGGACATATGCTTGACCGCATCCTTGTCCATCGTTGAAGGACCGCTTTTGACTTGAATATGGTAATGCCGTCCCGACTTTGTCTTTTGGAGATCGGCGCCTTCGGCCCCCGTTCCTTCTGAGAATAATCCTGCAATTTCTTGCAAGCAAAACCCCATCGAAGTATTCATCCCCGTCATCGAACGTTGTATAACAAGCCAGCGAATGATTGATTCGGAGTTATCGAAACCCATTTCCTTGACAAGAATTCGCAGCAAAAATGGGTTTATATTCAGATCTTGGATTTTTAGAGTACGGATTGTACGCATCCTGTTGAATAAAAATTTTTCGAAGACCAGCTTGATCTGTGATCTTTTGATTTGATCGAGTGGCATTTCGTCCTCCTTACAAAATAACGATATCCGGTAATTTTTAACCGGGATTAGCCATATTCAGTAGATCACAAAAAAGAGCGGAAGCCCATCCTCGGGCGACCCGAGGACGGGTCTTTGATCATATTTTCGTACTGATCTTCGCCCAGGTATCACGCAGAGCGATCGTGCGGTTGAAGATCAAGTTGTTGTCAGTCGAATCGCTATCCACACAAAAATAGCCCAGTCGCTCGAATTGGAAGCGGTCGCCTGGTTTCGCTTTCGATAAACTGGGTTCGAGCTTGCAATGCTCCAATACGGTCAAAGAATCCGGATTGATGTAGGTAGTGAAATCCTCTCCAGCGTCATCGTCCGCGTCCATGGGGTCTTCCCTCGTGAAGAGACGATCATAGAGGCGCACTTCGGCTTCGATGGCGTGAGATGCGGAAACCCAATGCAGCGTGCCTTTGACCTGGCGTCCATCAGGAGCATAACCGCCTCTGGTTTCGGGATCGTATGTGCAATGCACTTCGACGATGTCGCCGCTTACATTTTTGATGAAGTTCTGGCACTTGATGAAGTAGCCGTAACGCAGCCGCACCTCTCGTCCAGGGCCGAGGCGGAAGTATTTCTTGGGCGGGTTTTCGTGGAAATCCTCGCGCTCGATGTAGATTTCGCGCGAGAAGGTCACTTTGCGCGTCCCGGCGCTCTCGTCTTCGGGATTGTTGATCGCCTCTAACTCGTCTACCTGTCCTTCGGGGTAATTGGTGATCACCACTTTCACGGGATGGAGCACGGCCATGCGGCGCTCCGCGCACAGATTCAAATCCTGTCGGATATGATGCTCCAATAAGGCAATATCCACAATGCTATCGGTTTTGGCGACGCCAATCGTATCCATGAAGGCTCGAATCGCCTCGGGGGTGTATCCCCGCCTGCGCAGGCCGGCCAGAGTGGGCATCCGTGGATCGTCCCAGCCAGTCACATGGCCTTCTTCTACCAGGCGCAGCAGGTACCGTTTACTCAAGATGGTATAAGAAAGATAGAGGCGGGCAAATTCGATTTGGCGGGAACGGAAAATATCCAACTCATCCAGGAACCATTCATAAAGCGGGCGGTGGATCTCATAGGCCAGATCGCATAAAGAATGAGTGACGCCTTCGATAGAATCGCATTGACCATGCGCCCAGTCATACATCGGGTAGATGCACCAGGCAGCCCCCGTGCGATGATGTTCGGCGTGCAGGATTCGGTACATGACCGGGTCGCGCAGGTTGATATTCGGCGAGGCCATATCTATCTTGGCGCGCAGCACGTGCGACCCCTCCGGGAACTCGCCAGCCCGCATGCGCTCGAACAGGTCGAGATTCTCCTCGACAGAGCGGCCTCGATAGGGGCTATCCACCCCGGGTTCGGTCAGCGTGCCGCGATACTCACGGATTTCCTCGGGGCCGAGATCATCCACATAGGCCTTGCCCTTCTCGATCAACCTGATCGCAAATTCATAGAGCTGCTCGAAGTAATCCGATGCGTAGAATTCGCGATCCTCCCAATCGGCGCCCAGCCAGCGGATATCTTCTTTGATGGCCTCGACGTATTCGGTTTCTTCTTTGACCGGGTTCGTGTCGTCGAAGCGCAGGTTGAACTGGCCGCCAAAATCCTTGGCGATGCCATAATCTATATTGATCGCCTTGGCGTGGCCGATGTGCAGGTAGCCGTTCGGTTCGGGTGGGAAGCGGGTGCGCACATAATGGAAACGGCCGCTGGATAAATCTTCTTTGACTGCTTCACGGATGAAATCCGTGGATGAGGTGGTTTCGCTCGAAGTCATAGGGGATCTCAGCCTCTTTGCTGGTGTAATTTGCCCCATTTTAGCACAACAATCTTGCCTGTTACCCTTGCTTTTTTTGCCATCTTAGTCTATCCTGTATATGTCGTCTTTTTGGGAGATTCCCAAATCAAATCCATCTTATCAAGAGAAAAGGAGAGAATCATTATGAAGAAGATCCTTTGGATCCTGACGCTGCTTCTCGCAGCAAGCCTCATCGTCGCGGCTTGTAAACCGACCCCGGTCGAGCCGGTCGTTGAGGAGGCCGCCCCAGCCGAAGAAGCCGCTCCCGTGGAAGAGGCGCCTGCGTTTCCCGACCTCGGCGGGCGCGAGGTGACCATCGCCGTGGAGAACGCCTACCTGCCATTCAACTACATCGATCCAGAAACTCAGGTAGCCACCGGTTGGGACTACGAAGTATGGGACGAAATTTGCGCCTTGCTCAACTGCGCCCCGGTGTACGTCGAGGCTGCCTGGGAGGGCATGATCCAGGCTGTAGCCGACGGTCAGTTCGACGCCGCCGCTGATGGTATCACCATCACCGCTGAGCGCGATGAGATCGTTGACTTCTCCATGGGCTACATCGCTATCGAGCAGCGCCTGTTGGTGCGCATTGACGAAGACCGCATCGAGAGCATCGAAGACATTGTCGCCAATGAGGAGCTGAAGCTCGGCACCCAGACTGGCACGACCAACTATGCCACTGCGGCTACTTTCCTGCCCGAAGATCGCATTTCAGCGTTCGAACAATTCCCCTTCGCTGTGCAAGCCCTCATCGCAGGTGACATTGACGCCGTAATCATTGACGAAGTCGCCGGACAAGGCTACCTGGGCGAAAACGCCGACGCCCTCAAACTGGTTGGGCCTTCGCTCTCGAGCGACCAATTGGGCTTTGTCTTCCCCCCTGGAAGCGAGCTGGTTGCTCAAGTCAACCTGGCTCTGGAAGAGTTGATGAAGAACGGCTTCCTCGAGGAAGTCAATGCTAAATACTTCGGCCCCGACTTCACCATCACCTACGATGACCTCTTCCCGCCTGAATTGGGTTCAGAAGAGCAACCCATCAAGGTCATGTTCGTCCCCTCGACGGATGTGGCTGTGATCGTGTCGGGCGGCGAGGTGATGGCGCAGGCGTTGAACGAAGCCACCGGCTACTTCTTCGAGGTGGTGGTGCCGACCTCCTATGCGGCCACGATCGAAGAGATGTGCGCTTCCCCGGCT
>Ga0194125_10013001_pt1 | contig 10884 bp, 3 predicted proteins | sample TA2KigC250mmetaG_FD_148626 | JGI IMG/M metagenome (GOLD analysis project Ga0194125, IMG submission 148626) | Freshwater microbial communities from Lake Tanganyika, Tanzania - TA2015034 Kigoma Deep Cast 250m | ecosystem: Environmental > Aquatic > Freshwater > Lake | place: Tanzania: Lake... | reverse complement strand
ATTCGGGATTAAACACAAGATACTAATTGAAGACCCTAAGGGCAAGTACCTTCTATACCGGTCTGGACCTAAACCTCCGATAACTGAAAACTGGTTGGCGGATATTCTCTTATCCAATACAGAGTTACAGATTGATCAGTCTTCTTTATGGCTGAACGACCTTGGCTTGGGAAGAGAGTTTATAGAGATAACTACCCAATTTACAGAATTCTTTAAAAATAATAAACGCACTGAAGCCTTAAAAAAGCTCCTGACAGTAGAAGACACCAAAAACAGGATAAAGCTTAAGATGTTGGCTGTCTGTGCCGTTTCTGATGCCCGGTGGGATGATATCGTTATGCAACTGCTTAGCGAGGAAGCTCTTGGGAAAAACGAGAAATACAATGTGATAGTAAAATCGGGGCTTGATGTATTCTATTGGGAGCAGGTTAAGAAGATACTTGGTTATGATCCTGCTAAACCAACCATCAAAGACTTTGCCATTGAGATGTTCAATACAGCGTTCACCACTGCCCTTAACGAAAAAGCAACCCTTGATTCTGAAGCCATTTATTTATTGAAAAGGTGGAAGGATCATAACCAGCACAAGAAGGCCTTTCGTGAATTTTCTGCCAATTGCGCCCAGTGGCTGGGCGTTGAGCAAAAGATATTGGCAAAGAAAATCCGGGAGCTTATTGACATTGATTTCTTTGAACTGGTGGAGCGTAAGATACTGAGTGACCTGAATCAGGCAATTTTGACCAGTACAATAACTGCCGGAGAAGCTGAACAGATTATCAGGCAGAGAAGTATGAGCCATTGGTACGATGATTTCCGAGATGAATATGCCTGTCTGGAAAACGCAGTGCAATTCTTTACAATGATCAAGACATCTGAGCTTAGCATTGATACCTTTGATGATGGCTTGGAAAAGTATAAATCTCATTTGTACAAACTGGATGTGTATTATCGTAAGTTCATCTATCACTATCAGAAAGCGAACCAACCGACTTTATTAAATCAGCTCTATGAAGAGCTGGAAAATCACTATCTGAATAAATACCTCAATAAAATGAATACCCAATTCAGTGCCGGTATAAGTAAACTCAAACAATGGAATTCATCTGTCGTTGCCAAGCAGGACAGATTTTGGGAACAGAATATTGACTCTTATCAGAAGATGAACAAGAAAATCTTTGTCATCATATCAGATGGATTACGCTATGAAATCGCCAGTGAACTGATGAGCTTGATTCGACAGGAAGACAGATATGAAGCTGAAATAGTGCCAATGCTGGGGATGTTGCCGAGTTATACCCAGCTTGGTATGGCAGCTCTGCTACCCAATGATAAAATCAGTATTGCCGAAGATACAACCGGAAACGTATTAGTGGATGGGCAAAGTAGCAGCGGGAAAGATAACAGAGCAAAGATTATAGACAATAAAGTCCCTGGCAAAGCCTTGCTTATGAAGATAGATGAAGTACTGGTAAAATCCTCTGAAGACAGTAAAAAGCTGTATCGGGATTATGATGTTATCTATATTTATCAGAACAGAATTGATGCAGTGGGCGATAAACAAGTTACTGAAGGCAAGGTCTTCCAAGAGGCTGAAGCCACCATGAATGAGCTTATTGATGCCATCCACAGACTCACTTCCGGCAACGCCAATAACATCATCATCACTGCAGATCATGGCTTCCTATACCAGCAGCGTGAATTGGATAATACTGATTTCATGAGTGAAACGGATGTATCTGGCAAGATAATGTATAAAGATAGGCGTTTCATCTTGGGGAAAGAACTCAAATCAGAGTCAAATCTACTGCATTTTCATTCTAATCAGCTTGGGTTGGAAGGTTCAATGGAAGTGATGATTCCAATGGCAAACCAAAGAATGCGGTTAAGCGGGTCTGGTAGCAGATACGTGCATGGTGGGGCTTCATTACAGGAAATCATGATACCTGTGTTGAGGATTAACAAGAAACGGATAAGTGATGTTGAATTTGTGGATGTTGATCTGATTAGTGCCGGTGGTAGAATCATCAGCACGGGGCAATTAGTCATCAACCTGTATCAGAAAGAGCCTGTTAGTGATAAAATGCAGTCTGTTACCTTAAGGATCGGAGTGTATAATCAACAGGATGAGCTTATATCTGAGGAAAAGACTATCCCCTTTGATTATACTTCTGACAGCCCCAGAGACAGGGAGATTACCTGTAAGCTATTATTATCACAGAAAGCTGAAAAAGCTAATAACCAGGACATCATACTGAAATTGGAAAAACCGATACCCGGAACGAATAAATTCCAGATATACAAAACAGAGAGTTACACTCTGAGGCGTTCATTTACTTCAGATTTTGATTTCTAAGCAAGGGGAAAACTATGACTAAGTTAGATGAGAAAATTAACGAGCACTTTCAAGGATTAGTGGTCAGGAAAGACCTTGTTAAAACCGTTAAAGGTAATGCCATTGTACCAACCTATGTCCTGGAATATCTATTAGGGCAATATTGCGCTACGTCCGACGAAGCAGGAATCATAGCCGGTATAGATACGGTGAAAGATATCCTGGCAAAGCACTATGTTCACAGAAATGAAGCGGGTCTGATCAAATCCCACATCAAAGAAAAGGGGAAATACAAGGTCATAGATAAAATCTCAGTTTCTCTGAATGAAAAGAACGATAGCTATGAAGCAACCTTCTCCAATCTGGGCATATCCAAGGTCATAGTTGATTCTGATACCATCAAGCGGCATCCCAAGCTACTGGTAAGCGGGGTCTGGTGTATTTCTGAGCTGGAATATGTCTATACCGAAGATAAAAACAGTGTCCCCTGGATCATGAGTTCCATCAAACCGGTGCAGCTTTCCAAGTTCGATATGGACGCTTTCCTGGAAAAAAGAGCTGAATTTACCACAGATGAGTGGATTGACCTGCTCGTGCAGAGCATCGGTTTTAATCCAGAAACCATGAGTAGAAGGCTTAAACTCATACAACTTACCAGGCTTGTACCCTACTGTGAGAGAAACTATAACCTGATTGAGCTTGGACCTAAAGGAACCGGTAAGTCACATATATATTCCGAGTTTTCACCCCATGGAATACTAATCTCCGGAGGAGAAGTAACTGTCCCAAAACTATTTGTCAACAATTCAAATGGTCGGATTGGGCTAGTCGGTTATTGGGATGTGGTTGCTTTTGATGAATTTGCCGGGAAGAAAAAGAGTGTAGATAAAGCTCTTGTGGACATCATGAAGAATTATATGGCGAATAAAACCTTTTCACGTGGCATAGAAACACTCGGTGCTGAAGCATCCATGACCTTCGTGGGAAATACCAAACACAATGTGGCATATATGCTTAAGAACTCAGACCTATTCAGTGAATTGCCTGATAAATACTATGATTCGGCTTTCTTAGACAGGTTGCATGGATACCTGCCTGGTTGGGAAGTTCCCATAATCAGAGGAGAAATGTTCTCCAATGGATATGGCTTTGTGGTTGATTACCTGGCTGAGATACTAAGGGCATTCCGTAATCAGGACTATTCGCAGCTTTATACTGAGCATTTTGATCTAGTATCAGATATATCAACCAGAGACAGAGACGGTGTTCAGAAAACATTCTCGGGTTTGATGAAAGTGATCTATCCCAACAAGGTCATTACCAAAGAAGAACTTGAAGAATTGCTGCAGTATTCGATGGAAGGCAGACAAAGAGTGAAAGACCAGTTAATGCGGATTGATACTACCTATGAACCGGTCAGATTTGCTTATACTGACAAAGAAGATAAACTGCATTTCGTCAAAACTGCTGAGGAAATCAGATACCCACTCTACTATAACGCTCAGATTCCCGAAACAGATGACGATTTTGAGCCATTTGAAGCGACAGAAACCGAAAATGAGGTCAATGCTCCACCTGAAGATAAAAAAGCGCCTAAACAGCCTATTTTGAAGAAAGGCAACATTATCATCAAAGAGAACCAAAGTGGAATCTCCTATCTGGATCTCTTTGGCGATTACTTGCGAGGTGCAACCAAGATTGAAGTAAAAGATCCGTATATTAGTGCTTTCTACCAGACCAAGAATCTGATGGAATTCATGGAAATGCTGGCTTCCCTCAAATCAGATGCTGATGAAATTGAGGTTCATCTGATCACTAAAAACAGTGAATTTGATGACTCACATCAAAAAGAGTATTTTGAACAGATCCAGAGTTCCTGCACCAATATGGGAATAGTCTTTACATATTCAATAGACGAGACAGTTCATGACAGATACATATTAACCGATACAGGCTGGAAAATCATCCTTGGAAGAGGTCTCGATATCTTCCAACCCTACGATTACAAAGATGCTTTCGCTCCAGGTAACCGCAATCAGAGATTCAGACTATGCAGAGCCTTTGAGGTGACGTATATACAAATATCTGCGATTTAGCACATTTACATAACGGCTAAAATATAGATAAGTAATAGTTAATTTGGGAGGATATCATGAAAGATAAAAAGAGTCTCATACTTAACCAATTTGAACCTGATATTGCTGCAAAATTGTTAGAGTTTGGACATAGAATTTCTAATACAAAAACAGACTATTTTCTCTTTATGTCTAGAAAGTTCTGCTGTCTATATGATGTACTTACATCGATCGGAGTTCCTCCTGCTCAATTCCCAATTATTAGTGATAAAACACTAGACCTAGATTTAAAATATCTTAAGGATAAAAGTATCCATATTGTTGATGACATCATTATTTGTGGGAGTTCTATATGGAAAACTATCGACAATATTGTCCAAAAGATATCCGTTAAATCGGTTTCTGTAAGCGTATTTTGTATAAATGAAAAATGGTGGGTACCTGAATGTATAAACCCAGATTATAAATCTGTTGTTTTATCAGATGCAAGAGCTATGACATTTTGTACGGGTGTTGTAAATGCTCTATCAGTAGCACCTAGACCATATGCGGTTGAATATCCACAATTTCAAGATATCGAAATTAAAATCAAAGACTGGCATAGATTCCTTTCAGCAAAAGACTGGACCCCATTTGATATTACCACTTCTTTACAAAGAGATCATGATATTAGCTCGTATACTTTCTTCCCCTCATCTTCAATAACAGAGTATTTTAAGGACACATTCGGAGAGCATGTCTACTCACTAGTTGATATACTAAAAATACGAATATACGCACAAAAACTCAATTGGGGAATTAGGATGACTGTTTTACCAATTGTAACTTTCAAACCTATGGATGATGTTACATTAACTAGCTTCTTTAATAACCACCTGAATACAATCTCATATCAGATAGGAAACCCTCAAATAATCGATACAATTTCTGCTAGTTTCGTATCTCCAACTAGTAAACTAAGATTACTCCAATTCAATGCTGCAATGTTGATAGGTTCGTCTTTTATCCATATGATTCAGGAAAGTCAAGGCAAAACGATGAAAATCGTTTTAAGAGACTTCGATATTGAAATACTTTTTGGACACTGGAATCTTGATGTACTAAAGTTAATATCTAATTACATTATAAGTGATTCAAATGTGGTTTTTTCAAAAGATATGATTGTTAATCACTCTGTCCTAGATTTAGAACAAACAGAATTAACCGAATTAATTGGTGAGAAGCTAGTTGATGAAATTGATGATGATGCAAATCCAAGAAATATAATTTCGGATTTTAATAACATATTCTTAAGTTTGTATGACAAAAAGGAACTAGTTGCTAGGGAATCAATAAAAAAAGCTTCTGAAATGAAACAGTGGGATGTTATCAGGAAAATGGATAGACTTGAGACGGGGATAACATGGGTCGGAATACTTGAATACTTGAAACACACTTATTCATATGATTTGACCGATATTGTTAAAAACACTCTATCTTTGGTGCTGGATTCTGCAGTAGACAAAGGAATTGCAGTCCCTGTAATTAGGTACAATGAAACTTCCAGACTGATTTATAGAGCATATAGGCATGGAGAAGATGTTTTATTTGCTGAAGAAGAAGCTGAATTGTCTGGTATAACAATAGAAAGTCTTATAAAATCTTCTAGAAATGATCTAGTACCTAAACTAGTCTTGGAAAAGACTCTAGTACTGCTGATAAAAATTGGTGTAGCAAAAAAATTTTTGCAAGTGCAATATGGAATTAGCGGTCAAGATGGAGTTGTAAGTATTAGATTCTATTTACATGGGGCAATATCTCAGTATATTTCTGGAGGTGATTTATATTCTGATACAAACATTTGGTTGTCTGACCATCTAATCGAACTAGGGATAATAAAAAAAAGAGATAAAAATCATTATATTTTTAATAAACATATTGATGCTATACAAATAAACCCAATCGCAAGACTCGAAGCATTAAAACTAGGAGGCATTCTTGGAACACTTATCAAAGGTATTGAATTAGAAACTAATAAAAGATTAAAACTTGATGAAACTGACCTCATCCTATTGTCTACTTGTTGGCGATTAAGAGATGTTGCAGCAGCATTGAGAATTGAGTTGGTATTATTTAATAGATACTTATTTCCCATTTTATCGAAATACATACTAAGTAACGATGGTAAAGATAACAAAGAAGTGACTACAATCCTAAATGCAATATATGGTTCTAAGGGTTATCAAGCTCTTAATAGTCTACATCTTAAATATACTGGGTGGAAGAATAATAAGCATATAGATGCTGTAACAAAAGGTGTTGAAATTCTAAATAAATGCGGTCAGACTTTAGCTTCTTTAGATTGGGAAGGTTATTGGGCATCTCAAGATATCGTATCACGCGAAGATGAAGAGACTATTTTTTTGAGCCATGTTGAAAGAATGGCTATATTCGGCCATCGAATATTGTTTTATACATTTTTACTTGAAGCATGCATATTGATAAAATTATTCCTTACACAAAAGTCATCTATCGAGATAGAAAAATCTAATCTTAGTAATATTGATAAGTCAATTCATAAATTAAAGAACTTCGTAGAAAGAACTCACTCGTGCTCGAGCTCTATTTTATCTGGAGAAGAATTAAAAGGGTTTGAAAGGTTGATAGTGTTATCAGATAACAATTATACGGAATATGATGAAAGTAAAATGTTATCATACATATGGTTGCATATTTCAAAGTATCAGCAAGAAATGATGAAAGTTCTTGATTTAACTTTGACAGAACTTAGGCTTTTTGAACAAAGAAAAGACAGTATAGAATATAAATATGTATTATATTACGATATCATTGAATCAACTGCAACAAAAAGGGGGAAAGAGTATAAAGAAATTCAAGATTATAGACAAAGATTAGTGCATATTAAGCAATCTATTAATGCCTTTGTTCACATACTTGATAAAGATGCATCAAAAGAAGAAGAGCAAGTCTATTGTTGGAATGGGGATTCAAGTTCAACTAATGATGCGAAATATGTTTTCTTTACCGGACGAAAAAGTGGTTATAGTTTAAGAAGACTTGTCTCATTTATTGATAAATTAGTATCATTGTCATCAACAGATATAAACTTTAGGATTTTGACTTTACCATGTGGTGTATTTCATTCACACGCATTTAGGTTGTTCCAAAAAGTGGAAGTTGATGGAGAGCAGTTTTGGGAGCACCTTAGTAGAGCACAAAAAAAGTACAAAGAGCTAGAAAGTGATTTTTCAGATAAGAAGAGTTTAATTTTAGTTTTAGATAAGGATCTTGTATCTGAAATTCAAAAAAGGAGTTCAATAAAATTCAATGGTCTATGGACCGGAACAATAGTTACAGAAATATCAGGCTATATGATTAATACTGATGCTGAGTTGTTTAATTACCAGCAATGATTTTCTAAGATAAAAGGATTGTATCGCAAATACAGGGAGATGATAAAATGTCACTTAGTTCATTACTACCTATTCTGGAAAGCAACAATAATCAACTAACAGAATTACTTACAGGATTAGACCAGTTAGAAAATATCGAATTGGTAAAAAAATTAAAAATCATGTTAGGGAAGAGTCCCATTGCCCAATTAAGAGATCTACAAAGAGATCTGAAGGCTCAAATTGATACTGCCAAGCGCCCTTTTACTTTAGCGGTAGTAGGGGAGTTTAAGGCAGGAAAATCTACTTTGTTAAACGCCTTATTGGGTTTGCAAGGAGAGTTGGGGTTACCTACAGGAGTTCCACCAGCAACTGCCAAGTCTATTATTATTAGTTACCGAGAAGATGGCTTGCCTAGTGCTAACATTAAGTGGTTGGATGGCTCTGAAGAGATTACTGAATGGTCTCGTGCAAGAAATCTGATCGATCACTTATGGTTGGAACAACATCCTGAAGATATGAAGATATCGGAACGAATATCAGATGTAACTTATTATCTAAAAAATCCGATATTATCACGTTTAAATCTGAATGATCTGCCAGGACCGGGAGCTAAGAACTTAAAAGATACAGAACTTGCCTACGAAAAAATGAAGCAGGCAGATGCAATCATATGGTTGATAGGTGACGTACCCAATAATACTGATGTTAGTTTTCTTAATGCTCTATCGGAGAGCTCGCAAAAAGTAACTCCAGTTATTAATATACGTGAAGATCTTCCCAACCATATCTACAGGGATGAAAACGAGGTTAATGCAATCAAGGAAATGGTAATCCGTGAATTTCAGCAATACTTTTCCAGTGATTTCAAAGAGCCTTTGATGGTTTCAGCAAAGATGATTGAGCATGAGCGGGCAAAGGATAATCCTGATGAGAGTTTGTATGATGATTACGGACTGACAGAAATGTTAAAAGTAATTCAGGGGTTTCAGGAACAATCAATCGATCCAGATCAAAGCCAGAGAATAAAGAGGATTAAAGGTGTATCTGTTAACTTGTTAACGAGATCAATCTCAAATTCTGGTATACTGGCTCAGGAGCTCAAAACTGAGATAAATAAGTTAGAATCAAGTAGAAGTAGCCATGACGATAAAATTTTCGAAATCAGCCAAATAACTGATCGATTAAGAGCTGAAATTCGTACTTTAGCAAGGAGTAGAGCGGGCGAATTATGTAGAATTGTGTCAGGACATGGGAAAGTGTTCGTGGGAGACACATTGCAACTATCGAATTTTAATGATTTGATTACTACACTCACTAAAGGCCGAAACGAATTAGAGAAAAAACTCCAAGATAGATTTATCAATGAGTACTTGCTATTAAACCATGACCCAAATTGGTTAACTTCTCTTTGTAATCAATATGCAGAAGATGTTAGGGCTGTGTTAATTCCTGAATGGAGGTCTTTTTGGTCTAAATTATCATGTGATGAACTAGGTAGGATAGAAATGGAACATCCAGGTATAACCTTTAATAGCTTATCTGATTCACTCGTTAAAGCTATGATTGATGTTATTATGAGAATCGTCACTGTATTGGGTGTTGCAGGTTTACTAGTTGAAATTCCCGGAGGTGTAATCATTGATGCGGTGGGAGTCGTTGGAGTAATAATAATATCAATGATCAGGGATCCTCTTGAAGGCTCTAGGAAAAGAGCAATTAAACGAGTTGAGTTGCAGGTTGATAGCCAATCATATGAAATCCAGGACAACCTTCTTAAGGCTGGGATGGATGCTAATTCTCTCATTGCCAATGAAATAAGAGATATAGTAAAAATAGACATCAACATAACAACACAGGGGATAACTGCATTAACCGATTTCAATCACAAGGTATCCATGTATTTCGAGAACACCAAAGAACACCTTAATACTTTATCAAGTAGTTAAGAAATGGATAATGATTATGAATAAAATTGAAGAACTCAGTAAGTCACTCAACAGAATCGATCATAGAGATATTGATGGTGCATTCATCGAGATGATATCCGATGATAGTAATGCCTTTGGAAAGGAAATCACTCCTTGTATCGTTACGACAACCGAATCCGATTACAAGAAGTTTAGAGCTCATTTTCCTCACGAGTTGTTTTTTCAACCTCTGTCGTCATTTTCAGATTTACTTGAATCACATTACAGATCAATTGATCGATGCAAGGTCGTTGTAGTATTTTCAAAAGCGACACAATTAGTCCCCTTCAAACTCAGCCAACTCATGGCATATTCGGACAAAAATAATATCCCTGTATTTGTTGTTATTACTGGAATGGACAGAGTGATAAGCCAAGAAAGCGTAAACATTTCTGGACAAATAAGTTCCATTATGCCTAAAAATAATTATAAGTGGATTGATGCCAATAAACATAGCAACACAGAAGCACTTAGACAAGAAATCCTGTCTTTTACAGACACGATAGAACAGAGTACTCGCTCACAGAATCTAACAATAACAAGAATCTCTCAATTAAAACCGCTGTTGGATACCAGTTTGGAAAGGCTAATAAAGTATCAGAAGGATTTTCTTGAATTTATACAAATCGTGGATGGGTTTCATAAGAAAGATTTACTCCTTGAAGTATCCCTAATAGATGAAGCAACTGACTCCTTTAAAAGCATCATTGAATCTATCCAAAAAGTAGATCCACTTAGTGTAGTTGGTTCTTTATCAGATTCAGAAGCACAGGAATTATTAAAATTAGCCATTGTTAAAACCTCTCAAGCCTTAACTCAGGCTTTTAATGAAAATAGAGATTCAATAAAAGATAGTTGTAAAAGTGTAAGCAAGAAACTAAATGAAAGGAATCTGAACAGGTTAGAACAGATGACAAAAGAAGTTCTGAGAAAATACGTAATCCAAATAGAGAATCCCTCAGTATTAAGTACGGTTCAACTAGATAAGTATACTGAGAGTTTTTTCCGATCTGCCGAGAGTATTATTGCTGATAACATATCTATACCACAATATCTTATCCTATTGGCAAAATATGATGATGTCCTCAAACACTCAATAAACAGAAGTAAAGAAG
>Ga0194125_10012991_pt1 | contig 10888 bp, 9 predicted proteins | sample TA2KigC250mmetaG_FD_148626 | JGI IMG/M metagenome (GOLD analysis project Ga0194125, IMG submission 148626) | Freshwater microbial communities from Lake Tanganyika, Tanzania - TA2015034 Kigoma Deep Cast 250m | ecosystem: Environmental > Aquatic > Freshwater > Lake | place: Tanzania: Lake... | reverse complement strand
CAGCGGTTGGCTCTGCAAGAAGCGATAGTGCGGATAGAGATCGAGCAGGCGCAGCGTTGTCGCCAGCGTCCGCGCGCTCTTGCGCACCGTCTCGTCCAGCGTCCAGACCCAGGCCACATCCAGGTGGGAGTGCGGCAAGGCATTGACGACAAACCGGCGCGGGGCGCCCTGTTGGCGCAGGAGTGGATCCAGGACGCTCAAGGCCTCGCTGGCCTGGATGCCCAAGGCCCTGGCGTCGGCGTTCAAGTCGATGCGATCCAAAGCGCCATTCAGACCCGCCAAGAGTTGCTCCGTCCGGAAGTTGCCGTCGGGCAAATTGCTCGTGAGCTCGTAGTAGAACTGCTCCTTCAACTGCCTCAGCGGCCGTCCGCGCGTGCTGCCTTCCAGCAATTCGATGGCGAGCTCATTCAACAGGCGAGCTGCCCTGAGGAAGGCCCGCACGGGGCGGTTGATCGTGACGAGCTTTGCGGCAGCGAAGCGGACCCCGGGTGTGGTTGCGCGGCCCATCTGGCCCGGCGGAAACGCGGGCCCCCGGTAGTTCCGCGACGGCCGGGCCTCGATCAACAAGTCGAACACCTCATCACCCCGCGCCGGATCAGCCAGCAGCGCCTCGGGGTGGGCCCAATCCACGCCTTGCCAGGGCTCCCCATCTCGATAGCACAGCCCTTCTCCACCGGAATCCAGCAGCAGGCGAACCTCGTCGCCCGCCAAGCTGCCAGGCACGACGAACTGCAGCCGGAAATAGCCTTTCTCGCCGGCCGTGCCCCAGATGGTGTCCGACGTCAGGGGGCGAAAATGGGCGAACTCGATGGCCTCAGGCGCGACATAGTGCGGCGTAAACCACGCCTTGATATCGGCGACCGGCAGCTCGAGCGCGTACTCGCGAGCGGCCAGACGTTCCAGGCGGTGCTGGATCTTTGTACGAACCGTCCAATGTGCTGCCATGGATCTTCTCTTGTCCGGGGCACTTGACCCGCTAGGCTTATCCGGTGCCCACCAGCCCTTCATCGGTGTACATCCGCACGAAAGTCCACACACAACCGTCGCTGTGCGGCTCCTCTCTGCCGATGACACAGGCTTGAAGATCGGTGATCTCTATTTGCCTTGCATGTTCCTTACGCGTTTTCTGCAGTGCGGGCTACCATCTAATCACCAAGACGCCTAAACACGAAGCGACACAAAGGAACCTGATGTCTTGTGTCCTTGGCGACTTTGTGCCTTTGTGGTGAGATGCCCCATTTCGGCTCGCCCGGATTAGGTCCTGGGTTTGGACTCCTGCGTGTACGAATGGCCTGAGAAGATCGCTCGCACTTCCGTTGCATCTTTGGCATTGCGCAACGCAGCCATCCGGGCAGTTTCCTCATCGCGCAGCTTGTACAAATTGGTCAAGACCGCCTCTAGTTTGTCGGCCGGGAACTTGACAGCGCCGTTCTCGTCCATGTGGATAATGTCGCCGGGCGCGACGTCCATGCCGGCGACCGTCACCGGCACGTTGACTGCATGGACTGCCTGGGGGCCATGGCCAGGCGCGATACCGCTGAGCAGGTATTGAAAGCGCATCGGCCGGATTTCGTCGATGTCGCGCGATGGGCCGTTGGAGATGGCACCCACACAGCCCACCGCTTTCATCGCCGTAGTCATGTTGCCGCCCGATAGCCCCACTTTACCCGCGATCTCCGGCGGGAAACGCTGCTCAAAAACGAAGATAGTGGGCTTGGGCGATGCATCGAGTGCATCAACAACATCCATGAACGAGAGACGCGTGAAGGTGGGATCAGGCAGACCGTAGACGCACGTTACGGCGTAGCCGACCACGGGACCCATCTCCGGGTACATGCAGCGGACCGATTGATCCGTGTACCAGTTCTGCGACCAGGGGTGGTAGAGCCCCAGGCACAACGGGTGGTCGGGGTAGGTGGCGACAACATTCGTGACTGAAGGGGTGTCGAACTCCTTCAGGGCTTCGAGCATTTCCTGGATGGTGGTCATGTCTTTTCTCCTCGGCGGACATCTGGAACGGCAATCATGCCGTAGACAGAATCCTTCAGCGATAACCCGACCGCTACGCCCCAATGAGCGCCTTGGCCAGGCGGACAGCCGAGCTGGCGTCCGGGCTGTAGCCGTCGGCGCCGATCTGTTTGGCGAAGGCGTCGGTGACGGGCGCGCCCCCGATCATCACCTTGACGTGGTCGCGCACGCCAGCCTCCTGCAGCGCCTTGACCGTGGCGCCCATGCTCGGCATGGTCGTGGTCAGCAAGGCCGACATGGCAACCACCTGCGGCTTGTGCTCGTTCACGGCCTTGACGAACTTCTCCGGCGTGACGTCGGTACCCAGGTCAGCGACCTCGAACCCCGCGCCTTCCAGCATCATTGCCACCAGGTTCTTGCCGATGTCATGCAAGTCGCCCTTGACGGTGCCGATGATCACCTTGCCCGCGGAGACGGCGCCGCTCGCGGCCAGATGAGGCTTCAGCAGCGCCAGGCCGCCCTGCATGGCCCGTGCCGCCACCAGCATCTCGGGCACGAAATACTCGTTTTCCTCGAAGAGCCGGCCAACCTCGCCCATGGCCGCGATCAGGCCCTCCTTCAGGATCGTCTCGGGGTTGATTCCGTCCGCCAGGGCAGCATTCACACCGGCCTTGGCGTTGGCCGCGTCCCCTTCCAGGACAGCGTTGTAGATGGTCTCGATGGGTTGCACCGTGATGCTCCTATTCCAAGGATGTAGTCTTGAGTCGCCTCTAGCAAATCAAGCTCTGATTGCACAAGAGTTACGCTGACGCAGTCTGAGCAAGCGTTTCCTGGCGCGCCTCGGCTTATCGGCACATCACTGCATTGTGCCAAGACATAGTTCCGACACGAGACCGCCCGACCGCCCAAGCATGCGGCAGGTCATTTCGTAGCCTCCGGCCCACACGTGACATGCGAATCGTCGCACCAGCAACGACTACGCGCTGAGGATCATCGCATTCAACCGCTCGCGATAGTACCGGAAGTTGCCCCACGACACATCTGGGGGCACTGCATGATCGACGTGCGGGATGAAACCGCCCTGCCTCAGCAAGCGTGGCACTTTGGCGTTTAGCTCTGCATCGATGGCTTCGCGACCCGCTGCCAACGCCCGTTTGTCGATCCCTCCAAGCATCTGCAACTTCGGGAACGCCTCTCGTACGGCCACAACGTCCATGCCTGCCGCCACCTCGAAGGGGTACAGCCCCGTAACGCCGGCTTCCAGAAACAACGGGATCAGCTTCCAGAAGTTGCCATCCGTGTCGGTCAGAATGACCTTGATGCCGTGATCACGCAAGACGCCGGTCAGCTTCCGGTAGGGCCCCAGCATAAACTCTCGGAAGTGGGCCGGCGAGATCAGCGGCGCGGTCTTGTAGCACATGTCCTCCCAGATCAGAGCCAAGTCCACATCGATCTGGTTCAGCACCTGGTCGTAAAGGATGCACCAGAAGTCGGCGAGGCTGTTCATGATGTCGCGGATCAGCTCCGGTTGGTCGTGAAAAGCCATCAGGACCGGCACCTCACCCAGCAGACGCCGGGCCGAGCCGAAGAATCCCTGCGAGCCGCCGAGAGCCAGAGGGTAGTCGCGCGTCCGGTATTCGGCTTTCAGCCGCTCCCAATCAGCCGGCAGACGGCCATCGAGCGCGGGGCGCAGACGTTCGGACTTGAGGCGCTCCCAATCCTCGCGGCTCTGCACCGGCCCACGGATGAAATGGGCGAGCGTGCTCTTGTCCTTCCGCCGCGACTCAACCATGCCCCATTCGTCGCGGGCGATAACGCTTTCGTCGTGGTCTTCCAGGATCTCCGGCACGAACTTCGGTGTGAAGAAGTTGTTGAGCATGACGTGCCGCATGCCAGGATCGTGCCGGAAGTACGCATGGATGTCCAGCTCCGGAGGCTTCTCCTCGTTCCACCACAGCGCCTCGCCCCGTGCGATGTCGCCATCTGCCAGATCACCGGTGGCGCCCTCCCTCCCGGGCAACCCCTCGCGATACCAGCGCCGCACGGCGCCGATCCAGTAGCCGAACTCCCACAGCGGCACATGGTCGGCCGGCTCGAAGTTCATGACCGCCAGGTAACGCTCGCGGGAGTTCATGGCACCCGCCAGGTCACATCGACTGCGATGCGGCGGGCCGGCGAATCCCAGCCGCGTGGGTTGACCAGGTTGGCCGGCCGCACGCCCCGCAGGACGTCCAGCACCTCCCGCGCCACGCCGAGGCCCATCTCGCGCAGAGTGCTCTCTGTGAAGCCGGCCGTGTGCGGGGTGGCCACCACGTTCTCCATGTACAGCAGAGGGTTGGACGGCGAAGGCGGCTCAGGATCGAAGACATCCAGCCCCGCGCCCGCGATCACCCCGTCCTGCAAGGCGGCGATCAGGTCCGCTTCGTCGACGATTGCACCACGCGCGCTGTTGATCAGGAAGGCGCTCCGCTTCATGGCTGCCAAGGCCTGCGAATTGATCAGCTTGCGTGTCTCGGGCGTGGGCGGGCAGTGCAACGAGACGAAGTCCGACACGCTGAGCATCTCATACAGGTCCGCATAGAGGGTGACCCCCAACGCGGTGGCTTGCTCAGCCGGCACATAGGGATCGAAGGCGACCACCTGCATGCCCAGGCCAACGCCGCAGATGTGCGCCACGCGCTTGCCGATGCGCCCCAGGCCCACCAGGCCGAGGGTCATGCCGCACACTTGCAGCAGCTTGGGCTCATTCACGAAGGAGCCGCCCTCGGTCAGGAGGCGAGCCGCCGGCTTGTGGCGCTTGGCCAGGGCCAGCAGGAGGGCCACGGCATGCTCGGCCGTGGTCACCGTAGGCGCATCGGGTGTATTGACCACCGCCACCCCTCTGTCCGCCGCGGCCGCCAGGTCAATGCTGTCGACGCCAATGCCCGGACGGCCGACGACCAAGAGGGTGGGCAGGCTGTCCAGTACTTCACCCGTGAAGCGCCAAGTAGGCCCGATGATCGCGGCGGCCGCGCGTTCACGGCGCACCGCATCCTCGCCCTCCACCCCCGGCGCACAGCGCACGATGCGGCAGTACTGCTCCAGGAGCACCACTGCCTCGGGATGCAGGTACACATCCATCACGACGGTCGGTTTCACGAAACTCTCCTTTGCGGTTCTACTGCCCGGCGCGCTCTATCGGCACCGCGCCTCATCATACATCGCCAGCACATTCGCCGGCGGCACATCGTCGAGCAGCGAATGCGCCGGCCCCAGGATGTACCCGCCGCCCGCGCCCAGGACGTCGATCAGGCGACGGACCTCGGCCTTCACCTCTGCTTCCGTACCGAAGGGCAGGATGCGTTGGATGTCCACGCCACCGTAGAAGCTCAGGTCGCGTCCGTACCTGGCCTTCAGCTCCCGCGGATCCATGCGCGCTGCGCTGAACTGCAGCGGCATCAGGATATCCATGCCGATCTCCAGCAGCTCGGGGATCAGATCGACTGCGGAACCGCAGATGTGGTGCATGATCCGCACCCCGCGCGCCTTGCCGAGCTGAAACAGGCGGGCAAACGGTTTCTTGAAGTAGCGACGCCACATCCTGGGACTGAACAGCATACCGGTCTGTCCGGCCGGGTCGTCACCCGTGTACATGATGTCGATCTGGCCGGGTGCAGCATCCAGGATGCGGCGATAGTAGGATAGGTAGAACTCCAGGATGTGCTCGACCATCGCATCGACCAGCGCCGGCCTGTCGGCAAGCAGCACGAGGGCTCTCTCCATGCCGCACAATTCGGCGATGCGATCGAAGAGCGGGCTCCAGGTCATGGGCGCGACGATCCCATAGTCGCGGTACTGGTTGGCCAGGACGGCCACCGAGCTGTAGTCAAACCAGTCGGGATCAGGCCAGGGATAGCGCTCGACTTCAGCAACGGTCTCGGCGCTGTGCAGCGGCCGCAATCCGAGCCCGTCGGCGAAACTTTGCAGCCCCAAGGTTGTGCCGAACCAGTTCGTGCCAGCGAGCTCCGGGTGTCTCGGCAGGCGATAGGATACGGGCTGCACCCAGCGGATGTCGATGCCGAGAGCCAAGCGGACCGCCTCCAAGTCTTTGACCATGAAGTGTGCACGCAGCGCGGACTCGAGCGATGGGAAAAGCTCGTCGTGCGTGATATCAAGCGGCACGCGATCGGTGGGGCGATGGTCCAGGGCTGCCAGTACCCGCTCTTTAGGTCTCATTCGATCCTCTCGCGGCGAGTGGCCGGGAACGGCCCAGCGGGCGTCGCGCGGTTGCCTTCAGGATGGGCGGTATTCACGCACGGCCTCACTCATGGCGACGATGTTTTCCGGCGGCACGTCGGCCTGAAAGTGGTGCACGGGGGCCACCACGTATCCGCCCCCCGGCCCGAGGTCAGCGATGCGCCGTTTCACTTCAGCCTTGACCTCGACCGGCGTGCCGAACGGCAGCACGCGGTGGGTGTCAATCGCGCCCCAGAAGGTGAGGCGTTGCCCGAAGTCCCGCTTCAGTCGCGCAGTGTCCATGCCAGGTGAAGACACTTGCACCGGGTTGAGGATGTCGATGCCGACGTCGATGAGGTCCGGGATGATAGCGTAGGCGGCGCCGCAGCAGTGGAACCACACTTTGGCCCGGCTCCTGCGCTTGATCAGATCGACCACGCGGCGATGCGCCGGCTTCAGCGCGGTCTGCCGGTACACTTCGGGGCGCAACGCCAGCCGATCCTGGAAAGCCAGGTCGTCGGCGAAGGTCACGACATCGACGTAGTCGCCGACCAGATCCAGCGCTTGCTCGGATACCGGGATGAAATACTCCAGCAGCTTCTCCACCAGGCCATCGAAGAAGACGCGATTGGCCAGCATGTCGATCATCACCTGGGCGCTGCCCCGGATCATGCGCATCAGATCGAGCAGCAGCACGCGCAGGTTCAGCACGATGGCATACTCGTTCTCCTCGTGCAGCCGTTTTGCCTCCTCACGCAGGCCCCGGAACCGGCCGGGGTCGTAGGGATCGGGCAGCTTCCACGCCGCCAGGTCAGCCAAGGTCGCTTCGTCATGCCGCAGGGTCGAGTCAACGTCGTGGAAAAAGCCAGCTTGCCCTTCGCCGCGGCGCCATCGGATCCCCCATTGGTCCACGAATGACCCGTCGGGCAAGTCCTGATCCCGGTCCCGCAGATTGTCGGGCGCGCCCAGGTTCAGCCCGCGACAGTCAACGTCGAGGATGCGCAGGATCGTCTCGGTCGGGATGGCCGTGCGCGAGATGCGGCTGATCGTCCTGAACCCCTCGGGGTCGGGGCCGGTGAAGCCGAGATGCTGCTTGAGGCGCTCGTACCCTTCCACGTTGATGCAGGTGGCCGTCGTGCCGCCGATATCGAGCGGCACACGATCCGGTTCCTGATGGTTGATGGCGCGGCGCATCCGCTCGCGGTGTGTCATTGTGCTCATGGGTTCTTCCCTTCGGGTGTGTTCGAATTTAGCTATCCGGCGACCGAGGTCGCAGCTAAGGAGCCTGCGGCTGCGATGTCGGCCTTCGCCGACAGCACCGCCGTGGGGCGGTTTGCGTCCACGCCGGTGGACGCCCGGCGCCGCAGCGTCCATTAGCAGCGACCTCGGTCGCCACTTCTCTTCGATATCTCAACGCCCGGTCAACTCGACCGGCACGCCCGCAGTGGTGGCGGGGTCCAGGAATAAGGCGCGCTTGCCGCCCGTGCCCTGGTGCGGTTGGGGCTGATTGGATGCCAACCCCAAGGCTGCCAGCTCCGACTGGGCGGCGCCCACATCCTCCACGGCCAGACAGAAGTGATGGATGCCGGAGCCGTGCGCGGCCAGCCAGCGCGCCAGGGGGTGCCCCGCTGCGAGAGGCTCGACGAGCTGCAGGTGCGTGTTGCCCAGATCCAGGTGTGTGAGGCGCACGGTCCCGTTGTTCACGACCTCGCTCAGAAGCACGGGAAAGCCGAAGCGATCCCGCCAGACACGCAGCGCCTCGGCCGTGTCCGGCACGATGATGGCGATGTGGTCGAGTGATTTGAACACGGCTAACCTCCCAGCACTTCGCGCACCCGGCGCACGGCCCCGGCCAGCGCGTCGCGATAGACGTAGAAGTCGGCGTTCCACGAGATGACGTTGAAGCCCTGCGCCACGAACTCCCGGAGTTGCGCCTCGTTGCCGGGTTGGATCACCGCCGGCAGGCCGTGGCGACTCGCCGCCTCCGTGATGCGCCGGATGGCGACCTGGAATCGTTCATCCTGGAACTGGCCCGGGATGCCCATGAACTGACTCAGGTCCCAATGTCCCACCCACAGCGCGTCGACGCCGGGCGTCGCCGCGATCTCCTCGACGTGCGCCACCCCTTCGGGGCTCTCGATCATGCAGATGACGGTGGTGTTCTCGTTTGAGAACTGGCGGTGCGCGTTGGCGTCACCGCTGCGATATTCCGAGTTGGCGCCCCCGAAGAACAGCCCGCGTTCACCCATGGGCGGGTATTTGGCGGCGGCCACCAAAGCGCGGGCTTCGGCGGGCGTGCGTACGTTGGGCGCCATGACCCCCAGCACTCCGGCATCGAGCGCGCGGGCGATGAAGTGGTATTGCACCTGAGGGATACGGATGAACGGTGCGATCGGGGTCGCCTGCAGCCAGGCGACCAGGTTAGCCACGTCGCTCATGCTGAAGGAGCTGTGCTCCATGTCGATCACCACGAAGTCCACGCCCGCCGCATCCAGGATCTGGGCCATGCCGTGGCTGGCGAACTCGAAGAGCATATGACCCACCGGCGATTTGCCCTCGGCCAACATCTGTCTGAAACGGTTCTGTTTCATGTGCGTAGCACCCTTATCTGTCAGACGATTCCCGCCTGACGTTGAGAGATGACCGGCCCCGACTCGACGGATCAGTCCGTCCGCCCGGCGCCACCCGGTGGCAGTTCTGCCAGGTACGTCCGGCCCTCGCCGGGCGAAAGGAGACGAGTAGACAAGGAAACAAAGCTTCCCGGCTACTTGTCTACGGGCAGGCGCGAGACCTGCCCCTACTTCCTTGTCTACTTGTTTCCCTGAAGTCTCACGCCGCAGCCCCTTCCACCGCCTGTCTGGCCAAGTGGACCCAACGTGCAATGGCATCGAGATCTTCTTCAGGAGACTTGAAGGACTGCAAGATGCCCGGTCGGATGCTGAAAGAACGAGCGCCCCGCGCGTGGCACGTCTGGACGATACCGCGCACCTTCTGAGTGACGGCTTCGGGGGGCGACTCGTAGACGTCCATGGCGTGCACACAGACATCCAGTGTGATATCGCCGAAGACGTCAGCGGCGCGGCCCACGTCGGTCCAAGGCCCGCAGTGGAAGATGGTGATGTCCGGGATCTCCCGGATCGCCGGGATCATGGGCGTGACGTTGCCGCAACTGTGCCAGTATTGCAGCCCGCTGAACGCTGCGGCGTACTCCTTCTCCAGCGGCAGGATCAGGTTGCGATAGGAGCGGGGCGACAGGCTGGGCACGTTGACTTCGTCGTCGTGAAACACGGGCTTGTCGGGCTCCCCTGGCCCGCCTGGCCCGCAGGCCAGGGCGGGCTGGCCGAGGAACTTCGCTCGTGCGCGGCGGTAATGGATGGCGCTTTGCGTCAAAAACGCAAGAAGATGCTTGGCGAACTCCGGCTCGTTCAGAAGGGCGACGGCAAGGGGTTCCATGCCGCACAGGATGGTCGCCACGCTGAAGGGGCTGCGCCCCCAATCGGCGAAGGTAATCTCCAGGCCCGTCCCGGCGACGAGCTGCGACAGCTCCTCGAAGAAGCTGTGCGCCAGGGGCATCAGGCCGCCGCGGTGGAAATCGGGCAACTCCAACCGCTGGAGGTCTTCCAGGCCACGGATGACGGGGTTCCGGTCCGTCCAGGGGTCCTCCAGGTCACTGTAGACCTGGCGCGAGCCGAAGAACGCGGCCTCGAAGCCGCCGCCGAGCAGCACCGGGAAACGCTTATTGAGCGGGCGGTCGTCGCCGATCTGCGTGAAGCGGTCGATCTCGCGCGTCAGGAATACCTTCAGGTACACGGCAGGATCTGTGAAGGTCTGCGCCACGCTAAGCCCCATCTTCCTGGCCCACATCGAAAGCTGTGGGACGGCGATGATGGGCACGACGCCCGGCTGGGGCACACCGATGTCATCAATATAGGCCAAGTTCGGCCGCAACCACGTCTTGTGCAGCAGGTCCTGGTTGCGCGGGCTATCGGCCAGGGCCAGGTAGCGCTCGATCACGCGGGTGATCTCGTCATTCTTCACGCCATTGCTCCCTTTTGTGTACTTTCCTCTGCAGTCCTGAAATCGAGGGGATACTTCCCAAAACGAACGGCCGCGTCGATGAGGGCCTGGAGGTTCTCTTGCGGGACGATCATCGGCTGGTCCGGTTCGAGGATCAGTCCGCCATCCTGGCCAAGCTCGTGCATGGCAGCCTGGGCGGCGCTGCGAGCATCCTCGCGCGTGCCGGTACTCAGCACCTGGCTGGCGACGCCGCCCTGGAAGCTGATCCGCCGTCCGTACTTCCGCCGATAGGCCGGCAGGTCGTTCGCGGTCACCTGGATATTGAAGACGTCAATGCCCATTTCCACCAGGTCATCCAAGATGCTGACGAGGCGTCCGCACGAGTGCAGGAAGACGAAGCATCCGGCGGCTTTGTAGTACGCGACGATCTGCGCCAGCGCCGGCTTGACCAGGCGTCGCCAGGCTTGAGGCGATATGAACAGTCCGCGCTGGGTGCCGTAATCGTCGGAGAGGCGGGCGGCTTCCACGCCGATCTTGACATAGCCTTCAGCGATGGCGATGTTCCATTCCGCCAGTCTTTGCATGAAGGCAGCCACTTCCGCTGGATGGGCTGCAACTTGGACGAGCGCATTCTCCATGCCCAACAAGCTCCAGAAACGGGTGAAGGGCAGATCCAAATGGCGACCGA
>Ga0194125_10012990_pt1 | contig 10888 bp, 12 predicted proteins | sample TA2KigC250mmetaG_FD_148626 | JGI IMG/M metagenome (GOLD analysis project Ga0194125, IMG submission 148626) | Freshwater microbial communities from Lake Tanganyika, Tanzania - TA2015034 Kigoma Deep Cast 250m | ecosystem: Environmental > Aquatic > Freshwater > Lake | place: Tanzania: Lake... | reverse complement strand
ATGGATGCAGAACAACGTTCTTCTGGAAAATGGAGCTATAAAGCAGTACCAGGAGCATATCGGCCTCATTGACGACCCCAAGATTAAGCGCCTGCTGCAGCGCATCCTCTCTGATGAGCAAGCCCACCACGGCAGCTTCGTCCACTTCGTTGAGAAAGCGGAGCGGGAAAAGGCCAAAGATATCAGGGGCAGCCGCCAGGACAAGACGGCCCGGGTACTGAACTGGGGCATTGAGCATGAGTACACGGTTATCCTCCAGTACCTTCTGCACTCCTACCTGAGCAAAAGCGAAGAGGCGAAAGAGCAGCTGGCAGACCAGGCTATCAATGAGATGCAGCACCTCGGCTGGCTGGCCGAGGAACTGGCGAGCGGCGGTGGCAACCCCAAGATTGAGCACACCGATGTGGACCGGTCAACCAAACCAGCGGATATGCTCAAGGCCGATATCAAGATTGAAAAGGAAGTGGCTGAGGCATATGACAAGGCGGGCAAGGAGACCGGTGACGCCGGCCTTAAAAAATTGCTCTCCCGTATCCGGGACAATGAACTCTATCATATTGACGTGTTCAACGACCTGCTGGAGGAAGAAGAGGGGAAATAACCTGCCCGCTCTCTTGAGGAAGTTGCCGAATGCCTGAGGAACTGACCGAGGTGCTGGACACCGCCATCTATAAGGAGATTGCCTCGCAGGCGGTGTACGAGACAGCGCAGCGGAAAACCGACGACCCGGGAGCCATAGAACTGCTGCAAGAACTCGCCGAGCAGGAAGTCGGCCACGCGGAAAAATTGAAGAGGTTAAAACAGAAAGACCTGAAGGAGTTGCTTGTTCACCCGGATAAAGTGGCCGACCTTAAAATCAGTGATTACCTCGTCGGGGGCGGAACTCTGGAGGGCGCTGGCCTGCAAGACACGCTCATCTTCGCCATGAAGCGCGAACGAGAATCGGTAGCCTTCTACCGCAAAATGGCGGGCATGATGCGGCAGAAAGAAGCCAGGCAGCTTTGTGAGCGTCTGGCGGATGAGGAAAGCGGGCATAAAAAACGCCTGGAGGTCCTTTACGACCAGCTATTCCACGGGAGCAATTGAACCGGGCGTGTCTGCTGCTATGGGCATAGGAGGCATATTCAGATGTTGAACAAGATAACAATCGTCTTATTAATTACCCTGCTTATCCTTGTCGGTGGGCTTGGTTATTCTGCCTGGGCGTCTCACCAGCAGCTAAATTTGATAAGAGCGGAGCTCAGTTTGTTCCAGAATGAGCAGACGGCACGGACGGAGGCCTTGGGCGGTGAAATAACGTCGTTGAACAGCCAGCTGCGGTCTGGCCTGGACAGCCTGGGTACTGAGATAGATAAAAATAGCCATCACATAACTGACCTTGAAGACAATGTTGTTGACAATCAAGCCGCCATCAGGTCGCTGGAAAAAAGCGCCAGCAGCAGCCTGGAGAAGATTGATACCCTCAGCGAGAAGCTTGACGAAACAATGCTGCGGGCCGGCTCCGTTATTGATGCCACTGTTCTGTACCGTAAAGTCAGCGAAACCGTCGTCAGGATTAGCAACGGACAGCAAACCATTGGCTCGGGGTTTGTTTACGACGCTGACGGTCACATTTTGACCGCGTACCACGTCATTGATGTAATGGATGAAATATACGTCATCTTCCCCAGTGGCCAAATATTTGCCGCCGATGTCGTCGGTTCCTGCCCGCTAAGCGATGTGGCGGTGTTAAAGCTTGACAGCGGACCTGGCATTGAGCCTCCTGAAATATCTGACTCCAGTCAGGTGAAAATCGGCGACCCTGTTGCCGCCATCGGCAGCCCCTTTGATTTGCCTGAGTCACTGAGCACCGGCATTGTCAGCCAGCTGAATCGGTTTGCCGAAATAGAAGGCAACGGGCAGACGCGCTGGGTTTCCAACCTCATTCAATTTGATGCGGCGGTGAACTTCGGCAATTCCGGCGGGCCGCTGTTCAACTCCAGTGGCGGCGTTATCGGTCTGGTCATCGCTCGCGTTCAACCCGGGGAAGGCGACGGCATCTACTACGCCGTTTCCTCAAATAAATTCAGACTCGTGGCTGACGCCATCATTGCCCGGGGCAGTTTTGACTATCCATGGCTGGGGGTTAATATCGCTGATTTAACCCCGCAGCAGGTGCAGGAGCTGGGGCTGGAATCCATCCACGGGGTGCTGGTCGTTCAGTCACTGCCGGACAGCCCGGCAGAGGCCGCCGGAGTTCAGGCTGATGATATCATCACGTCCATTGACGGCAACGCGGTGGCGAATGTAGCCATGCTGACGTCATATCTGGGAGAACACCTGACTCCCGGAGAACCAGCGACGCTCACGATTCTCAGAGGTACAACGGTACTGGAGATAGAGCTTGAAGTAGGTGTGAGAAGTTAACCCAGGGCTTTAAATTACCTTTCTCACCGCATGGAAAACGTCCTGAGGCTTCTCAATCGGGTAATCAACGTTCACGGTAATCAGCACGGCGTTTTCGTGATGGTCGCCTTTCAGTTCCCCCCACTCGGTCTTTTGGCGCAGGGTCTGGACGCGGGCCTCCCCGAACGAACACATGCCGTGGTCGGAAATAACGATAAGTTTGTTCCGCTCGCTACTCAGGAAGCCGGTGCCGAAGATAATTTCCTCCAGCTTTCCGTCCAGCTTCCGATACCAGTCAAGGACGCAATCCTCGCCCCAGTGAAAGTGCTGGATGCGGTCAAGGAGGGTGTAGACGACTATTAAAAGGTCGGGCTTCTCGGCCAGCAGCTCTTTGGTCTTCGCACTCACCTTATCCAGCTCTTCCTGCCACTCCTTTTCGTTTGTGGGCAGGCCAAATCCCGCTGGTCTGAAGTCGACGCCGAAGGAGTACGTCGGCACGACGAAAGGGACATTCAGTACTCTGACCTTCTTCCCCTCCCGCTCCAGAATGTCCCAAATAAAATCTACCATGATGTCCTTTCTTTTTACCAGTTTATCATTGACCATAAAGTCAGCATGCCTGTGTTCATCAGGTGTTTTTCCGCAGAACATACCGCACCAGATTGAGGCTGACTTTAACGCCTCTGCCTCTTTCAAGATTATTTCCTGCGCTCGCCCCACCTCTGTCAGCTTCTTGAATGCGGGCAGAGTAGCCAGATTGGGCCTTATCACTGTCCAGGTGGCGGCATCAATGCCTAAAACGAAAATCACCTTACCCGCTTCCTAAAATGACGCCAGCGCCAATATTCTTATTGCCCCGGGCGATGATGAACCGGCCCAGTTCCGGCAGCTCGGAAAAGACTTCAATTACCACCGGTTCGCTTTTAAAGACGATGGTGGCGGCTTCATTTTCACCGATACGGTCTATATCCTTGCCCATCACCGCCCCGGTCTCGGAGTTTATTCGTTCTCTGATTGCGGCAACCTTGCAGCGGGCCCGCTTGGTGCCGCACTTTATCTCAATTTCATCCCCCCTGCCGAGGGCGCCTTCCAGAAGGGCCACCTCACCCAGAAAGCTGGTCGCCGCTTTCGGCCGGTTTGCTAAAAGACCGGCCACGTCTCCCCTCACCGGCTTACCGTCAACCAGAATGCCGATGCTGTCTCCAGTTAGCGCTTCCTCTATCTCTTTCGGAAATATTTTTATCTTCTCAACTCTCCCTTTAATGTTGGAAGGTTGAAAGATAAGCTCCTGCCCTTTCTTCAGTCGGCCTGATTCCACCCTGCCCACCACTATCTTTTCTGAGCCAGACGTGTAAGCGTCCTGGACCACGAACCGTAGCGGTTTCTCCGCAGTCTCCTTCGGCTTCAGGCCATCAAGCATGCCAATCAGCGTCGGCCCCTGATACCACGGCATTTTCCCGGAGGCGTGATAGACGTTGTCGCCTGCCATGGCCGATATGGGGATGAATGCTGCATCAACATATCCCAGCGAGGACAGCAGTTCTGTGGTCTCTGCCTTCACCTTTTCAAAAGCCGACGGCTGGTAATCCACTAGGTCCATCTTATTGACCACAACGATGATATCATTTATGCCGAGCATGTGGACGAGGAAAGCATGGCGTCGGGTCTGTTCCTGCACGCCGTCTGGCGCCGAGACAACCAAGATGGCAACCTGGGCATGGCAGGCGCCGGTGAGCATGTTCTTAATGAACTCCTTGTGCCCCGGCACATCCACGATGGTATAATAATTCTCCCCCTTGCCTTTGAACAGAACCCTGGTCGTGTCTATGGTGCGCTCTTCCTGCAGTTCCTCCTCAAAAGAATCAAGGAAGTAGGCGAACTCAAACCTCTTTTTATACTCTTCCAGAAGCTTCTGGATTTCGGCAAGCCGGTCTTCCGGCAATGTCGCCGAGTCATAGAGCAGTCGGCCAATCAGGGTTGACTTGCCGTGGTCCACATGCCCGACGATAACCGCGTTTAAATTCACTGCGTCCTCCCTATTTATTACATATATCCCAGCGCGCGCAGTTTCTGCATGGTGAAGGTTTTCTCCTTGTCCTGCGCCCGCCCCGCCCGCTCCGCGACCTTGGTTGTCCTCAACTCCTGAACAATCTCGTCAATGGTGGCGGCGCTTGAGGCAATAGGCAGGGTGCAGGGCTCGCACCCCAGGCTGCGATATCGCTGCCCGTCCACGGCAAAGTACATGGGGTTAATCGGCATGCCTTCCTGCTTCACGTACTCCCAGACATCAAGCTCCCGCCAGTGCAGTATGGGATGAATGCGCATGTGGGTGCCTTTTCCTGACAGCCCCTGGAACTGGTCCCACATCTCCAGCGGCTGGTCTTTGTAGTCCCATTTAAACTGCTCATCCCGGGGGGAAAAATACCTCTCCTTGGCCCGTATCCCGTGTTCATCACGGCGTATCGCCAGGATAAGGGCATCAAAGCCGCGCTCTTCCAGGCAGCTTTTCAAGGCCTCGGTCTTCAATTTGGTACAGCACTCAAATTTGCCCTCCTTAGGTGAGCACCCCTTTTGCAATGCCGACTCATTTTTAGCGACCACCAGCTCGAATCCCCACTCCTTGGCTAGGTTGTCGCGGAACTGGTACATATTTTTGAATTTATAGCCGGTGTCAATATGAATCACCGGGAACGGAATCTGACCGAAAAAAGCTTTACGGCACAGCCAGAGCATAGTGGTGCTGTCTTTCCCCGTGCTCCACAGCACCGCCGGCTTCTTGAACTCGGCGTAAGCCTCCCTCACGATGTATATGCTTCTATTCTCAAGGTCTCTTAAGTCCAGCATTAAATCCTCCTTAAAGATGGCCTGACTGGCAATACCCTCAGATTAAATCCAGCCGGAGCTAAAGTTTTTGTTCATTACTGGCCCATGCTTAGTTTAAGAAACAAGTCAACCAGCAACCAGATGCCGCTGATTACGGCCAGCGCTCCGACTATATATCTCAATATCTTGGTATTTATTTTGGCGGTAACAATGGGGCCGATCAAACCCCCAATCAGAGCTCCCGCCGAAAGCGCCACCGGAAATCTCCAGTCCAGACTGCCACCGAAAGCAAGCCAGAGGAGAAAAGACACAAAACAGATGGGCACTTCCGCCAGAGTGGTGGTGCCTACTGATACTTTCGGGTCCACACCGCCGAGTATTTTACCCGTAGAGGTGACCGGGCCGAACCCGCCACCGGAGAAGGCTTTGTTAAACCCGGATAACAGGCCGACCCCAAACATCTTTTTCCAGGTAAAGGTGTAATATATTGGTCTGAGGCACAACCCGCCCATGGCTATAACCAGAATGCCGATATATGACTTCATATATAGCGTTGGAATCAGCTTGCCGGCTATCACGCCGGCAGCACAGGCTAGCAGGCCGGGTATGATTATAGAGAGACTTATCTTCATATCCCGGGTTAAGCCGCTGAAGTCGCTATTCTTTCTTTTGTGGTGTCCAATCGAGCCGGTAACTCCACCCAACCCCTGTGATACCAAGATAGAAGGCACTACTAGTTTAGGATTGTAACCCATCAATATCAGAATCGGGCTCAGCAATGTCCCGTACATCATGCCTAAGCCCGAATCTATGACCTCCATGATTACGGCTAAAAAGCCGACCAGCACTAAAGTGGCTACAGACATTCTTTATTTACCCCCTAACTCTAATCCAGATACCCCAACGCCCTTAACCTTTTCTTTACTTCTTTTTCCTGCTCACTATCAATGTCCGGTTTTTCATCTGAGTCACTTTCCTTGAGCACCTCCGTCAGAACGAAGGAGACATATTCCTCAACTGACCCGAAACTGGTTGTTTCTGCCCTTTCCTTGATTCGGTTGTATAGTTCCGCGGACAAATATACCGCTTTGTCTTCTTTCTTTGACTTCATTTTTCCTCCTGAAAGTACCCGAGCTTGCGTAGCCTCTCCCGTATCGCCCGTATCTCTTTCGCGCTGAACCTGTCCTCGCCGCTGATTTCACCACCAGAGGCGATGCTGCGCAGGACAAAGACGATGAACTCAGATACGCTGGAAAAGCCGGTGCCCGTCACCATTGTTCGCAGCTTCTGATAAAGCTCGCGGGGTATTTTTATGGTTACCTTATTCTCCATAACACTACAATTGTAGTACAATTATAGCCTTATAAGTCGCTCTTGTCAATACCCTAACCTTGCTTCCGTGAGTTCAGTAAGCTATAATTATCGCAATTAAAGCGGAGGTTGCTTAGTGAAGGCAATACTGCTGGCAGCTGGGGCTGGCACGCGCTGTTACCCATTTACCTATCTCACCCCCAAGCTTTTTCAGCAAATATGCGGCATACCGCTGGTGGAATATATGCTCTCCTGGTTCGGCGGCACACCTGAAATTGAGACGCTGTATATCGTGGTCCGGGATAATGTCACCGCCACTACACTTGAGAACTACCTTGAGAAGAGACCGGAATATCTTGCCCAGATACTCAATTTATACCGAACGCTCGGCTATCGCGTTGACTACAAAAATACTGATTTAAAAATCAAGGTCATTACCGCCCAGGGGTGGGGAACCGGCGGCGACCTCAGGTGTGCTCTCGACTACATATCTGAATCAGATACGCTGGGGGAGGATTTTATGGTCTGCTATGCCGACTACATTATAAATAGACGCCTGCCCGACGGCGGAATATCGCTGCAGATGGACCTGTCAGACATCATCAGGTACCACCGCCGTTGTCGGGAAACCTTGGGCACGGCCATGACGATGGCTTTTGTCAGAGTTGACAGAGAGGAAGCCACCAGGTTCGGGGTCGGCCAGCTTGAAGAAATCGGTGACTTTAAAGTGATTCGCAGCTTTATGGAAAAGCCGAGTCTAGACAAAGTTGGCCAAGAACCGGTAATAAATGCCGGCGTCAGCGTAATTGCCTGCCAGTTTCTGCTGGCTAACAAGGACAAATTTCTACCCCGAAAGCCGGAGACCAGCTTCGAAAGAAACCTCGCCAAAATGCTGGACAGGCAGGAAAAGCCGCTGCTGGCGGCCTATATACTTGGGCTTGATGCCTGGTTTGACGTGGGCACACTGGAACAGCTAATCAAGACCAATGTCTTCATCGCTACCAGGAAAGAATAAGGAATGGAAAAAGCGATTGTTACCGGCGGCGCCGGATTCATCGGGTCGCATCTGGTTGAAGAGCTGGTCAGCGAGGGTTATCAGGTAATTATCCTGGATGATCTTTCGGCAGGTAAACTGGAGAATATTGCAACACTGCTGAAAAGCAAAAGCGCCGAGTTTATCCAGGGCAGCGTTACGGATTACCCCGGGCTGCAAAAGCTCTGCGCCGGCGTGACCTTCATCTTCCATCAGGCCGCTTATAACAGCGTTGCCGGCAGTATTGAGTACCCTCTGCCAGTCTATGAAACAAATATCGGGGGCACCCTGAAAGTGCTCATGGCCGCCCGGGACTGCGGCGTCAAGAAGGTCATCCTTGCCTCTTCATCCTCGGTTTACGGCAATACGGCAAGTATGCCGCAGAACGAGGAAATGCCACCGAGCCCCCTCTCCCCATACGCCTTGACCAAGCTTACCGGCGAATACTATAGCGCCATTTTCCGCCAGATATACGGCCTCTCCACAGTATGCCTCCGGTATTTTAATGTCTATGGGCCCAGACAGGACATACACTCTCAATATGCGGCGGCTATCCCCACGTTTATTCAGAAGGCCTATCAAAACCTGGCCCCCGTTATTTTCGGCAATGGCGAGCAGAGTCGCGACTTCGTTTTCGTCAAAGACGTAGTCAGAGCAAATATGCTGGCCGCCCGTAGCCACGCCGAAGGTATCTATAATGTCGGCAGCGGCCACAGCATCACTATTAACCAGCTGGTGGCCACCATCCTGCAATTGATGGGCAAGGACCTGACGCCCGTGCATGAAAATGCGCAACCGGGTGAAGTCAGCCAGAGTCTGGCAGATATTAAGCGGGCCGGAAGCTTTGGGTATAAACCTGAATGGCCTCTGGCGGATGGCTTGAAGGAGACCATCGCCTATTTTGAAAAACAGCTAAAAAGGGGTAATTATTTAAAGAGGAAATCATGATGGATATATGCATCGTCGGCTCCGGGCACGTTGGACTGGTGACTGGCGCCTGCCTGGCCGATTTGGGCAACCGGATTATCTGCATGGATGATGATAAGGCTAAAATAGCCAGCCTGCAGGAAGGTCACCTCCCTTTTTATGAGCCAGAATTAGAATCGATAGTGCAACGAAATGTCAGCGCGGGCAGACTTTCCTTCACCACCGATGCTGCGGAAGGAGTGCGCAAGGCGAAGGTTATATTCATCTGCGTCGGCACGCCTCAGGGTCCGGATGGCGCCGCCGATTTATCATATGTTGAAACAGCCGCCAAACGTGTTGCCGAAGCCATGGACGGCTACCGGGCGATTGTGGACAAAAGTACCGTTCCTGTCAAGACGGGTGGCTGGGTGAAGCGCACGGTGAAGCTGAATAATCGCCGCCAGTATGATTTTGATGTGATTTCCAACCCTGAATTCCTGCGTGAGGGCCGAGCCGTGCACGACTTCATGCACCCGGACCGAATCGTTATCGGCGTGGAAAGCGAGCGTGCCGCTAAGTTGATGACGGAGCTTTACCAGCCGCTGAAAGCGCCGATGATTGTCACCAACATTGAAACCGCCGAGCTTATAAAGCACGCCTCAAATGCGTTTCTGGCGGTCAAAATATCCTACATCAATGCCATCGCTAATATCTGCGAGGCGGTGGGGGCTGACGTAACCAAGGTTGCCGAGGGAATGGGTCTGGACGAAAGGATAGGTCGTCACTTCCTTGATGCTGGCATAGGCTACGGCGGTTACTGCCTGCCCAAGGACGTGCTCGCCTTCATCAAGATAGCGGAAGAGGTCGGCTATGATTTTGAGCTGCTGCGGGCGGTAGACAAGATAAACGACCACCAGTCGCGCCTGGTGGTCAGGAAAGCCAAGGATTTGCTCTGGAACCTGAACGACAAGACCATAGGGGTGCTGGGCCTCGCCTTCAAACCAAATACCGATGACATCAGAGAGTCGCCTTCAATAAAGGTAATCAAACAACTGCAGCAGGAAGGCGTTAAAATCAAAGCCTACGACCCCAAGGCGATGGACAATATCAAGCAGATATTTCCCGATATAGAGCTGTGCCAGGGCCCGTATCAGGTGGCTCAAGGCAGTGATGCTCTGGTCATCGTGACCGACTGGGATGAATTCAAGAAAATGGACCTGCGGAAAATCAAGAGGCTCCTGAATCAGCCCGTTATTATTGACGGCCGCAATATATTTGACCCCGGCGAAATGGAAAAACTGGGATTCACCTATCAGGGAGTGGGACGTTGAAGGCACTTATCACTGGTGGTGCCGGCTTCATCGGCTCTCACCTCTGCGATTTTTTACTGGCCCGCCAGTGCCAGGTAATCTGCCTGGACAACCTGCTCACCGGCCGGATGGGCAATATAGACCATCTGGTAAAGGATAAAAACTTCACCTTCTTAGCGCAGGATATCACCAGCGCTCTGATGATAGAATCCGATATTGACTTCATTTTCCATCTTGCCAGCCCCGCCAGCCCACAGGAATTTCAGCGATTGCCTCTGGAGACCATGAAAGCCTGCTCGCTGGGCACGCTGAATGCCTTGGAACTGGCGAAGGATAAGCGGGCCAGATTCCTGCTGGCTTCAACATCGGAGGTCTACGGCGACCCACTGGAGCATCCACAGAAAGAGGAATACTGGGGGAACGTGAACCCGGTCGGACCTCGCTCGGTTTACGACGAGGCGAAGAGATTCGCCGAAGCGTTGACCATGGCCTATCATCGCCAGTTCCATCTTGACACCAGAATCGCTCGCATCTTCAACACCTATGGCCCGCGCATGAAGAAAGAAGACGGCAGGGTAGTCCCTTCTTTCATTGTCCAGGCGCTACAGGAAAAACCGCTTACCATATTTGGCGATGGCACACAGACAAGGAGCTTCTGCTACATCTCGGATTTAGTCGAAGGCATCTATAAACTGGCCCTGTCAGGGATAAATACCCCGATAAATCTGGGCAATCCCGATGAGATAACTGTAATATCACTGGCCACTAGAATCCTGAAGCTCACCGGCAGTAAAAGCAAAATACAAAATTTGCCCCTGCCAGAGGATGAGCCGAAGGTCAGGCAACCGGATATAAGCAAGGCGAAAGAATTACTTCAATGGCGGCCTGAAATACCCCTGGAAGAAGGGCTGAAGAAAACAATAGCCTGGTTTCAGAACGCAAGTAAATAAGACGGAGAATTGCTGAAGTGAAGGCACTGGTCACTGGCTGCGCGGGATTTATCGGCTCTCATCTCACTGAAAGATTGCTCAAAGAAGATTTTGACGTGGTGGGGATTGACTGCTTCACTCCCTATTACCCGCGGAGTATAAAAGAGAAAAATATCGCTGACGCCCTGAAG
>Ga0194125_10012988_pt1 | contig 10888 bp, 13 predicted proteins | sample TA2KigC250mmetaG_FD_148626 | JGI IMG/M metagenome (GOLD analysis project Ga0194125, IMG submission 148626) | Freshwater microbial communities from Lake Tanganyika, Tanzania - TA2015034 Kigoma Deep Cast 250m | ecosystem: Environmental > Aquatic > Freshwater > Lake | place: Tanzania: Lake... | reverse complement strand
TCGACCCGCTGGAGCAGCATTTCCAGGCGGTGGGCCTTGTCAACAACGGTAGGCGGATAGTCCATCGGAAGCACTCCTGGGCACATGAATTGACAGTCGCCTGCCAGGCTACCACACCTGGGTCTGTTTGTCAAATTCCAATTATGCGGTTGTTAATGAGCGGTCAAGAGTCATGCTAACCCTCACAGCTCCGGCAGCAGGCCGATCTCCCGCAGCAGCCCGGCGACATCCCAGATGTCCACCGCGCGGCGGAGCCTGCCTTTCCTGAAGGTCAGCAGGGAAGCGCCGCGCACCGCGATGCGGCGCCGCCTCGCTGACGTTCTCCCCTTCGTAGTCCGTTGTGCAGAACGCCGCCATGTGCTGGGAATCGTGCGAGTTCCAGGCGTCGGTCACAGGTGTGATGCAGTGGCCGTTGAGCTTGGCGTCGCGTGAAGAGGCTGCAAGGGCCTCTTGTGGGGCGAGAATATGACGGAGCTCGTCATGATTTGGGTGTATAATGCTGCTGAATCCAATCCAGGAGGCTGCCCCGATGACCACGCTAGACCTGCGCAAACAATGGAAGCATCTGTACGCGCCCTCCGCGAAGAAGGTGGAGCTGGTGGACGTGCCGGAACTCAAGTTCGTGATGATTGACGGCCGCATCGAGCCGGGCAAGGCGCCGGGCACGTCGCCTGGCTTCGGTGAGGCGATGGGTGCGCTCTACAGCGCGGCGTACACCCTCAAGTTCATGTCGAAGCTGCGCAAGGACGACCCGATCGACTACCCGGTGATGGCGCTCGAAGGGCTGTGGTGGGTGGAGGGCGAGGCATTCGATATCACCACTGCCTGGGAGGCATTCACCGATAGGTGGGTCTACACGGTGATGATCATGCAGCCGGACCACATCACGCCGGAGATGTTCGCGGAAGCGCTGGCGCAGGCCGCGAAGAAGCGTGCCAACCCCGCACTCGCCCGGCTGCGGCTGGCGTCGTTCCGCGAGGGCCTCTGCGTGCAGACCATGCACATCGGCCCGTATGCCACGGAGCCGGCCACGCTCGCGCGGATGCACGGCTGGGCGGCCGAGAACGGCTATCGCCTGACCGGCAAGCACCACGAGATCTACCTGGGCGACCCGCGCCGCGCCGATCCGGCGAAGCTGAAGACGGTGCTGCGGCATGGGGTGGGGCGGTAGGTTGGTAGATTCGTAGATTGGTAGACAGGGAGACAGGGAAACAGAGTAGACAAGCAAGACACGCAACACGGAATACGCAATACGCAATACGCAATACGCAATACGCAGCACGCATGACCACTACCGCGACACGTCTCATCACCCTGATCATGCTCCTGCAGCGGCAGCCCAACCAGAAGGCTGACGAGCTGGCGCGGGCGCTGGGGGTGTCGGTGCGCACGCTTCACCGCTACATGACGATGCTCGACGAGATGGGCATCCCGATCTATTCGGAGCGCGGGCCGCACGGCGGGTTCAGCCTGGTGCGCGGCTACAAGATGGCGCCGCTGGTCTTCACGCCCGAGGAGGCGGTCGCGGTCTACCTGGGCACGAGCCTGGTGGGCGCGATGTGGGGGCGGCTGTACGAGGGGGCTGCACAGGGCGCGCTGGCGAAGCTGGATTGCGAAGCATCCTTTAGGACAACGTCCTGCCGGAAGAGCAGCGTCACGAGGTGGCCTGGGCGCGGCGCAGCCTGGTGGCGATTGCGAAGCATCCTTTAGGACCGGGATGCAGCGCACCGCGCTGGCGGAGCTGGCGCCGGTCATGGAGAAGCTGCGTCGCGCGATCCGCGAGCGGCGGGAGGTGCAGATGACCTATCGCGGCCGCAATCAGGCAGAGGCGAGCCAGCGGGCCCTCGACCCCTATGCGCTGGTGTATCGCTGGGGCTGGTGGTACGTCATCGGTCACTGCCATCTGCGCGGGGCGGTGCGCTCCTTCCGGGTTGACCGCATCAGTGACCTGATCTTGTCGGGCGAGAGCTTCGACGCTCCGGCCGGCTTCGATATTCATGCCTACCTGGCCGCGGACATGCGCTCGCAGAGCGAGCCGGCGGTGCGGGCGCGGCTGCGCTTCGCGCCGCGCTTCGCTCAGGTCGCGCTGGACGACCGGCTGCAGTGGGAGGCGGTGGAGACCCAGGGTGACGGCGCGGTGGTCGTCAGCCTGGCCGTGCCCGACCTGGAGTGGGCGGCCAGCACCGCCATGGCCTACGGCCCGATCGTCGAGGTGTTGGAACCTGCCGGGCTGCGGCAGATGGTGGCGGAGCGAGCCGAGGCTATCGCGCGGTGCTATCGCCAGTGAATCGTCTTTGCGGATGTGATCTTGGAGGCGACACATGAACACCCCCTATGAAATCGTCACCGTGGATGCCGGCAACGTCGACCAGCTCGGCTTCTTCTGCTACATGAGCAAGCCCAAGACGCCCGGTTATCGCCAGAAGCGGGAGTGGTTGGCGGCGCGCTTCGCAGAAGACCTGCGGATCAAGATGCTGCACGAGACCGGCGGACGGACTGTGGGCTTCATCGAGTATATCCCTGGCGAATACACCTGGCGTGCAGTCAATGCGCCTGGCTACCTCGTCATCCACTGCCTGTGGGTGGTGGGGCAGGGCAAGGGGAAGGGGCATGGCACGCGCTTGTTGCAGGCCTGCCTGCAGGATGCGCGCGGCCAGGGCAAGCACGGTGTCGTGATGGTCGCCAGCGACGGCGTCTGGTTGGCGGGCAAGGAGCTCCTCCTGAAGAATGGGTTCGTTCAGGTGGATCAGGCCCCACCCTCCTTCCAACTGCTCGTTCATCGCTTCGGGGATTCCGGCTCTGCGGGCGGGACGCCGTCCTTTCCCACCGACTGGGAGGCCCGGCAGGCGCGCTACGGGGATGGCCTGACGGTGATCCGCACGCCACAGTGCCCCTACATCGAGAACGCCACCGCCGAACTGATCCAGGTCGCAGCGGAGCGAGGCATCCCGGCGCGGGTGGTTGAGCTGGCCTCGGCCCGAGAGGTGCAGGCTTTGTCACCCAGCCCATACGGGACCTTCGGGATCGTGCGCGATGGCCGGTTCTCTTCCTACTATTTGTCCCGGAAGGAGCTGGAGAAGCTCTTTGCCGACTGAGACGAGCCAGTTACGGAGTGGAGGAAGGAGCGGCGCGTATGCAGGTTAGGCAGGTATTCGAGCACTATCAGCGGCAGGATCGGCTAGAGGGCGAATTTCACTTCTGCCCGTTTTGCACGACCCGTTTGACTGCCGTCGAAAGCGGAGGCAGATCGCGCGCCGGCTGTCCAAGCTGCGGCTTCGTTCAGTATCGCAACCCGGCGCCGGCCGTGGCTGTGCTTGTGGTGGACGGGGAGCGCGTGCTGTTGGGAAAACGCGGCGGCGAGCCAGGCAGAGGTAAATGGGCGCTGCCGAGCGGCTACGTCGAATACGAGGACGACTTCCTGAGCACCGCGATCCGGGAAGCGAAGGAAGAGACGGGGCTGGACGTGGAGATCGGATCAGTCATCCATGTGGTCTCATCCTTCGTGTCTCCGAGGTTTCACTTTCTGACGGCGTACGTGGTGGCGCGCGTCGTGGGCGGGGAGGCGGCGGCCGGGGATGATCTGGAAGCCATCGCGTGGTTTCCGATGCAGGGGCCGCTGCCCGAGATGGGATTTGCGGAGGATATGCAAATCGTCGAGCTGTACCGGAATGGGTTTGAGGGCATCCCGGTTGATCCGGGCCATGCCCGGCCCGACAGGCGAGGATGAACGAGCTGGGTTCTGCATCGCCGGACTGGGGCGCTGCACATCCGGGCACTCAACCTGCCGCCTTTCGGCAGTGCGCAAGCCAGTTGCGCTGCTGTCCCGCCTCACTTGGGCTTGTCCTCAGCTCCAGGGACAGGAGCTTCAGGCCTGCCTGTGCGATCCACTCCTCTATTGTCGCCTGTGAACAGAAGCAGGTGACCACAGCCCGATAACTCGGAACGGGAACCTGCTCGCAGGCAACCTCACCGGCCAGCGTGCGCCGCCAGTCATCGAGATCCAGAAAATGGAGCAGCGCTGCGCCCTCTGGAAGCAGGACCCGATGGATTTCGTGAAGGGCATTGGTCAGTTCCGCGAGGCTGAGGTGGAACAGGGTGCTCATCGCCAAGACGAAGGAGGCGCATCCAGTGGGGAGAGGAAACTGCGCCGCCGATGCAAGAATGGAGTAGGCAGGGATGTGCGTCTCGCTGACTCGTTGTTGGCTGAGCCGAAGCGCATTCGGGGTTGCATCCAGCCCGATCACTTGATAGCCGGCTTCTACCAGGGGCAGGAAGGCGCGGCCAGTTCCGCAGCCTACGTCAATGGCCCAACCCTGGTGAGAGGTTCTGTAGGCCGCAATCAGGTCGTGCATCAACGGCGAAGCCGGGCTGTGGGCGTAGCTGTGTGCCCATGACGACCAACTGGTGTCGTCGCCATCAAGTGTCCAGATGGCTTTCATGAGATCCCTGCTTGCTCACGCATGCTGAATATCCGATCCACCGTCGCGCGGATCATTCGGTCTGCTCCATCAGGAGATCTTCGAGCCAGGCGCCATCGCCGAACGCGTGGGCCTTCCAGCCTGGCGCCAGGCGGTCCAGCAGCATCGCCTGCGCCATGCCGGTGTAGTAGAGACGGGTCTCGCCCTCCTGCCGGGCGCTGCGCTGCATGGCGCTGAGCTCCTGGCCGAAGCGCTGCTCGAACGTGCCGTAACCCCTGAAATATGGGTCCTCGGCCAGAGCGGGCAAGGGCTGGTAATCGGCTGTGCTCGATGCCTGTTGCCAGGCGCTGATCTCGACATACTTGGCCAGCCCTTCCTCCCATTCCAGTTGGCGCTCGTAGTCACTGAGCTCAGCGGGCAGGTCGGTGGCCTGGCGGCGCTGGGATCGCTGCGCCAGGAACTGCCCGGCCAGGGTGCGGGCTTCGCCTTCTGATTTCGCCTGCAGCGCCTGGATGAGCAGATCCATCTCTTGCGCCCAGGCGGCGCGCATCGCCGCGTCGGCTGCCCAGTAGCGCGCTCCCAACCGGTGCGCGGCCTCCGCAGCTTCCAGCCGGGCCGGGGCGACACTGGCCTGGTAGGCGTGGAACATCTCGTGCAGCACGCCGGTCATCTGCGCCTCGCTGGGCAGGATCAGGGCGCGGTACGGGAAGATGGCCTTCAGCGGGCCGGGCAGCCCATTCCGGAACGTGGTCATCAGGAAGCGGTCCGATTCCCACTTGGTCGCCAGGGATCCGGCCCAACTGTCGCCCACGCGGACGGCGAAGTTCTGCGGGTCGGCCGAGAGGCGCCTGAAGTACGGCTGCCCCAGGAAGTTGTCGCCGGGCGCCGGCTGCCAGGTCTCCCCGCCCGATGCAGCCTCGGCTGCGGGAGCTTCAGGGAGCCCTGTGAGGAACTCGGCGCCGGACGTCCACAGGATGACCGGGATCTCGGCGCGGCCCCAGCCCGGCCAGATCTGGTCGCCGAAGGTGGCCTTGAGCTGCAGTGTCTCAGCCAGCCGGGCTTTGTCCAGGGCGGCGAGATGCTCGGGCGGCGCGGGCGCGGCCCCGGTCAGCCTGTAATCGGCCAGCAGGCTGCGGTTGCTGACCGCGAAGATGGTAGACGCGATGAGACACAGGCCGAGCAGCCCGCCGAGGAGAATGAGCAGGACGCGGGTCGTGCGTTTCATCAGGCCCTCCCTTCGTCACAGACACGACGTGGCGACCGTCGGCTGTCACCCAGTCGCGCCGCCCCTACGGGTGCGGCTGTAGATCAACGCGCCGATCAGGATGCCGACGATCACGCCGGTCGTCGCGCCCAGCCAGCCCCAAAGGGGGGCTTCGCTCCCGGTCGCTCGGAAGATGGCGTAGCCGATGATGCCGCCGAGCGCCGCTAAGAGCGGGTCGCCAAGAGTGGGATCCAGTAGACGGGTTTCATGGTCATGCCTTCCTTTCGTGGGATGGATAGGCTGCTTGCTGAACCTCGATTAACACCTTCGAGCCGGCCAACCGGTCATAGGGCGCCCGCTGGGACTTGCTCAACCCCAGCATCGCCAGGTAACTGATCGCCAGCAGCCACACCAGGCCGAAGCCCGCGATGACCCAGGCGGGCGGCGCACCGGGTGCGAGCGGCCAGCCTGGGATGTGAAACAGGCAGGTGTGGGCGATCTGCCAGGGCAGGAACTTGGCGAGCGAACGGACGAGCGCGCGGCCCAAGGGCAATCGCCTTCCGTCCAACCCGGTCACGCGCAGCCCCAGCTTGCGTTTGCCCCACGTGCCCTGGCGGGCTGAACCTTCCTGCAGGGCAAAGTAGAGGATGACCGGCAGGACCAGGGACAGAAACGTCACTGCATCGCGGGAGGCCGGCGTTGCCAGGAGGGGGGCCAGGAGTCCACGCAGAGGAGTCGAGGCTGCCAGCAACGCCACGGCGGTCAGCACAATGACGTAGGCCGCAATCAGGAGATAGTCGAGCGCGAAGGCGAACAGCCGCGGCCGCAGGCCCGCGCTTTGCGTTGCGAAAAGAAGCTGGGAGCGTTCATTTTCAGGCATGGACACGGGCTGCTGTCATCGCTTGATCTCGCGTGGCTGTCTTCTCACCTGGCGCTGATCTCAACCATATAGCGTGTGCTGTCCCGTTCGCCCCAGAGCGTGTAGCGGCCGCTGGCGCCGCGCGCACTGTACGCGGCCGGCTCGCAGCAGTACGCGATCAGGATGTGATCGAAGACCGGGCCAAGCCGCCGCCCATCGTAGACCACAAAGTACTGATCATCCTGACGGGCAACAAAGATCAGCTTGTCCCGGAGGGCGTAGGGCGCGTACACAGCCTCGAAGCCATTGGCTGTCCGCAGGTCAACCCCATTATACACGACGGTGGCCAGGCGCCCGTCATCGAAGGTCCACGCTGCACGGCCGGCCAGGTTCACCAGATCGAGATCGGGGGAGTAGGTCGTGAAGCGGCCAAGGAAGAGCTTCCGCAGGCGGCCGTTCACGCTGAGCGCGTAGACGCTGAGGCTTGGGATGGGCGTCGCGATCGCGCGTGTCTCATACACATCGGGGCCGATGGCCAGACGATAGCCGTGTGCGGTGCGCTCACCCGCGTGCGCCCGGTCGGCGTCATCCCAGGCCAGCGCCGGATGGCCGAAGCAGGCTTCAGCCTGACGCCACTCCTCGACGTCGGGCCGCGCCGGGCACTCCCGCCAGCTCAGGCCGGCGGCCTCCACACCGGTTGTCGCGGCGGCGGCGTAGTACGCCCGGCAGGCAGGCCGCACCCCGCGCAAGTAGAGGCGGTCGCAGATGCTCGGATCGTTTGCGGCCTGGTAGATGGCCTGGAGGCAGGCGTCGTCAATCGCGATCCCCGCCAGGCGGCAGATCTCCGGGTCGAGCGCTCGGACGGCCTGCTCCTCGATGCACGCGTAGCGCTCTGTCTGCGGCAGGTGCGCGCACGCGCGCCGGGCTGCCTGCACCGCCGGATCCGGCCTGGCGCCCGACAACAGGGGCGTGCAGCCGGCCAACAGAAAGACCAGCGCGATGCTGACCAGCGGACCGGGCCTCAGCGGTCCCAGCCTGTGGTCCACGGACTAACGATCCAGCCAGGGTGACCGGACGCGGTGCCCGACCGTCGAAACGTTGTTCTCCTCGACCTCTTCTCCCTCCTCCCAGGCCTCGCCGCGGCAGATCGAAAGCACCTGGTTCAGCTCCCCCGCATGGTAGAGGTGATGCCCGGCGACCATGACCACGATCTCGCTGAGCGGCGCCTGCTGTCCCCAATGCAGCGGCCGCAGCTCCTCCCACTGGTCCTCCCGCAGGCCTGCCAGGTCTGCCAGCCACTGTTGGTGCGCCTCGTCGAACCACGTAATCACGTTCTGCAGATACGCTTCGGACTTGATGATCGTGTCGCGCAGGCCATACGGCCACGCGATCTGCCTCCAATGCCTGGGTTGGGGGTCGAAGGCGTAGGAGTGATAGACGTGACTCCACCCTGCCGCGTGCTTGAGCGTGCTCAGGATAGAGCGGTAGCCGCCCTGGGGCACGTAGAGTGCTTCGTCCAGGGTGAGGTTGCGGAGGTTGTCCTTCAGGGTTCGATAGGCATGGTCGAGCAGATGGGACAGGATTCTCGGTTCAGTATGCATGGAGTCACCTCTGGTTGGTTATCCTTGCCGTGCGCGCCCGTTACGGTGTGGGCGTCGGCGCGGGAGTTGGCGGCGGGATCGGTGTTGAGGTCACAGTGGGCGTCGGCGTCGGCGCCACCGGGATGAACCGCACGCTGGCAACGAAGGCATCGAACTGCTGCGCCAGCCCGCGCCGGTCCGGCCGGAAGTTGGGCGTAGGGAAGTAGAGCCAGTACATCCAGCCGTCGTGCGCGACCCAGATGCTGCCCCCGCCATCGGCCGCGACCCGTTCCACCGCCGGTTCGCCTCCCACCGTCCGCGTGCGCGCGACGTCTCCCATGTAGGCCATCTGCGCCGATCTGTCCGCCGGCGTCTGGCCGGAGGCGGGCCAGCTCTGCACCGAGACGAAGTACTCATTGCCGATCCGCAGGAAAGAGGCGATACGGCATGGCTGCGGCAGGCCCGCGCAGATGCCGTAGCTGGAGGGCGGAGACGCGCTGGATGCCTGGCCCCACGCCGCAGGGTAGGTGGCTTCGAAGCCCATCTCAGGGCTGCGGAAGGGGAGGTCGCTGGCGGGGGCGCATCCTGCCGCACCCAGGATCAGGCCGATCAGCAGCAGAACGCCGCCCACAGCCAGAGGCTGATGAGCATGGTCGAGCAGATAGTGCGCCACCTCTCGTTTTGCACGCATCGGTGTGCCTCCGGCCTCAGGCTCAGTAGGGCCAGATCGGCTGCGAGCCGTCGCTGTCAGTGAACCCGTACTCGCGGGCCAGTCTGCCTGATACCAGCGCCTGGCCGCTTTTTTGCAGCAGCCTCTTGTCACTGGCCAGCGCCACCACCGCTTTGCCGATGTAGAACGGCGTTTCCGAATAGGCGAAGTACCTGTCCTGCTTGATCCCGTCGCGCCAGTTCTGCTCCGTCACGCCGAAATGAGCGAGCATCTCCTCGGAACGCAGGAAACCGGGCGTCAACGCCACGACGGCGATCTTGTGCGGGCGCAATTGCTGCGCCAGCGACTGCGCCAGGCGGATGTTGGTGGCTTTCTCCAGGTCGTAGTAGAAGTTGAACTCACGCAGCTCATAGCTGATGCCATCGGTGACTTCGACCACCAGGCCACCTCGGTTGGCGATCAAGAGCGGAACGCCGTAGTAGCTGGTGATGATGTGCGACAGGGAGCCGTTTTCGAGCACTTTGAGGCCCTTCTCGAGTGAGTGATCCGCGAAAGGTTTGAACTCCATGTGCGCGTCGCCGGTCATGTCGTTGACGAGGATATCCAACCGGCCGTTCTGCTCTTGCTTGACCCGTTCGAACAGTGCTCTGACCTGCTCCCTGTCGGTGTGGTCGACCTGGGCGAAGATCCCCTGGCCCCCGCGTGCCGTCACCATCTCGGCCGTTTCCTCGATGGTTTCTGGCCGGTCCTTCGTGGCTGGCCGCCCACGCAGGCTCCGGCCCGTACAATACACGGTGGCGCCAGCTTCGCCGAGCATGCACGCGATGCCGCGGCCGGCCCCGCGCGTGGCGCCGGCGACCACGGCGATCTTGTCTTTCAGTTTGCCTTTGGTTTCCATCAAGTCATCTCCTCAGTGGTCATAGAGCATCTGTGATCACGCGTCTGCCATCGGCTGTTGCAAGTATTCTATAGTGTCTTCTTCCACCGTGAATTCCAAATCCCCGTAGATTGCGATCGCCTCCTCGCTGTCGCCCCAGGTCTCCAGCCGGTAGTCTCCTGGCCTCAGATTGCTGAGCCAGCGCAGCGCAGCCAGCATCAGGGGGCGCTGCAGGCCGAGATGGCGATGCGCTGGCGCGACCCCTGGCGAGTCAATGACCCTGATCGTTGCTCCGCCCGCCTCCCCGCCTTCCACGCGGCCCGAGCAGATGCCGGCCAACGAGCCGTCCGGCGCAAACAGGAGGAAAATGCCGGCCGGGTCGAAGAAGTCCGGGTACGCCCGCATGAGTTCGGCGTGGTGCTCGGCAGTGGCAGCTTCGGTGTTCTCCCGATGGCCCCACATATCGCCGTAGCAGCGGTTGCACGCCTCGGCCCACAGGCTCAGGTCTCCAACTTCTGCCAGGGTGCGCAGTGTGTAGCCGGGAGGCCAGACCGGCTCGCGGAGAGGCACCGTGGCGGGCGCGGTCAGCGTGCGCGCATGGCCGGCCGGGAGGAAGCCGTGGCGCCGCAGGAAGGCATCCGCCGCCACATTGCCCGCCCGCGCGGCCGAGACGATCTGGCTTGCATCCATCTCCCTGGCCCGGGCGACGGCCCGCGCCAGGAGCGCGGAGCCGATGCCTGCCGGCGCCAGGCCGGGACGACGGCTGCATATAAAATGGGTGCAGTTTCTGACATCTCCCACCCACGGTCTAGTGGCGCGGCACCTCACATCAAGCCATAGGTGGGCAAGGGTGCCGGTTCGGCACATTTGAGGGGGAGGTTTTTGTGTTGTTCTTGCGCTTGAGTCTGGATGCGCTCATGGACGAAGGTGATAAACGCCTCCCAGTCGTTGTTCACCTCGAGACAGCGCAGTTGCAGCAAGGCCTCAGCGCGTTCTTTGACCCAGCGCATGCCGCCACAGTCAAAGCGTTGGGCGATGACGTAGCGCACCGCCCCCTCGACCGCACCCGAGCCGATCTCCCAGTCCAGTTGCCGCAACCGCTGGTAGTCCATCTTGGCTTGCCGTTGGGTGAGATAGTCCTGGATGCTGGACAAGCGGTCGCGCGCACTGCTCTGCTGGGGTGCGAGTTGCTTGATCCGCTGGGTCAGTTCGGCAATGACCGCCGCCACCCGGCCGTCATACAGCGCCGTTTTCTGCGCATCAACCCACTCGGTCAGTTC
>Ga0194125_10012986_pt1 | contig 10889 bp, 7 predicted proteins | sample TA2KigC250mmetaG_FD_148626 | JGI IMG/M metagenome (GOLD analysis project Ga0194125, IMG submission 148626) | Freshwater microbial communities from Lake Tanganyika, Tanzania - TA2015034 Kigoma Deep Cast 250m | ecosystem: Environmental > Aquatic > Freshwater > Lake | place: Tanzania: Lake... | reverse complement strand
TAGGTCTCCATGGGTGCTCCTAATCGTAGAGTGGCGGGTGCGCAAACCCAGCTACAGCATAATCCCGAGACCGCCGGAACGCAAGAACGCCCAGGCCACCGGACAGTTATTTAATTCTCGTTCCTAACTGGGGGTAACGCAGGCTCAACGCCCGGCATTTCCAGTCCGCTTCCAGGTCAACCACGGTGATGCGCAGCCGGCCGGCAGCGCCGCAGGGTGAATCGTGCAGCCGCGTGTGCCAGTCGCGCGCCGCGTGGACGGCCAGGCACTCGCCCAGGCGGCCCAGCCCGACCACCAGCACATGCGCCGAGCACCCGCCGGTCGGTTGATCTCCTGCTTGCGCGGCGTCGTTCCCCCCGCGCACCGGCCCGAAGTCATCCCACAGCAGGCGGGCCCCGCGCTCGAAGACGTTGAACAGCTCCAGGCGCAGCGGCACGTCCTCCTCCAGCGCCAGCTCGCGCGTGCGCGCCAGCTCATAGAGTTGCGGCTCCACCAAATGCACGGTGCAGGTCAGCGATCCGGCCCGGAGAATAGGGCGCGGATGAATGCGGATAGACCCAGAAGGTCTGGTGAATCTGCGCTTGTCTGCGCTCGTCCGCGTCCCGATTTGATCTGTTGAGGATGTCTCGCCGCGTAGCACGCCCTGAACGCGCACTGCGATCTCGGCGTTGACGCCATCGTCGTCGGTGACCGCGACCAGATGCCCCGCGCGGAGCACGCCGGCCCGCCGCAGCAGGTCGGGGTCGGTGGCGTCGCCGAGCAGCACCACGATCCCGCGCTCGCGGCAGGGGCCGAGCAGGTCGTGGGACTCGTCGGCCTCGATCACGACCACGCGATCTCTGCGCACAACGAACCCTTGCGCCAGCAGCCACCCCTTGCGGCTCAGCCCACAGATGATCACGTGGCCGCGCCAGAAGCGCAGGAGGAACTGCTGCCAGCGATCGCCGAAGAATCCCAGCAGCGCGCGCACTGCGGTCCAGGCCGCGAGGAAGGGGATCAGGAAGCGGCCTACTTGTAGCTCCCAGCCTACCGGCCCTGTCACTGCCCCAGAGTTCATCGGGATGAGTTGCAGGGCCAGGTAGGCCTGGTCGAACGGCGTAGCGGGCTGCCCGACGGCAACCGCGTTGCGGCCAAAGCCGATATAGGCCAGAACCAGCGCGACGACCCACAGCAGGCCGATGATCAGCCAGCCGTGGCGGCGCCAGAGGCCGCCGATGTGACGCAAATCAGAAGTCACGGTCATTCTCCCCCTACCGCGGAAACTCCACCCGCAGCGTGTACGGCGTCGTAATGTTATATCCGCCCACCGTGTAGATGTAGACGTAGTACCACCCCGCCGCGCCGGTGTACTCGATGTGGTACGGCGGCTCCGGATCGTAGCCCACGCGGGTGGCGGTGCTCTGGTAGAACAACTGGAGCTGCACCCCCTGGCCGGTGTGGTTGGTCAGGTCCACGGTGATGAGACCGCCAGCCCCCGCTGTGAAGCTGAAGAAGTCCTTCTGGTCGTTGGGATAGCCGTAGTAGTCGCGGCCCGCACAGAGCGGCCCGGTGGCCTGGACGGACGTGTTGTTCGGTTCCTGCTCCCACGGGCCGATGAAGCAGCTTGGCGTGGCAGTGGGCGTCGCGCTGGGCGTCGCAGTCGGCGTGGGTGTCCGCGTTGGCGTTGCAGTGGGTGTGAAGGTCGGCTGGCCGGTGACTGTCGGCGTTGGTGTGCGCGTCTGCGTCGCGGTCGGTGTGGGTGACGGCGTGGCCGTGGGCGTCGGGGTCGGCTGCGGCTTGACGACCAGCGGCAGGTAGACGCTGCGCTGCGCCGGAGTTGCGGTGGCGGTCGGTGTGGAAGTGACGACCGCGGCCCAACTCACGGCCAGGGCCGCGGCGCCGAGCGCATCGTAGTGCTCTACGCGCAGGTGGTGGTAGCCCTGGTTCAGGGCGATGTTAGCCTGGTAGGCGGCCTGCTGGACGCGCCATTGCTCGATCAGCAGCCGATCGTCCACCCAGAGGCGGACGCCGTCGTCGGCGCGGACGGTGAACTGATAGTCGCCAGCTTCGAACCAGGCATAGCGTTGCCAGCGGTCGGCGAAGCCGTCGGCCGGCACGCCTGCGCCAGGCGCATCGGGCCAGGCGAAATCGAGGGTCATCGCGTCCTGGATCAGCACGGGCCGCTCCGCCAGCCAGCGATTGGCGAAGAACTCCCCGCGCCAGGTGTCGGGGTAAGTGCTCCCGAAGGCCTGGACGCGTTGATTACTTGTATCGGCCACGTAGACTGTGCCGTCCGGTCCCACCGCTACCGCATAGGGGCTGTTGAACGACCCGTCGCCACCGCCATACGCGCCCCACTTGCCCAGGAAGCTGCCTGTGGCGGTGAAGCACTGGATGAGGTGGTGGCTGGTATCGGCCACAAAGACCATACCATTGGCTGCGACTGCCACACCAAAGGGGTTATAGAAATGCCCGTCGCCGCCGCCTGGTCCTCCCCACTGGCCCGAAAAGGTCCCCGTCGCCGTGAAGCGTTGGATACGATGATTGCCGGTATCGGCCACGTAGACCAGGCCGTCCGGCCCCACTGCCACGCCGGAGGGGGCGTTGAACTGCCCATCGCCCGCGCCCAGGCTCCCCCACTTATCCAAGAAGATACTCGTCGCCGTGAAGCGTTGAATGCGGTGGTTACCGGTGTCAGCCACGTAAACCAGGCCGTCGGGCGCGACCGCCACGCCTCGAGGGCCCGAGAATTGTCCGTCACTGATACCCTGGCTTCCCCACTTACCCCAAGAGATCCCCGTCGCCGAGAAACGTTGGATTTGATGGTTGCCGGTATCGGCCACGTAAACCATGCCATCCGGTCCGACTGCCACGCCGGATGGAGTATTGAGCTGTCCGTGCCACCTGCTCAGGAAGACTCCTGTGGCGGTGAAGCGCTGGACGCGATCATTGTACGTGTCGGCCACATAGACAAGGCCATCCGGTCCGATTGCCACGCCGTTGGGATACGAGAACTGCCCGTCACTGATGACAAGCCCACCCCACTTGCCTAGAAAGATGCCAGCAGCGGTGAAACGTTGGAGGTCATGCTTGTACGAGTCGGCCACATAGACCAGCAGGCCATCCGGCCCGATAGCTATGCCCCAAGGACCCACGAACTGCCCGTCGCCACCGCCAGACGACCCCCACTTGTCCAAGAACTCTCCTGTGGGGGCGAAGTGCTGGATGCGGTGATTGCTGGTGTCGGCCACGTAGACCGTACCATCGGGAGCAACTGCGACACCTCTGGGGAATGCGAATTGCCCGTCGTTGCTGCCAGATGAGCCCCACTTGCCCAGGAAGTCTCCTGTGGAGGTGAAACGCTGGATGCGGTGATTGTCGGTGTCGGCCACATAGACCGTGCCGTCTGGCCCGACTGTTACACCCTGAGGACTCACGAACTGTCCGTCGCCGCTGCCAGACGAGCCCCATGTGCCCAGAAAGGTTCCCGTTGCTGTGAAGCGCTGGATGCGGTGGTGGTCAGTATCCGCTACATAGACCGTGCCATCCGGCCCGACCGCCACATTTCGGGGGGACGCAAACTGCCCGTCATCACCGCCAGACGAGCCCCATTTGCCTAGGAAGTCACCTGTGGCAGAAAAATGCTGGATGCGATTGTTGGCGGTATCGGCTACATAGACCGTACCGTCAGGCGCGACCGCGACGCCCCAGGGCACCGCGAACTGCCCGTCGCCACTGCCAAGCGAACCCCATGTGCCCACGAAGCTGCCGGTAGACGTGAACACCTGGATGCGGTGATTGTCAGCGTCTGCCACATAGACCGTGCCATACGGCCCCACCGCCACAGTTCTTGGGTAGTTGAACCAGCCCGTAGGTGCTTGGGCGCCGATGCTGAAGAGGAACTTGTCGGGGAGAGTGTCCACCGGCGCAGAAGCCGACGCCGGCAACAGCGTAGGATCTGCGGCGCGGGCGCGGGTCGCGGTCGGCGCGGGTATCAGCACCAGGGCGACCAGGGTAAGGAGAGAGAGCAGGCGTTGGGGGTTCATGCGCGACCTCCGCTTTGCGACGAATGCGATTCTATGTTACCATAGTCGAGGTGAAATGGTAAGCGTACCTCGATGAGCGACAGGAGCCTGGCGATGACACTCAGCGACATTCTGCAGGACATCTACGCCCTCACAGACGAAATGCGCGCCTACGAACGCAAGTACGGCGTGCTTTCGGAGACCTTCTACGAGTCCTACCTGAGCGGGGAGGAACCGCCCGATGACGCCTGGGTGCGCGATTGGACCGCCTGGGCCAGCGCCTACAAGGTGTGGCTGCGCCGGCGCGAGCAATACCAGGCCGCTGTAGGTTCGCTGCGCGCCAGAACCCCGAGCATCGCGGCGGTGATTGAAAGGACTGCGCGCCATGAACCCGTTCCGCTCCCTGCGTGAATACGAAATCTTCATCTACACGCTGCGCCAGCGGTTCGCCTCTATCCTTTCCTCCACGCTGATCGTAGCGCAGCGCGGTCCACAGTACGCCGAGCTGACCGGTGACATCGTGTTGCCCCACGGGTATCGCCTGGTCGTCTATGAACGCCTCACCTGGGACGCCGGCCCGCTGGTCATCGAAGGCTATGGCTACGAAGTCTGGCGCGGCAGCGAGAAGCTCTACTGGTACGACTCACAGCCGCATCCGATGGATCCGACGCTGGCCAGCACCGATCCGCACCACAAGCACATCCCACCCGACATCAAACATCATCGCGTCCCTGCGCCTGGGCTGAATTTCACGTCCCCCAATTTGCCTTTTCTGATTCGCGAGATCGAGATGACGTCCGCCCCAGCCTAACGTCAACCGCTCTCCGGTGACCATCGGCGCGTGATTCAGGCTACGACGTTCAGGTTGTAGTCTCCCCCTACCAACAGAATGTCATGGCACGCGGAACCCTACGGCCTCAACGCCGTAGCGGAGACGCCGCCGCCCACGCCAGGCTACGACGTTCAGGTCGTAGTGCCTCCCTACCACTCAATTCTCCGGAAACTCCACCCGCAGCGTGTAGGGCGTGCTGCTGTTGTACCCGCCCACCGTGTAGATGTAAACGTAGTACCACCCCGCCGCGCCAGCGTACTCGATGTGATAGGGCGGTTCTGGATCGTAGCCCACGCGGGTGGCGGTGCTCTGGTAGAACAACTGGAGCTGCACCCCCTGGCCGGTGTGGTTGGTCATGTCCACGGTGATGAGACCGCCGGCCCCCGCGGTGAAGCTGAAGAAGTCCTTCTGGTCGTTGGGATAGCCGTAGTAGTCGCGGCCCGCACAGAGCGGCCCGGTGGCCTGGCCGGACACGTTGTTCGGCTCCTGCTCCCACGGGCCGATGAAGCAGCTCGGCGTGGCGGTGGGCGTCGCGGTCGGCGTCGCGCTCGTAGTGGGGGTCGCCGTCGGCGTGGGTGTCCGCGTTGGCGTTGCAGTGGGTGTGAAGGTCGGCTGACCGGTGGCTGTCGGCGTCGGTGTGCGTGTCCGCGTCGCGGTCGGTGTGGGTGACGGCGTAGCCGTCGGCGTGGGGGTGGGCTGCGGCTTGACGACCAGCGGCAGGTAGACGCTGCGCTGGCTGGCCGTGCGGAGGTCGTTTTCGTTCCAGCCGTGCCACGGCATGGCCAGCCAGCGGCTGTACTGCTGGAACGGCGTGGTGGCCGGATGATAGCGCAGCCGCAGCCGCCAGTGGTAGAGCGTGTTCGCGGCCAGACCGCTGACCAGCTCGCTCAACTGTGCGCCAGCCGCGCCGGTGTCGAGCCATGCTGCGCTTTGATGCAAGCCCGCGCCGTCGAAGAGCACGCCGCGCGGCTTGACCTCCCATTCCAGTTTGACGTTGCCGCGGCCGAAGGGAGTACGACCGAGGAGCGCCAGGCGGAAGGCATCGGGCCGGTCGGACTGGCCGCCCTGCGCGATAGGGCCGCGGTCGTCGCTGCGCCGCTGGCGGGGGTTGAGGCTCAGCCCGCCCGCGTTGCCGTAGTAGACAAACGCCGCGCCTTCGTCGGTTTGGCCGTTATCGTAGAAACGCGCACCCACGATGACGTCGGCGTAGCCATCGCCGTTGACATCACCGGCCGTTCCCGCTGACTGTCCGAATTTGGCCCCGACCTGGTTACTCTCAGTCGTCCAATCAGCGGTGGCACTAAGGCCTGTCCGCGAGCCATAGTACAGGTAAACGCAGCCCTCTTGCGCTTCTCCATTACCACAGTTGGATGCCCCAACGATAACATCGGCATAACCATCGCCGTTGACATCCCCCGCAACGCCTACCGAGCTGCTGAACAAGCTGCCGCCTGGCATATGGTTCTCGGCCGTCCAGTTGGCAGTCGGGCTGAGTCCCGTAGCGGAACCGTGGAAGACAAACGCCCGACCTTCACCGTGAGCGGTGCGATACGCCTGTGCCCCCACGATGACATCGGCATAGCCATCGCCATTCACATCTCCGGCTGTTCCCACTCTGATCCCAAACTGAGCGTTATCCTGGTCTCCCTCGACTGCCCAGTTGGAGATTGCACTCAGACCTGCTGCCGAACCGTGGTATACATAAGCCCATCCACGCCGTCCTGGTTGACCAGTGTCCCAATAGTAAGTGCCGACAATGATATCGCCATACCCATCGCCATTCACATCCCCGGCTGCTCTGACCGAAACGCCGAACCTGGCGTTGTTCTCGTTGCCGGTGGCTGTCCAGCCAGGTGTGGCACTCAAGCCCCGCGATGAACCGAAATACACGTAGGCTCGCCCCTTTGATTCGTCGTAGAAGGGCGCGCCAACAATGACGTCGGCGAAGCCGTCACCGTTCACGTCTCCCGCCGTACCGACTGATGCCCCAAATTGCGGATCGTATCCTTCGCCCTGTACCGTCCAGTCTGGCGACACATTAGGGCCCGAAGCTGAGCCATGGTAGACATAGGCCCATCCTCCAGGCTGGCCGATGATGACATCGCTGTAACCGTCCCCGTTGACATCACCTGCTGTGCCCACTGAGTAGCCGAATTCTCCGCTCTTGCTGGGGCTTGCTGTCCAGGCAGGCATCGCGCTTAGGCCGCTTGCTGAGCCAAAGTAGACAAAGGCGCGCCCGGCGTCGTCGGAGCCAAGGTCATAGTACGGCGCGCCGATGATCACATCGGCATAACCGTCGCCGTTGACATCACCGGCCGTCCCCACCGAGACGCCAAACTGCGCGCCGGCCTGATTGCTCTCGGCCGTCCAATTGGCGGTCGCGCTCAGGCCGTCCGGCGAGCCGTGGAAGACAAAAGCGGCCCCTTCCTGAACTTGATCCTTACCATACTTGTTCGCTCCCACGATGACATCGGCGTAACCATCGCCGTTGACATCACCGGCTGTGGCGACGGAGTTTCCGAAATAGGCGTAGTCTCTGTCACCCTCGGCTGACCAGCTAACTGTACTGCCGAGGCCGGTTGGGGAACCATAGTACACGCGAGCCGTGCCTTCTGTGGTTTGACCGTGATCATAAGCCTCGGCCCCGACGATGATGTCTGCATACCCATCACCGTTGACGTCCCCGGCCGTAGCCACCGAAGTGCCGAATTTGGCCTCAGCTTGGCCGCCATAAGCTGTCCAGTCGGCGGCGGCATGCGGTCCACTCGCAGCACCATAGTATACAAAGGCCGCCCCTTCACCGGCATTGTAGCGCTCTGCTCCCACGATGACATCCGCGTAGCCGTCACCGTTTACGTCGCCGGCCGTGTCTACCGAGAAGCCGAAACTGGCGCTGTCCTGATCGCTTTCAGCCATCCAGTCGAACGTTCGATTGAGCCCTGTTGGCGAGCCATAGTAGATAAAAACGGCGCCGCCATTTTGATGAACTTTATCGTAGTTGTATGCCCCAACGATGATATCGGCATAGCTGTCGCCATTCACATCGCCTGCTGTCCCAACGGCGTAGCCAAAGCTGGACTCTTTTTGATTACTGCCAGCTTGCCAGTTGGCATTGCTGCTCAGTCCCGCTGCTGAACCGTAGTAGACGAAGGCTCGGCCCTCATCAATGGTGCTGCCATCATACCAGCGCGCTCCCACAATCACGTCGCCATAGCCATCACCATTCACATCTCCTGCTGCCCCCACCGATTCGCCATACCAGGCCTGGATCTGCTCACCCTCTGCCTTCCAGTCAGCGCCCTGACTCAGGCCGGAAGCTGAGCCATAGTACACGAAGGCAGCTCCTTCCCTCGTCTGGCCGTTGCTGTAGTAGGGTGCGCCGACGATCACGTCCGCGTAGCCGTCGCCGTTCACGTCCCCCGCCGTTTCCACGGAACGCCCGAAGTAAGCGCCTGCCTGCCCACCTACGGCCGTCCAATTCGGTACCGTGCTCAAGCCACTTGCCGATCCGTGGAAGACAAAGATCTTTCCCTCATCTGTGAAACTCCCGTCGTAGACAGGTGCGCCAACGATGACATCCGCGTAACCGTCGCCATTCACGTCTCCGGCTGTTGCCACCGAATTGCCGAACCCAGCATTGGCCTGGTTGCCTTCACACATCCAGTTGGCAGCAGGCGCCAGACCGGTGATGACAGCGTCAACAGTCATGGGATAGGCTGCATCGGAGGTGTCTGCTGCGATGCGGAGGACGTGCTGCGTGGTGACTGTTCCGCCTTCTGACCGGCCCAGGCTCAACTCGACGGGGAGCTGGCGGCCGGTTGCATCGGTGGCGCGCAGATCGCCGTAGCGCAGGATCGGCGCGCCGTCGGCGGTCGTGAGTTCGACCGCCCTCCCGTCCGCGGTCAGGCGGGGGGTTACATCACCGGCGATGTCTAGCGCGATCTGTAGAGGCTGACGGCCGTCCGCCCCTACGAGCGCAGGGATGACGAAGCTCTGGTGCAAGCCTTGCTCGTCGTTGACGTACCATTCGCTGATGCGCTGATTCGTCCATTCGTACCAGTAGGCGAAGCGGTTCTCCTCGGCGCGCAGTTCCACGGGATCACCAACGGGCTGAGGCGCGTCCGTGGGGCCGAAGGCAGCCAGGCGAAGATCGAGCGACCAACCCCCACCCTGCCCTCCCTCTGCCAGGGGGAGGGTTGGGGAGGGGGTGCGCGGCACGAGGCGAATCCCGTCCGCCGTGAAGTACGTCCGCAAGTTGTGGGCGCGGTTGGGGGCTTGATACGCCGCGGGCCGGTCGGGCAGGACGGTCTGCTCTTGCCACGTCACCTGGTACTCGGAGCGACGGATGTAGTCTTGGGCAGTGGCAAACCAGTTTGTGTCCGCGCCTGGAGGTGCGTCGGCCCGAGCGCGCGTGGCGGGCGCGATCCCGGCGGGAGCGGCCGTCGCGCCTATGCCGGCTGCGCCAGTGCGCCCTACAGCGGCGCGTGGCGTCACCACCAGGGCGATCAGCGTTATGAGAGAGAGCAAGCGTTGGGGGTTCATGGTCATCCTCACCAGGAAGTTGTCTTTTCCGCGACCGTCGTGATAGAATGCCATCCCAAGGAGTCGAGCCATGAGCACAACATTCACCGCGATCTACGAACAAGGGGTTTTGCGCCCATTGCTGCCGCTTGCTCTGCCTGAACGCACGGCTGTCGAGGTGCGCATCGTGCCACGACCCGCTCGGAGCGAAAAGGCGACTGCCGGCCGGCAACGGGTGTACGAGGCTCTGCAGGATGCCGGTCTGGTCAAGCCGCAGCCTGTCTCCGAGCCTGTTCGACCCGTCTCCGAAACGGAGCTGGCCGCGGCCGCGGAAGCGTTGGCGGCGGCCGGCCCCATCTCGGAGCTCATCATCGCCGAACGGGCAGAGTCGTACTGATGGCGACTTCGTACTACCTCGACACCAGCGCACTCGGCAAACGCTACGTGAACGAAACAGGATCGGCCTGGGTGCGCGCGCGAACTGCACCCAAGGCAGGTCACGCGCTGTTGACCGCGCGGATCACGATGGCCGAGATGTACAGCGTGCTGGCGCGACGCAGACGAGAAGGGTCGGTACCGGCTGCTGCGTGTGTCATCGCTGCGCAGGCATTTACGACGCACAGCGCCACCGAATACACGTTTATCGAGTTGGACCTGAGCATCATCACCCGCGCACGTGATCTGCTCGACCGGTATCCCCTGCGGGCTTACGACTCGATACAACTTGCGTCGGCATTGGTCGCCAACCAGGCCCTTGTGGCCCGTAAACTGCCGCCTCTGGTTTTCGTTTCGGCCGACGATCGCTTGCTGAAGGTGGCGACGGCCGAAGGGTTAGCTATCGAGAACCCGAACCTGCACCTGTAAACCGCCACTTGCACGCTTTCTGATCCCAACACTGCGCAGCACCATCATCCCGACCATCCTCCCCTACCGTGGAAACTCCACCTGCAGCGTGAAGGGCGTACTGCTGTTGTACCCGCCCACCGTGTAGATGTAAACGTAGTACCACCCCGCCGCGCCAACGTATTCGATGTGATAGGGCGGCTCCGGATCGTAACCCACGCGGTTGGCGGTGCTCTGGTAGAACAACTGGAGCTGCACCCCCTGGCCGGTGTGATTGGTCAAGTCCACCGTGACGAGGCCGCCGGCCCCCGCAGTGAAGCTGAAGAAGTCCTTCTGGTCGTTGGGGTAGCCGTAGTAGTCGCGGCCCGCACAGAGGGGGCCGGTGGCCTGGGCGGACGTGTTGTTCGGCTCCTGCTCCCACGGGCCGGCGAAGCAGCTCGGCGTGTGTGTAGGTGTGGGAGTGGGGGTGTGGGTGGGTGTGGGAGTAGGGGTGTGTGGGGGTGTGGGCGTCGCCGTCGGGGTAGATGTGGCAGTTCGGCTCGCGGTCGGCGTTAACGTCGCGGTGGGGGTTGCGGTCGGCGTCGCAGTTGGTGACACGGTGAAGGTGGCCGTGGGCGTGGGTGTGGGCAGCGGCTTGACGACCAGCGGCAGGAAGTTGGGCCACAGGCTGGCGGTGCGGAGATCACTCT
>Ga0194125_10012978_pt1 | contig 10893 bp, 10 predicted proteins | sample TA2KigC250mmetaG_FD_148626 | JGI IMG/M metagenome (GOLD analysis project Ga0194125, IMG submission 148626) | Freshwater microbial communities from Lake Tanganyika, Tanzania - TA2015034 Kigoma Deep Cast 250m | ecosystem: Environmental > Aquatic > Freshwater > Lake | place: Tanzania: Lake... | reverse complement strand
AAACTTATCTTTTTATTCTTGACGTATTTATCTGCCGGTATAGCAAGCTTCCTATTTTTTGCCTTTACTACTTTTGCTCTGACAGTAATTTTTATCCTTTTTTTCTTTTTGCTTTTATTTACTCTTGTTTTTAAGCAGGAATTTTTTGGTTTTGGTAAAAATCACTTCTCTGATAAAATACTGAAAAGAAATTTAACCGGAAGACCTCAGTCAAACATTATCGTTAATTTAATATTGTCAGCAGTATCATGTTTATTTATTGGTTATGTATTCCAAGGTTATACCAGGGGGTTTTTTAAAAGTATTGTGCCTGTTAAGGACCTCACCACACCATTGTTTTCAAGTATTTTAGTCGATATCGGTTCAAATTATCTTCCAGTTATTTTACTGGTTGTATTTATGCTTGCTTCAAGCTTTATATGGTTTATAGGAATATTGCCTAATAGAAAAGGAAAGAATTGAATATACAGTATATCAGCTATATAAGTTTTGTCTTATTTTTGTTTGGGCTGTTTGGCGCTTCATACTATAGAAGCTTTTTATCTATAATTATTTCCTTCCAGTTTTTAATTTTATCTTCGCTTATTAATTTTTTAAGCTTTGCATTATTTTTATACCAGTCGTTAACCTGGGATAAGACATTTATAATTTTTTCTTTCATATCTGTTTATTCACTTCTATTTTCAATAGTTTTTTATAATTATTCAAGACAGACACAGATTTATGAGCTTGATGTGCTGGGGGATTTCAGATTATTTAAATCAGGTAAATCAGACTGGTGGGGAGACGATAAAATTGATGACACTTAGTAGTTTTATGGATAAAATATATCCTTTTCATAGCAGTGCGGTGCTTTTAGGAGCGGCTTTTTTATCTGTTTTTTTCGGACTTTCAAGAAAAAAACCCCTCAAGTTTTTTGTTGTGGTCATTGCAGCACTTGCATTTGCCAGTGCGTTGTTTTTAAACATACAAAATTTTATTGTTAGCGGAGCCTTTTCCAATTATCTTTTTATTTATGGTTTTCTGCAGATGGTGCAGATATCCATTGTTCTTTTTATTTCTTTGAATATTTTAATTTTTATTTCAGCTAACAACATTGGAAAAGATAATTTCATTAAAATACTTTTAATTTTTATTTTCACTGTTTTCAGTTTAAGCTTGTATATAATGTCAAATAATTTTTTAATGATTTTTTCAAGTCTTACAGTTTCAGTAATCGGGATTTTTCAGCTTGTTACCCTGCTGAACAGCAGCGGCAATGAAGGAAATGTTAAAAGCATTGATGAATACTCTATCAGGAACTATTTAATCAGATATTTTTTGGGAGCAGCGTTTTCAATTCTTCTTGTGCTGGTTGGTTTTTCATTAATTTTTGGTTCAACAGATTTTAAAAGTTTTTCGCAGGTTCTTGAATCTGAAAAAATAGAAAGTGCACTTTTCAGGGCAGGTTTTTTTATAATTTTTACAAGTCTTTATTTTTACCTTTTTATTTTTCCTTTTCAGAGTGCTTATATAAAACTTACAAAAAGGTGTGAAGCCTCATCAGTTCTTGTTATATGGTTTTTATATTTTTCATCTGGAATATTTTTATTTTTAAAATTAAAGGGTGTGCTTGTATACTTTATTGAAAAAAATAATTTTTATCTGACAATAACCTTTTTAGCAGTGGCATTTCTTCTAACAGCTGGTGGAAATATTGGAGCAGTAAAGACCACAAGTCCAAGGAGAATACTTGCATTTCTGTTTCTTTCCAGTTTAAGCATAACAATGCTTTTAGTTGCATGTTACAGCCTGGGCTTATTTAACGAAAGGATAATGGAGTGGTTAATTATTGCTAATATGGCATCTACATTGCTTTGCTACCTTCCTGTATTTGCAGTGCTTTCAGAAATTGAGAAAAAGCGCGGTCAGGACTCAATTGAAAATATAAGGGGGTTTGCAAGGACAAATAAATATGCCGGCATTAATTTAATATTTCTTTTTCTTTCTTTTGGTGGGCTTATAGGAACCTGCGGATATCTTACAAGATTTATTATTGTTAGAACAATTATTGATTATTTTAGAAGTGTTTCAGCCTCGCATGGAAGCTATAATAATTATGCTGTTATGATTTGTGCTGCAGCAATTGCTGCGGTTGCTTTTGGCTTTTTAGGAGCAAATATTATAAGAATTATTGTTATACTGCTGAAAAATCCTGAAACGCACCCGATTGATATGGATGAAGTTAACCAGAAAAGAAATGAAAAAACAGAGCTTAATTTCTCAAGGTTTCATATTATTTATATTACTTTTTTTTCAATCTTAGTTTTATTTTTAGGCATTTTGGGATTGTTTAACATTTTAAATATTAATATCGGTTTTACTAATTTTAATATAACAGCAGCTAATATAGCGGCATTTCTTTAGTGCACTATTTAAGAATATCATTTAAATGTTTTTTAAGTGTTTTAAATGGAAACTTATGAGAGAAGATTTAATTTAAAACACCTTTTAATTATTATCCTTATTTTGATAATAATACTTGCTATAACAATCAGTATAAGCCAGTTTACTTTTAAAAAAGAATACAGTCCTCCCACAGCACTCAGTGCAATTCTTCCAAGATTTAGAGTAATAGACCTTGATAATGTGGGAATTACAGGCGACTTTGATGGCGATGGTATAAATGACCAGAAGGATATTCTTCTGGGTGCTAAAAAACAGCTTATAAATCCTGCTGTAAATATTTTTGCTGAGGGGGTAGATGAACCCAATTACTACAGCGGGGGAGATCCGCCACCGGATTATGCACTCTGTACAGATGTAATAGCAAGAGCTTTTATGGAGGCCGGCTTTGATTTGCGAATGCTTGTACATGAAGATATTGAAAATAACTTTGATGCCTATCCTTTAATGGCAATATGGAGACAGAGGTTTGCTGATGCAAATATAGATTATAGAAGAATCCAGAATTTAAAAGTTTTTTTTGAAAGAAATGCGAAATCTCTGATTACCAGTTTTGATTATGCAGATTACAGCAATCTTTCCCAGTGGCTTCCCGGCGATATTGTTTTCTTTGATATGGATGGAGATGGTTATACTGATAATGCTGGAATAATCTCAGATTTTACTACAAGAAAAGGTGTGCCAAAGGTTATTTATAATTATATAGACCCGGGTTATACGGTTGAGGAGGATATATTGGGCAAGAAGAGTATAACCGGTCATTACAGGTATCCATAAAGATAAAAATTTTTAATTCTTTATTTAGGTGATATTTTTGCTCTTATCACGAAAAAGGAAATGCTTCCTTAAAAGAAAGAACATTTTAACATGAATGAAATTTATTTATTCCTGTTTATTTACTCTAAAAAATATATATAGTATACTTTAAACAATGCCGATAAGTTCAAAGAAAAGCTTAAGCAAACTAAATGAAGAAATAACCTCATGCAAGCAGTGCCTCGATTTAGTTAAAACAAGAATACAACCCGTGCATGGTACAGGCGCGTCAAGTGCAAAGTTAATTATTGTAGGTTATTATCCCTTTGATGATATTGTAGAAAAAAAAGGCATTCCATTTACAGACAGTAAAGAAGGTAAATTAATAAGCAGGGTATTGGCTGGAACATGTCTGAGCCTTGAAGCAGATACATATCTGACATATCTTGTAAAATGCAATGCAACAAAATCTGTAAAAAATAAAGGTAAAAAAGAAGAGGCAGCAGCTACTGGTCCATCTTCCAGACACATCCAGAACTGCATGAACTATTTAACTGAAGAAATTTCAATTATAACTCCACATATCATAATTTCACTTGGACTGGATGTTTCAAATATTATTCTTAAAAATTTCTTCTCAGTTACAAAAAAGCACAGTGATATTAAAAAACTGCATATGAGGCTTTTTGAAAATCCATCTTTTAAGCTTTTGCCGTTCTACAGTGCTTCTGATGTTGAAAAGGGTTTGATTTCTGAGGAAAAATTTACCGAGGATTTTAAATCACTCTCTAAACTTATTGCAATTATTTAATGCCTGTTTAATTTCCAATTAAATAAACATAAATTCTTCGCCGTCCATATCTGTAGCATTCTTCAAGTGTATCGAAGCATAAATCAACTCTATCTCCCTTAATCCATCCACCGGTATCTGCAGCAAGAGCTTCTCCATAACCATCTATATAAACCCTGGTTCCAAGAGGGATTACTTTTGGGTCTACAGCAATTATACCTTTCCTTGCACGGAGTCCGGTGGCAGTTATACCGGTGCCGTTGATTCCGCCGCCGCCAGCAAAATATGCAGTGGCAACCATTTTCCACTCACCTGTTAAAGTAATGCCTGGTGGCTGGATTTTTGCAATTCTTTCTCTTATACCTGCAAGGGTTTTTTGAACATTTGCTTTTTCACCCTTGACTTTTTCTAAAAGTATGTTGTTCTTTTCAAGACTGGCTTCCAGCTTTTCCTGCTCTGATGCCCTTTTATTTACAGTTTCTTCATATTCCTTCTTCTTTTCCTCAGATTTTCTCATTATCATATCGTAGATTTCCTTATCAAGTCTTATTGATTCAATTAGCTCCGCATCTTTTTTCATTAAATTTTTCAGCAGGTATAAGTTAGTAACAAATTCGTTGATATCTCTTGCAGCTAAAGCCATTTTTATTACATTGTTCTTGCCATATTTATAAGTGAAAATTATTCTATCTTCCAGCTCTTTTCTTTTTTCATTAATGGTTTTTAAAAGTGAGTTTCTTTGACTATTTAAGTCATATAATTCATCTTCTATCACAGCAATCTTTTCATTGAGCTGTTTTATTTCATTCTTCTTTAGCTCAATAAATGTTTCAACGGCTATTATTTCCTCAACAAGAGCTTCTTCTTCATCAGATAAAGCTTCAACTGCATTTGCAAGTTCTCTTAACGTAATAGCATATATATCTTTAGGTAAAGAAAATAAAATTCCTGTTATGAGAATTATGATAACTGCTGCTGCAATTATTGAGGTTAACATTTTTAGAAGAAATCCAGGTTTATTCATTTTATTTTCTGGTTTCTATATTTTAAAAGTTTTGCAATTAGTAGACTGGCTTAATTCCGTTTAATTTCCTTCATACTTATAAAGACCAATCTCGGATTATCTGTATTTATAACTTTATTTTTTCAATTAGTATATTATTTTTAAGGTAAATTTTAAATATTTGATTTCATATAAAAAAAATGGAGATTTCTTTATGTTTTTAAAAGTATTCAAATTTTTTGGTGATGAATAAATAAAAGTGAAAGCATCTCTATTTTCGTGATAAAAATAAAGTTATTGGGTTAAGGATGCGTTATTGAGAAAACCTTTTGAAATAACGCATCCTTAATCCTTAAAGTTTTAATTTAATTGATATCACGAAAATAGAGATGCTAACAATAAAAGTTTAAAGGAAGTATGTATTAATTCCATGTAAATTTTAATAATTTTAAAAAAAATAACTTCATTTAAAAAACTGATTAATGTATAATCTCGTTTAAACAAAAAGGGTAAAATTTAAAAAGAAAGGAGGGGCTATGGCTAAATATCAGGAACTTGCAGACGTAATAATTGCTGGTGATAATATCAAAAGCAAAGAAATCACACAGAAACTTGTTGATGGTGGTGTGAGCGCAATTGATATCTTAAATGAAGGTCTTGTGCCGGGGATGGATGTTGTTGGTGCAAAATTCAAAGCCAATGAGATGTACATTCCTGAAGTATTGATTGCAGCAAGAGCAATGCATGCAGCAATGGATATCATCAAACCCATGCTTTCTGAAGCAGGTGCAGAAATGAAAGGAACAGTAGTTATTGGCACTGTTCAGGGAGACCTGCATGATATTGGTAAAAACCTTGTCGGCATGATGCTGGAAGGTGGCGGATTTACAGTAGTGGATATAGGTGTTGATGTTCCTGCGGAAAAATATGTGGAAGAAACCAAAAAGAGCAAGGCAAAGGTTGTAGGACTTTCTGCACTCCTTACAACAACAATGCCTGTTATGAAAGATGTAATTGCAGCACTGAAAGCTGATGTAGCTACACAGAGTGTTAAAGTTATGGTTGGCGGAGCACCACTGACACAGGAATATGCCGACTCGATAGGCGCTTCAGGTTATGCACCTGATGCATCAAGTGCTGTTGACCTGGCAAAAAGCCTGATGGCTTAGCTTTCAGGGTTTTGCTTGGCTGAAGCAGGAAATAAGGCAGAAAACTTATTAATAAAAAATTAATAGGGATATTAAATTAGAAGTATCTAACCGGAAATAGATACTTCTAATTTTTTGTTATTCTGATCTTAGAGCTTTAAACAGATTTGCCATTTCTATTGCACTTTGTGCAGCAGACCAGCCGCTATTTCCAAGCTTTGTGCCTGCTCTCTCAATTGCCTGCTCAAGACTCTCTGGAGTGATAATACCAAAAATTACAGGAAAATTAAGCGATAGGCTTATTTGAGCAATTCCTTTTGTAACTTCTCCTGCAATATAAACATTATGTGAAGTATCACCTTTCATTATAGACCCAAGACATATGACAGCGTCATACTGTTTTGATTCTGCCATTATTTTTGCAGCAAACGGAATCTCAAAAGCACCCGGAACCCATACAACGTCTATGCTTTTCTGGTCACAATTGTGTCTTGTAAGACAGTCAAGCGCGCCATCAAGAAGTTTAGTCGTGATGAATTCATTGTATCTGCTCACAACTATACCAAATTTCAGGCCTGTAGCATCCAGTTTTCCTTCAATTTTGTTCATTGTTTTTCCTTTCCTTAATTCAACATGTTGTTATTTTATTTAAATATTTAAATATTTTTAAAACTGATAAAAATATATATTTAAGCCGCTACTCCTTAACGTAATATTGGTCATATCAGTTATCTTAAATTTTAATCAAGTATATGGTTGAGCTTTATTTTCTTTGTTTGTAAATATTTTTTATTAACCTCATTTGGTTTAATTATTATGGGAATGATTTTAGTAATTCTTATACCATATCCTTCAAGGCCAACAATTTTTCTTGGATTGTTGGTCATTAGTTTTATTGTTGAAAGTCCAAGATCTGAAAGAATCTGAGCACCAATACCATAATCCCTCAGATCAGGTTTAAAACCAAGTTCAAGATTTGCTTCAACGGTGTCAAATCCTTTTTCCTGCAGCTCATAAGCTTTCATTTTGTTACATAAACCAATTCCCCTTCCTTCCTGTGCCATGTATAGAAGAACCCCGCTGCCTTCTTTTTTTATCATCTTAAATGCGGTATCAAGCTGCTCTCCGCAATCACATCTTTGAGACCCGAATGTATCGCCGGTTAAACACTGGGAGTGAACTCTTACAAGGACGTCTTTTTTGCCCTTGATATCTCCCATAACAAATGCTATGTGAGTCTCCGGTTCAATAACTGACATATAAGTAGCAGCCCTGAAATTACCCCATTTTGTTGGCAGATTTATTTCCGCTATTTTTTTTATAAGCTTTTCTTTTCTTTTCCTGTACTTTATAAGCTCTTCTATTGTTATTATTTTCAGGCTGTATTTTTTTGATATTTCTATCAGATCTGGCAACAGGGCAATTTCACCATCATCCCTGATAATTTCACATATTATTCCTGCAGGATAACAGCCTGCGATTTTTGCCAGATCCACAGCTGCTTCTGTATGACCTGCTCTAACTAAAACCCCACCCTCATGGTACTTCAATGGAAAAATATGCCCAGGCATTATTATATCTTCAGGTTTGGTGTCAGGGTTTATAAATGCTTTTACAGTAGCTGTCCTGTCATTTGCTGATGCACCGGTTCCTCTTTTGTCTTTTATATCTATGGACATTGCTATGGAAGGGCTGTTTACAGGTTTACCGCTGCTTCCCTTGAAATGCATCATGGGTATTTCCAGTTCATCCAGTCTTTTTTGCTCACACGGAAGGTAAATAAAACTTTTCCCATGGTTCATGAAGAAATTCATGGTTTGGTTTGTTACCTTTTCTGCAGCCTGGAACAGGACACCTTCATTTTCAGCAGATATATCATCAATAATTACCAGTATCTTTCCCTGTTTTATATCTTCTATTGAATCATCAATTTTGTGAAAATATTTTTTATTTAAATTTAAGTTTAAGTTACTGTAAGAATCCATGTTCAATCAATTTCTCCTTTAGTATTTTATCTCTGTCAATCAATTTCTCCTTTAAATTTTTCATATCTTCAAATTTTAAAATCTGCACAACATATCTTGCAAACAAATCTATTTCTAAATTTAATAAGTCTTCAGGTTTTTTAAGCTTAAGGTTTGTGCTTTCAAATGTGTATGGAATTACAGTTATGCTAAATATTTTTTCATTTAAGTCCTGAATAGTCAGACTTATTCCATCCAGTGCAACAGAACCTTTAGGTGCAAGATAGGGCAGGTAATTCTCAGGTGCCTGGATATCGAATTTGTATGAGTTTGAAATTTTTTCAATTTTTAAAATTCTTGCCACTGTATCAATGTGACCTGTTACCAGATGTCCGCCTAATTTGTCGGAGTATTTTAGTGAGTCTTCAATATTTACATGCTCTCCTGTCTTAATATTTTTGAAAGTTGTATTTTGCTGTGTACTGAAAGATATGTCACATATGAAAGATTCTTTTGTGTATTCTTTTACTGTCAGGCAGCATCCATTTACTGATATTGAGTCACCTTTATTTAAATTTTTTAAAATTTCCTGACTGCAGGAAACTTCCAATTCAGTGCTTTTATTCTTGCCTGTTATTTTTTTTATTTTTCCAACTTCTTTTATTATTCCTGTAAACATATAATTTCCTTTTATTTTAGCCATTTTTATGTTAATGGCTTTAATTAATGGTTATAAATAATATTTATAAATAAAAACTTTTAAAAAGTTTGACTGAATATATTTAAGTGAAACTTCACCGGCTGAATTCGTTGGATTCCCTTGCTTAACATAAATATTATTGAGTTTATTCAAAAAGCATATCCATTAAGCCCATCCATTACCAGACTAAAGTCTGCCGATTAAACGGTTGACTAAATATATGTAGCTGGTATTTTTAATGTATTTTGTATTCATTATTATAATTATGTCTATAATTATCATTACTACAATTATAATAGGAAACAGGATAAGCAGTTATTAAAATATCCTCACCAATTTTTTTTATTTTTTCAAACTTTAATTTTATTGCCTCATTTACATTTGAGATATTTAATTCGGAAAATATATTGTAAATGCTGTCCCCGCCGATTATTTTTGGAGCAATAAAGAAATAAAATTTATCAACAAGATTTTCCCTTAAGAGCTCTGTTAAGAGGGTTGGCCCTGATTCAACAAGAATTGAGGTTATTTTATATCTGTCATAAAGTATTTTTAGAACTTCTTTAATATCAAGCTTTACTGAATTTATCCTACCAACGCTGATTAATTCAACTCCTTTTTCTGAAAGTAATTTTGTTTTAGCTAATATGTCATCTGCGGTAAAAATTAAGGTTTTTACCTCTCTTGCTGTTTTTACAATATTTGAGTACGGGCTTATTTTTAAATTTAAGTCAAGAACTGCTCGATAAAATTTTCTATTTTTTTCGAGTAAGGGTTTTACTGTTGATTCTTTTCTCGGGTATAAATAAGGGTTATCTGCAGTAACGGTATTGATGCCTGTTAGGATACATTCAAATTCCCTGCGAATATCCTGGACAGTTTTTCTCGAGGTTTCTCCTGTTATCCATTTTGAATTGGAAGTTTTTGCTGCAACTTTTCCATCAATGCTTGCTGCAATTTTACAGCATATAAACGGTCTTTTTGTTTTAATATGCTTAAAAAATATTTCATTCTGTCTTGCTATTATATCCTTGAGAAGACCGGCTCTTACTTTTATTTTTGCACTTTGCAATTTTTTTATTCCGCTGCTATTAACCATTGGGTTCGGGTCTACACTGCCGATAATTACTTCAGAGAATCCATATTTGATTAATGAATCAACACAGGGCGGTGTTTTTCCCGTAATTGAACATGGCTCAAGTGTTACATATATTTTTGCACCATTTAAGATTTTTTTATTTTCAACAGCATTAATGGCTTCAATTTCTGCATGAGGTCCACCGAATATTTTATGGTAACCGGTTGCAATTATATTTCCGTTTTTAACTATAACGGCTCCCACAAGTGGATTGGGATTGGTCATACCCTTTGCCCTGCCCGCAAGCTTTACGGCAAGTTTCATAAATTTTATATCCTCAGTTGAAAAGTCCGAATTGTGGGCTGTTCGGTAAAAGTTATTATCTTTATCTTTTTGCATCCAAGTGTTATTTAACTTTTTAATTATAATTTAAGCTTTTAACAATTTACCAATTTTAAAAAATGATATTATAAAAATTTTTAACTTTAAGAAATTCTTTCAAATAAAAATTTTAAGAAAAACTTTATGTATTATATTAAACATAAAAAATCTTTTTAAATTTTTATGTTTTAGATAATCAAATTAATTAAAACTGTCACTAAAGTAAAAAAGCCATGGAGAAAACCATGGCTTAAAATAATTTTTTGCAATTTAATAAAAATATGCTTGATAATACAATTAATTCAAGTCACAAATTTTCTCCCATCCAGACTTTAACTGTCGGTCTTAGAATTTCACTAAGTCTGCATGCCCTTTTTAAATAAAAGGGCTGGCTTGCGGACTTTACCGCCGGTAGGGGATTTCACCCATCCCCGAAAATTTATTATCTATCAGTTTTAAAATTTCAAAAAAACAAATCATAATAATTATTTCAGCAAAAGCGGGAAAATTTATTAGATTTTGCAAGATTGCATTATAGCAAAAAAAAAGTCTTTTACAAATTCTTTTTATGTTTATAATTGATGTTGAAGTTTTTAGTGAGATTAAAATGTTAAAAACTAACTACAAA
>Ga0194125_10012977_pt1 | contig 10895 bp, 11 predicted proteins | sample TA2KigC250mmetaG_FD_148626 | JGI IMG/M metagenome (GOLD analysis project Ga0194125, IMG submission 148626) | Freshwater microbial communities from Lake Tanganyika, Tanzania - TA2015034 Kigoma Deep Cast 250m | ecosystem: Environmental > Aquatic > Freshwater > Lake | place: Tanzania: Lake... | reverse complement strand
CCCGGCGTCGTAGGGCACGCTCCCGAGGAAGGGCACCCCGGCGGAGCGGGCCAGTCCCTCCACCAGGTCGCCCCCGTCGCGCCGCATGTTCTCCACCACCCCGACGATGGGTACCCCCACTTCCCCAAGGAGGCGGAGGGCCCGTCGCACGCTCTCCAGCACCACGATGGAGGCGGTCCCCAACAGCATGAACCCCGTGCCGGGCAGGAAGCGCACCACGTCGAGCGTGGTGTCCCCGAGGCCGGGCGGCAGGTCGACGACGAGGACGTCGAGGTTGCCCCACCGGGTGATGGCCAGGAGCTCGAGCAAGGCGTTGGTGGCCTCCCCCCCGCGCAGCGGCGCCGGTGCCTCCCCCGAGAAGAAAGCCACCGACATCATCGCCACCCCCGCGACGACGTGAGGGTCGATGCCGAACTCCTCCGACGGGAACCGCGTCCCCGCTCCCAGGATCACGTGGCCGGTGGGCGAGGTGAAGTCGAGGTCGAACAGGCCCACCCGCCGGCCCCCGTCGGCCCAGGCGAGGGACAGAGCGGCGGCGACGACGCTCTTGCCGATGCCCCCCTTGCTTCCTCCCACGGCCACGATGCGCCGCACCCCGGCGAGGCGATCCTCGATGGCGGCGGCTCGGGGGTCCACGGCGCTAGGGGGATCCCGGCAGGTCGCCGCCGCGTCCCTCGATACGCTCAAGGGTGACCCCGCGGCCGGCGAGGATGTCGAAGTCCGGGCTGCCGCACCCGGGGCAGCGCACGAAAGCGTGAGCCAACTCGGGGATGAAGTGCACCGCCTCCGCCTCATCGGCACCGGGCGCTTCCCCGAGGTCGCCGGTCCCGAACTCCCGCCCGCACACCCGGCACCGGAACACCACCGCCTCCCGTTCCACCACGAAGCGGGCCCCTTCGAGCAAGGGATCGGAGGGTGGGAGCACCTGGGTGAGGGAGAACTCGAACAAGTCGGTGGCAATCTGCTGCAACTCCCCGACCCGCACCACAACCGCCTCCACCCGGTCGATGCCGGCCTCGCGGGCGGCACGCACCGCAGCCTTCACCACGGCATCGGCGAGAGCGAACTCATGCAACGGAGGAGACCCCTGCTGGGCGGCCGGCGCGGGCGATCTTAGGGCCGCAGGGAGGTCGCCCGGCGGCAGCGCCGCAGGGGGCGACAAGCCCGGCCTTGGCTCGGAGATGGGCTACCGTGAAGCCTGCGCACACCGACCGGTGTGCGGCGCCGGTCTTTGCTCCTTCGGTTCCGTCGAGCGAAGTCGCCGCAGCCCCGCCGCTGCCGTCCCCACCCGAGGCGGCCTCCCGGCGAAGGGGTTGCGGGGCGTATCCCCCACGACGGTGCACCTCTGAAGGAGAATCGCCTTGCCCACCAAGATCTACGTAGGCAACCTCGCCTTCTCCACCGACTCCGCCGCTCTCCGGGCCCTGTTCGCCCCTCACGGAGAGGTGACCAGCGCCCAGGTGGTCGAGGACCGCGACTCCGGCCGGTCGCGCGGCTTCGGCTTCGTCGAGATGAGCTCGGCCGAGGAGGCGCAGAAGGCCATCGCCGCCACCGACGGCAAGACCCTCGACGGCCGCCAGCTCAGGGTCAGCCTGGCCAAGGCTCGCCCCAGTTGAGCCCCGCGCCGCGGCCCAGGCCGCGTTCCGGTGGGGCCCGGCGCAAGCCCGCCCCGGTTCGGGAGCCGGCGCCGGAGAGAGCCCCGCAGACCTACCGGACCAGCGGGACGATCAAGACCGTGCTGCGCGATGCCAAGTTCCTGGTCGAGACGGAGCAGGGGCTGGAAGTGATCGCCCGGGCGGCCGGCCGCATGCGCCGCGGTCGCAAGATCCGAATCCTCCCGGGTGACGCCGTCGAAATCGAGGTGTCGCTCTACGACCCGACCCGGGGCCGGATCGTCTGGCGCCACATGTAGCGGCCCGAGCCCGCCGGGGAGCACCAGGCGACGCCCGTCAGCGCCCGCCTGAGGCCGGGGCATCGCCGCCGCCGATGGCCGCGGCGGCCCGCCCCCGACGCAGCACTCCCAGGCTCCCCAGGCCCAGGAGCAGCAAGCCCAGAGCGCCCAGAGGCAGCTTCCAGGTGCGGTACGGCCGGTAGATCCCGTCGACCATCACCATGGCCAAGCCGATGAGGGCCGCGGCCAGACCGGCGAGCGCTCGGAGCCGGCCGTGGTGAGGCAAGGGCTCGTCGAGCATCTCGAAGCGCCGGAACAACGCCACCAGTCCGATGAGGGCCAGGGCGCAGAGCAGGATCCACAGCGGGCGCAGGGCCCACCAGCCGCCGTCGACGCGCTCGAAGCGGGGCCAGAACCCGATGGGGTGCAGCAGGGCGGCCACCGCTATCAGGGCGGTCATGTGCCAGAGGAACACGGTGAGCACCACGCTCCCCATCCGGGCCACCACGCCGTAGACGCGGTCCCGGCGCAGCCACCGTTCCACCGCCGGCCGAGCCGCCAGCAGCAGGCCGATCTGGGCCAGGGCGAACATCACCAGGGCCACGGTCGGCGGACTGGTGTTCTGCCGCTCCAGGCCGGGGACGCCCACCATGCTCACCGGGTACCCGGCCAGGCGAATCAGCAGTCCGGTGGCGACGATCCCAGCGGCGGCGACGGCCAGGGGCATCAACGGACCGCGCCGGAGACGCGGGTGATCCCAGAAGTAACCCAGTTGATGGATGCCGGCCCAGGCCACCAGGTAGTTGGCATACCCGACGCCCGGGACCTGCCGGTGGTGCGCCACATCGATGGCCGCAATCAGGAGAAGCATCACCAGCAACACCCCCGCCCCGAAGCGCCGGTGCAGGGCCGCGGTCACGGGAACCAGCGCGATGATGCCCCCGTAGACCACCAGGAACCAGGCCGGCAGCAGCGCCGTCTCGGCCACGGTCGCCACCAGGTCGCCGGGCAGGTCGAGGGCGCCCAGGGCCACGGCCAGCACCGCCCACAGGAGGAGGAGGGGCACCAGAGGGCCCAGCAGGCGCCCCGCCCTACGGCGCAACCACACGGCGAACGGCTCCCCGTCGGCGCGGGACCGCTCCCAGGAGCCCAGGTTGGCGAAGCCGCCCACGAGGAAGAACACGGGCATCACCTGGAAGAGCCAGGTGAGCGGCCGGGTGCGGGGAACCATGGCCAGCAGTTGGCCGGTGACCAGGGCCCCTTCGCGCACGAGGATGACCGCCAGGAGCCAGTGCCCCAGCACCACCAAGAGGATGGACCCCACCCGCAGCAGGTCGGCGTAACGGTCGCGGCCCGAGGTGATGTCCTCCAGCAGGGCCCGGGGCTCGGCCGAGACGGGTGCTCTGGTCTCCCCCGTCGTGGCCCGTCTCCGCAGCCGCATGCCGCCCGCCCTCATCCGCTCTCCCGGCCGCGGCGAGTGTAGATCTGAGAGATGGCGGGCGGCCCCCGCCACCCTGCCAGACTCCGGCCCGTGACCGAACCGGACCTGCGCCTGGAGAAGGTGCCCAACCTGCGCGACCTGGGCGGATGGCCCGCCGGCGACGGGCGGCGGGTGGCCCGCGGGCGCATCTTCCGCTCGGGGTCGCTGCACGAGATGACCGACGCCGACCGCCGCGCTCTGGAGGGGGCGGGCATCCGCACCGTGGTGGACCTGCGCTCCACCTGGGAACAGGGCCATCAGCCCTACGAGTGGCCCTTCGGCCGCCGGGTGACGGCTCCTCTGGCCCACGATGACTCGGTCGTCTTCATCTGGGGCAGCTTCCTCGAGGGCACCCTGACCGAGGCCGAGATGGCCGACTGGTGGACCACCACCGGGGTGTTCGACGCCCCGGCTCACTACCCGGAGTCGGTGCGCACCGTCTTCACCGCCCTTCTCGAAGCAATGCCGGGCGATGCCGTTCTCTTCCACTGCACCGGCGGCAAGGACCGCACCGGGGCGGTGGCCGCCCTGCTCCTGGCCGCTCTCGGAGCCACGCCCGAAGCGGTCACCGCCGACTTCCTGGCGGGCAACGACTACCTCACCTCGCCGGAGCGCCTGGAGGAGGTGGCGGCCCGGCTCAACCGGGACCGGGAGCAGCCCCTCACCCCCGAAGCCGTCTTCGCCCTCTCCGGAGTGAAGGCGGAGTGGCTGCAGGAGATGTTCGCCCGCCTGACCGCCCGGTACGGCTCGGTGGAGGGTTACCTCCACGATGCCCTGGGGCTGACCGAGGCCGAACTGGTCGGAATGCGAGAGCGCTACCTGGAGCCGGCGGAAGACTGAGGCCCGGGGCGGGCCCGACGGGCAGACGATGGGACTAGGTTGGCGCGTGTGCCGCACCTCAACCTCCACCCGCGGCGGAACAGCATCCGAGACCACACGACAACCGCGGTGGCGCCGGCCGCACCGCTCTCCCCCGCGGAGCCGCGTCTGGCCTACCTCGACAACCTCAAGGCGTTCCTGATCGCCGGGATCATCGCCGCCCACGCCATGATGGGTTACTCCACCTTCGGCTCCTGGACCTACCAGGACATCCAGGAGGCCACCCTCTCCGAGGTCACCGAGACCATCTTCGTGGTCGCCGCCGTCTCGCTGGGGGCGCTGTTCTTGATGGGGTTGTTCTTCCTGCTTTCCGGCCTGATGGCCCAGGATTCCCTGGACCGTCGAGGCCCGGGGCGCTTCGCCAGGGAGCGCCTGCTGCGTTTGGGCATCCCCTTCGCCGTGTACACCCTGGTGATCTGGCCGGTGCTGGAGTGGGCCCTGCTGGAGCCGTACTTCCCCCGCGGCTCCTACTGGGCCTGGTTCACCGACGACGACCCCTACCTGGACAACGGCCCCATGTGGTTCGTAGGAGTTCTGCTGCTGTTCTCGCTGGTGCTGGCCGCCCGGCGCCGCTCCCGGCCACCGGCCCCCGCCGACGACGAGCCCTTGCAGGCCCGGTGGCTGGTACCGGTCGCCCTGGCGGTGGGGATGCTGACCTTCCTGGTGCGCATCGCTCTCCCGGCCGACTCCAACCAGCCGCTGAACTCCCACCTGTGGGCCTGGCCGGAGTACATCGCCCTGTTCGGCCTCGGGGTGGTGGCCGCCCGCCGCGGATGGCTGCGGCCGGTGCCCCGGGAGATATCCCGGCCCGCCGGCATCGCCACCCTGGTCTGCGTGGTCCTCCTGGCCGCGATGGTGCTCTCCACCGATCCGCTGGGCCTCGAGATGGAGGACTGGGCCGGTGGCTTCGGCCTGCCCGCGTTCCTCGCCGCCATGCTGGAGGGGATGATCGTCGTCGCCGCCCCGGTGTGGGTGCTGTCGTTCGCTCAGCGCCACCTCAACCGCACCGGCCCCATCCGCGGGGCGATGGCGCGCGGCTCTTATGCGGCCTTCATGCTGCAGGGCCCGGTGCTCATCGGCCTGGCGCTAGCCTTCCGGCACACCTCCCTGCCCGGTGACCTGAAGGCCGTGCTGGTCGCCTCGCTCGGCATCGCGCTGTCCTTTGCCCTGGCCTACCCGCTGGTCGCGAAGACGCCGCTGCGCCGGGTGCTCTGACGGCCGCCGTCGGTGCGGCACTCCCCCCGGAAGCACGAACGCGGCGGCCGATAACATGACCCGGCACGCTGCGACCGCCGGAGGCTCCTCTTGACGGCACCCGCCGACCCCGAATCGCCCCAGCGCGTGGTCGTGGTCACCGGAGGCGCCGGAGGCATCGGGTCCGCCATCGCTCGGCGGCTGGCGCGGGCCGGGTATGCCGTCGTCGTCACCGGCAGGGATGATGCTCGCGCTCGGGCGGCCGCGTCCGCCCTCCCGGGGACCGGCCACCTCGGCCTGGCCGCCCCGGTGGACCAGAGCCCGGCCCTCCGCGCCCTGGCCGAGGTCATCGCCGAGCGCTACGGCCGCCTCGACGTCCTGGTCAACTGCGCGGGGATGACCCGCCAGGTGCCGCTCGGCGACCTGGACGCGCTCGACGACGAACTGATCGACGACATCTTCCGGGTCAACTGGCGCGGAGCCTTCGCCTGCGTGCGGGCGCTCCGGGCCTTGCTGGCCGCCGACCGCGGGGGCCTGGTGGTGAACATCTCGTCGCTGTCGGCCGTCCTCGGCGTGGGCAGCAACGTGGCCTATGTCGCCTCGAAAGCGGCGCTGAACGCCATGACCCTCTCACTGGCGCGGGCGCTGGCCCCGGCGATCCGGGTGGTGTCGGTGGCGCCCGGGTTCGTGGAAGGCGAGTACGCCCGGCGCCTGGACCCGGACCTGCTCGAGGTCCAGCGGCAGCGAACGCCGCTCGGACGCCTGGCCACCCCGGACGAGGTGGCCGACGCCGTGCTGGCGGCCGCCACGCTGCTGCGCTTCTCCACCGGGTGCGTCATCCCGGTTGACGGCGGCCGGCCGCTCTTCTGATCCGTCGCGGGCGGCGTTGGGGCGCCCCGGGGAGGCTGCCGGGCCGTGCCTCCCATCGTCTTCGACGGCCCGTCTAGCAGCACGACCCCTCCTACCCTCCGGCCCTTCGACAACGGAGAGAGCCATCAAGAACCGTATCGGCGCCACCCTCGTTCTCGTGCTTTCCCTGGCGGCGGCTTCCTGCGGCGCGGAGGAGTCGACCTTCACCACGGACACCCTGCCTCCCTCCTCCGTCGTGACCGGGGCGCCCACCACGTCCGCTCCACCCGCCGGCCCCGACCCCGGCGCGGCCTGGTCCCGGATCTCCGGTGACGAAGCCACCTTCGCCGGAGCAGACCTCCGCTCGGTGGCGGCGGCCGGGCCGGGGGTGGTGGCGGTGGGCTACGACGATGCGGGGGGCGACCGCGACGCCGCCGTCTGGCTCTCCGCCGACGGCCTCACCTGGCAGCGGGTACCTCACGACGAGGCCGTCTTCGGCGGGCCCGGCGACCAGGAGCCCACGGCGGTGGCCTCCGCCGGCCCGGGGGTGGTGGCGGTGGGCTACGACGATGCGGGGGGCGACCGCGACGCCGCCGTCTGGGTCTCCACCGACGGCCTCACCTGGCAGCGGGTACCTCACGACGACGCGGTCCTCGGCGGGCCGGGCGCTCAGGGGATGCTGGCGGTCGCTTCCGGCGGCCCGGGGGTGGTGGCGGTGGGCTACGACGATGCGGGGGGCGACCGCGACGCCGCCGTCTGGGTCTCAACCGACGGCCTCGCCTGGCAGCGCATCCCGAACGACGCAGCCGTCTTCGGCGCCGGCGGTGTCCAGGAGGCATCCGGGGTAGCCGCCGGCGCAGGGCGCCTGGTGGCGGTGGGCTACGACGATGCGGGGGGCGACCGCGACGCCGCCGTCTGGGTCTCCACCGACGGCGTCGCCTGGGAGCGGGTGCCCCACGACGAAGCGGTCTTTGGCGGGCCGGGCTTCCAGATGGCCGCTGCGGTGGCGGCCGGCACATCGGGTTTCGCGGCCGGCGGCACCGACGACCCCGACGGCGACCTGGACGCCGCCATGTGGGCTTCGGCCGACGGCCTCACCTGGCAGCGGGTGCCCCACGACGAGGCCGTCTTCGGTGGGCCCGACTTCCAGGTGGCTTCGGGGGTGGCCGCCGCCGGGCCGGGCTTCGTGACCGTCGGGATCGACTACTCGGGCGGGGATAGGGATGGGGCCGTTTGGGTCTCGGCCGACGGCCTCACCTGGGCTCGGGTACCGCATGACGAGGCCGTCTTCGGCGGGCCCGACGCCCAGAGGATCCTCGGCGTGGCCGCGACGGCGGTTCGCCTGGTGGCGGTGGGGAGCGACTGGTCCGGACGACCCGCCGGCGCAGTGTGGGTGAGCCCCCCAGGACCATGATCCCCGGTCCGAAGCCCGCCGGGCGGGCCGGCCGGCCTCTCCTCGGTGAGGGGTCGAGCCCTCGCGGGCGCCGCCGGCTTCCGTGAGGCCCTAACCCCGGCGGCCCTCTCCGGCCACGGCGACTCCCGCCTGCCAACCCGGGGCCCGGCCGCCCCCAGGAGGCCGCACATCTCCCGCGGGATGGCCGGCAGAGACGAGCAGCCAGGAGATCACCGAGTTCGAGTTCCACATCTCGCCGGCTCCGTGCTCGTCCCGGCCCCAGATCAGGGCCGGCACCCGGGGCACCAGGTCGAGCAGGCGTTCCGCCTGCGCCCGGTCCCGGGCCACCGTCTGCGGCCCGCCCACGGCTTGAGCCAGGTCGGGGATCACCCCATCCCGCCAGCGGCGCACCTCGTAGCGGAAGGGTCGGAAGCGGGCGAGGCTCCGACCGAACACCGGCCCCTCCAGGACCACCCCGCGAGAGGCCGTGTCCGCATCCGGACTGGGCCAGCCGCATTCGACGGTGTACCGGCCGGCGGAGACCTGCACTACCAGGGCGGCGTGGTAGAGGTCGAGCGGCCGCCGTCTCTCCAGGCGGGCCTTGACCACCTCGTAGAGGCGCCCGTTGAGCCTGACGTAGCCGTTGCCGCCGGCGCCGAGCGGTATCCAGTAGAGGTCGATGCGGGCGACGTCGGGCCCGCCGAATCCACCGGCGTTCATCTGCCGATGCTACGTGCCCCAGAAGCCGTACCTCCCCGATCCCTGCAGAAGGCCGACCTGCGCGCAGACACCCCAGGCCCGGCAGCGGTTGGGCGACGCCGGCTGCGGCCGACTAGGGTGACGAGGAGACCGTTCCCGGCTACCCGCCTCCCCCTCCGAGCGGTGCACACGGTAGGTGTGGTGCTCTGCGGACCCGGCGGTGGCCCCGGTGAGAGGAGACGGGTATGCGCCGCATCCGGGTTCTGCTGCTGGTGGTGGGGGTGACAGCCGCGTTGGCTCCGGCGGCGGTGGCGGACACCGGCCCCCGGGTTGCGGGGAAGCATCAGTGGACCCGCCAGTTCGGCACCAGCGACTTCGACTACGGCTCCGGGGTGGCGGTAGGCACTTCCGGGGTGTATGTCACCGGCGGCACTTACGGGGCGTTCCCCGGGTGGACCAACCGGGGCAACGCCGATGCGTTCGTCCGCGCCTACGGCCATGGGGGTCAGCATCAGTGGCTCCGCCAGTTCGGCACCGCCGACCGGGACGAGGGCCGGGGGATCGCCGCCGGCGCCGCCGCGGTGTACGTCACCGGCTATGTCGGTGGCGCGCTGCCCAACCAGACCCACCAAGGCGGGTACGACGCCTTCCTGCGCAAGTACGCCACCCAGTAGCCGCGCGTCGCCGGCGGGCCTCCGCCGACCACGGCAACCCAGGACGGAGCCTCAGGAAGGGGAGCACCGGGAGGCGACGAACCGTGCTCTGCCGCAGATCCCTCGGCCGGCAGCCCCGAGAGCCGGGTTCCTCGAGGTCACGGAAACCAAGGCCGATTGGAATCGGTCGGCGCGGGTTCGGAAGCCCCCATCGCCTGCTGCCGGACGGCCACCACGGCCGTCCGGCAGCAGCAGCGTTACGGAATGCCGAACGTCGTCTCGCAGGAGATGGCCACGTCGATGCCGCCGCGGCCGTTGCACACGTCGGTCCCCTTCAAGCCATTCAGGACGTTGGGGCCCCCGTTGCCGCGCAACACGTCGTTGTAGTTGCTGCCGGTGAGGTTCTCTATCAACGACAGGGTGTCCGAGCCTGCTCCCAGGGTGTTCTGGGCCGAGGTGAGCGCCAGGTCGACGGTGACACCGGAGGCGGCGCCCGAGTAGATCACGGTATCGGTGCCCTTGCCGCCCTTGAGAGTGTCGTTCCCCGGCCCCCCCTCGAGGATGTCGTTCCCAGCTAGGCCTTCGAGGGTGTCATCCCCTCCTTCGCCCCTCAGGGTGTCGTTCCCCGGGCCTCCGATGAGGTGGTTGGCCGCTCCGTTCCCCAGGAGGGTGTCGGCGAACGAGGAACCCGTCAGATCCTCTATGGAGGTCAGGGTGTCGAAGCCGGCGGAAAGCGTGTTCTGCGACCCGGTCACCGCCAGATTCACCCTCACCCCGCCGGGAGACCCGGCGTACGAGGCGCGATCCCTGCCCGGCCCGCCGTTCAGTCTGTCGTTCCCCGGGCCGCCGAACAGGGTGTCGTTGCCGCCGCCCCCGTTGAGCCGGTCGTTGCCGGCGCCTCCGATGAGGCGGTTGGCGGCCGCATTCCCGGTCAGCGTGTCGTCGTGCGCCGAGCCTTCCAGGTTCTCGATGGACATGAGGGTGTCGGTACCGGCCCCCACGGTGTTCTGCGGCGCCGAGCCCAGGTTCACGGTGACTCCGGCCGGTGCATCGGAGTAACCGGCGGTGTCGCTTCCCCCGCCCCCGATGAGGGTGTCGTTCCCCGGCCCGCCGATCAGGATGTCGTCGCCGCCGGCCCCACAGATGATGTCGTTGCCACCCCCGCCGTGGATGGTGTCGGCAGCCGGCGTGCCCATGATCACGTCGTTGCCCTCGGTGGGCAGTTGCCCCAGGCCGATGGCCACCGTCACCGCCTGCCCCCCGCAGGTCGCCGCCGGGGGCATGGTGAACTGCTGCTGGCTCCCGAAGATGATGGGGGCCGGGCCGTCGGGATCGAAGGTGGCGCGCCAGTAGTAGGTCTGTCCGGCAACCAGGGGGCTGATGCCCGGCTCGTCCCAGTCCGTCCACACCTGCCAGCTGTTGGTGCCTGCCGGCAGGTTGAAGGCAACTTGCTGCGGGTACGAGCCGGGGCTGGTGCCGATCTGGAAAGTGCCGGTGCCCCCGGCCCCGTAGGTGAAGTAGTTGGCCTCGGAGTAGACGCCGAACTTGGGCGGGGTGCTCGTGTTAGGAAGGAACGGTGCCGCCAGCGTCGAGGGCGACTTGTAGATGATCGCCGGAGGGGCCGAAGGGCCGAAGACGTACAGATTGGACGTCGGCTGGAGCACCGGGCTGCTGTTCCCGTCGAACATCTTGACGAAGCCGCGCAGTTGGCTGCTCGTCTGAGGGCCCGTTGTCGGCCGCCAGCTTGATGGGACCACCCGAGCGTCAGTGTGATGGGACCGTCTCGGGGGTGTCAGCGTCGGCGTCGTGATGATCGCGGCGTGGCCGGTGGTTGGTCAAGTGGGCTGGTGATGCCGG
>Ga0194125_10012976_pt1 | contig 10895 bp, 10 predicted proteins | sample TA2KigC250mmetaG_FD_148626 | JGI IMG/M metagenome (GOLD analysis project Ga0194125, IMG submission 148626) | Freshwater microbial communities from Lake Tanganyika, Tanzania - TA2015034 Kigoma Deep Cast 250m | ecosystem: Environmental > Aquatic > Freshwater > Lake | place: Tanzania: Lake... | reverse complement strand
GGTGGCGCAAGACAAGCTGGTTGACACAGCTTACGATTCACCCGCCGGGCCGATTGCACCGCTCGATATCCTCTATGGACACCGGCCACAGTTGGCCAGAGGCAATCTCTACATGGCGCATCGCTGTGGGTTTACACAGCGGGTGCTGGACGGAACCTTGAGAGCCAGCGGGTTTCAGACCGTGGCGAGCATGGCCAGGGGCAGGGCACCATTCCTTGATCTGTGGGCACTGGCGAGCAAGTCACTCCTGACCGAAGAGGCGATGCGGGCGTTGGCAGGAGAGCACTTCCCGCGTTAGCGCCCGTGCAGAGAAACACCGCACTTTCGCGTCGACCGCCGCCTTGCCGGATCGCGAGCGGCTCAGGGATAAAGGCCGAGCGTTTGCATGCGCAGGCGCGTCAGGCCAAGAAGTGCATCGATGGCGGGAACCGCGCATCCGAGCGCCTGCGCAATCTCCTTGACAACGCCAAGGAGGGCGTCGAGCTCCACCGGGCGTCCGGCCTCCACATCCTGCAGCATCGACGTCCTGAAGGCACCGAGCTTGCGCGTGACCGCGTTGCGCTCCTCGGCCTGCTGTGCAATGCGGCAACCGAAGCGTTCGCCGATTTCGCGGGCTTCGCGCATGACCGCGAGGCAAAAGCGCGATACCTGGGGATCATCGAGCATCCGGTCGATCGTGGCCCCGGTGAGCGCCGAGATCGGGTTCATTGTCATGTTGCCCCAGAGCTTGAACCAGATGTCGTCGTGGATGCGCGGTGAAGTCTCCACCGCAAAACCTGCCTGCTGAAAGCACGCGGCGATTCGCGCAAGCCGCCCCGACATCTCGCCCGAGGGCTCCCCGAGAATGACCCTGAGCCCGGTGGCGTGGAGCACATGGGCGGGGGCAGGCGTGGATGCACTCATGTGCAACACGCTGCCGAGGACCGCACCTGGGGGAATCGTTGCGGCGAGCATTCCCCCGGGATCAACCGTTTGGAGACGCATGCCCTCGCAGACGCCGCCGAAGCCCTGGAAGAACCACCAGGGCACTCCGTTCATCGCGCTCAGCACCACGCCGCCGGGGGCCCGCAACGCTTCGATCGAATGTGCAAGCGCAGGTAGCGCCGGGGCTTTCACCGCAACGATCACGAGATCATGCTTTCCGAGAACCAGCGGATCGTGGCTCGCCGGAATCGCGTGGGTGGTTTGCTGGCTGTTCATCTCGAGGATCAATCCGCGCGATAGGAGGCGCTGCAGGGTCTCCCCGCGGGCCAGGGCGCTCACCGATACGCCGGATCGCACGAGCAGCGCGGCGAACAGCCCACCCATCGCGCCAAGCCCCAGCACCGCGACCCGCATCTCAATGCACTCCATCGGAAAGCGGCAGAACCTTCCCCGGATTGAGAAGGCCCGCAGGATCGAGCGCGTGCTTGATCGCACGCATCAGGCGCAATTCAACCGGCGACTTGTAGCGCGCTGCCTCGTCGCGTCGCAAGGTGCCCAGGCCATGCTCGGCCGACACCGAGCCGCCAAAGGACATCACCGCGTCGTGCGTGATCCGGTTGATCGAGGTCTGCTGGTCGAAAAAACGCTCCTCGTCGTCGGCCCCAGCCAACGCCTGCGGCGCTGCGATGTTGTAGTGGAGATTCCCGTCTCCGAGATGACCGAAACACACGATGCGGATACCGGGGTGCGCTGCGACCAGCGCCTGGCTGGCGTGGGCAATGAAGCGCGGAATCGCCGAAATCGGCACCGCGATGTCGTGCTTGATGTTCTTGCCCTCGGCGGCTTGTGCCTCGGAGACGTTCTCGCGCAACGCCCAGATCGCTGCGAACTGCGCAAGGCTTGTCGATACCACAGCGTCGCGGGCAAGCCCTGCCTCGATCGCCTTGCCGAGCAGCGCCTCAAGGGCACACTGGGCATGCTGATCGCTGTGCGCATCGGAGAGTTCGAGGAGCACATACCAGGGGCAGACGGCTGCGAGAGGGCGCCGGGTGTCTGGAAAGTGGCGTGTGACAAGCGCGATGCAAAGCTCCGAGAGCAACTCGAAACCGGTGAGACCGTCGCTGACCGCATCCCTGGCCAGGCCGAGGAGCGCAAGCGCCTGCTCCACCGAATCGAGACCCACGAGCGCGCAACAGCGCGCGGCCGGCAGAGGGAAGAGCTTGAGCACCGCTGCGGTGATGACGCCCAGTGTCCCCTCGGCACCGATGAAGAGGTCGCGCAGGTCGTAGCCGGTATTGTCCTTGCGCAGCCCTCGCAAACCGTCCCAGACCTCGCCCGCGGCGGTGACAACCTCGAGCCCGAGGCAAAGTTCGCGCGCATTGCCGTAGCGCAGCACCTGAACCCCGCCCGCATTGGTCGAGAGGTTGCCTCCGATCGTGCAGGAACCCTCGGCAGCGAGCGAAAGCGGAAACAACTTGCCCGCCGCCTCTGCAGCGGCTTGCACCTCGCGCAGGATGCAGCCCGACTCCACAGTGATCGTGTGGTTGAAGGCATCGAGTGCGCGGATCCGGCGCATGCGGCGCAGGCTGAGCACCACCGAAGCCCCGGAGGGGTCGGGAACACTGCCCCCGCTCAATCCGGTGTTGCCACCTTGCGGAACGACTGCAAGGCGATGCCTGCCGCACCAGCGCACCACTGCGGCCACCGAGGCGGTGTCGTCGGGCATCACAACCGCTAATGCGGCACCGCGCATGCGCTTGCGCCAGTCAAGCAAGTGCGGTGCCATGTCCTGCGGATCGCTCAGGATGCGCCCCTGCATCTGCCCCGCAAGCTCGGCAAGCAAAGCGCCGGGCGTCGCATCGCGAAGCATCATTGACCTCACCGGCCCCGAAACTGCGGTGCCCGCTTTTCCATGAAAGCCCGCGCACCTTCGAGGTAGTCGGCACTTTGCGCACAGCGGGCAAGCGCCTCACGCAACTCCTCGCGCGCAGCAATCTCCTGGACCTGAGCGCCGGCAAGTGCACCCACGGCGCGCTTGAGCGCAGCAATCGTGAGCGGAGCGTTCTGCGCGACCGTCTGGGCAAGTTGATCCACATGCGCATCGAGTTGCTCGACGGGCACGACCTCCGGCACGAGACCCATGCGCTGCGCCTCGTGGGCATCGAAGACTCTCGCGGTCATGAAAATGTCGAGCGTGTTGGCAATGCCGATCAGGTGCATGAAACGCGCAACTCCGGGAACTGCATAGCCGAGTCCGAGCCTGGCTGCAGGCATCCTGAAGCGCGCATCGGCCGCTGCCACGCGCAGATCGCAAGCGGCGGCAAGCCCGAGGCCACCTCCGAAGCACACACCACGAATCTTCGCGATCACGGGTTTGGCTGCCCGCCCCGGCGCCGCATAGGCCGCCTCGAGCGCTGCGTTGAAGCGCCCTTGATCCTCCGGATCGGTACGCTGGGACTCGAAAGTGGAGATGTCTGCCCCGGCCACGAAGGCAAGGTCGCCCTCGCCCTCGAGCACGATGACCCTCACAGCATCCTCGGCATCGGCCTCGGCAATCTGATCGGCAAGCGACTGCCACATGGCGCACGACATCGCATTGCGCCGCGCAGGATTACTGATCACGAGCGTGCGCACCGCACCGCCCTGCCGGGGAAACACTCGTCCGCTCACGCCCCACCCCCTTCACTCCGGGAAACCAGGATCCCGGAAGGTACACCAGAACCTTCGCAAGCTCCGAGGTCAAAGCCCGGCAACTGCACATCGCGCACGATCCTGGTGCAGTCATCGCGTCGGGCGCGTCATCGTTCGAGCATCCCGGAAACTGGCTCGGCGCATACGACCAGACGACTTGCCGCGTACTCGCCGCGTACTACCCGCGGCGTTCCGGAACACGCCCCGCAGATCTCCAGAGCACCTTGCACTCCGCGCATACTGCACGCATGGCACGGGCTTTGCTCCTTGGGGCCTTCGTGCTCATCCTGTCTGCCCCAGGCTTGGTACGCTGGAGGCTCCTGTTACGCTTGCGTCGTCGTGAGCGCTTTCCTTGGCGCTTCGAGCATCGGTTCCTTTTCCGGCTTCAATGCCCTCACCCTCAAAATGCATCTGCTGCGGAGATCGTTCCCATGAAACTGGCCCCTACCCCTGAAGCATCGACCCTGCAACTCGGAGCCATCGCCTTTGCGATTGCCCTCGGCGCACTCACAGCGCCCCTCGCGGCGCAGGAGAAGGTCTTACGCATCGCGATGACTGCAGCCGATATCCCGCGCACTTTGGGCCAACCCGACCAGGGCTTTGAAGGCAACCGCTTCACCGGGATCCCGATGTACGACGCGCTGACGCACTGGGATCTGTCCAGGGCCGATGCACCGAGCGTTTTGATCCCGGGTCTTGCCACCTCCTGGGCGGTCGATGCCAAGGACCGGACGAAATGGGTGTTCAAGCTCCGCCCGGGGGTGAAGTTTCACGATGGCTCGGAGTTCAACGCCGATGCGGTTGTGTGGAATGTCCAGAAGGTGCTCGACAAGGCTGCCCAGCACTTCGATCCCTCACAGATTGGAGTGACCACCTCGCGGATGCCCACACTGCGCTCGGCCCGCAAGGTCGACAACCTCACGGTTGAGCTCAGCACCAGCGAGCCCGATGCCTTTCTCCCGCTCAACCTCACCAATCTGTTCATGGCCTCGCCAGCGCACTGGGCGGCAAAGCTCGCTGCAGTTCCTGCCTCGGTGAGCGACCCGGCTGAGCGCACCAAGCAGGCGTGGGCGGCGTTTGCCGCTGACGCCTCCGGCAGCGGTCCGTTCCGGATGGCGCGTTTCGTGGCGCGCGAGCGGCTCGAACTCGCCGCCAACAAGGCCTACTGGGATCCGGCCCGTGCACCTAAAGTGGATCGGGTGGTGCTGTTGCCGATGCCCGAGGCCAACGCCCGTACGGCTGCGCTCCTCTCGGGCCGGTCGACTGGATCGAGGCTCCCGCCCCCGACGCCATCGCGCAGATCCGGCAACGCGGCTTCACCGTCTACAGCAACGCCCAACCGCACGTGTGGCCGTGGCAGTTGTCCTTTGCCGAGGGCTCCCCCTGGCTCGACAGGCGGGTACGTCATGCTGCAAACCTGTGCGTAGACCGCGAGGGTCTGCAAAAGCTCCTTGGCGGCATGATGGCAATCCCGAAGGGCACCGTTCCCCCGGGTCATCCCTGGTGGGGCAACCCGAAGTTCGACATCAAGTACGACGTGGCTGCGGCACGCAAACTGATGGGCGATGCGGGCTTTTCCGCAGCCAAACCGCTCAAGGTGAAGGTTCAGATCTCCGCATCGGGATCGGGGCAGATGCAGCCGCTGCCGATGAACGAATTCGTGCAGCAAAGCCTCAAGCAGTGCTATTTCGACGTGGACTTTGACGTGATCGAGTGGAACACGCTCTTCACCAATTGGCGCAAGGGCGCCAAGGATCCGAGCGCCAACGGCGCCAATGCAACCAACGTGAGCTTTGCAGCAATGGATCCTTTTTTTGCGATGGTGCGCTTCACGAGTTCGGCAACCGTCCCTCCCACGTCGAACAACTGGGGCTATTTCGTGAACAAGGAGTTTGACGACCTGATTGCTGCCGCGCGAACCTCCTTCGACGACAAGGCAAGAGACGCTGCGCTCGCACGCCTGCATGCGCGCATCGTTGAAGAGTCGCCCTTCGTGTGGATTGCCCACGACGTGGGGCCCCGCGCAATGAGCGCACGGGTGAAGGGTGTGGTGCAACCGCGCTCCTGGTTCATCGACATTGCCCCGATGTCGCTCCAGTAGCCTGGCAGCGCCCTCGTTCGCCCACCGCGCCACACCTTCCCGGGTTCAAGCGCCCGCCCATGGGGTTTCTGCTGAGGCGGGTGCTGCTCAGCCTGCCGATCATGCTCGGGGTGGCGCTGGTGTGCTTTGCACTGGTGCATCTTGCCCCGGGCGATCCGCTGGTATCGGTTCTTCCGCCTGACGCCTCGGCGGCGCTGCAGGAACAACTGCGCCAGCTCTATGGCTTTGACCGGTCCTACCCCGAACAGTTTCTGAGCTGGATCTGGCGCGCGCTCCAGGGGGATCTCGGTACCTCAATCGCCACCAACCGCCCGGTGAGCGCCGAGGTGATGAAAGCCGTCTCCAACACCTTCATGCTCGCCTGCGTCGCCACTGCGATCGGCTTCGTATTGGGCGCGCTGTTTGGCTTCGTGGCCGGATACTTCCGCAACTCCTGGGTTGACCGCCTTGCGACCACGCTGGCGGTGGTGGGCGTGAGCGTGCCGCATTACTGGCTCGGCATGGTGCTGGTGATCATTTTCTCCTCGCAACTGATGTGGCTTCCGGCCACCGGGGCAGGACCCGGCGGCTCGAGCGACTGGACCTGGGATTGGGAGCATGTGAAGCACCTCATCCTGCCCGCGCTCACCATGAGCGTGATCCCGATGGGGATCATCGCGCGCACCCTGCGTGCGCTGGTTGCGGAAATCCTCGCGCAGGAGTTCATCGTGGGATTGCGCGCCAAGGGAATGACCGAACTCGGAATCTTCTTTCACGTTGTGAAAAACGCCGCGCCCACGGCGCTCGCGGTGATGGGATTGCAACTGGGCTATCTGCTCGGCGGCTCAATCCTGATCGAAACCGTGTTCTCCTGGCCTGGCACTGGCTTTCTGCTCAACTCTGCAATCTTTCAGCGCGACCTGCCGCTCCTGCAGGGGACCATCCTGGTCCTGGCACTCTTTTTCGTGGTGCTCAACCTGATCGTCGACATGATCCAGTCGGCGCTCGACCCCCGTATTCAGCGCAGTTAGTGCGGCCGCAACCCAGAGAGTCCGCAGGTGCCCGCTGAGCGCTCCGAGGGGTATCCGCTGGTTGCCCAGACGCAATCGGGAGCGTATCCAGGTGCCCGCTGAGCGCTCCGAGGGGTACTGGCGCGGCGTTGGCAGGCGCTTCGTGCAGGACCGCCTTGCGCTGGGCGCGGCCGCCGTTGTGGCAGCGCTGGTGCTGATGGCCTTGCTGGGTAGCTGGCTTGCGCCAGCCGATCCCTTCCAGGCCTCGATGCTCAAGCGACTCAAACCCATCGGTACCGAGGGATTCCCGCTTGGCACCGACGAACTCGGACGCGACATGCTTTCCCGCCTCATCGTGGGCGCACGGCTTTCACTTTTCATGGGAATCACACCCGTGATCGTTGCCTTCGTGATCGGCTCCACACTCGGGGTTGTGGCCGGATACTCGGGCGGCCTGGTCAACAGTGTGATCATGCGCACGATCGACGTGTTCTACGCCTTTCCTTCTGTGCTTCTGGCGATCGCACTTTCCGGAGCGCTCGGTGCCGGCATCTTCAACGCCTTGCTCTCGCTCACCATCGTTTTCATCCCCCCGATCGCGCGGGTGGCCGAAAGCGTCACAACCCAGGTCCGCAACCGCGACTTCGTGGAGGCGGCCAGAGCCTCCGGCGCGGCGGCCTTCACGATCGTACGGGTCCATGTGCTGGGCAATGTTCTCGGGCCGATCTTCGTGTATGCCACCAGCCTGATCTCGGTCTCGATGATCCTGGCTTCGGGATTGTCGTTTCTCGGCCTTGGTGTGAAGCCACCCCAACCGGAGTGGGGACTGATGCTCAACACCCTGCGTACTGCGATCTACACCCAGCCCTGGATCGCAGCGCTCCCGGGTGTGATGATCTTCATCACCTCGATCAGCTTCAACCTGCTCTCCGACGGTCTGCGCGCGGCCATGGAAGTTCGCCAGTGAAAAGCCCCTCCCGAAGCGCAGCAGGTGGCGGTTGCAGCGTGGAAGCGGAGTCCGCCAAAGCGCCGCAACTCACTTCCCCCCGGGCTGTGGCGTGCTGAAGCCATTGATCGAGGTGCGCGGCCTGCGCAAGCACTTTCCGGTCAAGGCAGCGGTTGGCGGCTTTTCGGCAGCGCGCGGCGCAGGACTGCTCTCGAGCGCGCGAAGCGTGGTTCGGGCGGTCGACGGCGTGGATCTCGTGCTCCACGAGGGTGAGACCCTCGGTGTGGTCGGCGAATCCGGTTGCGGGAAGTCCACCACGGCGCGCCTGCTGATGCACCTTCTTGTGCCCGACGAGGGCGAATTGCGCTTTGAGGGGAAGACGGTGGGGCGCGACCTCAGCCTGCGCGACTACCGGCGCCAGGTGCAGATGGTGTTCCAGGACTCGTACTCCTCGCTGAATCCACGGCTCACCGTGCTCGATTCGATCGCCTTCGGTCCGCAGGTCCACGGCGTGCGCACTGTCGAAGCCTACGCCCGTGCCACCGAACTGCTCCGCCGGGTGGGTCTGGATGCTTCGCGCTTCGGCGGGCGTTATCCGCACGAACTCTCGGGCGGGCAGCGTCAGCGGGTTAACATCGCACGCGCGCTCGCCTTGCAGCCTCGGGTCATCATCCTCGATGAAGCGGTGTCGGCGCTCGACAAGTCGGTCGAGGCCCAGGTTCTCAACCTGCTCATGGATCTCAAGGACAGCCTCGGCCTGACCTACCTCTTCATCAGCCACGATCTTCATGTGGTGCGCTACATCTCCGACCGGGTACTCGTGATGTACCTCGGCGAAGCGGTGGAGACCGGCCCTTCGGAGCGCCTGTTTCTGCAACCCGCCCACCCCTACACCGCAGCGCTCCTTGCCTCGATGCCGAGCATGGACCCGGATCAGCGCACCCGCGAGGCCCCGTTGAGCGGAGACCCACCCAATCCGATCGACCCGCCGAGCGGTTGCCGCTTTCATACCCGCTGCAGCCACCGTGTGGGTGCATGTGCACAAGCGGTGCCGGCGCTCGTGCCGGTGGCACAGGTGTTGGAGCATCGCGCCGCCTGCCATATCCATCATCCGCGCTCCGAACATCCGCTGAGTTCCGAGGCATTGCTCCGACGCCAGGCGCCCGACCGCGCGCACCGGCTGGACTGAGCGCGGGATGCATGCAATGAGTCGGGCGCTCGAGATCAGGAACCTGGAGGTGCGCTTCGGACGCCCACCTCGGCAGGTGGCTGCGGTGAACGACGTGAGCCTGCAACTCGCAGCCGGCCAGACCCTTGCGCTGATCGGCGAGTCGGGCTCCGGCAAGAGCGTGACGCTGCGCGCAATCCTGCGGCTGCACTCCCCGCGCTCGAGCACGACGCGCGGCAGTATCCGGGTTGGTGCGCACGATGTGATGACCCTCTCGCCGAGGGCACTTGCGGACTTTCGCGGCGCAGTGGCCGCAATGGTCTTCCAGGAGCCGCTGCTGGCGCTCGACCCGGTGTATCCGGTAGGACAGCAGATCATCGAGACCATGGTGCGGCACCGGACCTGCAGCCCGGCGCAGGCCCGCCGGCGCGCCGTTGAACTCCTCGAGCAGGTACACATCCCGAGTCCTGAGCGCAGGATCCATGCCTACCCGCACGAAATGTCGGGAGGCATGCGTCAGCGCGCCATGATCGCACTGGCGCTCAGTTGTGCACCGCAACTTCTCCTTGCCGACGAGCCCACAACAGCGCTTGACGCGACGGTACAGATCCAGATCCTCCTTCTGCTGCGCGAGATGCAGCAGGCGCTGGGGCTCGCGATCGTCTTTGTCACGCACGATATCGGCGCCGCCGTGGAGGTTGCCGACCAGATTGCAGTGATGTACGCAGGGCGGATCGTGGAGGAGGGCTCCGCACGCGCCGTGCTGCGCAACCCACGGCATCCCTATACCCAGGCCCTCCTCGCGAGCCGTGCCCACGGTGCACTCAACAAGGGCGAGCGACTTGCGGCAATCCCTGGATCTCCCCCCGACCTTGCAAGGCTTCCACCGGGCTGCGCTTTTGCCGAACGCTGTACCCGGGCGCAGGCGCGCTGCCTTGAGGAAACTCCTCGACTCGACGCACGCGACGCCGGGGATGCCCCCGCCACCCGCGATGCCCCTGCCACCTGCGATGCCCAACTCGCAAAGGATGACCGGGACACCCACCCGGTCCGTTGCTTCTTTCCCCTGTCTGCGGCGGCCGGGGACATGAACTGAGCCACGGTCGCCTGGCTGCCCGCTCAGACCTGCCCACTCAGACCTGCGCGCTCAGACCTGCCCGCCTGCGGCCAACCCGCTTCAATTCTGCCGGAGTGCCACGATGCGCATCCTTCTCGTGAACCCCAACACCACCGCAACCATGACCGCACGCATCGGTACCGCAGCGCGCCGCGTTGCCTCGGCCTCGAGCCGGATCGAAGCGGTCAACCCACCCGACGGACCGGTCTCGATCGAAGGCTATGTGGACGAGGCCTTTGCAGTACCCGGACTGCTACGCATACTCCGAAGGTCGCAGGGACAGTGGGATGCCTACATCATCGCCTGCTTCGACGACACCGGTCTCGAAGCCGCCCGCTGCCTGGGCGAGGCCCCTGTCATCGGTATCGGCGAGGCGGCCTTTCACCTGGCAAGCCTGCTCTCCAACCGGTTCTCGGTGGTGACCACCTTGTCGCGCTCGGTGGCAGCAATCGAGCATAACCTGCAGCGCTATGGACTGTCTGCACGCTGCAGCAAGGTACGCGCCTGTGAAGTACCGGTACTCGCGCTCGACGACCCGGCCTCTGGCGCCACAGCGCGCATCGCCGAGGAGATCGCTGCGGCGTTGCGCGAGGATCGCTCCGAGGCCATCGTGCTGGGATGCGCCGGAATGGCCGAGTTCGCATCCGAACTGAGTAGCCGCTTTCAGGTCCCCGTGGTCGACGGGGTGGCCGCTGCGGTCAGGCTTGCCGAAAGCCTGGTGGGACTCGGGCTGCGGACCGCAAAGATCGGACCCTATGCGGTTCCCGCCCCCAAGGCCTACAGGGGTCAATTCGAAGCCGACAGCTTCTGAGCCTTAAGATATCGAATAGGGGTTGTGGCGTGCTTCCGGCACTCCGCAACCCGGCTGTGGTGTCCCGCTGCCATCGGCCGCTGTCATGTCGCGCTGTCATCTCACGCTGTCATCTCGCGCTTTCATCTTCCGCTGTCATGTCCATCAG
>Ga0194125_10012969_pt1 | contig 10899 bp, 4 predicted proteins | sample TA2KigC250mmetaG_FD_148626 | JGI IMG/M metagenome (GOLD analysis project Ga0194125, IMG submission 148626) | Freshwater microbial communities from Lake Tanganyika, Tanzania - TA2015034 Kigoma Deep Cast 250m | ecosystem: Environmental > Aquatic > Freshwater > Lake | place: Tanzania: Lake... | reverse complement strand
GGAACTGATGCGCAGACCCTCCGCATCGCTGCCAGCCTCGTTGAACTCGGTGCCAATCCGTCTGAAATCGCCAAACACTGTTATCTTTCAATTACCCCCGAGCGATATCAACTTAAGAGGCTAGCTGTTGATACTTTATCATTAAAGGATGGCAAAAAGTCAGGTTTTTTGACAATAAAACCCGAATTTTACTCCAAAAGTGGTGCCAAAAGTGAGGATACAGAAGGAATTATTGAGGAAGTAACTTCTATTCAAGGACTTGAAGTCTCAACCCTATTCGAATTTAATACTGATGGGGGTCTCCGGGTCAGCCTCCGTTCAAAAGGTCGGGTGGATGTGAACGCCATTGCCAGTTCGTTTGGCGGGGGAGGACACCGGGCTGCCGCCGGCATCCGCTTTGCTACTGACGCCGAAAAAAACCGCGACCTCGTCCTCGCCGCCATTTCCCAAGCCATCTCCGCCTTGAAAGATTGAATTTTTCTTAATCTGCATCCGTACCCTAATCCGATTGTAATTTCCCCTCGAATCCTGCACTTTGGAAATTCATTGGTTCCAACCCAATCGTGATGAATTCACCCCTCCCTGTCTTCCCGGAAACGGAATCGTAATCGGCAACGACAGTTCATCCCCATGATCCCTCAGCTTGATGGTCTGCTTTTGGTCGACAAGCCCCCCGGCCGCACCTCCCACGACATCGTCGACTTCGTCCGCCGTCGCTTCGAGCAGCGCAAAGTCGGCCACTGTGGCACGCTCGACCCCATCGCCACCGGGCTTCTCATGCTCGTCGTCGGCAAAGCCACCCGGGTGCAGGACCTCCTCATGGCCGAGGACAAAGAATACGAGGGGACCCTCAAGCTCGGCGAAACCACCGACACCCAGGACGCCGCCGGAAAGATCCTCGAAACCAAGCCTGTCCCCGCTCAGGAACGCTCGGCCATTGATGGGGCCTTCGCCAAATTCTCCGGCGAGTTCGACCAAGTTCCCCCCATGGTTTCCGCCATCAAAAAGGACGGGGTTCCTCTCTACAAATTGGCCCGTGAAGGAAAAACTATCGACCGCCCCGCCCGCAAGGTCCGGATCGACAAATACGAGATCCTCGAGGTTGCCTTACCCATTGTCCGTTTCCGGATCCACTGCACGAAGGGCTTTTATGTGCGCACCTACTGCCACGATCTCGGCCAAGTCCTCGGCTGTGGAGGCCATATGGCCGCTCTCATCCGCACCCGCTCGGGAAACTTCGAACTCTCCAAGGCCGTCCGCTGGTCGGATCTTGAGGCCGGCCAAGGCATCGATTACCTGGCCCGCCACCTCATTTCCCTCCCGGAAATCTCCCGCATCCGCCGCACATGACCGTCGTCGATTCCCTCGCCCCCGCCGACGGGAAAACCATCCGCCATCTCGCCCTCGGTTTTTTTGATGGTCTCCATCTTGGCCATCGGCGAGTGATTCTTGGAGGGGGGAAACCCCACGCCCCCGCCCACACCGCCGTACTCACCTTCCGGGATCACCCTCTTTCGGTCCTTCACCCGGAAAAACATCCGCTGCTCATCACCGGATTGCCCCACAAGCTCCGCGTCTTGGAACGCTGGCAAATTGGACAGACCGTCGCCCTGCCCTTCGATACCGGCCGCTCCCGGCAGGAACCAGCGGATTTTCTCAGGGAACTGGCCTCCGCGTTTCCCTCGCTGCAAACCGTCTCCGTCGGTCCGAACTGGCGGTTTGGAAAAAACCGCTCGGGAGACGTCGGCCTCCTGGGTCGCTGGTGCAACGAAAAAAAGATCCTGCTCGATAATCCCGAGCCGGTGCTTTTCGGAGGCGAACGGATCAGCAGCAGTCGGATCCGCGCCGCCATCCTGGCCGGTCAGCTCGCCGACACCGCGGAAATGCTCGGCCGTCCCTTCACGCTCTTTGGTGCCGTGGGCCCGGGAGCGGGTCGCGGAGCCGGCTTGGGCTTCGCCACGGCCAATCTGAGCACCGAGGACGAATGCCTGCCCCCCGAGGGTGTCTATGCCGGCCGCGCCCACCTAGCCGAGGGAAAAACTTTCCCGGCCGCCATCAACCTCGGACCTCAGCCTACTTTTGATGGCCAGACGCACCACCCGGAAGCCCATCTGATCGGTTTTGCCGGCGATCTCTCTGGTCAAAAACTGGACTTGGAATTTTCCAAATTCCTCCGTCCGATCCAAAAATTCAACTCAGCCCAAGACCTCGCCACCCAAATAAAAAGCGACATTTCTGCCGTCCTAAAAGCATCCCCATAAACCTTTTTTAGCCGGATTTTGGACCAAATTGGGTTTGGGAAATACGAATAGTCATAAGTGATTGATAATTAGAATTATTTTCTTTGAACAATGAACAGTTCAAGATTTACAAATATTTTGTCTTATCCATTTAAAGATGACCTACTTGTGCTTATATTATCACTGGATGCAATTAAGATGAAACTGCGTTGCACCATCGCCATGAAATGGACGCTCTTGGGAGCGCTCTTGCATTTGTTTTTGCCAGGCATGGTCCGCGCCGAAGCTATGCTTCAGCTCTTCAACGTCTCCTACGCCGATCTGACCCAAAAAATGCCGGAGATCGCCGAAGCCGGCTACTACTCCCTTTGGCTCCCGCCTCCCACCAAAGGCTCCGGCGGAATGTCGGTCGGCTACGACCTCTACGATCCCTTCGACCTTGGTTCAAAGGACCAGAGAAACTCTGTCCGCACCCGCTACGGCACCGAAGCGGAACTTTTGGAAATGGTCACCACCGCCCACCGCTTCGGCATCCGCGTCTATTTCGACAACATTATGAACCACCGGGCCTTTGATGTGCCCGGCTACAACGAGAGTACCGCGATCGACGTGTATCCCGGCATGGTACCGGAGGATTTTCATGTGCGTCGGACGGAGGACGGCTTCTACCGCAAGTGGGACAATACCCGGGATTGGGGCAGCGCTTGGCAGGTGCAGAACCTCGGTCTCGCCGACCTCATTGACATTGCCCACGAAACCCCGAACACCAATCACGGCATCAATGAGGGCGATGACCAGGTCAAATACTCGTTCATTCGCGATTTCGAGCGGCCCGAACAGTACGACACGGACAAGAATGGGAATCAGGCTTACTTTGGCGTGTTGATCGACCAGGCCCGCACCGAACTCGGCACCACCGCCACTCCCGCCCAGCTCCGCACCAAAGCCCAGGAATACATCAACGCCCGGAAATCATCCTTCACCGAGGATGTCGGCGGTTATTTGATTCGAGCCGCCCGCTGGAAGCTCGACCGCACCAAGGCTGACGGCTTCCGCCTCGACGCCGTCAAACACGTGCCGGAATACTTTTTCGGCCAAACATCCGGGGCCGATAAAGATGCCAGCGATGCGGGCTACCTCGGCGGGATCCAAGCGCAGTTCAACCGCACTCGCGGCTTCAGTGACCCCAACCATCGGGATTCTGTTTTCGAGGACAAAATCCCGCGGGATGACGCGCTGGTCTTTGGCGAGCACTTGGGCCAACCTCCGGGATACGGTGGGTACTGGAACGCGGGCATGCGGCTCGTCGATAACGACCTCCGCTCTACCCTGAATGGAGTTCTGGGAAATCCATCCGCCAGCCTGAGCGGCTTGGATTCCCCGGGCGCCGGTGGCTTCGCAGCCAGCCTCGGCGTGACTCATGCCAACAGCCACGACAGTGACTACGCCGCCCAGAAAGAATGGCAGCACGCCTTCTATATGTTCCGCGAAGGCATGGGTCTGATCTATTCCGACGGTTACAACAAGGCCGAGACCTTGGGCGAATCCGGCGGGGCCTTTCCCCGCCATGCCAACACCAAGTATCTCGGCCAGTTCAGCGATCCCCGCATCCCCAATATCCTGAAAATCCATAAAGACTTTGCGCGGGGTCTTCAGCAAGGCCTTTGGTCGGACGCCGATTTCGTGGCTTTCGAGCGTCGCGATAACCGCAACCCGGACGGGTCCAAACGTAGCGGCAACGCTGGAGACGAGGTCACCATGGTGGCCATGATGAATGACAACACGGCCAGCGGGCAGGTCCGTACCTTCTCCCACAGCTTCGGCAACGGCGCGTATCTTTACCAATATGCGCGGGGCCCAAACGGATCCGGGATGGTCGGCTTTTACAGCACCAATCTCTCTTCTGTCATCGTACCCGCCGGCGGTTATTTCGTGTTTGGCTATAGGACGCCGGAACTCTCCGCTCTGTGGCCCGACGCGGCGATCACCTTGTATCAATCCAACTCCGTCACCGGCCAGATTGATGAAGTGCCTCGGATTACGGTGACGCGTAAAGATGGACGGGACGGAGATCCATCCTTTAATCCGGACGGTCTTCCCAACCGCGGTTATCCCGCTGGCACCACTCCGGTTCCCTACACCTACCAGACGACCGTCCCAGTGGTGAAAGCCGGGGCTCCCTTCACGATCATCGCCCGGGCTGACGGCTCCGCCGAAAACATCATGCTCAAACTCGACGGCGGCGTGGACTTGAACGGCTCGGGTCTCGGCACCGACCCCGGCAAACGCGACAACCCTCCCGGCCTACGCACCGACACCTACCTCGGCTACGAACAGCCAACCTTTGTCGACCGCCAGCACCCCGAAAAGTTCGCCGCCAAGGACACCACCCGCTGCCAGATCGGCTCCCCGGGTGCCGAGACTTACGTCCGCACCGTGGGCGCGGGCGGCACGATCAACAATGGCCCGACCGCGGCCAACGATTACGGCACAGAGAGCGGTAACCAAGCCTCCTGGGTCTATCACGATCCGGAGAACGATGTCGGCGGCGTTGCCAATCCGCCCAAGCAGTTCGACGAATCCGGCTCTGATATCGTCATCTGGGCAAAGAGCACCTCGGTCGGCGGCGGATTCAAAGCCTTCGTTTACTACACGATCGACGGCTCCTTCCCCGAGGGGGCCGGCGGCATCGGACGCGGCACCACCCGCGTGGCTGAGCTGAACTACCGGCACAATCAAGCCAGCGACGACTGGTGGGCCTCGGCCGGTATCTCCAAGCCCGCGGCCGGAACGGTTGTGAAATACAAAATAGGCTTCTTTAAAAATGAGGGCTCCGGTGGTGCCCCGTCCTGGTGGCCCGGCAATGAATCCGCCGTCACTTACAAAAAGAAAATGCTCACCACCTTCCGCGTGGCGGACTTTAACCCGGCGACTGTCGTCCATTTCCCTCACAACGACTACGCACGAACCCCGACTCTTGGGCAACCTTATGCGAACTGGCCTGATGCAACCCAGACTGGCCTGTCGGAAGGATTCCACGTCCTCCGCGCCCGCGCCTTTCTCAAACGCGGCACCAGCCAAGCTCCCCTGTACCAGACCTTTACTCAAACTTTCTACTACGACGCAGAAACCCCACAGGGAGTCCTCGCCTTCCCCTCCACCAATGGCGACACCGTGGGCGGCTCCAGTTACGAAATGGTCGTGCGCACCGACATGACCGTCCAAGAAGTCTGGTACCGCATCACCGATACCGACAACGACAACGACGATGCCATCACCCGGGCACAAAACGGTAACGGCATCGGCTTCGAACCGTTCGTCGACGCCAATGCCAACGGGATCTGGAACACCGGCGAAACCTTCACCGACCTCAACGGCAACGGAACCTACGACACCACTCTGAACCCCACGTGGGCCAAAGCCACGGAAGTCACCCCCAGTTTGTCCGTGACCAGCCAGTACCAAAAAGAATGGCGCTTCACCTACAACAACATCCCTCTCACGGGAGCCGGCACCATCACGTTGCGTTTCCTCGAGGCTTCCTCCTCCCGCAACATGACTCTCTCGGCGACCGCCGCCAATGTCACGGAGCTTACTCGCAACGTCGAGACCCGCGGCAGTGCGGAACGAATCCTGGTCGGTTTCCCGGCGAACGATGGCGACGTCGTGGACGACAACTACGTGATGCAGGTCTGGTTCCCGAAATCCCTGAGCAATACGTCCATCAACGAAATCCAAATGATTGCTCGCTTCACCTTCTCCGCCCAGGACAACGTCCAGGACCGCACCGGCTGGTCCATCAACTACGGCGACTTCGGCCCCGGCGGCGCCTTTCACCAGCTCTCCATCCCCCTTCCCAACCTTTACAACTCCGCCCTCGCTCAACAGGAACTCCGTGTCGTCTATCAGGATCCAGGCGACGCCAACAAAAAATACACCGCCATCCGCCGCGTCGTTGTCAATCCCAGCCATAAACCCTTTATCCGCATCACCCGGCCGACCGTGGTCGGTTCCGACGGTCGGCCGACGGAAATCATCCTGCCCGACGGTCCGGGTGCGGATGCGACCACCTACGAGGTGCAGGTCGAAACCAGCACCAACGTGGAGACCGCTCCCACTCTCACCGGCATCGTTACCACCTCTAGTCCAACCTCGGAAATCAGCGGAAACATCAAGACTTGGAAATATACCTGGAGCGTCACGGCTCCCGGCACGTACCTGATCGAAGCCGCATCGATTCTCAGCGGGACCACCCCCACCAAAACCTCCCGCAACGCCACCGTGATCCTCCGGCAAGTCGTCGCCCCCTCCGGCTTCGACGACCGGGACGACGACCAGGATGGCCTCATCAATATCAATGAGAGCAATGCTAAAGCTTTGCCGACCACCAACCCCGAGACTTGGAGCAATGGGGATGTCCACCTTCACTACGCCACCGGAAAATCCCTCCCCACCAGCCCCGATTCCGACGGCGATCTCCTGCCCGACGCCCTTGAGGTCGGTTGGCGCACGGCGGCGAATCCGCCAACGGATCCCACGGCTGACACCAACGGGGATGGCTTCCCCAACTTCATTGGCGACCTCGATCCGCCCCTCTACGCCGTCGTGGAAAACCATCCGGCGGTACCCGGGGTTGGATCTCAGAGTGCCGGCGATGATCGCAGGCGCCAAGCCGCCGGCTCTGTCACCGACCCCGCCAACCCAGACACCGATGCGGACGGGATCTCCGACGGCGTCGAGGACGCCAACCGCAATGGCTGGACCGACGGCGACGGCAAGCCCCTTCAACTGACGGCCACCATCGCCCAGTACACCAATAGCGCCAACCGCCCGAACCTTGGTGACTGGCCGAACAACATCATCGAAGGATTCGAGGCCTGGCAAGAAACCAGCCCGACCAAAGCCGATGTCGACGGCGATGGCCTGACGGACGGATACGGTGAGGACAAGAACCTCAACGGCAAAACCGACCTGGAACTCCTCTACGCCAACGGTTCCACTAAGCTTCTTCTTTTGGATCTTGAAAACGACACGGACTTGGCCATCGCTGGCGCCGCCTTCCGTTCGGGCGCCGCCACCTCCCGCTCCATTAACTACACCGCTCTCTTCGCCGCTTACGCCCCCACCGGGAACGGCACTCGCCAGACCGATGGTTGGCCAAAGATTGTCATCACCGAAACTGACTCCCTCCGCACCGACACCGATCAGGACGGCATGCCCGACGGCTGGGAGGTCAATCATGGTCTCGATCCCCTCGACAACGGCACCTACAGCTTCCGCTTGGGTGGCCCCGGCAATGTCATCAATGGTCCCGCCGGCGATCCGGACAACGACGGGATCAACAACGCCACCGAGCTCGCCAACGGCACCCATCCGAACCAGGTCAACACCGGCGGCGGGGGCGGGCCGGGCGAAGGGGCCATCCGCATCGGCGAGTTCACCGACTGGACCTATCAGGACCTCCTCGTCCTTGACGAATATAACGAGGGCAACAGCAGCGGCGGGGCCGACGTCTACCGCACCAACGCCAGCGACAACTCCCGCGACATCGTCGCTTGCTCCTTCCGTGACGGCGGCGCCTCGGATGGCAAAGTCTACTTCCGCATCGACCTCCTCGATCTCGCCCCCAACGCCTGGCAAAGCCAGGTGGACGCCTACATCGTCATCGACACCGGCAACCCCGCCGTCGGGGAACGTGCCATCCCCAATGAGGTCGACATCGCCACCGACATGCGTTGGGAAGTCGTCGTCGCCGCCTACAATCAGGATTCGGGTGCGATCTTTGTCGACACCAACCGCGGCAACAACACGGTGGATCAGTTCCAAAACCCCGCCAGCTTCGGCGTCGTCTCACGTAACTTCGGCACCGGACGCGACCGCGTGGCCTGGTCCAGCCGGTTCGATGCCGTGGAGATTTCCGTCGACCGCCAGCACCTCATCGATGCCGGCTGGGGCGGCAACCCCGATACCCTCAACTTCCAGGTCTTCACCACCATGCCAAATACCGCGGGCAGCGGCACGGGCAACCTCTCCGGCCGCAACGACATCCGCGACACCATCTACGACGACTGGCTCGCCTCCGACTGGTGGCGCGATCAGGACAACATCCGCATCAACGGCAAGCTCTCCGGCTACTTCGGCCGCAGCTCCGCCAACGATCGCCACAAATACGCCAAGGTCATGCTCCTCGCCCACGGCAACCAGGCCCTTCATCCCGCCGGCTCCATCCACGCCCTCATCCACAACAAGGCCGCCACCAACCCCACTGGCTATCACCGTCTCCTCGCCACCCACGAAAGCTACGCTGCCCCGCTCACCCTCCACCTCACCCCTACCCTCTCCTCCGCCCTCCAGTGGGCCAACAGCACCGACTCCCGCACGGACGGCCCCGCCTTCAATCAGAGAATCCGTACCCTCATCCAAGATAACCGGCTCAGCCTTCTCGGCTCCACCTTCGCCGACCACATGCCCAAATACTTCCCCGCCTCTTTTAACCAGACCAGCAAAGCCCTCTCCGAACGCTTCCTCGATACGATCTACAGCACCACCGCCTCCCGTAAGATCTTCTGGGCCCCGGAACGCGTCCTCGATGCCGACACCCTCGCCCAAGTTGAGGCCATGGGATATGAGTACGTCTTTGCCGACCAGATGCGCCACTTCCTGAAATGGTTTGGCCGCTCCACCGCCCTCGGCACGGAGGGATTCCGCCTGAACCAGGTCGGGAATCTGAAAATCTTCCCCATCCACGACTTCACCTCCGAATATCTCGACCAGACCCTCGACGAGGGCTCCAGCCTCCCCGTCCGCCAACTCCTCTCCCGTCGCAGCCGCAGCGGTGTCCAGGATCAGGTCGTCGTCCTCTGGCGTGACCTCAACGACTTCTCCAGTCACAACCGCGCCACCAGTTACGATGCCAACGTCCGCTGGCTCGCCACCCGCCCCTGGATCCGCATTGTCACCGCCGACCAGATCGCCAACGGCGCCGTCCAATATCTCAGCAACGGCCAACTCACCGGCACTTGGGGCACCATCAATCGCAACACCCTGCCCGCCCCGAATCTCCGCAACGTCTCCAAAGACTGGGTCGACTGGGCCACCGGCGAGAACTACGACAACTGGTTCAACAAGCTCTCCGCGGAAACTTTCGGCCTCGGCTCCGCCAACGTCTTCGGCCGGGTCGGCACCAACGGCATCGCCAACTCCGCCGCCTCCGCCGTCTCCGCCGTCTCCCACACCAACCTCGCCCCCCTCGCCCAGTCCGTTCTCCACGGCGCCATGTTCCAGACCGCCTTCCACCTGCCCAACACCAATCAGACCACCGATCTCACCAAATTCAGCACCGGCGACTACATCAATCCCGCCAATCTCTCCCAACAGGCCCTCGCCGACTTCGCCCGGAACAGTCAGGCCCAGGCCCGTTTCGCCAGGGTTTATGAGGAAGTAAATACCTGGGCCTCCACCGCAGGTAGCAGCACTCTCGTGCGGACCAATAAGGATGTGGACTTGGATGGTGCCGTTGAATACCTCCTCTACAACCGCCGGTTGTTTGGCGTCTTCGAAGCCAAGGGAGGTCGCATGACGGCCGCCTGGATGCGGGATCCCAACAGCGGCAAGGTCTGGCAGGTCGCTGGCAACTTCGCTGCCTACAGCAACACCGATACCGAGGACGAGGGTACGGACAACGCCACCGCCTATCGCACCAGCGGCTTCAAGGACTGGTGGTTGATGCCCAGTGCCGGCACCGGCAATCGCGCCTCGGTGAATGATACCTACACGGCGACCGCTGCGGAAAGCGGGACCGGTTGGATTTTCAGCAATCAGTCGGACGTCACCAAGACGATCACTCTGGCCTCAGCGGATGCCAAGTCCTTCACCGCCTCCTACACCCTGAGTGGCTTAAGCAAGGCCTACATCCGTTTTGGACTCTCCCCCAACCTCGGCGATCTTATGCTGCGGGGCCAGGCAGGCCTGAGTAACGAGACGCTTTCCACTGCCAACCGCCGAGTCGCTTTAACCAACACCTCCGGCTCGGAAGTTGTCCGGGCCTTTGTGGAGGTAACTTCCGGGGGTGTGATTCTTCCCGGGGCCACCGATCTGGCGGCCGCCGGCACGACCGTCCTTCGACGGAACCAGGCCCAGACTCATCAGGTCGAGGTGGAATTAAGCGGCAATGCAGTCATCACCCTCGGGTTCGATGATGGCACGGATGCCCCGCCCGCCACCGACGGCATCCTCGACAGCTGGTGGTCGGAATACGGAATTTCCGGAACCAACCGTGTGGCCTCGGCTGACTTCGATGGGGACGGCGTCAGCAATCTCTTGGAAAATCGGTTTGGATCTAAGCCCAACGACGCCTCCGACACCGGCCTTCCCTCCCTAGTCCTCGCGGGCACCAGTGGCACCGTCACCAACGGCTTTTCCACCAACGGATTTACCTTCTCCTTCCCCACGGTCACCAACGTGACCTACCAACCCGTCGCGATCACCGATCTATCTTCCACCAACTGGACCAGTGTCGGCTCGCTCATCATAGGGGACGGCACCGTGAAATCCGCAACCGACTCCTCCGCCACCAACTCTGTCCGAAAATTTTACAAGGTGGAAATTTCTGTCCCATGAAGCATTTCCCAAGTTCTTTTTCCATGAAAACTGCTCTTCA
>Ga0194125_10012968_pt1 | contig 10901 bp, 7 predicted proteins | sample TA2KigC250mmetaG_FD_148626 | JGI IMG/M metagenome (GOLD analysis project Ga0194125, IMG submission 148626) | Freshwater microbial communities from Lake Tanganyika, Tanzania - TA2015034 Kigoma Deep Cast 250m | ecosystem: Environmental > Aquatic > Freshwater > Lake | place: Tanzania: Lake... | reverse complement strand
CGGGCTCGTCAACCGGGCCCTCGACCCGGGGATGGTCGACGCCCAGATCCAGGACTTCGTCCGGATGCTCCTGACCTCCGGTCCCGAAGCCCTGGCCAAGGCCAAGGAGCTCCTCAGGCAGGTCCCCCGGCTCAACTTCGAAGAAGCCAAGCGTTTCTCGGTCGAGATGATCGCCGGATTGCGGGTCAGCGCCGAGGCCCAGGAGGGGATGGCCGCGTTTCTCGAGAAACGCCAGCCGAAATGGACGGAGTGACGCCGGGGGATGTTCCATAAAGTCCTGATCGCCAACCGGGGCGAGATCGCCGTCCGGGTCATCCGGGCCTGCCGGGAGATGGGGATTCGCTCGGTGGCGGTCTACTCCGAGGCCGACCGGGCCTCGCTCCACGTCCAAATGGCGGACGAAGCCGCGCCGATCGGCCCCGCTCCGGCGGCCGAAAGCTACCTCCGGATGGACGCGATCATCCAGGCCGCCCACCGGACGGGGGCCGAGGCCGTCCATCCTGGCTACGGTTTTCTGGCCGAAAACGCTCAGTTCGCCCGCCGCGCGGCCGAGGCCGGACTCGTCTTCATCGGACCCACGGCCTCCGCCCTGGAGCTTGTGGGCGACAAGGTCCGGGCCCGCCAGACGATGGAGAAGGCCGGCATCCCGATCATCCCGGGGATGAAGTCGTCCGCCGGGACCGCGGAGGAATTCAAGGCGGCAGCCAGGGCCATCGGCTACCCGGTCATCGTCAAGGCCTCGGCCGGAGGCGGCGGCAAGGGGATGCGGGTCGTCGGACGGGAGGCCGACCTCGTCCCGGCCCTCGAAGCGGGACGCCGGGAGGCCCAATCGGCCTTCGGGGACGAGACCGTCTACCTCGAAAAATACATCGAGGAGCCCCGCCACGTCGAGTTTCAGGTCCTGGCCGACACCCACGGCCGGACCGTCCACCTGTTCGAGCGGGAGTGCTCGATCCAGCGCCGTCATCAGAAGATCATCGAGGAGACGCCGTCGCCGGCCCTGGACGCCTCCCTCCGGGCGGAGATGGGGGAGACGGCCCGGCGGGCGATGGAGGCGGCTGGATACACGAACGCCGGGACGGTCGAATTCCTGCTCGACCGGAACCGCCGCTTCTATTTCCTCGAAGTCAACGCCCGGCTGCAGGTCGAACATCCGGTGACCGAGCTCACGACCGGCGTCGACCTCGTCCGCCAGCAGATCCTCGTCGCCGCCGGCGAGCGGCTGGCCTTTTCCCAAGACGACGTCCGTCAGCGCGGCCACGCCCTGGAGTGCCGGATCTATGCCGAGGACCCGGAGCGGGATTTTCTCCCTTCGCCGGGGAAAATCCGGCTGCTCCGGGAGCCGAAAGGGCCGGGCGTCAGGCTCGACAGCGGCATTTACGCCGGCTGGGACGTCCCGGTCTTCTATGACCCGATCTTGGCCAAGCTCGTCGTCTGGGCCGAGGACCGGGAGCGGGCCTGCCGGAGGATGGCCGCGGCCCTGGAGGAGACGGTCATTCTGGGCATCAAGACGCCGCTGGCGTTTCTCCGCGACATCGTGACCCACGAAGCCTTTCTCGCCGGCCGGACGAACACGGCCTTCCTGAAGGCCCACTTCGACGATTGGGCGGCGAGGCCGTCCGACCCGGACGGCCTTCGCCTGGCCTTGGCCGCCGCGGCCTTCGCCGAGACCGAGGCGCGGTCCAAACCCCGACGCGGGGGAGACGGCCGGACGAGGGAGACAGCCCCCACTCCGTGGGCGAGCCTGGGGCCGTGGCGGTTGGGAGGGGCCTAGCCATGGAGTTCGAATACCTCGTCGACGGCGTCGTCCGAAAAATTTCGGTTGTGGCCGAAAATGGCCTCCATATCCTCCGGGACGGCGAGGCGGAGCTGCGGGCAGAAATCCTTCCTCTTTCGGAGGAGGAGCTTTTCCTTTCGACCGACGGCCGGAGCCACCGGGTCTTCGTCCTCCGGGACGAGGACCGGACGGTTGTCTTCCATGGAGGCCGGGAATACGTCCTCGTCCATCCCCGGCGCGCCGACGGGGCCGCCTATCGCGGCGAGGAGGGGGGGACGGAAGGCGGGGTCGTCAAGGCGCCGATGCCGGGAAAAGTCATCAAGGTCCTCGTCGCCGAGGGCGAGGCCGTCCGGAAAAACCAGACCCTGCTCATCGTCGAGGCGATGAAGATGGAGAACGAAATCAAGGCCGGCCGGGAGTGCTCCGTCCGGAAGGTCCACGTCGCCGTCGGCGATTTGGTCGACGCCTCCCGGACGCTCATCGAACTTGAATAAGTTAGGGACGGGTCTGAATTCTCTTGAATTCGGCGCCCGTCCCTCTCTTTTAAAATGAAAAGGGGACGGTTCTATTTTTTATCGAAAAAAATAGAACCGTCCCCTTTTTTTCTGATAAGGAGATTCCGATGAACGCCGACGTACAAGAATCCTTGAAAGAATGCCGGGACATGGTCCGGGACTTCGCCAGGACCGAGATTGCCCCCCACGTCCGGGAATGGGACGAAGCGGCCCATTTCCCCAAGGACGTCCTCGGGAAACTCGGTGAGTTGGGCCTGATGGGCATCCTCATTCCCGAGGAGTTCGGCGGGGCGGGCCTGACCTACCGGCACTACGCCGCCATCCTCGAGGAGCTGGGGGCCGTCGAGGGCGGGGTCGCCCTTTCGGTGGCCGCCCACAACTCGCTCTGCACGAATCACCTGTTCTTGTTCGGCTCGGACGAGCACCGCCGGACCTGGCTTCCTCGCCTCGCCCGGGGGGAGGTCATCGGGGCCTGGGGGTTGACCGAGCCCGAGGCCGGCTCGGACGCCGGGGCGACGAAGACGACCGCCGTCCGCGACGGGCAGGGATGGGTCCTCAACGGGACGAAAAATTTCATCACTCACGCCGGCGGGGGAGGGGCGGCCGTCGTCGTCGCCCGGACGAAGCCGGGGACGGACCACCGCGGCATCTCGGCCTTCTTCATCCCCCTCGACGCTCCCGGCGTCTCGGTCGGGAAGCACGAGGACAAGGTCGGGATGAGGATTTCCGACACGGCCTCGCTCGTCTTCGAGGACTGCCGTCTGCCCGCCGACGCCCTCCTCGGCCGGGAGGGCGAAGGGTTCATCCAAGCCATGGAGGTCCTGGACGGCGGCCGGATTTCGATCGCCGCCCTTTCGGTCGGGATCGGCCGGGGGGCCCTGGAGGCGGCCGCGGCCTACGCCAAGCAGCGCCGCCAGTTCGGCCGGCCGATCGGCGCCTTCCAGGCCGTCCGGTTCAAGCTGGCCGACATGGCGACCCTCGTCGAGGCCGCCCGGCTCCTGACCGAGCGGGCCGCCGACCTCAAGGACGCCGGCCGGAAGACGACCCTCATCTCCTCCCAGGCCAAGGTCTACGCTTCCGAGGCCGCCGTCAGGGTCGCCGAGGAGGCCGTCCAGATCCACGGGGGCTACGGCTACTGCAAGGATTATCCCGTCGAGAAATTCTGGCGCGACGCCAAGCTCTGCACGATCGGGGAGGGGACGAGCGAGATCCAGCGCCTCGTCATCGCCCGCGAGATCCTGGGCGAATAGAAAAGACAAGGGGACGGTCCTCTTTTTGGGAAAAGAGAACCGTCCCCTTTTTGGGGTTAGATCGTGAACCGGACGCCGAACCGGACGCAGCGGGGGGTCAGGATGCCGTCGATGTTGTTGTCATAGGTCCAAGGAACCCAGCGGTCGAGGCTGGAGTTGGCGTACTTGTAGTAGGTTCCGTGGAATTTCTGCTGGCGCCGGACGATCGTGTCGCTGTTGAGAAGGTTGAAGACGTCGACCATGATGTGGAGCCGGCCGGTGTCGCCCAACTTGAGAACCTTCTCGACCTTGAAGTCGAGGACGGCTTCGGAGGCCAGGCGGCCGGCGCCGAAGGAACTCATGTCGAGCTGGGCCTGCTGGCTGAGGGGATTGGGCTGGGTGTAGTCGACGATGGTGAACGATTCGCGCTGGATCCAGCCTTCGCGGGCCCGGAAGCTGAAGCTGACGTTGATGTCGTAGGGGAGCTGGTAGAGGCCGCCCAGACGGACCATCCAGCGGGCGTTGGTGTATTGGTCGAGGAGCCCGCTGGCCGACCCGATGAGGGCGGAGGAATCGCGGCCTTCGTAGGCCCAAAGGTTCGTCGGATTGTTGTATCCCTTCTCCCCGAAATGCTGAGCCTGGGTCAGGAGGGTCACGCTCCCGGTCATCATCCACTTGTTCGACAGCCGCTTGTTGAAGATGAGGTCGAAGCCGAAGTAGTCCTGGGTGAAATCGGGCCGGGGGGTGGTGATGTTATGGGGAGTGTAGGCCGTCGCCTCGGGTGTCTGGGTGTACCACTCGTGGGCGGCCGCGTCTTTGGTCTCGCCCAAGCCCGGGACGGTCGAGGCCACCTTCCCCGCCGAGACGTACCAGCCCTGGTTGTCCATGACGCCCGTGGCCGGGAACCATCTCAAATTCCAATTGAACTTGTCGTAGCGGACGTAGCTCCCCACGGCCGAGACGGAGAAGTCGGCGAAGATCTCCCGGTCGAGGGAGACCTGGAACTCGGTCTTCCGGGTCGAGCCGGCGTTCGCCTCCAGGGTCGTGTAGGGGGCCGTCGTCCCGGAGGGATTCGTGTATTCGAACCCGTTCCAGTAGCCTCCGCCGGCCGCGTTCCATGAGGTCCCGCTGCCCGAGGCGTCGGCCCAGTTGCCGACGAAGTTTCCCCCGTCGTCGAAGGCCCGGTAGAGCTGGTAGCGCGGCGCGGCCCGGTAGGTGGCCCAGTAGAGCTCCCGCCAGTCGATTCTGTTGTCGCCGTTGTCCCACCACCAGAAGCCCAAGCTCCCGCCCGTGCCTCCCGGAGACCAGTTGTCGACCATGCCCGTGCCCATGAAGTCGCCCGTCTGGTTGAAGCTGAGCTTGGCCACGGTCTTGCCGTCGCCGGCGATGTCCCAGGTCAGGCCGAGCCGGGGCGACCAGGTTTCCCATCGATAGGGGCTGCCGTCCCTCGCCTTGGATTCGATGACCGGAATCTCGAGGTCGGGGAGGAGGGCGCTGAGCTTGCCGATCGTTTCCGCGTTCGAGTTGTCCTGCCAGGCCTTGGCGTTCTTGTCGACGGCCGTGACCGTGTAGGGGTTGTTGACCGGAGTCTGCCGGTCCCAGCGCAGGCCGAGGGTGAGGTTGAACCGGCCGAAGGTGAGCGTGTCGCTGATATAGCCGGCCAGGGCGTCGATGCGCTGGTTGCGGTAGTACCCGCGCTGGAAGCCGAGCCACTTGAAGTTCGACGTCGTCGGGACGTCGGGCTGGCCGTCGCCGGTGAAGTCGACGGTCGGGGTGTTGTAGTTCCGGTTGACCCGCATGTTTCCCGACCAGGTCGACTGGACGTACTGGTTGCGTTGGGCGAATTCGAACCCGGCTTTGACGTCGTGCTTGGCCCCGAGGAATCCGTCGGAGAAGTAATTCAGCATGGCGTTGTACTGATAGACGGGCCGCTCGACGTGATAGTAGTTCGCCTGGGAGCCGTACCAGCGGTTGGCCGTGACGTCCCAGACGGGGAGGAGCTGGATGTTCGGGTCGGTCCGGGGCATGAGGTTGAAGCCCGCGTCGGCGTAGGCGAACTTGAGGGTGACGAGGAGGTCGTCCCCGAACATGTGTTCGTCCTGGAGCTTGATGATCGGGCTGCCGAAGTGGTACCGGCCGGTCTGGTTGAGGCCCTCCGGATTCTGGACGGAAACGCTCCGGCCCCACTTCAGCTTGCCGCCGGAGTGGATGAAGGCCTCGAACCGGTTCTGGGGGATGAGCTGGACGTTGAGCTTGGCGACGAAGTTTTCGAGCAGGGTGTCGTCCTGGGTCCCGAGAACGGTCAGGTTCTTGAGGTCCTGGACGCCGTACGACCCCCAGAACCAAACCCGGTCCTTGAGCAGCGGGCCGCCGAGGTTGAAGCCGTAGTCCTTGTTCCGGCGAATCTTGTTGACCCCGACCGCGCCCTGCTGGCGGAACTCCTCCTTGAAGTTGTCGGCCTGGAACATCTCGTCGAGGAAATAGAACCGGCCGCCCAGGCTGATCTTGTTGCCGCCGCGGCGGGTGACCATGTTCAGGGCGACCCCGCCGGTCTGGGTCGTGACGTCCGCTCCGCCGACTGTGATCTGCATCTCCTCGAAGGCGTCGAAGTCGTAATAGCTCGGCGAGGCGCCGATGGCCGCCGGGTCGGTGATGACGATCCCGTCCATGGCCCAGACGTTGTTGTTGTAGTTCGTCGCCCCGCGGGCGACATAGGTCGACTGCTGGCCGGACTCGGCCCCGCCGATGTTCTCCCGGTCCATGATGACCGAGGGGGCCATCTGAAGGACAACCCACGGGTCCCGGGCCGAAGGCAGGGACTGAAGGATGTCTTGAGTGAAGTTCGTCCCGATCGACGTCTTCTTGGGGTCGACGACCGGCGTCTTGGCCGTGACCGTGACCGACTCCTGGAGGACGCCCTGCTCCATAGCCAGGGTCAAGTCGGCGTTCGTCCCGATGTTGACGATGATGCCCTTCTCGGCCTTCGTCTTGAAGCCCGTGAGCTCGAGCGTCAGTTCATAGTCCTTGGCCGGAGCCAGGGACAGGAAGCGGAACGTCCCCGCTTCCGACGTGACCGCGCCGACGGGCGCGGTCAGCAGGCCGCGCAAGGTCACGGCGACCCCGGGCAGCGGCTGGCCCTGTCCGTCGACGACCCGGCCGAAAATGTTTCCCGTTCTCTGCTGGGCCGAGAGTGTCCCGGCCAGGATCAGAACTAGAAAAATGGCTAGAGTTCTCCGCATGGCCTACCCTCCTGTTGTTCCCCTTCCGGGGAGTTGATTGAAATTCCCGAAGCGGTCGAGCCGCTTCTCCCTGTCCCCGTGTGCCGTGTTGGCTTTATCTTCTCGGTGGAGGCCTCCTTCCTGTCATCTGGACCTTAGCGCGCGCACGCTCCATCTTATGCGGATATCATGCCAAGCGGCTTTCTCCCCCAAAGCACGGACCGTCCAGGCGGGCCGTCGACCCTGAGAGGGAAGGGCTCAAGACAGAGGTTTGGATTTTTGGGCCTCCGATTCGGAATTTTGAATCGGAGAGGAGGTCTGAGGGTCAGGCCGCGTCGCGGATCCGGATCGAGAGGGCGTAGTCGGCCATCATCTCGTCGAACATCTCGGGCTCTTTGGACTTGAGCTCGACGGCATAATCGAGGAAGGCCTTGATCCCGTCGGTCAGGACCTTGAGCGTCCGGCGCATGAGGTTCTCGGACTTGGCCGCCTCGTGGATGAACAGCCGGTGGGGGAGCTTCTCCTTGAAGATCTTCACGTCGCAGATGAAGTGGAGGATGTAGATCATGTCGTGGAAGATCGACTCGAAGTTGTAGGTGATCGCCCGTTCCTTGAAGGCGTGCCAGACGGGCTCGGCCTTGACGTATTCCTTGATGACCGGCTCCATCGCCTCGGGGGAGGCGTACTCGATGGACTCGGCCTGCCGCCGGAACTCCTTGAGCTCCTCCAGGGTGGCCGTCCGGAGGCCGTCCAGGCGGACGGCCGGGTGCTTCAGGGCGGCGAAATTGGCGATGAACAGGTTCCGCATCTCGGACCGGAACATGTAGCTTTTGATGTAGAGGAGCTGCTGGCGCTTCTGCTTGTTTTCCCGGAGCTCGAGAAAGCGCTCGACGATGAACACCGCGACCAGGATTTCGAGGGGGATGGCGGCCAGGTGGAGGAGAAACTCCCAATGAGTCAAATGCTCGACGACGAGAAAGACGGCCGAGGCGGCGACGAGGCCGACGTAGAATTCGACGTGCTTGAGCTTTTTCATCCCGGCCGTAGATTACCCCACCCCGCCCCTCCCGGTCAATCGGCTAGGCGAAGGCGCGGGGTTGGGGTAAAATAGCCGGCGGAAGTTCGGCATGGCCCCGACCCGCGACGACCTCGAGGCGATTCGTCAGGCGGCCGAGGCCTGGACGCGCGATATCCTCGAGCCGGCCCGGAAGCAGGCCCCGGAACGGAAGCCCGCCTTCCGGACCTCATCCCAGGACGAGATTCCCCGCCTGGCCACGCCCCTCGACGCGGCCGGCCTCGACTACCTCCGCGACCTCGGTTTTCCGGGCGAGTTTCCCTTCACCCGCGGCGTCCAGCCGACGATGTACCGCGGCCGGCTCTGGACGATGCGGCAGTACGCCGGCTTCGCCACGGCCCGGGAGACGAACGAGCGCTTCCGGTTCCTCCTCGGCCAGGGCCAGACCGGGCTGTCCGTCGCCTTCGACCTCCCGACCCAGGTCGGCCTGGACTCCGACCATCCCCTGGCCGCGGGCGAGGTCGGGAAGACGGGCGTGGCCGTGGACACCTTGGCCGACCTCGAGACGCTCTTCGACCTCATCCCCCTGGACAAGGTTTCGACCTCGATGACGATCAACGCCACGGCGGCCGTCCTCCTGGCTATGTACGTCGCCCTGGCGGAGAAGAGGGACGTCGCCCCGGCCGCCCTGTCCGGGACCGTCCAGAACGACATTCTCAAGGAATACGTCGCCCGGGGGACGTACATCTTTCCTCCCCAGCCTTCGATGCGTCTCGTGACCGACATTTTCGCCTATTGCGCCGAGCGCCTCCCCCTCTGGAACACGATTTCGATCTCGGGCTACCACATCCGCGAGGCGGGGGCCACGGCCGCCCAGGAAATCGGCTTCACCCTAGCCGACGGGATCGCCTATGTCGAGGCGGCCGCGGCCCGAGGCCTGGACGTCGACCAGTTCGGAGCCCGCCTGTCCTTTTTCTTCAACGCCCACAACAACCTCTTCGAAGAGGTGGCCAAGTTCCGGGCCGCCCGCCGTCTCTGGGCCCGGCTCATGAAGGAGCGGTTCGGGGCCTCCTCGCCCAAAGCCCAGATGATGCGCTTCCACTGCCAGACCGCCGGCAGCGCCTTGACGGCCCAGCAACCCGACAACAACATCGTCCGGGTGACCGTCCAAGCCCTGGCCGCCGTCCTCGGCGGCGCCCAGAGCCTCCACACGAACTCCCGCGATGAAGCCCTGGCCCTGCCGACCGAGCCTTCGGTCCGGATCGCCCTCCGGACCCAGCAGGTCCTGGCCTACGAGTCGGGCGCGGCCGACACCGTCGACCCTCTGGCCGGTTCCTACTATGTCGAGCGGTTGACGGACGAACTCGAGGGAGAGGCCCGGGCGGTCATCGAGGCGGTGGACCGGAAAGGCGGGATGATCAAAGCCATCGAGGAGGGATACGTCCAGCGCCGGATTCAGGACTCGGCCTACGCCGCTCAAAAGAGAGTCGCTTCCGAAGAGGACGTCGTCGTCGGGGTCAATCGCTTCCGGGTGGACGAGCCCGAGCCCGAGAGCATCCTCAGGGTGGACCCCTCCGTCGAGGCCGAGCAAGTCCGCCGCCTGGCCGAGGTCAAGGCCGGGCGGGACGCCGGGGCGGTCCGGCGCGGCCTGGCGAGGGTCCGGGAGGCGGCCGGAAGCGCGGACAACCTCCTTCCTCCCATTCTCGAGGCCGTCCGGGCTTACGCGACGCTGGGCGAAATCTCGGACGTCTTGCGCGGCGTGTTCGGTGAATACAGAGAAAAGGTCGTCGTATGATCCGGAGCATCGACCACCTGGGGATCGCCGTCGCCGACTTGGAAGCGGCGACGGCCTTCTTCCGGGACGTCTTGGGTCTGCCCTTCGAGGGGTTTGAGGATTTGCCCGACCGGCATCTCCGGGCCGCGATCTTCAGCCTGGCCGGCGTCCGCCTCGAACTCCTCCAGCCGACGTCTCCGGAGGCGGCCATCGCCCCGTTTCTCGAAAAGACCGGGGGAGGGCTCCATCACCTCGCCCTCGAGGTCGACGACGCGGCCGCCGAGCTCGCCCGCCTGGCGTCGGCCGGCGTGGCTCTCATCGACCGCGAGCCTCGGCCGGGCGTCGGCGGGGCGAAAATCGCCTTCCTCTCCCCGCGCTCGTCGTTCAAGGTGTTGATCGAGCTCTGCGAGAAGGGCCGCCCTACTGGGCCCGGGCGATGAGATAGTCGGTGACCTTGATGTCGTAGACCTCCGGGTCGAGGGTTTTGACGACCGTCCGCTTGAAGCAGCCGGTCACCCGGTCGACCTCGGCCAGGTCGACAGCCTGTCCGTCCTTTTTCCGCCCCTCCGGGTCGGTGATGAGCTTGACCAGAGGCCGGCCTACGAACCCCGGAAGGGGGTTGTTCTCGATGACGACGGCGACCTCGCCCGTGTTCAGTGCGGCCAGGGTGCCGACGGGATAGATCCCCATCATCTGGGCGAAGGTCTTGAAGAGGAGGGGGTCGAACTCTTCGGCGCAGACTTTTTTCATCAACCCCAGGGCCTCTTCGGGGGTGAAGGTCTTGGGCCGGTAGACCCGCTTCGTCGTGATGGCGTCGTAGTAGTCGACGACCTTGGCGATCTGGCTGTAGAAATGGACGCGCTTCCTCTCGATGAATTTCGGGTACCCCTCGAAGTTCGGCTTGATGTGGTGCTCCAGGGCCACTTCGAGGGCCGCCACGGGGACATCCTCCGTCATCCGCCGGTGGGCCAGCTTGGCCGCCCCGAAGGGGGAGTGTTTCTCCGCGATGGCCCTCTCCTCGGGCGTAAGCTTGCCCGGCTTGTCCCAGATGTCGTTCGAAATCTCGAACTTGCCGACGTCGTGGAGGCAGGCGCTGACCCCGAGCTCGATGAGCTCGGGCCGGGACAGCCCCAGGCGCCGCCCCACGGCCAGGGACAGGATGCAGACGTTGACCGAATGGTTGAGGGTGTATTCCTGGAAGTTCTTGATGTTCGTCAGTCCGATGAGGAGGGACTCCTGGGAGATGAGATGATTGACCAGGGATTGGATCCACCGCCGGGTGAGACGGAGGTCGGCCGACCGCTTCTTGCCCTCGAAGAGGTCTTTGAGGTGGTGGACGCCCATGACGAAAATCGGGATGGCGCTTTTCTCGG
>Ga0194125_10012956_pt1 | contig 10908 bp, 10 predicted proteins | sample TA2KigC250mmetaG_FD_148626 | JGI IMG/M metagenome (GOLD analysis project Ga0194125, IMG submission 148626) | Freshwater microbial communities from Lake Tanganyika, Tanzania - TA2015034 Kigoma Deep Cast 250m | ecosystem: Environmental > Aquatic > Freshwater > Lake | place: Tanzania: Lake... | reverse complement strand
GGGCAGGGAAATGGCGGTAGATTGCTGTATGCATGGGGGTTTCGGAGGAAGGCGTTGGGCCTTCGATGAGATTCCCGTCCAGATCAATGATCGAAATATCTTTGGCGGTCATCTCCCGATACTTGATCCCCCTGGGAGTGATGGCTACCAATCCATCTCCGGTGCGGGTGCTCTTGTTGCCGGCAGACATGTGGATGAGGTTTACTTCGGTCGCCCGGATAACGGTATCGAGCAGTTGTTCGCGAATTGCCTGATAACTCATTCTAGCACTTGTGTATTCAACCTATTCCCAGGGCGCGGAGAATCCCCACGATCAACGGGGCCAGCACTAACGCAGGCAAGAAATTCCCTGCCCGAATCGGTTTCAGCTCCAAAAGGCTGCTGATCGCCAACCCAATCAACAGTAATCCTCCAGCGGCGGTCATCTCGCTCATCATCGCCGGGGTGATCACGGCCTGGGCCTGCGCGGCCAATAGGCTGATCCCACCCTGGAATACGAAAACGGTCAGCGCAGAAAAAAGCACTCCGATCCCCAGGGTGGAGGCAAAGGCCAGCGCTGCGAAGCCATCCAACACGGATTTGATCGCCAGCAGACTGTAGTCGCTGCTCAGGCCGTCCTGGATGGAACCCAGGATGGTCATTGGCCCAACGCAGAAGACCAGCGAGGCGGTCAGGAATCCCCGGATGAAACGTTGGCGGGGGGCGGACTCCGGTTGGGGTGCAGGGGCCTCGAGAGGGTTCGATTTGCTTCCTATGAAACGCGCTTCGAGGAACCCCCCCAGGTTGGTCAGACCATCCTCGATGCGCCACCACTCCCCCAGGATGCCGCCCAGCAGGATGCTGCCCAGAACGATGATCGGGTTTTGGGTCTCCAGAAACATCTGCACGCCGATGGCCGCGGTGAACAGACCCAGGCCAGCCACCACTGTCTTGCGCATACGTTCTGGCAGGCGTGACCCGAATATCAGGCCTAGCGTTCCACCGATGAGCACAGTTGCGATGTTGATGAGTGTGCCGGTCATTTCGTTACCAGAGTGGGTTTCCCCTTTTCACTCACCTGGATTTCCAACAATTCCAGGGCGAAACACAACGATGACAGACGGTTGAGATAGCGCAGCACCTGCGCGTTCTCCAGATCGCCGCTGTGCACCAGCCCGGCCACCCTGCGTTCAGCCCGTCGCACGGCAACGCGCGCCAGGTCGAGTGCTGCGCCCCCCGGGGTATCCCCAGGGATGACGAACTCCTTGGGCGGCGATGCCGTCCGTTGGATGGCCTCGATTTGCTCCTCCAGCCAGGCGATCCTGTCATCGTCTATGGCGCGAAAGCGTTCGGCATGACCCTCCGACGCCGATACTTCGGACATGAGCGGACACAGGTCTTGCTGAATTTTCAAGATGATCTCGGCGCATCGCTGTGCTTTGCAGCAGGCGCGGGCGACGCCCAGGGCGGCGGTCGCTTCATCTATGCTGCCGACAGCTTCGAGGCGGGGGTGGTTTTTGGGCAGGCGTTCCTCTCCCAAAATGCCGGTCATGCCGTCGTCGCCGGCGCGAGTGTAGTATTTGTTCATGGGGGAGATTATATCAGTGATGGAGGGGGTTGTTGGAAGTTGGATGTTGGAAGTTGGATAATGGATATTGGATATTAGTGCTCAGCCTGCTATCGGCTGTCAATGAGACGCTATTATCCGACCCGACAGGCTACCCCTAAAGGTTGAGATATTGTATACTTGTGGCTGCACGAAAACTAAAAGCAAAGGCGTCAGGAAGCAAGGACGTAAAGTAAGAGAGGAACCGAAAATGCAAATACGATGTTTCAAGTGTCAAATGCCGATTGCTTTAGGCCGGGATGCGGTCGCCGAAGCGCTCGAAGTGGTGGAGAAAGAGGATCTATCCCATTATGATGTGCGCTGCCCTAAATGCCGCACGACTAATCGTATCTCCAGGAAGCAGTTGTCACAATTCGCTCCCAGGGAAAAAACCGAAAAGAAAGAGTAGCTTGAGATACCATCAGTACGTGTAACTGCTCACCCATTGAGAACTCTTATTAGAAAATCCTTCCGAAAAACAGTCGCTCTCCTGAAAATCGTCCGCAAGACGTTCGAGCGATTTGGCGAGCAGCGCGCTGCCGAGGCCGCGGCGGGGATGGCCTTCTATGGATTCTTCTCCTTGTTTCCCCTGCTGCTGATCCTGGTGACCTATGGCGGCTCCTTCCTCGAAAGCGCCGAAGCGCAGTCGCAGGTTTTAGAATTCCTCGTGAGGATCTTTCCGATCTCAGGGGAAGTGATCGAGAGGAATATCGAACAAGTGCTGCGGGCGCGCGGCCCTGTGCGATCCTTCAGCGCGGTCGCCCTGGCCTGGTCTGGTTCGGCGATTTTTGCCATCTTGGCCCGCCACATCAACAGCGCCTGGTCAACGGCTCGCCAGCGTCCTTTCATCACGCGCCGCTTGATGGCTCTGCTGATCCTGGTTGTCCTGGTGGTCCTGATGGTGTTGTTGATGACCGCCAATACCCTGATGCGATGGCTGCCTGCAGAAGTCAATGGTGTGGCGCAGGTGTTAACGCACATGCGCTATTTCACTCAATTCGTGGTGTGGGCGACGCTCTTCGTATCTCTGTTGACTTTGTATCGCTGGATACCCAATACGACGGTCAGTTGGGCTGATGGGGCCTGGGGAAGCCTGGTCGCTTCGACGGCGATCCTGCTCACAAGCTGGGGATTCACCTGGTATATTCGTAAGGGATTCATCAATTACAGCCTGGTATATGGCTCCTTGGGCGCAGTGGCTGCGCTGTTATTCTGGACGTACCTTGTGGGATTTTGGGTCCTCTTCGGCGCCTGTCTCAGCGCCGCGATTGGAGAAAATGAAATCCGTTGTCAGAGCACTTAGATTTTTATTCAACTACTGGCCCGTGGCATTAGGCGGCGGCCTGGCGCTTCTCCTGGTCAATCTTGCCAATCTGGTCGCGCCTCAGTTGTTGAGGCTGCTGATTGATGAGGGCATCGCTGAACTCGATCTTACGCGAGTCTGGCAGGTAGCCGGGGCTTTGGTGGGAGTGGCCCTGGTGCGCGGGATGCTTAACTTCTTACAGGGGTATTGGTCTGAAATGGCTTCTCAGGGTGTGGCTTATGACCTGCGCAATTTGATCTTCGAGAAGCTGCAGAAGTTGAGTTTTTCCTATCACGATCGCTCGCAGACCGGCAAGCTGATGACCCGCATGACCTCGGATGTCGAGCTGGTGCAGCATTTCGCAGGCCGCGGCGCGCTGATGCTGGCTTCGGCGATCCTCATGTTGTTGGGCGCGCTGGCGATCATGTTTTGGATGAATTGGAAGCTGGCGCTGATTATCTTCTTCGTGGCGCCCATCATCCTGTCATTCTTCGTCATCTTCGTGCGCAAGATCATGCCGGTTTCGTTGCGCGTGCAGAAAAAGCTGGGCGCGCTCAACACCATCCTTCAAGAGAACCTGGCCGGGATGCGCGTCGTCAAGGCCTTTGCCCGCGAGGAGTACGAAACGGCGCGCTACTTCGCCCAGAATGAAGCGTTATTGGACGAAAATATCGGCCTGGTCAGGCTATTTTCGTCTGTCTTCCCGCTGATCTTCTTCATTGGCAATTTGGGCATGGCAGCGGTAATCTGGTACGGCGGCCTGGAAGTGATCGGCCTGCGGCTAACGCTGGGGGAGTTGGTGGCCTTTACGGGATACCTGGGTTTCATGTTGATGCCCATTTTCCAGATGGGCATGATCGGCTCCATGCTCTCCAGGGCTGAAGCCTCGGCCCAGCGCATCTTCGAAGTCATAGACGCACGCTCCGAGGTGGAAGATAAACCCGGCGCGACGCCCTTGCCTACTCTGGCGGGGCGCGTGACATTCGATCGAGTCAGCTTCCGGTACGTGGGAGGACAGGAGGACGTCATCCATGAAGTATCCTTCACCGCGGAGCCTGGCCAGACGGTCGCCATCCTTGGCCAGACCGGCTCGGGGAAATCCTCCATCATCAACCTGATCCCGCGCTTCTACGACGTCACTGGCGGCAGGGTGCTGATTGACAGCCAGGATGTGCGCGATGTTCAACTGGATTCCCTTCGGAAACAAGTAGGCATCGTTCTTCAGGAGACCACCCTCTTCTCCGGTACGATCCGCGAGAATATCGCCTATGGACGCCCCGGCGCCGCCGACGACCAGATCATCGCCGCCGCGCTGGCCGCGCAGGCGCATGAGTTCATCAGCGAGCTGCCGGAGGGCTATGATACGTTGGTGGGTGAGCGTGGGGTTGGCCTGTCGGGCGGCCAGAAACAGCGCATAGCGATTGCCCGTGCTTTGCTGGTTGACCCGCGTATTCTGATCCTGGATGACAGCACCTCCTCGGTGGATGCCGAGACGGAGTATAAAATCCAGCAGGCGCTCGAAGTTTTAATGCAGGGGCGCACCAGCTTCGTGATCGCCCAGCGCATCAGCACCGTCCGCAACGCTGATAATATCCTCCTGCTCAGTGAAGGCCGCCTGGCGGCACAGGGAACTCACCAGGAGTTGCTGGAGTCGAGCGAGTTGTATGTGGAAATCTTGGAAACGCAGTTTCACGATCAGGGCCGGATGGTCGCTGCTACGGAGGAGGGGGCTGCGCTATGATGGGACCTGGACATGCGATGAGGCATCTTGCACAGAGCGCTGACGAAAAGGCCAGGCATCGCGGGAAAGTCGTGCGGCGTCTGGTGCGCTTCTTGAAACCCTATTGGTTATCTGTAACCGGCGCTTTCCTGCTGACCCTGGTCAATGCAGGCACTCAGGCAGCCGGGCCATACTTGATCGGGCAAGCCGTGGATGGGTTTATCGCCGCCGGCGATAAGCCTGGTCTGTCTGGCGTTATGCTGGCGCTCATCGCTGTTTATTCTGCCGGGATGCTTTCGATGCGCTATCAGGTTTACTTGATGTCCTGGGCGGGGCAGAAAGTGCTCGCTGATCTGCGCGGGAAGATCTTCGAAAAAGTTGAAACATTATCGCTGCAATATCTGGAAAGCAAAGAGGCCGGCGATCTGATGAGCCGCCTGGTTAATGATATTGACGCCATCAACTCCTTCTTCAGCCAGGGGTTGGCTCAATCCATCGGGGCCTTGTTTGCCCTGATCGGTGTGATAGCCGCTATGTTGACTTTGAACTGGCAACTAGCCCTGGCTGCTCTGGCTATTGTGCCATTTATGTTGCTAGCCACGGGAGGCTTTGCCCGCCTGGCGCGCCGCGCTTTCCGGCGCACCCGCGAGACGATTGGAGATGTCTCCGCCGATCTGCAAGAGGAGCTCGACGGAGTCAAAGTGGCCCAGGCCTTCAGCCGCGAGGAGCTGAACATCCGCCGTTTTGCCGAACGTAACGCCGCCAACCGCGACGCCAATGTCAGCGCCAACGCTGTGACTTCGGCCTTCGCCCCGGCCATGGATGTGCTCAGCACTATAGATACGGCTATCGTGGCCGGTTATGGCGGCTTTCTGGCGATCCACAACGTGGTCACCGTGGGCGTGGTGGTGGCCTTTTTGCAGTATGTGCAGAATTTCTTCCGGCCGATCCAGACTGTGGCGCAGATCTGGACTTTGGCGCAATCGGCGTTTGCAGCGGCGGAGCGCGTCTTCGAGCTGGTGGATACCGAGCCAGATATCCTGGATGCTCCAGACGCCGAAGTACTGCCCGTTCTGGAAGGCCGGGTGATCTTCGATAACGTCACCTTCGCGTATGAGCCGGGCCGCCCCGTTCTGCGGAATATCCACCTCGAGGCTGAACCAGGCCAGACGGTCGCCGTGGTCGGCCCCACCGGGGCTGGGAAATCCACTTTGGTTAGTTTGATCCCGCGCTTCTACGAAGTCAGCCAAGGCGGCGTCTCCCTCGATGGCCGCGATGTCCGCCAGGCGACGCAGGAGAGCATTCGGGCCCAGATCGGCATCGTGCTGCAAGAGCCTTTCCTGTTCTCCGGCTCGGTGATGGACAATATCCGTTACGGGCGACTGGATGCCGCCGACGAGGAAGTGGTCGAAGCGGCTAAGGCGGCCAACGCCCACGATTTCATCACCCGCCTGCCCGATGGCTATGCTACCGAGGTGGGCGAGCGCGGCGGCTTGATCAGCCAGGGGCAGCGTCAGTTGGTCTCCATCGCCCGCGCCATCCTGGCCAACCCGCGCATCCTGATCCTCGACGAAGCAACAGCCAGCGTTGATACCCGCACCGAGGCGCTGATCCAGGACGCCCTGGCGAATCTCCTGGCCGGGCGCACCAGCTTTGTGATCGCCCACCGGCTTTCCACGGTGCGGAACGCAGATGTGATCCTGGCCTTGGACGATGGCATGATCGTCGAGCGCGGCAGGCACGAGGAGTTACTGGCGAAAGACGGGCGGTACGCCGATCTTTACCGGTGGCAGTTCTATAATAACGACCCCCATTAGTTCCAATTGTAGTCACTGCTCAGCCATCGAACGGATTTACCCGAAAAAAGGGTGTGCGCAGGGGGCTACGCCCCCTGCGCACACCCTTTTTTCGGGAATTTCTCCGTTTGGCTGAGTAGTTACCAATTGCAAAGAATTTACTCCCTCAAGGAGTGCAGTTACGTCTCAAGGAATATAGAGGTGTCATGATATGACGGATATCGTGCTTGCTCTAGGCGGCGGCGGGTCGAAAGGCAACGCCCATATCGGCGTGCTGCGCGTGCTCGAACGGGAGGGCTTCCGCGTGTGCGCCATCGCCGGCACCAGCGCCGGGGGCATGGCCGCGGCAGCCTATGCGGCCGGGTATACCCCCGACGAACTGGAAGCGCACATGCGCCAGGTGGATCAGAGCAAGCTGTATAGTTTCCATTTCAGCGGGGAGCCGAGTCTATTGGGCATCAACGGCCTGCACACCGCCCTTTATGATCTGATCGGAGAGCGTACTTTTGCCGATCTCGAAATTCCCTGTGCGCTGACCGCTGTAGATTTGGAGACAGGGCGAGAAGTGGTGCTCGAAGAGGGGCGTGTGATGGATGCCCTACTGGCGACGGTGGCGCTCCCGGGGATCTACCCGGCCAAGAAGGTGGACGATCATCGCCTGGTGGACGGCGGGGTGCTGGACCCGGTGCCTGTGGCTCCCGTTCGGGCGATCTCACCGAATCCGCGCCTGCCCGTCGTCGCGGTCGTGCTTTCGCCTACCTCGATCATCCATGGCGCTCTCCCTTCGCATCAATATGGCCTGATCCAAAAGCGCATCTCCCGCACGAGAGTCGCCAAAGCATTCGAGGTCTTCATGCGCTCCATCGAGATCGGCATGTTCACCATCGCCGAGCTGCGCCTTCAGATTGACGCCCCCGAAGTGGTCATCCGCCCGGACGTAGGTCATATTGGCTATTTGGATCGCGTAGATGTCGCCGAAGTGGTCAGGTTGGGAGAGCGAGCCGCCGAGGCCGCGCTGCCCAAATTGAGAAGAGCTGTCGGGTGGCGGAGGAAACTATCGCGATTATTCTAGGTAAAGACTCAGGTCTCTGAGACCTGTGAAGCCTATGATCGTACTCGAGGATTGTATGTTGAGTTGCATTGCAAGTTTCCGTTACACTCCAGATGTATTAATATCAAAGCAGCAAAAGGTACCCCTCGTCGCCCTCGAATCCACCGTCCTCACCCACGGACTGCCCTACCCGCAAAACCTGCAACTTGCGCGGGACATGGAAGCGCAAGTCCGTGCGCACGGGGCCACGCCGGCAACCATCGCCGTACTGGAGGGGGTCATCCACGTGGGGTTGAGCGACGAGCAATTGGAGTCTCTGGTTCGTGCGGAGGGGTTGCGCAAGATCAGCGGGCGCGATTTTGGGCCGGCGATCGCCAAAAAGGAGAGCGGCGGTACGACGGTGGCGGGCACGCTGATCGCGGCGCACGCGGCGGGGATTCGGGTGTTTGCCACAGGGGGCATCGGCGGAGTGCACCGGGGGGCGGCTTACGATGTCTCGGCGGATTTGCCGCAGCTGGCGCGCAGGCCGCTGATCGTGGTCTGCGCGGGGGCCAAGGCGATCCTCGATCTGCCGGCCACGCTGGAGATGCTGGAGACGCTGGGGGTCCCGGTGGTCGGTTATCGGACAGGCGAGTTTCCGGCCTTCTATTCTCAGTCGTCCGGGCTGCCGGTGAGCGCCCGCGCCGATACGCCTGAGGAAGTTGCAGAGATCGCTCTGGCGCATTGGGGCCTGGGTCTGGACTCCGCCATCCTCGTGGCAGTATCCCCCCCGGGTGAGTCCGCTCTGCCTGCCGGGGACATGGAGCAGGTCATCGAGCAGGCCCTCCTCGAAGCGCAGGAGAAGAAGATCCGCGGTCAGGCTGTCACCCCCTTCCTGTTGGCGCGAGTCAGCGAATTGACCGGTCAATCCAGCTTGAAGGCAAATCTGGCTTTGTTGCTGAATAATGCGCGGGTTGCTGCCGAGATCGCGGTGGCTTTGTCGAAAAACGTCCCCTGATCGTATCCCCATCCATAGTGCGGAGGATGTCGGTCAGGTTATCAACCTGACCTACTGAACTACGGCGTGAGGGTCGAAGTCGGCCAGCGGGTTTTCGTCGGAGTGGGAGTCAGCGGCGTGTTGGTGGGCCAGCGAGTTTTCGTCGGCGAGGCTGTAGCGGTGGGTACCGTGGGGACTGGCGTGCGCGTCTTGGAAGGCGTCACGGTTGGCCAGGGGGTGTTGGTGGGCGTCTTCGTTGTCGTGGGCTGAGGGGTTCTCGAGGGCGTCATCGTATTGGTCGGCGCAGTGGGCGAAGGCGTGCGCGTCATGGAAGGCGTGACCGTTGGCCAGGGGGTATTAGTGGGTGTCTTCGTATCTGCGGGACGAGGTGTTTTCGTCGGTGTAATCGTGTTTGTGGGCAAGACGGGAGCAGGCGTGCGCGTCATCGAAGGCGTGACCGTTGGCCAGGGGGTATTGGTGGGCGTCTTCGTCGCCGGGGGTTGAGGGGTCTTCGAAGGGGTAATCGTACTGGTTGGCAGGATGGGGGAAGGCGTGGGCGTGGGTGTGCGCGTGTTCGTTGGCCAGGGAGTGGGAGTGGCGGTTTTCGTACTGGTGGGTGTGGTCGTGGCTGTAGGGGAAGGCGTTGGGCTGAGGGTGGGCGGCTGGCCTTCGACGACGAATGAGCCAGCCACGACCCAATCCAGGCCGAGGAAGATCTGGACTTGATACTCTCCGGGGAGCCAGTCATCGGCGTCAGGGTACCATTCGGAGAAGCCAGCGCCCCCGCTTCCCCAGATCCAGGGGCTGGTCTCGTAATTCACCAATTTGCCCTCGTGGAACCACAGGGCGGTCCACTGAACGCCATCTACCATACCGTCATACGTATAGAAGGCGAACATCTCTCCAACCGGGTTGGTGAATACCTCAGCGGGCTGGACGGGGCGGTAGAGCGAGTCGATGCCCTGGTTGGTAAACTGGATGTGGCTGAAGGCGGCGTCAGCGGGGGGGGTCAAATCCCCCTCGAAATGAGCCTCGATGGCCAGAGGGATGTGCGGCGTGGGTGTTATCGTTGGGGTATTCGATTCCATCGGCGTCGGGGTGATCGTCGGCGTGAGGGTGATCGTGGGTGTCAGCGAAATCGTGGGGGTCTGGCTGATCGTTGACGTCAGGGTGGGGGTGATGGATGGCGGGAAAAAGCTATAGGCTACCGGTTCGGCGTAGGAATAGATCAGATACGCCCCGGCGCCTAAGAGGAAAAAGAGAATGATCCGCCGCCACCCTTTGACGATCTGTTCGCGGCGCATGCGGAAGAAGGGGACCTTCCTTCCCCCAGTAATGGCGCGGATGCCGCTCAACAGGCTGATCAACGCCAGAATCCCTGCGAGGAGGACAGCAGTGATGACACCTGTGCGAACGTCTAGCTCAATGGGCATAGCGGTACGTATGACTAACCTGTCTCGTGGCTGACGACAGGATTCTTCAGTGAGCCGATCCCCTCGATAGCGACTTCGACGATATCACCATGGCTGAGCGGGCTGACCCCGGCGGGGGTGCCGGTCAAAATGAGATCGCCTGCCTCCAGAGTCATCACCGAGGAGGCAAAGGCGATCAGTTGTCGGGGAGTGAAAACCATGTCCCTTGTCGAAGCCATCTGTCTCATTTCACCATTGACATGGCAACTGATCAAAGCGTCCGAAGGGTCGAAGCTGGTTTCGATCCACGGGCCGATGGGGCAGAAGGTATCGAAGCCTTTGCCGCGTGTCCATTGGTCGTCGCTGAGTTGTAAGTCGCGGGCGGTGACATCGTTGGCGATCGTGTAGCCCAGAACAAAACCCGGGGCCTCTTCTGGGGTGATCCAGCGTCCCCGGCGGCCAATCACGATGGCTAATTCGGCCTCGTGTTCGACTTGTTTCGACTGAGGGGGTAGAACAATCGAGTCCCCGGGGCCGATCAATGCCGAGGGGGGCTTGAGAAAGAGGAGCGGCACCGACGGCACCTCTGCCTGGTGTTCCATAGCGTGGGCGACGTAATTGCGCCCCACGCAGATGATCTTGGATGGACGAACCGGCGGGAGAAGCTGAGCCTGTTCGATGGGCAAGTGAGCCTCACCGCGCTGGAATTCCCCGAAGATATCCCCGCCGATCGCGCCGATTTTGCCTTCGTACACCCAGCCGGGTTGAGGGGGTTCTGATCCAATCTTGTAGCGGACGAGTTGCATGAATATAGTCTATCACAATTACGCGACAGCGCGCAAACGTATTTATGAGTTCACTGAAATATCTCCTGTTGTAGTTTTTTTAGTGGATTCACACTTGTAAGGCAAAGCGAATTCAGGGTAAAATGTCCCTTATCCGGGCGGATAGCTCAGTTGGTTAGAGCGCCTCTCTTACACAGAGGAGGTCGCAGGTTCGAGTCCTGTTCCGCCCACTGCGATGCCTCAGGGATGGGGTATTTTATTAGTTAACGTAAGTTTTGCG
>Ga0194125_10012955_pt1 | contig 10909 bp, 7 predicted proteins | sample TA2KigC250mmetaG_FD_148626 | JGI IMG/M metagenome (GOLD analysis project Ga0194125, IMG submission 148626) | Freshwater microbial communities from Lake Tanganyika, Tanzania - TA2015034 Kigoma Deep Cast 250m | ecosystem: Environmental > Aquatic > Freshwater > Lake | place: Tanzania: Lake... | reverse complement strand
AAGCAACAGGCGGCGCGCGAGAAGTTGGCTGACCTGCCCACCGGGAGTGCCGCCTCCGACGATCTGCTCGCCGACGCCAAAATCGACGTGAACGAGTTCTTCGCCACTGGCAACACCGCATCGGATTTTGAAGCCATTCTGGCCGCCGCTGAAACGCCCTTGGAGATGGCCATTGCCAAACTCGATGCCACCACGCCCGAGGAGAAGCTGGAACGGATTCTCCAGCCAATTCTCCAGGAGGTGGGCAGCATGGGGCCGATCGAACGCGAGCGGCATCTCCGGCTGATACAAGCCCGCTGCGGAAAATCCAAGTTGCCGGTCAGCATCTTACGGCAGCAGTTGAAAGTAGTTGTCCTGGATGACAACGCGCGCCGCAAGCATACGGGGGGACGCAACCGTACTCGGGGAGATGGAGCAACCAGCGGCTCCGGCAACGAAACAATCCTTCCGAGAATCCAAGTCAACGACCGCCAGTTGCGGGAGATTGTCTCTGATGCTTGGGCCGCCGTCCATCAAGCGAACGAGCACGGCGCCAGCATCTATCCCCACACCCCTTTCCTCTTCCATCGCGCGGGAAAACTTGTGCGGCTTGTCGTTGGCGAGTCGGGTCCCGAAATCGACGAGATGGTCGAGGATGCGGTCTTCGGGCTATTGGCGCGTACTGCCGATTGGCATCGGTCCGGCGAGGACTCTGTTGTCGAGACGTCGCCACCTCGAGATGCCGCGCGCGACATGCTGGCTTATCCCGATTTACATCTGCCGACCCTGGAGGGTGTTATCAGCACCCCTGTGTTCGGCCATAGAGGAGAGTTGATTATGAGCAAAGGCTATCATGCTGAGGACCGGGTCTGGCTATCTCCGGACCCCCAGCTCGAGTTGGAGAGCATTGCGGACAAACCCGAGCCGCAGGATATCACCAGCGCGCGCAAACTCCTGTTCGACGATCTGCTGGTGGACTTCCCGTTCGTGGATGCCTCCGACCGCGCCCACGCAGCCGCGGCAATGATCCTGCCGTTCATCAGGCGCATGCTTGACGGACCCACCCCGATGCATTTGATCGAAGCGCCCACCATGGGATCCGGCAAAGGACTGCTGGCGAACCTCATCTCCATCGTCGCCACCGGAGCCGTTTGCGAAGCGCGCACGCTGCCGGAAAGCGAGGATGAGGTCCGCAAAATGGTAACCGCGGAACTGATGAAAGGGCGGCCGATCATCCTGCTGGACAATGCCAATGACCGCCGGCAACTGTATTCCTCGGCGCTCGCCTCGGTGTTGACCTCGGTCCGCTGGACGGACCGGAAGCTCGGGCAGTCGGCGATGGCATCAGTTCCCAACAACGCCCTTTGGATGATGACGGCCAACAACCCCAACCTGCATCTGGAGCTCACCCGCCGCTGCATCCGTCTGCGCATAGATCCGCGAGTCGATCGCCCGTGGAAGCGCACGTCCTTCAAGCATCCGGAGATCACAACCTGGGCCAAGGAGAACAGGTCGGCGCTGGTGCGCGCCATCCTGACGTTGATTCGTGCGTGGATGGTGGTCGGCAAGCCTCTTGATCGAGCGCGGCTCGGCTCGTTTGAACGCTGGTCTGCGGTCATGGGCGGCATCCTCTCGGTTGCCGGTATCTCAGGTTTTCTCGCCAATCTCGATCAACTCTACGAAGCCGCGGATGTCGAAGGACAGGCATGGCGGGAGTTCACTGCGGCCTGGTGGGAGAGTTTCCGGGATCAACCCAAGAAGGTCAGCGAACTGAACCAGTTCTGTGAAGAGCGTGAACTGATGCTGCGCTTGCGGGGGGATGGTTCCGCGCGCTCGCAGCAAATCCGGTTGGGAAACGCCCTTGCCAGTTGCCGCGACCGCTCCTTTGACGGCTTGCGCGTGGTGCGCATCGGCGGCGAGACGAAACACAAGGGCGTCACCATGTACGCGCTGGCGGCGGCTGATTCCGGAAATTGGGGATGTCATGGGGATGTTGCAGTCAAACATCCCCACGAGTCAAGCCCTGCTGATTCAATGGATTACAGACTACTTGGGGATGTTGGGGATGTTGGAGGGGTATCTTCGCGTGTGGAAAGAGAAATTTGTGCAAGTCCGGAAGGAGAAGCAGTAGGCACTTACGCGCGCGCGTGTAAGGAGGCGGGCGATAACATCCCCAAGATCCCCAACATCCCCAAATTGTCTGCAAGTGATTGGAACGAAAGCCCGGAAGGCATGGGGATGTTGGAGGGCAACATCCCCAAAACATCCCCAAGTCCGGCGGACATCCCCAAAACCGGCGCCACACGGGTCGATCTGGCGGATTTCACCGAAGAATCCGTGCCGCCCAACGGGGATCGGTCATGAGCGCCGTGCCTGCCGCTGTATCCCCGAGTGCGCCGGCCGCCGAGGGCTTCGGCCAGTTCGTCTCGACGGCGCTCGATTACTGGCACACGGAGCAGGCTACCGCGTTCGCCCGCGACGTGCAGATCAACGATACGGTGTACCGGCGGCTCGATCCGAAATATTACGCCTGGCTGCGATCGCGTATGGCGCTGGCCAAAAAGGCCGCGACCGCCGGGCAACTCGATGCGGCCGCCTTCGAAGATCTGCGCGTGCGGTTCAACGCCGTCCACCAGTGGGCGGTTGAGCATTTCGGCGAGGACCAACTGCTGGCAGCGGTTAGGGCATTTCGAACGTGCGCCTACAATCCGCCCGTTGCAGAGGACGACCGACCACGAGTCCCTGCGCCGCGCACGCGGAGGGCCCCCGGCGCCTATATATCCCCCGAGCTTGCGGCCATGGTCGATGCGATCGCCGACCACGCGCTGTCCCTGGGCTGGAAACGTGAGCGGCTCTATGGAGCTGGTGGCAACGGCGCTTTCGATCCGCAACGCGGCCTTGTCTGCTTTCTGAAGCCCGGCGACCGTATCGGCGAGGTTGCGGCGCAGTCGATCGAGATCATCCTCCCGCCGCCATCAGCGGTCCGCCATCGATTCTACAACCCGGATGCAGAACAGCCGTGGATAAAGGGCTCCTCTCCGAAAAGTGTAATGGTGTCTGAAGCCCTTTGGCTGCAAGGAGATGCAGCCTGACGGGCACTTGAGCAGCACCTCGGTCTGCCTTTATCCTTCGAGGTTGTTCGGCAAAACAGCACGAAGGAAAGGGACCGAGGTGCTCATAGAGACTTTTATCAGAAAACAGTTGCGGTTGAAAGCCCCCACGGTGACCCGGGTGGAGGAGGACAACGAATGCATGATCGTTCGCATCGACCGTCTCGGCAAACGGCTCCTGCGTTGCGGAGTATGCGGGCACCGCTGCCGGGAGGTGCACGACGTGCGAGCGGAGCGTCAATGGCGCGACCTGCCGATGAGGAGATTGCCGTTGATTCTGCGGTACTGCCCGCGGCGGGTGGACTGCCCGCGGTGCGGGGTGCGGGTGGAGGCTTTCCCCTGGGCTGAGCCGTGGGCGCGGGTCACCAGCGCGCTGGCCCATGCAGTGGCGATGCTGGCGCGGGAATTGAGTTGGCAAGGAACCGCTCGGGAGTATCGGTTGGATTGGAAGAGCGTGGCGACGATCGTGAAACGTGCCGTGGCCTACGGTCTGCGCAACCGGGCGCGGCCGCCGGTGCATGTCATTGGCATTGACGAGGTGAGCCGGCGCAAAGGACAGCTCTACCTGACCGTGGTCTACGACCTGGAGCGCCGCGTGCTGTTGTGGGTGGGCGAAGACCGCACCGAGGAGGCGGTGAGGCGGTTCTTCACCGAGGAACTGGGCCGGCGGCGCTGCCGAACGCTGCGCGTGGTGTGCATGGACATGTGGGCGCCCTATATTCATCTGGTGCAGCGACACGCCCCCAACGCCCAGATCTTGTTCGACCGGTTCCATATCGTCAAACATCTCAATGAGGCGGTGGATGAGGTGCGCCGCAGCCTGTGGCGCCGCCTCAGCGTGCAGGAGAGGGCCACCTTCAAGGGGACGCGCTGGTTGCTGCTCAAGAACCCCTGGAACCTCAATGATAGTCAGCGGGAACGGCTCTCCACGCTGGTTCGCTGGAACACGCCCTTGGTCCGCGCTTGGTACTTGAAGGAAGCCTTCCAGTTGTTCTGGGCCTACCAGCAGCGCAAGCGCGCCGAGGATCACCTTGGCAAGTGGATGAACTCGGCCATGCGGTCGAAACTGGAGCCCTTCAAGAAATTCGTGCGCATGCTCCGCTCTCATCTCGACGGCGTCCTTGCTTGGACCAAAACCAGGGTCTCCAACGGCGCGGTGGAAGGCATGAACAACAAGATCAAGTCCATCAGCCACCGCTCTTTCGGATTCCGCAGCCCCAAGCACTTCATCACCGCCATCTACCACTGCTGTGCCCGACTCCCGCTACCCAATGAACGCTAATTACACTTTTCGGAGAGGAGCCCAAAGAACAGCGCGCCACAGCCCGGGCCACGACAAAGGCGCGGGCGCAGAGGAATTTCCGATGCTGCCGACTTCGCCGGCACGGTCTTGTAGCGCAACTCATCACCATACCCCGGATCGCAGATGATTGGACGGAGGATCGCGCCTTCGGCGCGGATGATGTCGCCCGGCCCCTACGACCGGCAAGAGCTCAGAAAACTACGTTTCCTGATGACCGACAACAGCCCGAGACTGTTCACGGTGCGATAATGCTGGTTGAACTCAAAATCTATTGCCGGAGTGATCGAATCATGAGGAAGATCCTTCTCCCGCTGATCGGAGCCCTGGTTTTTGGCGGCGTTCTCGAGGCGCAGACGACCGCGGGCCGCATCGCCGGCGCCGTTACGGACTCAAGCGGCGGCAGCATTCCGGCCGCCCGGGTGACGGCCTCCAACGTCGAGACCGGAGCCGAGCGAACCGCCACATCCAACGCCGAGGGCGCCTACGTGCTGTATCCGCTGGCGCCGGGCGTCTATCACGTCACGGTGCAGGCGCCCGGATTCCGCGCCGAGCGCCTGGAGAATCTCCGCGTGGACGTCGCCGCGGTGCTGACGCGCAACGTCCGGCTGGAGGTGGGCGCGGTGGAGCAGCAGATTGTCGTTTCGGCCGAAGCCACGCCTCTGCTGTCGCAGGCCCCGTCGGTGGAAAGCACCATCGTGCGCGAGCAGATCGACACCCTGCCGCTCAATGGCCGGGACTTCAACCAACTGGTGACGCTGGCCGCCGGCGCGGTGGACAACAACGTGGGCGGCGGCACCGATTTCGGCGCCGTGGCGGTGAACGGCAACCGCGCCTATTCGAACGACTACCTGCTGGACGGCACGCCCAACAACAACCTCTACCAAAACCAGTCGGCCGCACCGGTATCGGTAGACCTGATCCGCGAATTCAAAGTGACTTCGGGCGTGGCTGCGGCCGAATACGGCCAGGCGGGCACTCAGGTGAGCGTTGTGACGCGCTCGGGTTCCAACCGCTTCCACGGGGGCGTGTTCGAATACTACCGCGGCAACGCCTTGCAGGCCCGCGACCCGTTCAACACCATGCAGCAGCAGCCCTTCCGGCGCAACCAGTTCGGAGGCTCGCTGGGCGGCCCCATCCGGCGCAACAAGACGTTCTTCTTCTTTAACTACGAAGGCAACCGCCAGACCGAAAACGTCACCAAGCTCTCTACCGTGGCGCCGGAGGAGTTCTGGCGCGGAGACTTCTCACAGCTCTCCGCCCGGCGCATCCAGTTGACCGACCCGCTGGCCGCGCGCCAGCCCATCCCCGGCAACCTGCTTCCGGCTTCGCGCGTGGACCGCTCCGCGCTCACCTTGCGGCCCTTCTTCGGCGCACCGACCTCAAGCGGGCTGGCCAACAACTCGCTCACATTTCCCGAGCAGATCTCCAACGGGGACCAGTTCACGCTGCGCGGAGATCAACTTCTGCCGCGCAACCAGTCCCTGGCCTTGCGCTTCACTTTCTCCAACACCGGCGGCTTCATCCCCAACCTGCTGGGCACACCCGGAGTGGGACGCAAGGAGCCCGCCGCCAGCCGCAACGGCACCCTGACCTGGACCGCGCCGTTCGGCACGCGCACGGTGAACGAGTTGCGCCTGGGCGCGATGAACTTCTCCAGCATCGCCACCTACATCAACGGCGACATGCCTACCCTGGACAAATTGGGCTGGCGCGGGTTCGAGCCGGGCAACCCCGGGATTCCGGCCCTGCCGCAGATCCAGTTCACCGGCACCGACGCCTTCACCAATCTAAAGTACGGCGGCACGGCCACCTTCGGCGAGGCCGCGCTGTCAATGATCAACAACGTCTTTACGCTGTCGGACGCGCTATCGATTACACGCGGCAGCCACCAGATCAAGGCCGGTTTCGAGGGGCGCCGCATCTACCTGAACGCGTTGCAGCAATCCAACGCACGCGGGCAGATCACCTTCCGCGGAGCGAACTCGGCCGCCTCCAGCGGCTACTCTTTCGCCGATTTCCTGCTGGGGCTGCCTGGCTCGAGCCAGCAGGTGCCGGTGAAGCCCAAGGTGCTGCTGATCCAGACCGAGATCGCCGCCTACGCCCAGGACGACTGGCGCGTCAGCCCCAATCTGACGCTGAGCCTCGGCCTGCGCTACGAACTTTTCCTCAACCCCTACGAAGAGCGCAACCGGCTGGCCATGTTCGACGCCGTGACCGGCTCCATCCTGGTGGCCAGCAACAAGGGCCAACTGCCCGTGAGCGAGTACCTGCCGCTGGTGGCTTCCAAGCTCACCGACGCGCAGGGGCGGTGGCGCTTCCCCCTGATCAGCGACCACGAGGCGGGCGCCACTCCGCGCCGCCTGTTGGACATGCAGTACGGCAATTGGGGGCCGCGTTTCGGGTTCGTGCGCCAGTTCTCCTCGACGAAGATGGTCGTCCGGGGCGGCTACGGCATCTTCTATTCCCGCTATCCGATCCAGTATCTGTTGCAGACGGTGGCCATCAATCCGCCCTTCGCGGGACTGTTCACGTACAGCCAGGCGATTCAGAACGGGCAGCCTTCGCTGCGGCTGGACGCGCCCTACGCCAGCGTGGGCGGCTCCGCCAGCGTCTCCCCGGCCGGCTTGCAGCGCGACTTCGGCCTGCCCGACAACCAACAGTGGAATTTCGCCATTGAACGCAGCCTGGGATGGAACACGGTGGCCAGCCTGGGTTACATCGGCAACAAGGGCACCCACCTGTTCCGCTCCATCAACGCCAACCGTTCTTTCCTGGACCCCGCCACGGGAACGGTGCGGCGCCGCTTTTCGGATACCTTCGGAACCAGTTCGGTGAGTGTACGCCAGTCCGACGGCAACTCGATCTACAACGCCATGCAGCTCGAACTGAGGCGGCGCAACCGCAAGGGGCTCATCTTCCAGGGCAACTGGACCTGGGCCAAGGGGCTCGACGACGTGGGCGGCACGGTGCAGGCGGCGCTGCTGGACCTGGAAAACCTGGGGCGGGACCGCGCCAACAGCGACTACGTGCGGCGTCACGTGATCAACTTGAACGCCACTTGGGAGATGCCCTGGAAGCACCGCTGGCTGGGCGGCTGGCGCCTGAGCGGGATCTGGCGCTACACCACCGGGCGCTTCCTCACGCCTACCTTCGCCAGCACGGGCGGGTTGAGCAACAACCGGCCCGACGCCACCGGCATCAGCCCCCACCTGCCGCGCGGCGAGCGGTCGGCCACGCGCTGGTTCAATCCGGCCGCCTTCCGCGAAGTGCCGGCCGTGGATCCGGCGCTGGGCACTCCGCGCTTCGGCAACGCCGGGCGCAACACCATTCAGGGAACCGGCCTGAATGTTACGGACGCCAGCCTGGCCAAGGTCTTTCGCGTGCGCGAGGGCCGCTCCTTCAGCTTCCGCTTTGAGCTGTTCAACCTTCTCAACCGGGCCAACTACGGTCCCCCGGACACCAACATCTCCAACGTCAACACGGTGGCCACCATCAACCGCGTCATCCGGCCCATGCGGCAGGCGCAGTTCGCCATACGCTACGATTTCTGATTGCATGATGAACCGCCGACAGTTTCTGCATACCCCCGCCGCCGCTCTGGCCGCGGCCGCCGGGCCGCGCTGGAACGTGCTCATGATCACCTGGGACCAGATGCGCGCCGATTGCCTGGCGAGCTACGGCAACCGGGTGGTGCGCACGCCGGCCATCGACCGGCTGGCCAGCGAGGGCGCGCGCTACACCGGCCATTTCGTGCAGACGCCGCAGTGCGTGCCTTCGCGCGTGAGCCTGGCCACGGGCCGCTATCCGCACGTCCACCGCACGCCGACGAACCTCTACAAACTGCCCGACCAGGAGCGCACGCTGGCGCGGATTCTCAACGGCCACGGCTACCACACGGCCGCCGTGGGGGAGCGGCCCTTCGCCCCGCGCAACTACCTGGGCGGCTACCAGGAACTGGTGGCCAGCGGCTCGGAACACGAGGCTCTGCTGGCCCGGAACGGCTGGCACGGGAACAACATCCCGGCCGCCAACCGGCGGCGCCTGGAGGAGTTCGAGCGGCTCAGCAAGGAGCGCTACCAGGCCTCCGCCGTGCCCTGGCCCGAGGAACTGGATGAGACCGCGTTCTTCGCGGGCCAGGCGCGCCAGTTCCTGCGGCGCAACCGCGAGCGGCCGTTCTTCCTGCAAGTGAACCTGCGCCGGCCGCACCATCCCTTCGATCCGCCGGCGCCCTTCGACCGCATGTACGACGGGGCGACCTTCCCGGCCTCCCACACGCGCTCCGGCGAGATGGACAACAAACCGCCGGGGCATCGCAAGGCCCAGCTTGCCAGCGTCGGCTTCGACCTGACCAAAATGTCCCCGGCGGACCTGGACCGCGTGAAGTCTTTCTACTACGGCATGATCTCGCTCAACGACAAGTACTCCGGGCAAGTTCTCGAGGAACTGGACTCGCTGGGCCTCAGCGACCGCACACTGGTGATCTTCAACTCCGATCACGGCGAGATGCTGGGCGACCACGGCCTGCTGTTCAAGGGCGGCTACATGTACGACGAGGTGCTGCATACCCCGCTGATCCTCCGCGCGCCCGGCAAGATCGCCCCAGGCGCGGTGCGCGACGGACTGTGCGAGGAGATCGACGTCGTGCCCGCGGTGCTGGAACTGCTGGGCCTGCGCGCCGAGCCGGGCGTGCAGGGCAAGTCGCTGGTGCCGGCCGGATCGAAGAACGCCGTGTTCGCCGAGTTCCCCACTATCCAGGCCGCGCGCACCCGGGAATGGAAACTGGTCCACTACCAGCGCGCGAAGCTGGGAGAGTTGTACGACCTGAAGAACGACCCCCAAGAACTGCACAATCTCTGGGACGACCCCGGCTACGCAAGGCGGCGCGGCGAGATGCAGGGCCTGCTCTTCGACTGGATGTTCACTTCCCAGGATCCCCTTCGCGCCCCGGTCACCGACGCCTGACTGGCAAGCGCATCGGGGGTAGACTGGAAAGATGATTCCGGTGAAATGGATGAACTCGGCCATGCGTTCGAAGCTGGAGCCCTTCAAGAGATTCGTGCGCATGCTGCGCTCGCATCTGGACGGAGTGCTCGCCTGGACCAAGATCCGCCTTTCCAACGCTGCCGTCGAGGGGATGAACAACAAGATCAAGTCCATCAGCCATCGCTCTTTCGGCTTCCGCAGCGCGGACCACTTCATTGCCGCCATCTATCACTGCTGCGCCCGGCTGCCGCTGCCCGTCGAACGCTAATTACACTTTTCGGATAGGAGCCGGATAAAGAAAATCGCGCCGGCCTCGCAAAGAGTCGAAAATTGGTGATGCGCGCCGAGTATTAGTAGGTGAAGGGTCGGTTCGGACGACCAGCGCCAAGCGCACTCCCCGAAGGATTCCCTCCACAGCAGTAGTCCCTTGCGGGGATACCCGCAATCCCATCCGGGCGGACACCAGAACTGTGCGCAAGAACATCCGGATCGAGAACCCGGTTTCCGACTGTCGATTCACTTCCAAGAATCGCGCCAAGCGGTTTGTGGCCCAGGGACGAGCGGAGTGGGTCGAGCCCGGAGTTTCCATCCGATTCATCCACTCGGACCACCGGCATGGCTCCGCCCGGAAGTCGGTGGACGCCACGCGCTACTGGTATGAGCGGGCCGCCAACACCGGCATGGCACAACTTTCGGAGTTGGCAAACCTGCCCATGATTGCGCCGGGCGTGCTCTTGGGTTTCGGCAAGAGAAAAGGCGCCAGCAGGCACAGCTTGGTGGCGCTTCGAGGGCTGTGATAAGGGTATGCCGATCAAGCCTCGCATCAGCCACGGTTTCCCGGCGAAGATTCGCATTCCGAGACGTGAATCGCTCGTTCACGTCCTGGCCAGGAACGGAGTGGCATGCGATGAAGTTGTGGAGATAACCGTTCCTGCAAGAACAATCGGCATGCGGGATTGGCGGGAGCGGCCGGCGCGCTGTGAGAACCCTGGGGAGGAACTTCTGCAGGGCTGCGGGCAGACTCGTGTGGCTCGCCGGTGCAGCACTGGTGGCAGGACACCAGTCAGGCACTTCAAAACTTTTGGAGTGGGAGGAAGTCGCCACCAACAACCGCTGTCCACGGACCGTGTAGCACGACACAGCCCGAGGTCGACAACATGAAGGCGATCCCCGCGATGAAGCTCGTGACACCAGAGCGGTTGGCCGAGCGGATCTGCCGGCGCCTGGGCCTGCCCACGGCGGGCAACGCGGAGATGCTCTCGGAGCTGTTGCGCGAGGCGCTGGTCGAGGTGCGGGACGCCGCCATCACAGCCGCCAGGACGGCGTGCCTGGAGATCGCCGAGGAAGAGGCGGAGCGTTGCCGCAGCGTGGGAGCGACGGCGGCGCAGCAAACCGCCCTGATGATCGCGGCGCGGATTCGGAGAAAGCATGTTGAGGTGGCGTGACATCAGCAAGATGGATGTGACGGAGATGCAACATTAAGCTGGCTTCTTTTGTGCTCTCGTCAGATTCCATGTAAGTTATTGAAAAGGCG
>Ga0194125_10012952_pt1 | contig 10910 bp, 10 predicted proteins | sample TA2KigC250mmetaG_FD_148626 | JGI IMG/M metagenome (GOLD analysis project Ga0194125, IMG submission 148626) | Freshwater microbial communities from Lake Tanganyika, Tanzania - TA2015034 Kigoma Deep Cast 250m | ecosystem: Environmental > Aquatic > Freshwater > Lake | place: Tanzania: Lake... | reverse complement strand
AGATGGCGCAACGCTTCGGCCTTCTCGAACGCCAGATAGACATCTACCTCGCCCGCGCCGATCAGCGGTGAGTGAACCACATGCCCCCAACGCACGAAGCTCGTCACACTGCCGCCGCGCTGCGACATGCCGTGCACCTCGGCCTGCTTGACCTGGTAGCCGGCGGCCTGCCCTGCATTCGCCAACACGTCGCTGGCCAGAATCGTCCCCTGCCCGCCCACGCCGGCGAGGAGGAAGTTGAGAGTGTTTTGCATAGTTCTGGTTCTTCTGTATTGGTGTGTTGGTAGATCGGGATGCGCGCCGTCGCGGGCAGCAGGCCAGCCCCGATCGCGCACTCGCGCACCACGCGGGGATCCAGCTCGCCGGTGATCGGGAAGATGCTCTTGCCCTCGCAGGGAACCCCCATGAGCTTGACGGCCTCCTCGATGAACGGGTCCAACTCCTCGACCACGATCAGCCGGTCCACCGACCCCGCGAATCGGCGGATCAGACTGAGCGGCAAGGGCCACGTCATGCCCAACTTCAGAATCGAGGCGGTCGGGAAAACCTCCCTGGCGTATTGATAGGACACGCCGGCCGTGATGATGCCTAACGCCTTGTCGCCCGCCTCGACCCGGTTGTAGGAGTAGGTCTCGGCGAACTCCGCAATCGCAGCCAGACGCGCCTCGATGATCGCATGGCGCGGCCGTGCGTTGGCAGGAACCATGTTGTACTTGGCAGGCCGCGCCGATGGCGACATCCAGCGCAACCTTCTCATTGGCGGACCATTCGGCGTAGACGTTGGGGAAGCATGCGAACTCTTGAGGATTTCGGTGCTGGGGGTGCCTGGATAGGCCGCAGCCACGGCGACGCCGGCTTCCCACGCGCCGCGCGCCACGGCTTCATTGCCGGAGAGAAGTCTCATCACTACTTAGCTCCGTCGGTAAGTTGGATGGCTTGCTGGATCGTTAAGGTATGGTATCACGGTTATCAGCCGCGCAGGAACTTCTTGATGGCTTCCTGTTGCACCTCTGCCACCGCGGCCAGCTCGCGCCAGAAGCTCGCCGCGCCCCCACTGGCCGCGGCTGCGCGGCTATGGCTGGTCGCCGCGGACTCTTCGGCGGCCGCCGCAAGAAACCGCAGTTGGGCGTCAGCGCCCCTGCAGCGTGCGGCTTCGCGCACCGGCCGAGGATCGGCCTCGATGGCGCCGACCGCAGCCCCAGAACGGCGCAAGGCCTGGGCGAGCAGATGGATTGCCTCTCGATAGCTCGCGGCCAGGGCGCCAAGCAAGTCCCTGAAGCCCGGCTCGGCGACGCGGCGACCGTAGTTCTCGCAGACTGTCAGATAGGCGCGCTGCCTGGTCAAGACGCCGCGCAGATCAGCCGCATGAGCCGGCGTCCCAAAAGGCTGGGGCTGGCTGGGTTCCAGCCCAACCAGCAGGTCATCTTGCACGCCGTCTGGCAGGGGCATGCGCGCGGCCGCGAGAACGAAGTGCTCGCTCTCGGCCATGGCGCGGCGCACGGCTTCTGGCACGTTGGTGAACGCGCCGTTGGGGTTGTGTTGCGAGCGATGGCAATCCCACGCAGCCATACGCCGGTCGGCCCAGGCTACCACGCGCATGTGCACGTCAACCTCGGCATCGGGAGTGGCGTGAAAGGGAAGCTGCTGGCCGTTGAGCTGCACGCGATACTGGGCAAAGGCCGGCGCGGCATCGAAGAAGCTCTGTGGGATGGCGCGCGTGAAGAGGCGCGCCGGCGCCCACGCCGCGCCCGCCTCTGGATACTCGTCGCCGTCGGCCGCGGCCGCGAACGCATCGCGCACGAGCTCCCAGACCGCCAGATGGTCGGGGTGAGGGTAGAGGCCGTGTTCGGGGTGTGTGAGGACGACATCGGGCCGGATTTCGCGGATCAGCTTCACGATCTGCCCGATGGCGACTGGCCGCGGCAAGGCAGCGATACCGCCGTCAGTCCAGTCGAGCCAGCGCAGCTCGCGGATGCCGAGCTGCGCGCAGGTGCACTCTAGCTCGCGGGTGCGCACCTGGGCCAGGTTCTCGGCCGTGGCGCACTCGTCGCAATAGATCGTGGCGGCCTCTCCGCGGCTGGCGCACACCAACACCACGCGCACACCCGCATCGCAGTAGCGCGCCAGGGTCGAGCCGGCGCCGATCTCGTCGTCGGGATGGGCGAAAACGGCCAGAATGGTCAAAGCATTTTCCATGAACTCAGCCGGTGAACTCCTCTTTCACATGGTCCTGCAACATATACCAGATGATCAGCCCGCCGATGACCGTGCCAAGCGGGATGTTGATCAGCCGCAGGATTGCCAGGCCGATCGCACCGAGCCGCGCCCATTCGCGACGCCGCCACAGGCCATAGCCGACAACGATGTTCGCGCTGGCGATGAGCAAGAACAGACAGCCGAGCAGAAAGGCGAACACGCCGAGAATCGCGGTTGCGGTCTGGCCGTCTGGGTCTCGGCCGGCCGACAGGCCGACGATCACCGGCAGGCTGAAAACAGCGCACAGGCCCATCAGGCTCAAGAACGCGCTGATGAAGTGGTACAGCGCGATGAGAGTCGTTCCGTCAGATCGTGATTTCATCGTTGCCTCCGGGTGGTTGGTAGGTTGGCAGATTGGTGTCAGTCCGCCAAGTCCCAATATACCAATTTCCCAAGTCCTAATCTACCAATTTCCCAAATCCCAATCTACCGTTCAGCCACCTGCGCAAACTCCCCGCCCTTCACCTGGAAGATGTAGATCTGCGGAGTGCGCAGGTCGCCATTGTCCTGATATTGCACCTTGCCGAGCGGCGTGTCCAGTTCGAGTTTGCGGATGGCATCGGCGACCTTGTTGGCGCTCAAGGCGCCTGCTCTCTTGACCCCTTCGGCCAGAATCTGCATGGCGCTGTAGCCGTTGATCGAGTAGGTGTCCGGGTTGCGATACTCGACCGCCTGGTACGCCTGCACCCAGGCCTGGTCCACCGAGGTTTTGGGGCTGGGCGCGAAACCGGTGACGTACATGCCCTCGGCCGCGCCATCGGCGTTGTCAATCGTGGCGGCCAGGAAGCAGCCATCCGATGCCATGAACGTGAGCTGGCTCAAGCCAGCATCGCGCAGATCGGCGCGCAGATAAGGGCACTCGACCTCGTAGCCGGCATAGTAGATGGCATCCACGCCGGCCGCTTTGATCTTGGCGACCTCGTCGGCAAAGCGATTTTGTTCCACCTTCACCTGCACCGAGAGCGGCACGTCGGCGCCCAGGCGTTTCAGCTCGGCCCCCACCAGCTTGCCCAGGTCAATGCCATACGGATCGTCGTTGTAGAGCACGGCGACCTTCTTAGCGGCCAGTTTGGCCACCAGGTACTCGGCGCCGGTCTTGGCCTGAAGATCATTGGCCGCGTTGACGCGGAAGAAGTTGCGGTAGCCTTGTCGCGTCAGGGCCACCTCAGAGGCGGTGGGCGTGATGACGATGATTGGCAGGTCTTTGTAGATCGTCATCGCCGCGGCGGTCTGCCCGGAATTGGGGTGGCCGATGACGCCAATGATCTTGTCCCCGCGCTTGACCGCCTCCTGGATCTGCTTCGCCACGTCCACCGCGACCTCCGAATCCGCCTCGTCGTCCAGCGAGACGATCTTCACACGGTAGCCCAACAGCCCGCCGGAGCGGTTGAGCTGCGCGGCCATCAGCCGCACGCCGCCGGCCACCGTCTGGCCGGTATTGGCCTGGAAGCCGGACAGCGGCCCCGCGACGTAGACGATCGCCTCGCCTTTGGTCGGCGCGGCGCCGGCGCAGCCAGCAAGGAGCAGGGTCACGATCAAAAACAACATCGCAATCGCGCAGCGTTTCATGAAACCACCTCAACTTTCAGGGATGCACCTCTGTAGGAAGCAAGGAAAGCACAAACTCGCAAAGCGTGGGCGATCTGCAATTGCTCCAGCGCCTCAGCAGGTGTCTGGCCGTAAGCCGAACACGCAATCAGATCGGGAATATCGGCGACATAACCCCCATCTTCTGCACAAAAGAAGATGTTGACGTGATAGTCGTTCATTGAGCGAAGTTCTCTGCGGACAACGCGCCCAGATGGCACACAATACCAATTCTCTCAAGCAGGACTTTCCATCGGCAGTGGTTGACCGATTGCAACAGCATACTCAGTCAGCACGGACCGGCGCCGGCGGGCGCGGCGGGCTGTCTCAAGCAGTTCTCGCACGGTCCCGATCAGCTCGTCTACTGTCTCTGGTGTGAAGGATGCTTCCCCATCTTGCGGACATACCCAGGCATAGACATTCGGAACTCGGACGGCGATGCCTTCATCATTGTACTCGAAGGTAGTTGGACGCCATTCCTTAGTGATCCGATGCTCACCACAAATAGGAATGTGTGTTATTGCCATAGGGTTACTTCACCTTTCGCCTGCGTCGCTTGAATGGCGGGCGTTCCCATTGAACTTCATCAGGAATGTAAGCGGTCACAAACTCGATATCCACAGGATCAAAGTATTCACAGACAACGTGTAGATACGCGACAGAACCTCCTGGGATGGTTGTCTTGCCACAGACCAGCATCCGATGCTCATGCGGATACTCTGCGACAATCTTGCCACGAAGGATGGCCTCGACGATATTCCTACGCTCAAATCCCTCTTTGATGGCGTGCTGTACCGCATGACCCTTCACCAAGTAGTGTCCAGCGCGAACTCATTGCCGGATGACCTCGATGTCCATGCTGTCAGCGCCTCGATTCAGCCACCCGCCCGCCCCACCTGTTGTCGCCGCCCCTTTGCCGTTGTCTCCGGCTCCAGCGCCAATTCGCTGCTCGCGTCGTATACCTCATTCAACGACTGTACGATGTCTTGCAGCGCCAGCATCTCGCCGCGGATGTCGTCGCGCAGGCGCTCGGCGCGATCGGAATCCACGTCCTTGCTGCCGATCAGCAGCATTTGCGAGTAGACCGTGCCCAACGCCGACAGCGAGTGTTCCAGTTGCAGATCGGCGCGCGCCATCCGGTCGGCCAGCTCTTGCAGGTTCGCCAGGAACTGGCGCTTCGAGTCCAGAGTGGTTTCCACCTGGCTGCGCATGCGCGGGTTGGTCTCCAACCTGAGCTGCGCTTCGAGGTTCTTGACGTCTTTGGGCACCGCCCCCAGGTCGCGCTGGATGATCCGATCCGCGCGAAAGGAGTCGACGCGGCGCGCTAGCGCCACCATGTTGGCGATCCAATGATAAACGTCTGCGGTAGTCGCGCGCAGCCGATCGGCCAGCACCCCGGCGCGCTGTTGGGCTACCAGGTCCTGGATACGACGACGATATTGCTCGGCTTCATCGAGCCTGGCGCGCAGATCGCGATCACGGATGCCGGCCGTGCTGTACTTCTCGCGAAAGAGCGACTCCATCACTTTGGCCAACTCGGCCTTGTCGGTCAGGCTGGAAACCACCACTGCGATCTCAGCCGCCAGCCCCACCACCGGCCAGGCCCACAGGGGCCAACCCGGGAAGGGCTGGTTGAAGAAGACGCTCAACAACACAGCGCCGCCGATGACCGCGGCGCTCTCCCAACGAAACACGGCGTTGGTCAGCAGCGCGCGTTTGGCTTCCTGTTCGATGCGGTCGAGGATGGAGTCGTTGGGCATCAGAAGTACGATGACAGTATCTTGTAGAGATCCCGAATCGTCTCTGGCGTGCCGGCGCGCACCTGCCCGCCGCCGGCCTCGGCCAGGGTTTGCATCGTCTTGAGGTCGGCGTCCGAGCCGTAGGCCACGCAGAAGATGATCACAGGCAGCCGCGCGTTGCCCTGGCGAATTTCGCTGGCCAACGCCTGCAACGTCACCTGCGATGCATTCTCGCGGCCATCGGTCATGGCGACGATGGCGTTGATGCGCGAAGCATCGCCCTCGCGCTGCAGCCGGCGGTAGGCGGTGCGGACGCCGTCCAACAGCGCAGTATTGCCATTCGCCTGCAGGCCGTCAATGACCCGCGTCAGCGTCATACGGTTGCGCGCCAGGGTATCTAGTTCGATGATGTTGGCGACGCTCGTGTTGAACTCCACCAGACCGACCTTCTCCTGGTCGCTCGGGATTTGCGTCAGGAAGGTGCGCAGCGCAACCTGAGCGTTGGCCAGCTTCTCGCCCTTCATCGAGCCAGAGGTGTCCACCACCAGGATGACATTGGTCTTGCGCTTGGTGATCGCCCAGACGTTCTGCACGACAGCCACCACGTCGGCCGAGGGCAGTTGCAGCGTGGTCTGCGGCTGGGCCGGATCCACGCCGTTCGCCGCGAGCAGCGGCGAGCCAGGGCTGTTCAGCGGGATGCTCAGGTCAGCCGGCCGATAGCCGCCGCGCAGAATGGCGGTCTGTGCTTCGGGAGTAGCCAGATACTCGCGCAACGCCTGGAAGGTGCGTCGTTGGTTGGCCGTGACTTCGGCCGTCTCGAGGAGCGCCAGCGGATGATCGGCCCACAACGTTCCCTCCGCGGGATAGAGCGCGACCAACCTGGCCGGCGCTTTGCCGAAGACGCCCGTGTTGAACGTCACCACCAACTGCTCGGAAACGACGAACGCATCGAGGAAGCCCGGGCCCTCTTTCTGGGCCCGGCCGATCACGGCCAGCTCGCCCTCGCCGTAGTAGCGCACCGTCTTTTCAACCGCGCTCACGAAGTCAAGGGTCTTTTGCGCCTGGGCCAGCTCGGCGGTCAAGCCGCGCTGCACGCCCGCGCCGGCATAGAACTCGGCCAGGGTGGCAAGCAGGCCGCTGGCGTGCGCGGTGCTCGGATGGCTCCACTTGAAGCTGGCGTCCTGCCTGGCTCGCGTTTGCAGCGTGCCCCAGCCCACCGGCTTGTCGGGCCAGCCGAGCGCTCTGGCAGAGCTTTCCCACGCCGCGATCACGATCGGCGTGATCGCGTAGCGCACCGGTTCGCCGGTGAGCCGCGGGGCGATCTGCCCAGGTTCGACCTTGGTCTGAGTCCCGTACCGGTAGTTCAGCTGATCGAGCCACAGCTTCGAATCGGGCGTGAGGGCCTGAAAGCTGACGTCGCCGGCCAGCGCCTTCGTCACCATCTCGTCCGGCGACATCTCGATCAACTCGATTTTCATCGGCTGGCGATCGGGCGTGCGCAAGTTTCTGGCGTTGAACTTCTCCGCCAGGCTCTTGATCAGGCTGGCCTTTTCCGGCGAGTAGGCGACTGTGAGCGTCGCGCTGCGCTGTTCGGCTGCGGGGGTCGCTGCAGCCTGCTGACCGGCCGGTCGCACGCTGACGAGCACGGCGAACACCGCGGTCAGCAGGCACAGCGCCAGAACGCCCCCCACGACGATCAAAACGGCGTTGCGTTGGCGCCGGTCAGTCCGTTGTCGGCTCATAACTTGCTCCTTGCTCCTGGCGGCCCTGGGCGACCGCCAGGGATCGCCCCTACTTCCCCACGTTCAGGTCAAACCAGCGCAGCAGCGCCAGCAGCACGTCGCGGCTGGGAGAGGTCATGCGGGTCGTCCGCGGGACCACGGCTTCCACGCCTTGCTTCTGCCACCTGGTGAACAGGGTGTCGCCATCGGTGACGCTGACGTCGCTGCTGACGGAACGCAGCCCTTGTTTGACGGCCAGCTTCTGCATTTCGGGCGTCAACAGGAACCTCTGGAACTGCAGGGCCGCGTTCTTCTCGGCGGCGGTCGTCTCTGGTCCCACCCAGACCGTATACGGGAAGTCGAACCAGGTCACATACTTGGGATAGCGGATCACCAACGGGTCGGACCAGCGCGTTTGGATGCCGGCCATGTTGTTGAGCAGGTCGCTCTCCAACAACTGGCCGCCGTCCCCCACTGAATAGCCGAACAGTGCGAAGTCTTCGGCGGTGTAGGCGCTGGCGCCGCTGACATCGGTCAGGGAGCCCATCAGCTCCTTGAGCCACTTTTGGAACTTCGGGTCGGTGACTTCGGCCGTCGAGATGTTGGTCTTGTCATAGTACTCGCCAGCGGCGGCGATCATGGCGGCCAGCCCGCCGACGTTGCGCCGCGGATTGGGCACGACCAGCTTGAAGAAACCCCAGGCCGGATCGCCGCCCAGCTCAGGCCAACCGCCCTTCGCAATGGCCGCGTCGTGGATGACCTGCCAGTCAATCGCGCCGAATTTCTTATCCAGCACGCTGGCGCGGCTCTGGTAGATGCCCCAGGTGAAGAGCGAGATCGCCACCGGCCGGGCGCGATACTCGCCGTCGGTCAGGAAGACATCGCGGCCCAGGCGTTCCTTGTAGGCCACATTGGCCAGCTCGACCAGGTAGCGGCTATCAGGAATCCAGACGGTCGGGAAGGTCGTCTCCAGCTTCTGACGCTCTTGCGCGGTCAACTGGTCGCGCGTCTTGGCGCCCAGGGCGCCGAAGTCGTCGCGGTCGAACTTGCCCAGGGCAGTCAGACCGTCCATGGCAATGACCTGCACCTCGATCGGTTGGCCATCCTGACGCAAGCCCTTCTGGTTGAACTGCTGGGCTGCCTCGCGCACCCACGGCTCAACCGGGAGCGCGGTCAATATGCGCACCTGGACCGGGCCCTTGGGCAGCGCAACCAACGGCTGCTGCTGCGCGCCGGGCGTCAGCGCGCGCCAGCCCAGGCCAGCGGCCACCACCAGCAGCACCGCGGCCAGGATGGTGAAGAAGACGGCCTGCGTGCGCTGCCCACCGCGGCCCGTCGCGATCCAGAAGTAGATTGCCAGGACCAGCGCCAGCAATCCGCCGCCCAATGTGCCGATGATCGGTGCGAGTTCCATGTGTGACTCCTCTATAGTCCCAGTCGTGCTTTGCGCGCTTCCAGTTGGCTCTCCAACTCTTTACGCTTGAGGACCTCGGGGGTTTCGCCGCGGGCCAGGCCGCGCTGCTCGAGCGCATGGATCTGCGCCTCCGCCTCGGCCAGCCGGGAGCGCACCGAGCCGACGAGGCGCGCCACGTCCGGATCGCCGCTCCCTTCCAGGTCATCCAGCGACTTGATAGCCGCCGCGGTCAGCTCTTTCGCACGCGCAAGGCCCACCAACCCCTCAACTTCGGGCTCGCTCTTTTCCAGCGCGACCACCCGCGCATCGAGCTGGGCCTTCGCCTCGATCATCCTGGCGTATTGCGCTTCGAGCCGCTCGACCTGTTCGACCAGCCGCGCCGACGCCAGGCGGTTCTGGTTCAGCCGATCTTGGGCGGCCAGCGCATCTTCGTGCAGGCCAGACCGCAGCAGTTGATCAACTTCCTGGTCTTGCTTCACGACCAGCGCCAGCATCTCGTCGCTGCGCCGGCGCAACTGCGTGATCTCGGCCCGCGCGCTGACGAGTTGATCGGCCACTTGCTCTTGCAGCCGTTGCAGCTCGCGGATGTGGTGCTGGAACACCGCCGGTTCATTGGATTGCAGCGCCCGATCCACCAGCCGATTCAGATCGGCCGCGACGAGCGTCTGGATCTTCTCGAGTAGGGATGCCATCGGATTGCCCTCCCGTCTCTATCTCCCATCTCCAACTCCCGTCCCCCCGTCCTCACCCCGCCCGGCTGCTGCTCAACCCCAGCCGCGCCTTGCGGGCCGCGAGCTGTGCATCCAGCTCCGAGCGATTGAGCACGTCGTCCATCTGCTTGTCGAGGGTTTGGGCGCGCATCTCGGTTTCGGCCGAGGCGCGATCCAGCCGCGAGCGAATGGATTCTGCGATGCGAGCCACGTCGGCGTCGCCGGCGCCCGACAGGTCGTCCAGGGACTTCATCGTCTTGGCGGTCAGCTCCTTGGACTTGGCCAGCTCGAGCAGCGCCTCCATCTCCTCGCGTTCCTGCTTGATGGTGGTCAGCTTGGCTTCCAGCTTGAGCCGGGCGTTCATCAGGTTCTTGTATTCGCCCTCCATCTGGGTAAGCTGCTGGCTGTAGGTCTCGAGCAGGCGTTGGGTCGAATTGAGTTTGCTCTGCGCGGCTGCGGCCAGATCCTCGCGGCCCTCGCGCAGGAAGATGTCAATGTTGCGGTCGAGCTCGTCGAACCGCACCTGCATCTCATCACGCTTGCGGCGCACCGTCTTGACCTGCCCGCCGACCGTCGCCACAGCATCGGCCAGGTCGCTCAGGTTGTCTTCCACCTCGCGGATATACTGGTTGATGACTGCGATCGAATTCTGCTTGAGAGCCTGATCTACCAACCAATGCAGGTTCGCCGAGATCAACGTGTTGACTTTGTCGAGTAGGGATGCCATGAATGCCTCCTATGTAATAGTGCTATCGTCACTTGGTCATTACCTTAAGACCACCTCAATCGAAGTTCTGAGAAGTCGTTTAGCGGGCCCACTTCAGAGATTGACCGCATAGTGCTTTAGGTACAGGTCTCCATAGTGGGAAACCAAAGCAATTGCTTCGTGTGTCAAACCCAAGCTCGCAATCTCTTCTTTCAGTTTCTTCCGGGGAACCACCGCGTCGCATGAGCGATACCATTTGTCCTTTTCTAGCTCTGTCCACCCGTCCATCGCCCTTCTCGTTTTTTCGGCCCCCTTTCGCTTCTTGCACAATTCCTCTCGTGACAGATCTGTCACGCCGACAAAGAACAACTGAGGTTTCCCTCCCCGTAGGAACTCACGGCACAGAGCTATTGGCATGAAGCCTCTAATATCCTCCGCCGATAGTCCTACCTCTTCCCGTAGTTCATCATACATAGGTCTTACAAAAAAACTGTCAAAGGAGGCTGGGCGATCGCCAGGAGGCCAATTCGCTATGCCGGAGGCACTACAGTGCAATCCACCAGGAAATACTCCAACTTGCTTCACGCGCCGCACCAGGTACGGAACCCAGTCACCTTCATCTTTGTAGTAAACTAGGCAAGCTACACCAACTGAGTTTGCAAGCCTCCCATCGGACAGGCGCGGGAGTTTGGTGCCGTAGCGCGCACTGAGCAAGTCCCGCAATGTGACGGTACCCGACACCGAATCAGTAGTGTGATGCCGGCATGGTTCAAGTGT
>Ga0194125_10012950_pt1 | contig 10910 bp, 6 predicted proteins | sample TA2KigC250mmetaG_FD_148626 | JGI IMG/M metagenome (GOLD analysis project Ga0194125, IMG submission 148626) | Freshwater microbial communities from Lake Tanganyika, Tanzania - TA2015034 Kigoma Deep Cast 250m | ecosystem: Environmental > Aquatic > Freshwater > Lake | place: Tanzania: Lake... | reverse complement strand
CTGGCGCACGATATGAGTCAATGCTCCCCTGTCCTTATTTCCCGTATCCCATCCGGCCAGGTGATCGTGGATTCGAGTCAATTCTTCAACTGCCTGCAGGGGAGAAAGGTTTTTTGGAATTTCATCGAGGGCTTTTTTGAATTGATTGAAACTCCACCGGGGCAGTTGTTCATGGATAACCCCCCCTAACCCCCCTTTTCCCTCCGGGTCAGAGACCGCTCTGGGTCGGAGACTAAAGGGGGGAGAAGAGGGATTAACAATCACCGACGACGAATAACTTTCGAACGAAAGGGTCCGGTCTTCAGTTGCAGGAAACTCCCCATGAGGGATGTTGACTTTCTTCCCAAATTTATCCAGAACCTCCCAGTCCGTGATCCTTCCATCCTCGTCATAAAAGACCCTGCTCACCATGCCCGGGTTGACCGTGAAGGTGATCGGAGCAACCGTGCTTTTGATCAGCCCCAGCCGGTAGAGCTCCTGAAGTCCGGCATCGCTCCCCTGTTTCTCAGAGCAGATGATGCTGACAAAATTTTCTCCGTCGTCATAAAGCATGGCCACATTGGGCCGGAGCAGGGAGGGATCGATGATATCGAGCCGTTCGATCGACCTTGCATAAGGGTCGATTCGACCGCAGAGATATTGATAGGGGCCATCCGGAGTGCTCTCTAATTCCACCTCTTGCACGCGTTCGAAACGCTCTCTGACCTCGGAGGGCAATTGGGCGAGATTCCATCCGGTGGTCGGAGAGAAAGATTCCACGAGAGCGTCAAAGGGATAACGAAGATACTGGCTGAGCAGATGGAGCTTGAGAGAAGCAACCGCGGTGTCGGTCTGGGCAAGAGGGGTGAGGTTAAATTGGGTGACGCGATTGAGCATGGTGCGATAATTTGTGGTCTCCCCATTATGGGTCAAAGCCGTATGCAGTTCTGAAAAAGGATGGGAGTTCATCTGATCCACGACCGAGCCTGTTGCCAGCCTGCGATGGATGATATTGACCGGAGCATCGGGAAGCTCCCAGGGGATATGGGAGCCATCGCTCTTCCAGCAGCCGGAATTCTTTCCGCAGGAGAGCACAGCCGCCTTCTTCTGCGGATGATCCACGTAGTTTTCTTTGGTGATCTTCCGGGCAAGCTGGTAGATATATTCATCTTCCGCCTCCTGTAAAAATTCCTTATTGGCGCTGTAATTTTTTAGGGTCAGGTCCCGGTAACGCATCTGCAAGGGGGGCCAGATCGGATCCATCAACAATTTCTTTTCTATAAAGCGATGAAGTTCTTCCCGGCGAACCCGCACAAAGAATCGATAGATATCTCCTGGATCTTTTTCGCCAAAGAGACGGAAATGTTGCTCGTGTCCCTCGGGGTCAAGCCGGTAGGGAATACGGCATTTATCCAGGTCGCCATCGTCTTCAGCCACTTCAAGGCCTTTAAAATATTTCTCAAGAACCTCCTTGACGATCTTTAATCGGATGGCAAGGACCTCCTTTCTTGCCCTCTGGCGAATCTTCCCGAAATGGAGACCGAGGTTCCGGGTAAGATGTTCTACCTCGACCTCCTCTTGCGCGATGCCTTTGACCAATAGGTGGAGGGCATAGTGATCGAGATGAAGCGGATAGCACCCTCCTTTCCAGATTCCAACGCCGTCCATCCCACGGTTTGCCATGCGGTCAAGCATGAGGTCCATCACATGACTCGGGATGAAATGGTTCGACACGATGGCCGCCACCCCGCAATCGGAGGGAGGGGGAGGAGATTCAACCCGGGGAGGAGGTAAACGGTGAGTTTCTTGGGCTTCGTGGCGGAGCGGAGCATCAACCGCGGCCAGGGCTTTCCTGTTGCGGCGATGGCTTTCCACCCTCTCCTCAAGCAGAGGCCACCTGATACAGTCATAACGGCCACGGAGTTGACGGATATCCTTCATCCCCAGAGCGGCGATCGCCCGTATGATCTGCGCCTGCAGGCTAACACGAAAGTTGATGATCTGTTGTGTGTTCAGCTCGACATTGCGAAGAAGTTGCATCTTCGGGTTGACCGTTGAGATGCCGCTTCGGCAACCGGATTCACAGTTCCGATCCCTGACACAGCCGATGGCAACGAGGTCTGCCGTTCCGAGGACAACGCCATCAAGTCCGAGCGCCATTCCTTTAACGATGTCCGCCCAGGTGCGCATCCCACCGCTTCCCATGAAGACGACATATTCTCTCAGGTTGGAGTCTATCAGTTTCTCATGACAGATGGGGATCGCATATTCCATGTGCATGCCCATCTGGCCTTTAATGATGTCAGGGGCTGCGCCTGTTCCTCCCCGGGGTCCATCCAGCCATATTTCAATCGTCATCTGATTGTCCCTGGCAATCCGGGCCAGCCCCGAGACGATGAACTCGATGTCAGGGGAAGGAGAGACCTTGACACAGATGGTTGCCTGGCGGTTGATCATTCGGATGGCATCGATAAAGGCTTTGACATCCTCAATCGAATAACAGTTATGGAAAGGAAAAGGGGAGATGAGGCTTACGCCCTCGGGCACGCCCCGGAGCCTGGAGACGAGGCCGAAGACCTTTCTTCCGAGAAGGTGTCCGCCGACGCCCTGCTTGGCCCCCTGACTGTACGCAATGACCACACGCCTTGCGCGTCGGATGGTCTCCTTGGTGACTCCGAAAAGGCCTGTCTTGAGCTGGGTTGAGACATAGGGCTCCTCTTCAGCGGTGACAATGGGAACAAACTGGACCGGCATGGAAGAGGGATATCTTTTTAATATCTTGCCTATCTCCTGATATTCAGGGGAAAGACCTTCTTTCTTTTGGGATCGGCGGATCAGTTCTTCCACGGTAATGAGCTTTCTTTCTTCCATCACCCGGCCCAGAAGGGTGACCTGTCGTTCTGTCAATTCGAGGGGATTCCACTTCGAATCAAGGATATAGAAGGTGGGATATCCTCCTTCTCCTGTGTCAAGTTGAGTTTTAAGGGCGCGGGTTGCCAGAACCCTTGCGCGCCAAGTTCCGGGCCCGATCGAGCCGACGGACATGCCGGCTCCGACCAGAGGGGTCTGGAGGCGAAGCGATGGCCCCAGTTGCAGGGCGGTCGAAACTTCATCCAATCTCTCTTCGGGGATCTCGTCGGGGTCCCTGTTAAACCGGAGACCGATGACGTCAAAGCCGTCTCCCAAATTGCCCGATGATTCCGTGTTTTTAAGGAGCAGGGTTTCTTGATCGCCGGCGGCCATTCGGCCCACAGAGGAAATAAGCGAGGCCGGCCAGACATGGTCCTGGTCGAAGATGCGGTAGCAGGCAGGAGACATCTTCGCATCATAGAAGCGGTGCGGGAGAAGGGTTGGATGGATCATCTCTTTTAATTGACGATACCGCCATCCAAGGCCGGCCATGAGGCCCTCCCTTTTCATTCGTTCCCTGTTCGCTTCTTCGTTTCTTTTCAGGCGAACGGGATCATGGAAGATGTCATAAACCCTTTCCTCCAGGTCGTCAAAAATGACCAGGCGGTTTTCCTCGCCAACGGTCTTCTTGATGTCCTTGAAGCCGGAGGCGCCAAGAACCTCGATGACCTGGATGTTCCAGACCCGGATGAGATTGGCGATGCGTTTGGCCAACACTGGGATATCCTGGGGGAAGTCGACCCGTTCTCCCCTCGAAAATTTTTGGCGGGCCTGGGGATCTCCGACCAAGAGAAGCGGCCAATCGATTTTAACTCCGTTGGCTCCTCGCTGAACCGTCTTCTGCGCATCTGCGGCAGAGCGAATGCCCCCGGCCCCGACGATGGAGAACCGGTGCCGGATCTTTCTCTCAACAAGCCAGCGGTGGACTGCGGGCACACCATCCGTGGTCGGGTAGTAGCCTTTTTCCGGATCGTAGTCGGACGTAAGGCAGATGAGATCGAATGGAGATCGGACCAAAGATTCAAGCCTCGCCCGAAGGGAAGGGGAAGGCTGAAGCTCACTCGTGACATCTTCTTTCCCGATCTTTAATACGGCGCAAAGGATCGTAGATTCCGGAAAGAGAGTCCTGAACCTGTCTCCCTGTTTCAATATCGTTTCATCAACTTCGATTTCAATCAGATTAACCGCCAGGTTCTTCAAACGGTCAGGCCATTTTTTCAAATCCTCCGATTTTAGCCTGAGGATGAGGGAGTCCGTTCTGTTTCCAATTCTTGAACAGAAGCGTTCGAAATCTTCGAGCTCGAGGGTCATTCGGGTTCCCAGAGTCGCAGATGCTTCTAACATGGCCTCCAGCCAATCCTCTCCTCCATCCATGGGAAGGAGATCGAGAAGAATCGGGGTTTTTAAGGGGATAAGGCGAGGGGGCGGGGTCTCGATCTTTTCTCCATCGAACTCCAGATACTTTGGCCGCCTGCCCAATTGGATGGCAATCGCATCTTCGGAGCTTTCATAGAGAAGGTTCTGGGCAGGGCCGACGATATGAAAATGGCCGAAGCGAATCCCGTCATTACCCGAGCCGCGATGCGGATCTCCCTGACCCGTTCCCGAGACAGGGATTTTCCCTGTCGTTGCCTCAAGGTCGATGCGGGTGACCGCCTGGGAGGTCCAGTAGGGATCATCCATCTCGAGACAGCATGGATGAAGTTCCACGGTCGTTGCGGGCAGTCCGGTGGCTACCTGAGGGCATCGTTCCAGGCAGGAGCCACATCCACGGCAGAGCCCTTCATCTTCGATCAGAATGAGCCGGGGATCGGATTCACTCCTTTTCCGGACACTATAAATGCAGGCGTCCACGCAGGTTCCGCAATGGATACAATGCGCTTCATCGATGCGGACACGGTATCTTGGAAAGGTATTGCGCTTCTCGTGGATCTTCTGGTCGAAACCCGTTCTCATGGTATCGAGGTACCGGTGAAAGTCGGGACTGTCTTCCACCTCCCGGATGAATTCCTTTATCTGTTCGATCGGGAAATCGCCGGTATCCGCCAGATATTTCTCCAACCCCTCAAAAATGGGAAGATGCTTCAAATGGACCTGGCACTCTTCATCGCAGCGGCCGCAGCGGAGACAGAAATAGAGGGGCAGGGCTTTCGATAACTCCAGCTCCCCTTTCTCAAGGGCCTTCTTGATGGTCAGAAATTTGCCCCTGGCTGTCAGGGTTTCATCTCCCGTGGCCCGGTAAACCGGACATCCGGCCACACAGGCGCCGCACTGCGCACAGGAAAGGATCTCTTTTGCGATTCCTTCGAGTTTTTCGGAAACGATGGGGGTGCGAAGCCTCAGTTTCTCCGCGGGGAAAAAAGAGAGAAGCCTGAACATGAGCCACTGGGAAGCGCTGAGTCCCAGGTCGAAGATGTCGGCCTGAAACAAGGCCTTCTGGAAGGAGCCCCAGCGTCCTGAGGTGGCGAAGAATTTCCCCGAGTTGAGGATTCCTCCAGGATCCACTTTTTTCTTGTATTGACGGAGTTGCCTCAATTCTTCACGGGCGTAGAGGTGACGGAGAAAGGGCGTATTCCATATCCCTATCCCATAAGGCTTCCCGCCGTAAGATTGGACGGCTAATTTGAGCATCATCGGGATGAGCATCAGGTCAAGATAAAAAATATTTTTCCGGTTGTCCGTGGCCAGCATGGCAAGAAAGAGCACTTCTTTCGGGTTGACCAGATGGGCGATCGGATAGAGCGTCACTGCCAGATGTTTTCCCAGCCCGTTGAGTTTTTCACCGTAGGAGGCAACCTGGTCAATGGGAAGAATCATTTCACTTGCCAGGAGGGATGGTCCTAATGATTTGATGGACATCGGCAGGAAACGCTTTTCCCAGAGTCCATTGGCCAGCGCTTCATCAACGGGAACGAGTTGGCGCTCTGCAAGATAGGCCTTTAGATTCAGCGCCTCCTTCTCCTCCGGGAAAGATATCAGGACGAGATGACGATGTTCAGAGGAAGGCTTGGAATCGAATGGAAGATCGAGGGTAGAAATAAAGTGCGGGTCGTAGACGACAATATCTTCGGGTTTGATGGAAGGATGGGAAGCCACTTCTTTCGCAAAGTCATAAGCCGAAGAAGAGGTTTCAAAGGAAAGGATAATAGGGTGCCAACGGGCAGGCCGTTTAGAGACCCGGAGTGTGGCCTTGACGATGATTCCCATCTGTCCTTCCGTGGAGATGAAGTAACTCATCTCCGGGTCCCCTGAGGAGAGATCCTTGATCGTCCCATCAGGCGTGATGACACGAAGGGAAATAATCTGATTTTTGACCGGACCGTGGCGGAAGGTGCCGATGCCCATTCCTCCTGTTGCTATCCAGCCGATGAGGGTTCCGCCTTTTCCGGAGGCGATGGTGTAAAGGTCCAATCCATAGGGTTCGAGTTTTTTTTGGATATCGAGAAACCGGGCTCCAGGTCCAACGGTTAGCTGGAGCGTTTTCGGATTGACTTCAATCGAGTCCATGAGCCCCAGATCGATGAGAATCCCTCCGCGGGTGGGGACAGCGCCGCCATATCCCCAGGTTCCAGCCCCCCTGACGGTCAAAGGGATCTTATGTTCACGAGCAAAAGAGAAGATTTCGATGAGATGTTCTTCGCTCGCAGGCTGGAGAATCAAATCGGGAAGGCTTTTAAGCATCAGGTCGCGGATCAGGGGCGGAAGATCGACATTGAGGTCGGTGCGGTAGTATTCGAGTTTCTCAGGGTCTTTGATGGACTTGAGCCCTGAATGACGCTGTAAAAAATCTTCGAGGTATTTTCTCCATGCTGATTTTTTTTGTTTCTGCTTCACTTTAGCCAACCTCACATTGATTCGTCTTCAAAATTACTTTAAAGGTTACGGTGACGAAGCCCGTATCGTCTATAAAGGTTACGTCTTACGTGTAAGACTCTTTTAAACGTTGCCGTTACCAATAACCGAAACGGGCCTCATTACCGTTACCGTTAATTTGGGTCACTTTTCTACAAAATAGGCAGATACTTCTCTAATTCAAACTGGGAGACATGGGTCCGATATTGATCCCATTCGATCTTCTTGTTCTCGATAAATTTATGAAAAATGTGATCTCCCAATGTTTCTCTGACCAGCTCGCTTTGCTCCGTCAGTTGGATCGCTTCGTATAAATTTCCGGGAAGCGAGTCGATCCCGTGCTTTTTTCTTGCGTCCTCGGACATCTCAAAGATATCTTCCTCAACCGGAGGAGGAAGTTCATATCCCTTTTCAATCCCCTTTAGCCCCGCAGCCAGCATCACAGCGAATGCCAGATAGGGATTACAGGCCGGATCAGGGGAGCGCAATTCCATACGTGTCGCCTTTTCTTTGCCGGGTTTATACATGGGCACCCGGACCAGCGCCGATCGGTTCCGACGAGCCCATGAAATATAGACCGGCGCTTCGTAGCCCGGGACAAGCCTTTTATAAGAATTAACCCACTGAGAGGTGATCGAAGTAATCTCTTTGGCATGCCTTAAGATTCCGGCCATATAAGACTTAGCGATTTTTGAAAGATGGAATTCATCTTTTGGATCGAAGAAAGCGTTCTTGTCACCCTTGAAAAGAGATTGATGAGTGTGCATCCCGCTTCCGTTCTGTCCAAAAATCGGTTTAGGCATGAAGGTGGCATAGACGCCATGCTTCAACGCAATCTCCTTGACCACAAGCCGGTAGGTCATGGCATTGTCCGCCATGGCCAGGGCTTCGGCATAACGTAAATCGATCTCATGCTGGCTGGGAGCGACCTCGTGGTGGCTGTATTCCACCCGAATCCCCATGGCCTCTAATGTGAGAATCGTCTCACGACGGAGTTCGGTTGCCACATCAAGGGGAGTGAGATCAAAATAGCCTCCTTTATCGAGTATCTCTGTTCCATCATTTCCTTTGAAATAGAAATACTCTAACTCTGGACCAACATAAAGCGTGTAGCCTAAATCTTGCGCCTTTTTAAGCGCCCTTTTTAAAGCCCAGCGGGGGTCTCCCTTATAGGGAGTTCCATCCGGCTCATAGATATCGGCAAACATCCTTGCCACGGCATTCTCTTTTGGCCTCCATGGGATGATCTGAAAGGTTTTGGGGTCGGGCCTTGCGATCATATCGCTCTCATCGATACGGGCATAGCCCTGAATCGAGGAGCCATCAAACCCCATGCCTTCCTCAAGGGCCCCTTCCAGCTCATCGATGGTAATGGCAAACCCTTTCAAAGAACCAAGAATGTCCGTGAACCAGAGCCGAATGAATCTGACATCATTCTCCTTCGCCATCTTCAACACAGTCTCTTTGTCCTTTTCCATCTTCTCCTCCTTTTGAGATTCACGAATGACGCGAATGATAACGAATGACACGAAAAAAACCTCTTTTGTTTCGATTCGTGTAATTAGCTACCCATTCGTGTTATTCGTGCTTTATTAAATATAAAGGCGACCTCCCTTTCGGGAAAAACGCCTTTGTCACTCCAATACCTCGTCGTATCAATGAAATGTTATTAGCAAATAATATGCCACTGCTGGCGACCTATGCAGACAAGTTATCATCGTGTAACTTTTTGAAATTACTTAAAATTATTTTGGTCCAACAAGGGGATGGTATTTAAGAGAGGACCAAAAGGTGAAAGCAGGTGATGGTTTTTCACCATGCTGCCTAAAATAAGGCAATCGATATATCACCGAGGAAATACTCATATGATCTTTCTTTCCCTCGGAAACTATGTCGTAATTAGCCATTCGTCCTTCGACACACTCAGGTCGCTTCGACTCGCAACCGAGACGAACGGCTACGTGATTAATTTTTAACATGCCGTATTCCGTTCGTGGTGAGGTTCTCGAACCATGAACGGAATTATGCCACAACCTCTCAGTGGGAGAGGGTGGGGGAAGACAATATATTTTCCTGTACCTCAATCCTTCCCTACCTTGGGGGAAAACTATTTTGATCTCGAATTGAAGACTTGACAACTATACCATGTACTGGTATAGTTGGTATATCTTCTTTTAAGGATTAAGATGCCTATTCGAAATTTCAAGAACAAGGGAACCGAGGACATAAATTATGGGAGGACCACGAAGGAGACTTATCGGACCCTTCCGCGGGAGTTGCACCTGAAAGCCCAGATAAAACTCGCCCGGTTGGGGGCTGTGACATCGATGCAAGATTTACAGGAAATACAGGGGAACCGATTTGAAAAATTGAGGGGGGATAGAAAAGGGCAATACAGTATTCGAATCAATGAGCAGTATCGAATTTGTTTTAGATGGGAAAAAGAAAATGCAGTGGATGTTGAGATACCAGATTACCACTAAGTCATTGAAGGAGCATGAACATGCGCATATTTCATTATACCCCTGTGCATCCTGGTAAGGTTTTGCAGGACGAGCTTGAGGAAGTGGGTCTCACTCAATCAGCGCTTGCAGAACATATAGAAGTTCTGCCTAAAACAATTAATGAGATTTGCCGAGGCAAGAGAGGGATCAGCGCGGAAATGGCGATGAAACTTTCAAAGGCCCTGGGAGGCAGTCCTCAGTTTTGGCTAAATTTACAAAATAGCTGGGATATAAGTCGATTGGATGAAAGTTCTTTCGGAGATATTAAACCGATCGCCGCATAAGAGGAAGGGAGCAAATTGGAAACCTTGAAAGGTGATCGACAAGGGCAATACAGCATCCGGGTCAATGATCAGTTTAGAATATGTTTCATTTGGAATTTGGACGGGCCGAAAAGGGTTGAAATTACGGACTATCACTAAAAACTCCAGAGGTTATTTCTGGAAGAAGAGACTTTCATAGAAAGGAGAGGTAAGTCATGGTTCGCATCCCTACGAATGGTCCTCCGACCCATCCAGGTGAAATGCTTCTGGAAGAATTTTTGAAACCACTTGGCATGACTCAAGCAGAGCTCGCCGAGAAAATAGGCGTCTCTTACCCGCGTATTAACGAACTCATCCACGGTAAGAGAGGGATCACTCCAGATACAGCACTTCGGCTCGAACAACTCTTTGGCATGGAAGCCCAGTTCTGGCTCAATCTGCAACTGGCATGGGATCTCTATCACCTGCAGCGTTCCCCAGCTGCCAAACAAATCAGAAAAATTAAGCAGCTACCCGGCCTTGCGGCAGCTGCCAGTCGATGACTGAAATCTGTTAGGAGAACAAGATGGACACGAACAAATTTTTAGAGGTGGCGAATAAGTTGGATTCGAAGAAGAAGGGAAAGAAAGAGGAACTGGAAAAGTTCCAGAAATTCTTTGAGCGGTTTCATCTCTTGAACCGGGCCTATCTGGATAAAGAAACCTTTGAAAAGGCACAGGAATCGATTACCTCCATGGCAGAGGCAGTGGCCAACACGATCCGTTATCTCGATGAGGAGATCACCAGACTGAGAAACAAAGGAAGGAAGCAACCCTTCGAGAATGTCGAGCTGGCCGAAATGCAGAAGACCCAGCACAGAAACGAGATGCTGATCAAAGAATTTTTAGATAAACACGAGACCCAGAGCGCCGGGTGATTTGGAATTGCCACACCCTTCGCGCCCGGTCAATCCAAGTAAAAGACCTATTCCATTAGGGAAAAGAGGTACCCCTCACTTTTTCATCCGAAGGCGTCATCCCCATCCCACTGAAGGAATGATTTCTAATTCTGTAGCATAACTTCTTTCACCTACAAATGGTCAGCGGAATATAGTCCAAGGATAAGAAGATTACGAGTTGAAAGGAGGCATAACAATAAAGCTCGCCGTCGGCTACAGAGCGCAGGGGAGTAACAGTGCGGTGTTAGCCTCTCCCTTCGGTTGAGTCACTCTTGATCAGAATATCCCGAATCTCGCCCGGCGCTTTCGCCACCATACAACGCCAGCGCCCAACGGATTTCCTGGGGTCAGGCCACGGAAACACGGTATTTCCTTTTCCTCCCCTTGATCACCTTTTCTTCCATACGTTTCAGCCTTTCTTCATACGATTTGTCTCTCCGGACAAGTTCTTCCACCTTCATTATC
>Ga0194125_10012949_pt1 | contig 10911 bp, 13 predicted proteins | sample TA2KigC250mmetaG_FD_148626 | JGI IMG/M metagenome (GOLD analysis project Ga0194125, IMG submission 148626) | Freshwater microbial communities from Lake Tanganyika, Tanzania - TA2015034 Kigoma Deep Cast 250m | ecosystem: Environmental > Aquatic > Freshwater > Lake | place: Tanzania: Lake... | reverse complement strand
TTGGGAAATTACATTGACGGACAGCTTATGGGGTTGATACAATCAATACGGGGTTTCAAGGCATCGCGGCCTCATATATCATCTGGAAAAAGGCAATCATCTGGCTACCCGGATATTGTAGTTGAGTTCAACAATAAAACGATTTATGCAGAAACAAAGACGTATCAGGAAAAGACGAAAGAATCAACCCTTAGGACATTCTATTTCAAACCAACAGAAAAAGAGAAATTTAAGGTGAACCGCTCGTGCCCGCACATACTAATAGGTTTTGAGGTTGAATCGAAGGGCGAGAAAAACAGGAGCCCGTTCATAGTGAAGGGATTCAGAATAGTTGATTTATACAGCCTGAAAGTCAACTTCAAGCCTGAGTTCAATGCCAACAACCCCATGATATACAAGGACTGCAAGACTATCTAGGCAGATATCTTTTTCTGCGACAATTTCTCCATAGCCATTCTTGAATATTCCTTGTCTATCTCAAAACCTATGAACTTACAGCCCATATTTTTAGCTACCACACAAGTCGTCCCGGAACCCATGAACGGATCGAGAACAATGGTTTTGTCATTAAAACCATGCAGCTTGATGCACATCTCGGGAAGCTTTCTTGGGAATGCCGCCGGATGCTCCTTTTCGGACACAACGGTATCATATGGTATGAACCACACATTTCCCCTATCCCTAGAATCACCGTTCGACGTGCCGTGTTTCCATCTTGTTATGTTGGACTTATCTGCGTAGGGAACTCCTATTGCTGTCTTATTTAGCGGCACCGATTTGCTCTTTGTGAAATGAAATATGTATTCATGGCAATTATTTAGGAACCTATCGCTGTTTACTGGTTTGAAATGACCAATATTTATATCATATTCAGGAACCGCTATTGACTTCACCCAATGTATCGTGTTCTGAAGCGTAAGCGATTTCGCTATTCTTTGCGCAACCTCAAAAGCCTTGAATTCATCACTTACCTTGTCACCTATGTTGAAAAAAAGAGAGCCACTGTCCTTCAAAATTTTGCTACATAGCCTGCCGAATATATCCATCCAATTCAAGTAATCCTCATAAGGCAAATTATCAACGTGTGAATTATATCTTACGCCAATGTTGTATGGCGGAGATGTCACAATTATATCTATGCTTTTTTCATCTATTAGTTTCTGCATTCCTTCTATGCAATCAACAGTATATACTTTGTTCACTTCCATATCAAAATGTATTGATTGCTGATTTTTTAAGATTGTTTCCGTCTGCATGGCTTCAACTCCTTGTGATTGTTAATTTGTTTGATATTAAGCGTTTGGGAGGGACCGTGCCGCTATGCCGATAGGCATCTGAGAACAGCCACTCAGCCATGCCGCTAGAATTAGGTTCACAGCGCATTCGAGAAAATCCTGAAGCTCCTGCCCTTGGGGTTCATGAACCTCATGTAGGCCTTGGGCGCGCTTATGCCGCCGCCGCGGAACACGGACTGCACGCCGTACTTCAGCAGCCGCGTCTCCTTCGGCTTCACGTCGCCCAGCTTCCATATCAGCTCTGTCCCCGCCTCGGTCTTCCTGACAACGGGCTTCAGCGACTCTATCTCCTCATGGACGACGCTGGCTATGGGATGGACGAAGTCGCGGACAACGACGTTGTTGAGGTGGTGCACGAAGGGGTTCCTTACCTCAAGCACAACGCTGTGCCTGCCGTCGCCGAGCGCGGTTGAGGTCTTCCTTATCTTCGGGCTTGTCCTTCGGATGAACGTGAATCCAAGTATTGCAATCACCGCGACCGATGCGCCGATGTACTGCATGAGCGTGGGCCAGAACTCTATGTGGTAGACTATCTGCGCTGATGCGCCGGGCACAAGCCCGTTTATGACATAGCTGCAGGTGCTGCCGCTTGCACCGGTGGTGCAGTCATTTGGCGCGGTGACAAAGCCGACCAGCTGGTCTGCGCCAGTGGTCTCCGCGACCTTGTAGTTGTCCTCAACGACGTTCCCCTGGTTTGTGAGCGTTATGGTCACCTCTTTGTAGAGCGCCGTATCAACCTCAGCCCTTGTCTTGACGACGTTGTGCATGGGGTCAAGGACAAACGGCTGGGTCTTTTTTATTGTTGCGCCTTCTGTGGTCGCCTCAACGAAGAACGTGTAGCTGCCCGCAAGCAGGTTTGCAGGCAGGTCAATTGAGCCTGATACGCTCTGCGCGCCCTCTATCTGGCTGGCGAAGGATGAGCTGGCCACAACATCCCCGCCTGCTGTCCTGAGCGACAGGGCGAATGAAATGTCCCTTCTCTTGAGGGAGTCGGCCACAATGTCGGCTTTCAGCGTGCCGCCGCTCCTCGCAAGCGTGATGTCGTTGATGCGCACAGGCTCCACGTCAAGGTAGAAGCCGGCGCTGTCGGAGACCGATGGGTTGCTTACGGATGCTATGGAAAGCGTGTAGGGAAACCTGCCGAAGCGGTCGCCTGTCGGGAAGAATGACATGCCGAACGTCTTGGATTCGCCTGACAGCAGGCTGACAGGCAGGGCGAATGTCGGCCCCCACCAGATGTAGGGCCCGTCAAGGTTCAGCTTGAACGTGTCAGGGCTGCCCTGGTTGTTCGTTATGGTCACGGAATAGACATTGTTCACATCAACGTCGCTCTTTATCTCGTTCGGAGTCACTGATATTGATACAGGCTCGGCAAGCACCGGCGCTGCAAACAGCGCCAATGCGACCGCGAATGCCAGAACAAGCCCACCCGATTTCATGCAGATTATTTGGTTGTTAACTTTATATTCTTTAGAGATGCAGTTTTCATGTGTGATTTATGGTCAAAGAGCTCATAGTGCTTGTTGACGAGAATGACAGGGAGGCGGGCAGCGAAGAGAAGCTGAAAGCCCACCAGAATGGGGGCAGATTGCACAGGGCGTTTTCTGTTTTTGTCTTCAACAGCAGGGGCGAGATGCTGCTCCAGCAGAGGGCGATGGACAAGTATCACTGCGCAGGCCTGTGGACGAACACCTGCTGCAGCCACCAGCACCCTGACGAGACCACAGGGCAGGCCGCGCACAGGAAGCTGAAGCAGGAGATGGGTTTTGACGTCCCGCTCAGGGAGATATTCAAGTTCACCTACAGAACAGAGTTCAGCAACGGGCTGACAGAGCACGAGCTGGACCACGTCTTTGTCGGCAGGTTTGACGGTGTGGTGAAGCCGAACCCAGAGGAAGCCGCGGGCTTCAGATGGGTGGGGCTTGATGAGCTTAGGAAGGATGTGAAGGCAAATCCCGAAGCCTACACGCCGTGGTTCAAAATCGTGCTGGACAGGGTCATCGACTGGTACAACGAGAATAAACGAAGCTTCTGATTTTCACAGCCTGCCGAACCCATAGCGGCTCGGCAGCCAGTGGCCGAGCCTGCCCTCGTAGCCGCAGCGGGGGCATCTCATCGCATAGACGGCGTCCCTGCCTTTCAGGTTGCGCATGAAGGTCTTCGCGAGCCTGTGACCGCAGCCAGGGCATCTCTTCGGCGCCTCGCCTTTCCTTGTCCTTATGACTATCTTCGCGCCTATCCCCAATGCCGCCAGCCTTGCCCTTGCAGGCGAGACCCTGAACGAGGAGCCTGAGGCAGCGAACCTCCTGTTGGCAAGCTCCGCCAGCTCCTTCTGTGTGTCCACGCTCCTCTGCCTGAGTATGTCCCTCACCACGAACTCAAGAACGTCGTCCTTCGGTATCTTCTTGCCCTGCTTGGATGGCATGCTGTATTGTTGGTTGGCTGTTTTATATGCGAGATGCCCGAATGAAATTGTGTTCTTTGCTCAAGATTTGCGCCTTTGGTGGGTATGCATCTGCAACATAGGTTTGGGTTGCCTCCGAATGCGAGAAAGGCTGTCACCCCTGCATGTCCAGCGACATCATTTCCCGTAAAGCAGCAGGCCGACTCTCTCCAGCATCACAGCGCCCTTGACCTCTTCCGCGAAAAGGTGAAGCTCCTTTATCCCGCACTTCCTGAATTTCTGCCTGATGAGTTTCAGCCTTGCCTCCTGCATCTGCCTTCTCTCGCTGCAGAACCTGCAGTGCGTGTTCTCGGGCACGATGTTGTTCACGACAACCCCCTCGACCGGTATGCCGTATGCCTTCAGCGCCTCAAGCGACCGCTCGCTCTCGAATATGCTCATCTCCTCGGGTATGAGCACAAGGCTGAAATGCGTCCGTTTCGGGTCTGACAGGATTTCCTTAGCCGCCTTTATGCGCTGCTTCATCGCCTCCAGCTGCTCTGCTCCAAATTTTTCCGGCTGCTCGCCACTAGCCGCATCCGCGGCAGATTTACTCCTGCTGCCGAACGGCAGCAGCCTGCCCACGAGCCCCGCAATGCCCGCGAACTGCATCCTTATCTTTATCATCTTTCCGACCCAGCTGTCGAGGACGTCGGGCAGCGACAGGAAGCGAAGGGCGTGGCCTGTAGGAGCGGTGTCAAAGACTATGACGTCATACTCGTCCGAGTTCATGTATTTCAGGAACCTGTCAAACGCAGCTATCTCGTCCATGCCCGGAGTCATGCCCGCGATGTCGAATGTGTCCTCCAGCCCCATGGAGCCGAGGAAGCTGTTCTCTATCTTAGGCATGAATTTGTCCTTGTATTCCTGCATGGACTTCGCAGGGTCTATCTCCATTCCGTAAAGGTTCTTTTCCAGCTGCTTCACTTCGTGCCCTATCCTCTCCTCAAACGAGTCCGAAAGGGAGTGGGCGGGGTCTATGGAAACCGCAAGCGTCCTCCTCCCGTGCCTTGAGAACCAGAGCGCCGTTGCTGACGCGATTGAGGTCTTTCCCACTCCTCCCTTAACGGCCAGCTTTGCTACTGGTTGCCGCAGAAGAAGTAGAACTGCGTCTGTTTCTTCCTAACATTCATAAGCAGAGGCCGGGAGTCGAACCCGGTTGACCCGCTGTCTGCAAGCTTTTCTCCAACGTTTTTCGCTCAAGCCTTTTCTTAAAAGGCTTGCTGCAGGCGAGCGCCTGGCCGTTTGGCTACCTCTGCGAGAAATTTTCCGCGCATTTGCAGATATTAATAATCATCTTATAAAATAAGGGTATATGAAGACCAATGGCCTGCTGCCTGCGTTTGCGGCATTGCTTGTTTTGTGCATGACGGCGTCCATGGCAGCAGCCATATCAGTGCCGTCAGGGCAGCGAACCATTAATGTGGTGGCTGAGATAGGCGGAAGCAGCGAGGTCCTTCTTGTTGTTCAGGACGTCTCAGCGGACGCCAACATAACGGCATCAGGCGAAAAGGCGGGGTGGGTTTCGTTCGGCGGCAGCGGCGCAATTGTCGTCCATCCGTCGCTGACAGGCATAGTGCCCGTGAAGGTTTCCGTGCCTTCGGACGCGCAGCTAGGCAGCTACGGAGTGGGCATACTGGCAGACGGCAGCGAGATAGCGAGGCTTGTCATCTCAACCACGCTCAGCCAAGACGCCATAGAGGCGCTGCAGGAGGATGTGAAGACGCTGCAGGAGCTTGCCGATGTCAGCGCAAGGATTGACGCTGTCAGCGGCAAAATCAGCGAGATAAACAGGAGGATTAACTCAACCGAAAGCAGCCTGCAGGCGCTTGCGGAATCGCAGAAGGGTCTGGAATCCGTAAAGGAGGAAACAAAGGGTCTGGCTGCGAGCATTGAGGACCTGAAGGCCAAGACAGAGGCAGGAAACATGGTGACAGGCATGGTCCTTGGCGGCGTTTCCACGAGCTTTGCCATCGGCTTCGTGGTCGGAGCGATAATGCTGCTTGTATTTTCAAACCGCAGCAAAATAAGAATGCCGCGCAGGGCAAGCTTATAAACCACATGCGGCATTATTGGTCTATAGCGGTTGTCGCCGGGTGCTTTGATGGGCAAGCAGAAATTTCCCGAGGCTGAGAAGAGGCTCTTCCTGCGCGTTTTCGTGTGCATGAAGTGCGGCGCGAAGATAAGGGCGGACTTCTCCAAGATAAGGGCGGGAAAGGTCAAGTGCAGGAAATGCAAGTCCAAGCAGCTGAGGGCGATCCACAAGGAAAGGAAAGTCTAATATAATTTAAAATAAATTGAAATGCCGCATTGACCAAATGATACAAGCGGTTTCGGCTATAATATCAAGGCGCAAGGCATATGTCGAGGCACGGATACAAGAGGGGATGGGACCACACCAAGACCAGGGGCAGGGAGAACACCGTCCGCTGCGGGTTCTGCGGCAAGCTTGTGCCGAGGTACAAGACCTTCCCGATTGTCAAGGGCATCAGGATAAACGACCCGCTGCTCAGGGGAATGCCCGGCTGGGGCAGGCGCGGCTTCAACATGATGCAGACCAAGATATACGCTTGCCCTGCCTGCGCAAGGCACAGGAGCATCGTCAGGAAGAGGTAGGTTCTCACTACGTGTTTTTATGCATTTCTATCAATTATTCATATGGTTCTCAGCGACCGCGTATACGAAATTCTTCGCAGATACAGAAAAAGCGAAGTAGTGTTGCCTGAAGACGAAAATATTCTGTATAGTTTTGCCGGGATAGGGGTGGCGACATTTGGGTTCAGGGATGTCGGCGGACAGCCTGTGGAAACAGCATGGCTTACCGCAGACGGCCGAAGCATGCTTAACCGAGAGGGGATTTATCGCAGCAGGATAAGAAGGATGCTGCACTCCCTCGTCAATACCCTCTCGTAAAACAGGCATTGTTTTTTAACACCGCCTGCAAATACAATATCATGGCGGGGATTTACAAGTTCTACAGGAGGTTTTCCGTGGCCATATTCGGCAGCGTCTACGAGAGGTATGCGGCATACTTCGCTTCCGTGAAGCCGCACCTCATGAGCATAAACAGCGAGATGCCGCTCAAGGTGTGGATTTGCACGATTTTCATGACAACCGTGGTTGCATTCTTCGCTTCGGTTGCCGCCGCGGTGCTGGCTTCATTTCTCCTCGCCTTTGACGCGGTTTTTTCCATAGTTGTGATAACGCTCATGCCCGTCCTCGCAGCCGCGGTGGTGTTTTTCGTGTTCTACATATACCCGATACAGAAATCCACGAGCATAAAGAACTCCATAGAGACAGACCTGCCCTTCGCGCTGGCGCACATGAACGCCATAGTGTCGTCGGGCATCCCGCCCGAGTTCATGTTTGACATGCTGACGGACTACGAGGAATACGGCGCGATAGCGGAGCAGTCAAAGCTCGTTGTCAGGAACATCAGGACGTTCGGCATGAGCTCTATAAACGCCATAAACGAGGTCGCGGCAAGGACGCCGTCAGACATGCTGAAGCAGGTCCTCGGCGGCATGACGCAGACCATAGAGAAGGGAGGCAACCTTGTTGAGTACATAAGCGAGATGGCTGACAAGGCAATGTTCGACTACAGGATACGCAGGGAGAAGTACCTGAAGACCCTTTCCACCTACGCTGACATCTACACGGCATTGCTTGTCGCCGCTCCGCTGATGATGCTGTCCGTGCTTGGGATAATGAGCCTCATCGGAGGCACCGTGCTGGGCATGACCATAGACGAGCTCATACTGCTGATGACGTGGCTCGTGCTGCCCGCGCTCAACATCAGCTTCCTCGCCTTCGTGCACGTGACGTATCCTGGGGTGTAAGGTGGCGCGCAGGCAGATGCGTTTTTATTGCTTCCTGCTAAAAGGTTTTCATGGCTGTATGTCACAAAAAGAAGCTCGGCGCTTATCATGTTGACACGTTTGATGATGAATGTGCGCCAATATTAGTTGCTGAAGGCGACACGGTTGCAGAAGTTTCTGGGGTCATTGAAAGGATGTACAGAGGCCGTATTGATGAAAAACATGGAGCAGACAGGGTTGATATTGTAGATAAAAACGGCGATGTTCTGAAAACATACCACGTAAGATGAGCCGCCTCTACTTCCCGTCCTCCCCGACAACCCTCAGCCCGGTCACGGACTCCCAGGCCTTTTCCACGTGACCCTTGACCTTCTCCTCGTGGGGCGGGGTGTCCTTCTCCACCCATTGCATCAGCGCGGGCTCGTCGTTGTAGTAGAGGTTGATTATCTTGCAGACCTCGTCGTACTGCACCACGTTGTGCCGCTGCATCCACTCAAGCACGCGCTTCCTCTTTTCTATCTCCTCCATCAGCCTGGGGTAGGGTATGCCCTTGTCAAACGAAATCCTGCGTATGACCTCGGACGCCATGGTGTTCTCGTTGTACTTGTCCTGCGAGGGCACCCAGCCGAAGGTCTTGACAGTGTGCACCCCGCCTGTCCTCAGGTCCACGCTCTGTATCTCGTCAATCTCCTTGACGCGGCGCGCGGACTTGCCCTTTTCCTGGGCATTGACCATGACGATGATGATGTCAAGCGCCTCCAGCAGCGAGGGCGACAGCTCTATTGGCGGCGTCTCCAGCCTCTTGACGACGTCGTCAACAGAGCCCGCGTGCATGGTGCCGAGGCTCGGGTGGCCCGACGACATTCCTTGGAACATGACATAGGCTTCCTTGCCCCTGACCTCGCCGACTATGACATAGTCAGGGTTCTGCCTGAAGCTCTCCCTGAGAAGGTCGAAGAGGTCTATCTCGCCATACCTCTTGCCTGTCATGGACTCAGGCACGCCGAAGCCGACGCGGGTGACAGACGGCGCCCAGTTGGCGTGGGGGATGTTTATCTCGCGCGTGTCCTCTATGCTGATTATCTTGTCCTCGGGATGGATGAACATGCTCAGCACGTTGAGCATGCTGGTCTTTCCTGTGGAGACGCCGCCGACTATCAGCATGGAGGCGTCGTATTGCAGCAGCAGCCACAGGTATGCGAGCATGGCTGACGACGCTGTTCCGAGGTTCATCATGTCAACGGGCGAGAAGGGGTTGCTCCTGAATTTCCTGATGGAGAACGTGGGACCCTTGGTGGAAACGTCCTTTGCCAGCGAGGCCTGAACCCTGGAGCCGTCAGGCAGGCTGCCGTCCAGCAGCGGCTTGGCGTAGGAGATGTAACGGCCGCATCGCTCTGAAATCTTGACCACGAAGTCGCTGAGCTCCTCAAAGTCCTTGTAGATGATGTTGGTCTCCATGGAGCCGAACTTCCTGTGGATTATGTAGATGGACGTGTCAGTGCCCGTGCATCCGACGTCCTCTATGTAAGGGTCGTGCATGAGCGGCTCTATGCGGTTGAGCCCCACAAAGTCCCTGATGATGTAGTACATTATCCTGATGTACCTGTCCTGCGGAATCCTCATGCCGGTGTCGTCCATTATCTGGCTTATCTTCTTCTGCAGGTATGCCACAAGCTCGGAGCGGTTCTTGATGGCCGACATCTTTACGTCTATGACCTCGGTGAGCGCATCCTCCATCTTCTTGAGCATCGCCCCGTCTTCATCTGACATCTCGGGCTCAATGACATTGTACTTGAGCGTCTTGGTGCTGTCGTCCCATTTTATGTGCGCTGTGGCAAAGGGCTCTATGAGCGGGTAGCTGAAGTCCACCCTTGAGGGGTCCCTGAAGCTCGGCAGGGCTATGATGTGCAGAGGCTCCCTGAACATGACCTTGGGGTAGACCGCCTCCTTCTTCGCCTCCTCTATCTTCTTCCTGATAAGGCCCCTGATGCCGGGAAGGTCCACCATGGAATAATATTGGGCAAGTTTGCTTAAAATAAGAATTTGTATGCGCCAGCCCGCCTGCTACCTTGGCTTGAGCCCTGCTGTTTTTGTGCGAATGCGCTCGCGACAAGTGCAGGACTGCAAACAAATGCGTGGCCCAATCAGGCATCTTGCGCAGAACTCATGCGCGCTACCTTCTCCTGACGTAGGCTTCCTCGCCTGAGCTGACAACGATGCCCTTGCTGCCGTCTATGAGGTAGGGGTGGAGCCGCTCGGAGTGCTCCGAGCCCCTCAGCTTCCACACCTGTATGGCGCGGTTGAACACCGACTCTATGCGCTCGTAGTAGAGGACTATGACGCTGTCCGCGACGAACTCCTCAACCCCGTAGCGGGAGAGCTTCGGCTCGGTGCCGTGCACTATCTCCGAGACTATGAGCGAGGTGCAGTTGAGCTTCCTGAGCAGGATGGACAGGTTGTATATCATCCTGCGCAGCTCTGACTTGTCCCTGACGTGCAGCCCGAGCGCTGAGATGGAGTCAACGACCACGCGGGTCGCGCCTATCTCCCTTATGGTGGAGTCAAGGATGTTGAAGACCTCGTCAATCCTGAACGGGTCGTACTTTATGAACGCCAGCCTGCCCGCCTTTTCCATCTCGCCGAAGTCCCAGCCGAACTCCTTCATGTTCTCCCTTATCGCGTCGGCGGGCTCCTCAAAGCTCAGGTAGACGCCCGCCTCGCCGAATTTCTTGACGCCGTTCCAGAGGAACTGGCTGCACATGATGGTCTTGCCTGTGCCGCTGGTGCCTGTTATCAGCAGCAGCTGGTTCTGCGGTATGCCCCCGCCCAGAATGTCGTCAAGGCCGGCTATGCCTGTCTTCACCCTTTTCATGGAATGCACTATATTATATTAGTTTATCAAACTCTATTAAATACGCTGAAGCGGATGCGAGGCGGTTGAATCCGCCACTGATTCAAAAGAGAGAAAGGCGTCCGCAGCCAAACGGAAGGCGAAAGATAAACCCTCGCATGCACCAAATTCAGCAAGCGATGCGACTGAGAGCGAAACTCTCAGGCATGCTACCGACAGCAAAGCTGTCGGGCATATCGTGGACGAAGTCCACAGACATGTCCCGCTGAAAGCGGAGACAGCCCGTCAACAAACGGAAGGCGAGAGGTATGACTGAAAACGAAGCAGCGACGAAGAGGCTGAAGCTGCTGATAGAGCAGCTGGAGAAGATAAGGGGCAGGCACACAGAGCTTGTGTCGGTTTACATACCCCAGGGTTTCAACCTCAACAAGGTGAATGAGCAGCTGCGCAACGAGCAGGGCACGGCTTCAAACATAAAGTCCAAGGCCGTGCGCAAGAACGTGC
>Ga0194125_10012945_pt1 | contig 10913 bp, 8 predicted proteins | sample TA2KigC250mmetaG_FD_148626 | JGI IMG/M metagenome (GOLD analysis project Ga0194125, IMG submission 148626) | Freshwater microbial communities from Lake Tanganyika, Tanzania - TA2015034 Kigoma Deep Cast 250m | ecosystem: Environmental > Aquatic > Freshwater > Lake | place: Tanzania: Lake... | reverse complement strand
TGGCACGATTCCGCTGTGGAACCCCTACGAACTGTGCGGGAACCCCTTCGTGGCGAACAACCAGTCGGCGGTCTTCTACCCCGAGACGTGGCTGCATGCGCTGATCCCGACCGAGCGCGCGCTGGGCTGGGCGACGGCGCTGCACTTCTTCACGTCGGGCGCGCTGATGTACTGGTTCCTGCGCGTGCTGCGTCTCCGTCGCCCGGCGGCGCTCATCGGCGCCATCGCGTTCATGTTCAACGGCTTCTTCGTGGGTTGGCTGTGCTTCCCGAGCTTCCGCTCGGTGCCGGCATGGCTGCCCGGCATGCTCGCTACCTTCGAGCTGACGGTGCAGCGGCGGCAGTGGCCGTGGCTTGCGCTGGGCGCGCTGTTTGTCGGCCTGCAGTTCCTGGCCGGGAACCTGCACATCTCGCTACTCGTGCTGATCATCTTCGGGGCGTACGCGGCCTTCCGCGCGGTGCAGGTGTTCGTGGCGCGCGAGCGGCGCGCAGCGGTTGCGCTGGCCATCGGCGCAGGCCTCGCGCTGGTCGTCGGCGTCGGCCTGGCGGCCATCCAACTGCTGCCAGTCATCGAGCTGGCCCCGATGTCGAGCCGCGCCGGCGGGTCGCCGTACGCGGCGATGCTGCAGCTCGCGACGCCGTGGCCGCTGCTGCTCACGGGCCTCCTGCCGGATGCGTTCGGCAACCCGGTGGACTACAACCACTGGGGCGCGGACCTCGGGCCGGTCTACCGTGCCTACACGGAGACCGCGTGGTACGTGGGCGTGCTGCCGTGGCTGTTCGGTGCGGCGGCGTTCCTGGCGAGGCCCCGCGCGCAGGCGTGGTTCTGGCTGGCGATGCTGCTCTTGGGCATTGCGTTCGCCTTCGGCACGCCGGCGTATGCGCTGTTCTACTACCTCGTGCCCGGAGCCAAGGCCTTGTCCGGCCTCGGGCGCGCCATCCTCATCAGCTGCACCGCGCTCTGCGTACTTGGTGCGTTGGGGGCCGACACGCTCCTGCAGTGGTGTGAGAACCGCGCGGCGGACCTGCGGCGGTACACAGCCTTCGCGGCCGTTTCGCTCGGGGCCGTCGGCCTGCTCGCCGGTGCGCTTGTGTGGGTGCGCAGCGGTGCGCTCGAACAGGACCTGCCGGGCCTCGGCGGCTACACGGGCCTGCAGATCGGCCGATTCGCTCTCGTCCTGGCCGTGGGCGCAGGCCTTGTCGCTCTTCTCCCGACCCGCCGGCGGATCGTGGCGGGCGGCCTGGTCGCGCTTCTCGCCATCGACCTCCTCCTGTTCGTCGGCAAGTTCACGCCCGCCACGCGGGCCGAGTACGTGCACATCGAGAGCCAGACCATCGATCTCATCCGCGCCGACCCCGACCCCGTGCGCGTGTTGTCCCTCGGCCGCGACCCGGTCCGCCGCATGGCGCCCAACACCTCGATGATCGTCGGCCTGGAGGACATCCAGGGCTCCGATTCGCTTGAGATCGGCGCGTACCGTCGGCTGGTCAACGCCCTGTGCACGGACAGACTCGGCTTCCCCCAACCCGACCCCTCCCTCCCGGCCATTGGCTTGCTGGGCGCCAGGTACGTTCTGTCGGGCGTCGATCTGGGCCAGGTGCCGGGCCTCTCGCTCATCTCCAGCAGCGAGGGCTGGCTCTACCGGAACGAGCAGGCGCTGCCGCGCGCGTTCATTGCATCCGGATACGTGGCGACACCGGACGAGGAGCCGGTCCTCGCGGGGATGCAGACGACGCACTTCGTCCCTGAGACGGCGCTGCTTGTGGGCGTGCGTCCGCGGACCGAACCCGTCGTGCCCAGCCCCAGGCCTCGTCTCTTCGTGACATACGATGGCCCTCAGCGCGCCACCGTGTCGGGCGACCTCGTCCCCGGCGAGTTGGTCGTCCTGACCGATACCTACTTCCCCGGCTGGCGCGCCTACCAGGACGGCCGCGAGTGCCCGATCGTCCGTGTGGACTACGCCCTGCGCGCCGTGCAGATTGAGCAGCCGTGCCGGCGCATCGACTTCGTCTACCTCCCGACCTCCTTCCGTGCGGGCGCTTTCGGCTCGCTATGCGGGCTGGGGTTGCTGGCGGCGGCCGGGACGTGGGTCGTCGCGGGCCGGAGGCGCACCCAGCGATGAGCACCGCGGAGCCGACGCCTCGTGATCGCCTCTCCTCGCTGCGTATGGCCGCCGTTCCGGCGGCCATCGCCGTCGTCACGATCGTCCTCGTCTGCAGCACGATCAACCACTACGGGCTGACCTATGATGAGGGCTGGTACATCTCGCGGTCGGTGCGCGCGCGGGACTGGGCGGGCGTACTGGTGACCGATGCGGGCTTCGCGCTCTCGGGGGAGGGCATCGAGCGGTACTGGGCGGCAGAGACGAAATCGGGAGACCAGGTCCTCAAGGAGCAGCAGCCGGGTGCCGTGAAGCTCGTCGGCGGGTTGCTGGGGTATCCGATCGGGCTGGGGTTCGGCGTGGCGTTCCCCGAGCGCGCGGGAACGGCGCTGTTCCTGGCCGGGTGTCTGGCGGCGCTGTATGTGCTCGTCTCCGGGGTGTGGGGGAGAGCGGCGGGGTGGTTTGCGGTGGGGGCGCTTCTGCTCATGCCGCGCGTGTTCGCGCATGCGCACTTGTGCGCGCTCGATGTGCCCGTGATGAGCATGATGCTGATCACCGTGGCGCTCATGTTCGCCGCCGTGCGGAGGAGCAGTCTGCCGCTGGCAGCACTCAGCGGTCTTGCGTGGGGTGTGGCCCTGAGCTGCAAGATCAACGCGCTGTTCGTGCCGCTGATCCTCGGGGTCTGGATCCTCGTGCTCCACCGTGCCTTTGCACTGCGCGCGGCGCTCTGCCTGCTGGTCGGCGGCCCGCTGGGCTTCCTGGCGACCTGGCCGTGGCTGTGGCATCACACGGGCTCGCGGCTGGCGGATTACCTCCACTTCCATCTGCAGCACTACCCGGTGGCGGTGAGCTACTTCGGCCAGGTCAGTGAGCACCAGCCGTGGCACTACCCGCTGGTGATGACGGCGATCGCCACGCCGCCGATCACGCTTCTGCTGGGGCTGGTCGGCGTCGGGTTCGCGGTGCGCCAACTCCGGCGGAAGGGGGGCGGCAGCTCGCCGGAGGCAGCCGACAAGGTTCGCTGGCGCCGGTCGCAGGCGATGCTGATCCTGCTTGGCGCGCTGTTCACCATCGGCTTCAACTGCCTCCCGAGCGCCCCCAAGTACACGGGCGTCCGGCTGTTCCTCCCCTTCTTCGCGTTCCTCGCAGCACTGGCCGCGATGGGGTTCGGGGCGATCGCGCAAGCGCTGGTGCAGCGCATCCCCTCCGGCGAAGGCCGGTTGCTGACGCCCTTGCGTGTGAAGGCCCTGCTAGCCGGGCTCGCGCTGCTGCCGGCGCTCAGGGTCGTCATCGGGACTCACCCGTACCAACTCGCCTACTACAACGTCCTCATCGGGGGCACGCGGGGAGCGGCGGCGCGCGGGATGGAGGCCACGTACTGGGGCGACTCATACATGGCCGCGTGCAACGACCTGGCGCCGCGCCTGCAACCAGGGGATACCGTGTGGGTCGATCTGCCCGGCTGCCAGTGGATCATCGAGCAGTACGTCCGGCCGGTCTGCCCGGACCTGCGCTTCAGTTCCGGTGGCTGGCCGCCGCCGGAGAGCTCCTGGGCGATCGTGCAGAACAAGGCGAGCGAGCTGAACCCCGCCGCACGGGCTTTGATGGTCTCCGGGCCGCCCGCGTTCGCCGCCGAACTCGACGGCGTTCCTCTCAGCCTCCTCTACGGGCGGGACAGCGTCACTCGTGCGCGGGAGCAGATGCCGCCTGCGGAGGCCAAGGGCGGCCGCTGAACTGCGCGGACCAGGGGTCGTCGCTGACCGATGACGCCACCCGGCGCGCCTCGTCCAGGAGCCGGGCCTGGTGGTACGCGACCCCGCCCCGCACCACGGCCACAATGTCGGGCCGCTCCGGTATGCACCGAGTCGGATCGCCTCGCACCACGACAAGGTCCGCCGTGCTCCCGGCCTGCAGCCGCCCAAGCAGCGGGCGCCCCAGCAAGGCGCCCAGGCCCGATGTCGCCGCCTGGAGGACCCGGAGGGTGGGCACGCCCGCCTGGGCAAGCAACGACAGATCCCGCCAGAGGCTGAGGCCCGGCGTCTGGGCTCCGCACGGGACATCGGAACCGGCAAGGAAGGGCACACCTCGCTCGAACAGGAGCCCGCTGAAGCTCTGCGCTGCCTCCAGTGCCCGGCGCCACTTGTCGGCCAGGGCCGGGTCGGTTGCCGCCGTGCCCTGCCATGAGATCATCTCCGCCGGGACGCCGGGCGCGTCCACCTCCGGGGAGTGATCGGACGCGCGGATGCGCCACTGCGAGTGCCAGTAGGCCAGCGTCGGGGTGGCCGTCATGCCGAGTTCGGCGATGCGGTCCGCCACGCGCCGCAGGACATCCAGCTTCGCATCCAGACCCGGGTCACCCCAGAGTTCGAGCCAGCCCGCCGGCCGGTCTGGCCAGACGTCGGTCAGGATGCCGTCGAGGTGGTGGAACTCGTCCACGCCGGCTTCGGCTGCGGCCAAGACCCCGGTGCCCTGGCAGTGCATCGAGGTCCGCAGGCCATGCGAACGAGCCTCCCTGACCATGGCGGGCAGCCACTCGCGCGCCAGACTGCAGTAGAGCTTGATGCCATCGACCCCGGCTTCCGCCGTCTCCCTGACCGCTGCGACTGCCGCGTCGGCATCTGCTGAGGCCCGGGACACCTTCGCGTGGAGCGGAACCGGGCCGTCGAGGAGCGGCCCCACGCACAAGATGGTCGGGCAAAGCGCCTTGCGGGCCTGTTCGCGCTGGGCCAGTACCCAAGCAAGGTCGTTCCCCACGTCGCGGACGGTGGTCACTCCATAGGCCAGGAAGAGCGGGGCCTCCCACTGCATGTGATGGACGTGTGCATCGATCAGCCCAGGCAGAATCGTCGTCGCGGGCTCGTATCGCACGGGCACCCCCGTAGGCAACCAATGCCTGGGCAGCACCTCGACGACCGCTCCCTCAGCCAGGATCACCGCATGGTCGCGCAACACCTGCTCGCCATCGAACACGCGGTCCGCCGCCCAGGCGACCGCGCCGCGCTCGCCAGGGACATCCGCGGCCCTCGCGAGAGCATCCCCAAGGCCCGCTGCGCCCATCGCCGCGACAAACCTCCGCCGAGAGATCCCGCTATCACGCATCCGGAACTCCCCCCTCCGGGCCTCTCGTCGGCGCCCAATCGGTCGGGAGATGCAGGCGCCAGACGTCGTTGACGAGGGGCCAGGCGTTGCCTCCGACAATCCAGAGGCTGTCATCGAAGACGTAAGCCGAGTGCTCGTGGCGTTCCGACCAGATGGTCGGCGTCACCAGCTGCTCCCAGTTCACGCCGTCGGCGCTGTGCCACACGTCGTTCCAGTTCCTGGAGGGCTCGTTGGACCAGCCGCCGAGCACCCACATGCGATCCCGGTAGACCGCTGTAGAGAACCAGATGCGCGGCGCCCACGGCGCGTGGTCGGTCGCCCGCTCCCAGTGCACGCCATCTGCGGAGCTCCAGACGTCGTTGTAGGCGAGGTAGCCCGGCAGGTAGTTGCCGCCACCGAAGACCCAGATCCGCCCGTTGAACGCGGCTGCCGCGTGGTAGGCGCGGGGCGCCCACGGCGCATTGGCCGTCGCCAGCTCCCAGTGCTTGCCGTCCGCCGAGCACCAGACATCGTTCCTCAGGTCGCTCTCGTCGCCGAAGAAGTAGCGCTCGACTCCGCCCAGTATCCACATCTTGCCCTGGAACACCACTCCGGCCGCCCCGAGCCGCGGGCTCCATCCCGCGTTGTCGGTGACGCACTCCCACTGGGCACCGTCCGTGGATGACCACACTTCGCTGCTCGCCGAAGCCTCGGGCAAGCGCCCCGCGTACCAGCCACCCATGAACCACATCCGGCCATTGTGCACCAGTGTCGTCGGGAGGTCGCTGTGCTTCCAGCCAGCGGCCGCGGTGACTTCGCTCCAGTCGCGCCCGTCGGCGGAACTCCAGACATCACGAGGCCCGATGCTGTTGGAGTCGAACCACCCTCCGAGCAGCCACATCCTGCCGTCGAACACCACCTCCCCACAGGAATCGCGCGGCGCCCACGTGGCGTGCTCAGCCACTCGAACCCAATCCGACTGCTGCTCCGGTGCAGTCATTCGGTCGCTCCCTCCCATTGTGGCCCAGAAGCCCAAGCAGGCCATGGCCGCTGTCAGCGCAAGCAAGATCCATGCAGCGGGCGCCATCGATGGCTCCTCAGCCGCGCTACGTGGCCGCAACCGGCGAGATCACGAAGGGGCATTCTCCTTGAGCCGTAGCAGCGCCTGTCGAAGCGTTCAGTGACCTCCGCGGACGGCAGCAGGGATAACCTCGTCCCACCTCGAATCAGGCGGCCATTGCAGAAGGAGACGCGCCGACATGTGAGCGAGAACCGGAGGCTCCCCGCTCACCCGTATCGGGAGGGTGTTGCTTGAAGGGTGTCATTCTGGCTGCGGGCCTCGGGACCCGTATGCGTCCTTTGACCCATCGTCGCCCGAAGCCTCTGGTTCCCGTGCTCGACCGGCCCATGGTCGAGCACATAATCGTGGGCGCCGCCGACGCGGGCGTCACGGAGCTGCTGATCGTGATCGGCTACCGTGGCGAGATGGTGCAGGAGGTCATCGGCCACGGTGAGCGGTTCGGTCTGCGGATCGAGTATGCCGTGCAGGAGAAGCCGGCCGGCACGGGCGATGCGACGCTGATGGCCGAGGCGTTCATAGGCGGGGAGCCGTTCTTCCTCTCCTGGGGCGACATCATCGTCTCGCGGCGCAACTACGCGCGGATCGGGCGGATCTGGCGCGACGAGAACCCCGACCTCCTGCTGTCCCTGAACTGGGTGGAGGACCCCTGGGAGGGCGCCGCGGTCTACGTCGAGGAGAACCGCGTGGTGAGGATCATCGAGAAGCCGCCGAAGGGCGCCTCGACCACGAACTACAACAACGCGGGCATCTTCGTCCTGCCGGGGGAGGTTCTCCAGGCGGCGAAGGAGACCGACCTCTCGGCGCGCGGCGAGCGCGAGCTGCCGGACGCGATCCAGCTCATGCTCTCACGCGGGGCCTTCGTGCGGGGTGCACCGATTGAGGGATGCTGGTCGGATGTCGCGCGGCCGGCGGAGGTCATCCGCCTGAACGGGGCCCTGCTCGCCGAGCCCGAGTACCCGAGGCACGCGATCGAGGCGCCTTCGGCCGCCTGCGGGGCCGATACCTCCTGCCACCCACCCCACATCCTGGGCGAGGGGGTGCGCATCGGGAGTGGCTCGACGATCGGTCCCTCGGCCTTCGTCCTTCGCGGCGCCCACGTTGGCGCGCAGTGCTCGCTTACCCACACCCTCGTGCTGCCCAACGCGACGGTCGGCGACGGCTGCGAGCTGGAATGGACTGTCGTGGAGGAGGGCGCCGACGTCCCTCCCGGCACCCGGGCAGTCGGCACTCCGGATGCCCCGGAGTTTCTGGGCGCCGAGCCGGAAGCCTGATGTGGTACAATGGGGCCTGAGAGCGTGTATGAGAAGCACGGCGTCGGGCGTGGTGAACCACGCCCCTACGGTCGGGCACGATGAATCGTGCCCCTACATGACGGCGATGTACGGTCGTTTGTGGCGTAGGGGCGCGATTCATCGCGCCCAATTGTGTAGGGGCGCCATTCATGGCGCCCGCCCACCCTTTTCATACACGCTCTGAGTGATTCTCATGGGAACCTCCCCGCTTGAGCTTCGCCCACGCAACGCCCTCGATCTGATCGACGGCTCGGTCCGGCTCTACCGGCGCCACTTCGGGACGTTGCTCGGAATCTCCGCGGTACTGCTGGTGCCGTTCGGCGTCACCTACACGCTGGGCTTCTTCTACTACTTCCGGGCGCTCGGCCCCGTGGAGCTTGGGCAGGTTCCGTCCGACGCCCAGATTGACATGCCGGCACTGATTGCAGGTCTGGTGCTTCTCATACTCGCCCTGTTGATCGTGGTCGTCGTCGAGCCGCTCTCGCAGGGCGCCCTCGCGCTCGCGATCTCAGAGCAGTACCTGGGCCGGCCGATCGGGGTGTGGGCAGCCTACCGACGAGTAGTGCCCTACTGGGGGTCGCTGTTTCTGGTGGGGATCGTGTTCGGTCTGTTGGTCGCCTTCGGCCCGTTGGTCGGCGGGATGCTTGGGGGAGGGGGCGGTCTCGCGCTTGGGGTCTACGTCTTCCCGCAGGCCGGGACCGTGCCCGCCGCCATCGGGGCGCTGGTGGGCTTGTGCGCCGGGTTGCCGCTGACGGCGCTCTTCTCAACCTGGTTCGTCCTCTACAAGCAGACAATGGTCCTGGGGAACGCGCGGGGGATGGACAGCCTGCAGCGCAGCCGAGGGTTGGTCACCGGCCATGGCTGGCACGTCTTCGGTACTCTCTTCCTGACCCTCCTTGGCATCACGGCCGCGACCTTGATCCTGACCGCCCCCGTCTCCGTCGGCACTGTGGTCGTCGTCAACTCGCGGCCCGAGTACTTCGCCTCCGTCCAGACGGTCTCCCAGTGCGTGCAACACATCGTCAACGTCCTGCTGGGGCCCGTCTTCCTGATCGTGCAGACCCTCACCTACTACGACCTCCGCATCCGCAAGGAGGGCTTCGACCTGCAGATGATGGCGGCGGCGATCGAAGGCATGCGAGGACGGCGGCGCGGGGTGACGACGGAGCCGGCGGGCGAGGACACGCCTACTTGCTGATCGACATCACGATCCCCATTGCGATGCCGAAGGCCGCCAGTGCGAACAACACGATCAGACAGCTGACGGCAGCGTTCTCGGGCTTCGCCGGCGCGTCGGGTCGTGCGATCGGCTGCGGAGCAGCGGGGGCGGTGGCCCGGTACCCCGTCGGCTGAGTTCCGCGCGCGGGGGTGGTTGGGGTTGGTGGCATCTGGGGCTTGCGCACCCCCGGCGGGGGCGCTGCGCGCCCGGCAACCGTCGGTGGGCGCGCCGGCGCAGCGGGCGGCGGGCTTCCGGCCGCCGCGGAGAGGTTCCGCTTGCACGCGCCGCACATCGTGATCAGCAGCGACCGGGGATTCTCGGCCCCGCAGTGAGGGCACTTCAGCGTCTGGCCGGACTGGCCCATCGCCGGTTCTCCCCTTCATGAGCGTTGGCGATCAGCGCGTCCTCCACAGCCTTCGCCTCAGGCGTTCGCCAGGTGCAGCAGGAGCGCACAGAGGCCGTCCGGGCCGACCAGTACCGTGCCCACGTCCTCGCGCTCCTCGATGACACACACGCGTCCCAGCGAACCCGCCTCCTGCCCCTCAGCGGGCGGATCGACGGTCAGCCCCACCTCCCGCAGTGCCTCCTCGATCTGCCCGCCAGGGCCGATCGCCAGCACCGCGCCCTCGGTCAGCACGACCGCGACCTTGCGCTCCTTGAGTTCACGGACAACTAGGCGCTCCGCAAGCCGCATCTCGCTATCTCCTTTGCCACAGACTGCACTGCATGGCCCGGCGCCAACCCTATTCGAGGGCCCCAACGCGCCCTCCTTCACGATGGGCTCCCTCGCGGTCAGTCGGCCAGCTCCCCCAGACGCTGCATCACCTTCCGCATCGCCGCCGCGACCTCGGCCAGCGACTCCCGCGTCACGTCAATGAACGCCGGCAGGGAGACCAGGCGTTGGTTGAGGTCCTCGGCCACGGGCAGGCTGGGGCGTGCCGGTACGTCGGAGCCGGTGGGATCGTAGAAGCAACCCCCCAGCGTGCGCCGGTCCACCGTGGTGAACAGAGGCGCCGCGTGCAGCAGGCCGTAAGTGAAGTTCAGGTCCGAGTAGCGGTCAGCCGTTACCGGAGCGCCCTCGGCGTGCATCGCCTCGACGATGCGCTCTCGGCTGGCCGTCTGAACCGCCTCCCGCGTCAGCTTGAACTTCAGCTCCAGGTAGCCCGCGCGGGTCGCTCCCGGCAGTGCGTCGATGACCTCAAGCCCCGGGCAGCCGCGCAGTCGGTCATTGAGGAACTCGTAGTTGGCCGTGCGCCGGGCGTTGAGTTCGGGCAAGCGCTTGAGGCCGACACTCGCCATGGCGATGGCCCACGGATGCGCCCGATACTTGGCGCCCAGACTCATGTCGCCGATGGTGTTGACCACCTCCAGCACGCCTCGGCGCGGGCGCCCGAAGTGCCCGAGCAGGATCATGCGGTCCAGGACCTCCGGGTCGTCGGTGATGGCGACCCCCGCCTCACCGCCGCTCACCGCCTTGCCGCCTTGCATGCTGAAGCAGCCCACCGGCCCGAAGCTGCCCACGGGCTTGCCCTTCCACAAGGCACCGTGGGCATGACTGGCGTCCTCGATGAGCGCCAGGTTGTGGCGGTGGGCGATGTCGCACAGGCGGTCCATGTCGCAGACATTGCCGAAGACGTGGACCACGCAGAGGGCCTTGGTTCGCTTCGTGATACGGCGCTCGACGTCGTCGGGGTCGATGGTCAGGGACTCGGGGCGGATGTCGCAGAAAACCGGCGTGGCGGCACAGTGGATGATCGGCGTCGCCGAGGCGTGCCAGGTGTACGCCGGACACAGTACTTCGTCGCCGGGCCCGACACCCACGGCGAAGTAGGCGCTGTGCAACGTCGCCGTGCCGCTGTTCATCGCCAGGGCGTAGCGGCTGCCGGTCATCGCCGCGAAGGCGGCCTCGAAGTCGCCGATGACGCCCGTCGGCCCGCCGATGCTGACCACGCCTTGGTCGAGTAGCGCGTTGACCGCAGCCTTGACCTCGTCGTTGACCTGGACCCACCGCTCAACCGGTGGGTTGGTCACCGCCGGCGTTCCGCCGAACAGGGCCAGTTCGCTCATGATCGCTCTCCCGTGGATCAGGGCAGCGTTCCTCCGAGATAGTCGATCTCCAGCATCGCCTCGGCGACCATGTCC
>Ga0194125_10012941_pt1 | contig 10916 bp, 12 predicted proteins | sample TA2KigC250mmetaG_FD_148626 | JGI IMG/M metagenome (GOLD analysis project Ga0194125, IMG submission 148626) | Freshwater microbial communities from Lake Tanganyika, Tanzania - TA2015034 Kigoma Deep Cast 250m | ecosystem: Environmental > Aquatic > Freshwater > Lake | place: Tanzania: Lake... | reverse complement strand
GGATACTATTTCTGGTATGCTCCCTCCCGGTCCAAAGAGGTAGTCCGGCCACCGGCCCCGCCACCGCCGCCGGTGGCGGAAAGCCTGGTCAAACCCCCTATTCCAGCAACGCCACCGGTCCCCCCGCCGCCCACCGCCTTGGCCCCCGGAGACCTGCAATATTTTTACTACATCAACCCCAAGTTCCACTATATCATCAGTTTTCCTCGAAATCTTCTCGTCCCCCAGGGGATCTTTCCGTCGGGGGCCGGGCAGCGCTTCCTGGCCCCGGAAAACCGGGCCGTGCTGACGGTTTGGGGGGAATACCTGCAGCAAGGCGACTCCCTGGAACGCCTCTTTCAGCAAATAATAACGCAGCGGACATGTACGTATAAGGTCTGCAAAGCCGACTGGTTCGTCGTGTCGGGATACCTCTCCGATGGCAGGATCTTTTACCGCAAGACGCTATACCGGGACAACATGTTTAAAAGTTTTGAAATTACTTACGAAAAAGAACAGAAAGATCTGTACGACGGTATCGTAACCCATCTGGCCAGAACCTTCGAGAACACCCGCCCGGTTGATTAATCGGGCGGCAGGTCGGGTTGAGCCGCAATTTATCTGCCATATTAATCACAGAAATATCAGGAGGATAGACCATGAGGCGCCAAACCATCACCGCAATCATCGTGCTGATATTTTCCGGACTTATGGTCTTTACCGGGATAAGCTGGAGCGGCGATGCTCCCGCCGGGAACAAAAGCCCCGATCAGGCCATGCAGGCCTTCACCCAGGCCATGCTACGTAAGGACCCCCAACGCCTGCTCACCTTCTTTTCCAAAGATTCCAGCTGGAAATACCAGTCTTATGAAATCGGCAGCAATAAACTCATCGTCTCCAAACAGGTGAGTTATGCCGATCTAGTGAATGACTTCCGGAAAAAAACCGGTTGGTATGGCTTTTTCTTTGACGAACCCAACGGCTATACCTTCCGGCTCAATTTCACCAGGGGCGAGCGCTGGCGGAAAGAAGGCCCGGCCCTTTTTATCGCGCCCCAGAGCGAAAGCGGCCGCACCTTTATCCAATGGAAGCAGGAAGGTGGCAGATGGGTAATAGGGGTAATTAGCGAGACTACTCCCTAAGCGGGATTGCCGGGATAATTAGGTGGTCAGTGGTTAATGACCTTTTTCCCTTTCATCACGTATTTCCCGTGAACCTCCGTTGGATTATGCGACAGGCTCGACAACCATGCCGCGGCTAAGATTGGTGCACATCATTCTTTTAACTGTTGTGTGGCTGATTTTTGCAGGGGGGCATGACGCCCGAGCCACAGCCCAGCTACCTGATATCTTGATCTATGAAGGGATAAAGCACACCCTGTTCTCCAACCCTTTGGAGTCTTATTACAGAGATAAAGGAAGCCCCCGGCCCAAGTTCCAGGCTTGGCACACCGCCAACTATCGGGGCTACGTGGCTACTTGGGAGATTGAGGGAGACCTGCTTTATTTGAAAGCAATCCGCGCCAAGATCGACAACCGCATGGTGGATTTGGATTATCTGTTCCCAGGAAACCCGGGCCGGGTAGAGGCCCGCTGGTTCACCGGTTCGCTGCGTCTGCCCCATGGGGAACTGTTGCGATATGTCCACCAGGGCTACGCCTCCGTTTATGAATATGAACTCATTATCACCGTTAAGGGCGGCAACGTGGTGGCCCAGGAACTCATAGATAACCGAGGCAGAATCCATCCACACAAATAATTTTTCCCTGTCTCCACATTCCCGGCACACAGTATTTATTTCCACTAATCATGGTAACTCACTATAATTTTCAATAACCAATTATTGCACTGAAAGAATGGGGTGAAAACTGCCCGCGGAGGAGAAAAAAATGACCTTTCAACCAGACCTCTGGACCCGATTTGAATTCAGGGGGACTCCCAGTTACCTCAGGGGGGATAAACCGGATTGGTTTGTCCCCAACAAGGCCGGTGACGCCATTCTGCAGGAAGTATCCAAAAAAACTGATAACTGCCTCGATATTTCGGCCCAACGGTTTCTGGCCCGCCTGCCGGATGAGCCGGTCCGGACTTATCAGGGGCGAGCCGCCCACCTGAACACCGACCATTTGCGGGAGGTCTGGTTTCATATCACCGACCGCTGCAATCAGGCCTGCCGCCACTGTCTGTTTGCCTGTGCCCCGACGTCGCAGACCGAAATGCCGGGTTTTCGGGTCCGGGAACTGGCCACCCAGGCCAGGGCCTTGGGCTGCCGGGGCTCCGCCTCAAGATGGGGGACATTTTGAAAAGCTGCGGGGCTCATGGGGCAGTGGCCCTGACCCACAGCAACTGTCTCTTAGCCGCCGCCACTCCGGAAGCGCTTTCCGTTTCGCCTGGTACAGGGGCACCAAATTTTCTCCATGACCTATGAAGCCCGCAAGCCTAACGTCCAGGAAGTGAGAAAGGTCATGTACCGGGGGCCAGTTGCGGCCCTGGTGACTGGGACGGGGGCCATCCTGCCGGCCGGGGTGGCGCAGGAAATCGCCCTGGAGGAGATTCAGGCTAATTCTGAGGAACTTTTTGTTTTTGATAATTCCGGCCCCATCATCAATAAATATCTGGCGCTGCCGGCCTGCTGCCCCTCGGAGACCTCGGGGTGTTGTCATCCCGCCGGACCGTCCCCGGCCAGGTCAATCAGCCCGGAAGTGTCGGATTCATCCTGCAGTCCAGGTCCTGTTCCCGAGGCCAGGCCGGCTTTGGTTAAAGCAGCCCAGGCAGTAGAACCCACCCCGGATTTTCGCCTTGAGACCGGCTGCCTGGTCTGCGGCGCGCCCGTGTGCTATCTGGCAGAAGAAACCCGGCAGACCTGCACTTTTTGCGGCAAAGTCTTCTCGGCCACGGCCCATTGCGCCGAGGGGCATTTTGTCTGTGACGCCTGTCACACCCGGAACGCCGAGGCCTTCCTGGAACATATCTGCACCGTAACCACAAAAACCGATTTCATCGATCTTCTGCAGGAAATTCGGCGTCACCCGGCCATCCCGCTCCACGGGCCGGAGCACCACATTATGGTGCCCGGCATCATCCTGGCCGCCTATCGGAATACGGGGGGCAGGTCCCGGCCACCATGCTGCAAACCGCCCTGCGACGCGGCAAGGCTGTGCCGGGAGGCTATTGTGCTTGTGCCGGAGCCTGCGGCGCCGCCATCGGGGCAGGCATCGCCTTCAGCCTCCTCATGGGCGCCAGTCCTATCAAGGCCAGGGAACGCCAGCGGGTACAGCAGGTCATCCAGGCAGTCGTCCAGGAACAGGCCAGGTTTGCTGCAGCCCGCTGCTGCCAGCGGGATAGCTGGCTGGCTCTGAAGAAAGCCGTTGCATTATCCAAGACTTATCTGCCCATCACCTTGCCGGCGGCATTTTCCCTCAGATGCCAACAGGCCCATCTGAATCGGGAGTGTTTGGGCCGGGAATGCCCGTTATGGCAGGATGTGTGAGGAGACAATTATGGACCCAGCAGAACAGAACTGTGACATCGGCCTGATCGGCCTGGGAACCATGGGGCGCAATCTGGCGCTGAACATTGCCGACCATGGGTTTGCCGCGGCAGTCTTTAACCGCACTCCGGAAAAGACCCGCCAGTTTATGGCCCACGAGGCGGCTGGCAGCACGATCCAGCCTGGCTATGACCTGCCGGGTTTCATCCGCCTGCTCAAAAAACCCCGGGCTATTCTGCTGCTGGTCTCAGCCGGTCCGCCGGTGGATGCCATGATCGCCGAACTCCGGCCGCATCTGGAGCCTGGGGACCTCATCATCGATTCCGGCAATTCCTTTTTTAGCGACACTGACCGGCGGACCCAGCAACTGGCTGCTGAGGGATTGCTGTTCATGGGACTGGGGATTTCCGGTGGCGAGGCGGGAGCCCGTTACGGCCCCAGTCTGATGCCCGGCGGGACCCCGGAAGCTTACCAGCGTGTCCGGCCTCTCCTGGAAGCGGTGGCGGCCAAAGTTGGGGGTGAACCCTGCGTCGCTTATCTGGGGTTCGGCTCCGCCGGCCACTACGTGAAAATGGTCCACAACGGTATCGAGTATGGCCTGATGCAGCTCATCGCCGAAACCTATGACCTGATGAAGTACGGCCTGGGTCTGGACAATGACATTCTGCATGAGGTTTACACCCGTTGGAGCCGGGAGGAGCCGGCCTCATACCTGCTGGAAATAACTGCCCGCATCTTTCTGCGGCCAGATGAACGAACCGGTGGCCGGCTGCTCGATGCAATCCTGGACGTGGCCGGGGCTAAAGGCACCGGTGTCTGGACCTCCAGGGAGGCCATGGAATTACAGGTGCCGGTTCCAACAATCGATCAAGCCGTCAGCATGCGGGCCATGTCAGGATTGAAAAGCCAACGCCAAGCGGCCAGCGAGGCTCTGGAGATACCGCTGACCCGGCTGCGGGTGAGGCCATCACTTTTCCTCGTGAAGCTAAAGCAGGCTTTTCTGGCCGGCATGATCTTCACCTTTGCCCAGGGTATGGCTCTGCTGCAGGAAGCTTCCCGCCGCTACGGCTATCAGCTGCACCTGGAGCAGGTAGCCAGGATCTGGCGGGGCGGCTGCATTATTCGGGCCGCCATCTTGGATGATATCCGGTCCGCCTATGCCCAAGAACCGGAACTGGCCAATCTCCTCGTGGCTGCCAATCTTCGCCGGACGATTCTGACCGTTCATCCCGATCTCCGAAACGTGGTGGCCGAGGCCGTGCTGGCCGGCATTCCCGTACCCGGGCTGGCCGCCTCCTTAGGTTATTTCGACGCCTATTGCCGGGCCAGGCTCCCCGCCCATCTAATCCAGGCCCAACGCGACTATTTCGGCGCCCATACCTATGCCCGCCTGGATGCTCCCGGATCCTTTCACACTGATTGGCAGGTAGAGACTGACGCAGGCCGGTAGTTGCATCCCCCGGGTGGGGTTCGGGTATATCCTGACAGAGAAATGTTACACTATCTTCCAAAAGTTCCGGTTACTGAAATCGAGATTGCAACAGGAGCTATCCATGAGTTCACCGAACAATTCTAAAAACCAGATTTCAGAAGCCTTGGTAGGCGGGACAGCGCCGGACCTGGGCATGCCGACGCAACTCTGTCTGTTCGAAGGCAACCTGGACCCCTGTACGATTGTCATCTTTGGCGCCTCGGGCGACCTCACTTCCCGGAAGCTGATGCCGGCGCTCTACAACCTGTATCTCAGCAGTGCCTGGCCCAACCCCTGCTGTGTGGTCGGGGCGGCCCGGACGTCCTTAAGCCGGGAGGAATTTCAAAGCAAGATGCACGCTGGCATCGCCTCACAGGGTAATTATGATGCGAAGAAGTGGCAGGAGTTTGCCCAAGGGCTTAATTATTATGCCATTGAGTATGACTCCCAGGCCTCCTGCCAGGGTCTGCATGCTTTTTTGCGAAACCTTGACGGGCGTCATGGCACCAGAGGCAATCGCCTTTTTTACCTGGCCGTGCCGCCCTCCCTCTACCAAACCATCAGTCATAACCTGGGACAGGCCGGTCTAGGGCAAGAAAGCCTGGACGGGCAGGGCTGGTCCCGGATCGTGGTGGAGAAGCCCTTCGGCCATGATCTGCACAGCGCCATGGAACTTGACACTACCCTGCACCAGAGCTTCCAGGAACACCAGATTTTCCGCATAGACCATTATATGGCTAAGGAAACCGTGCAGAATATTCTCATCTGCCGCTTTGCCAACTCTATTTTTGAGCCGCTCTGGAACCGGAATTTTATTGACCATGTGGGCATCATCGCCGCCGAAAAGATCGGCGTGGAGCACCGGGCGGGTTTCTATGAGCAGGCCGGCGTGCTCCGGGACATGTTCCAGAACCACATGATGCAGCTTCTGGCCCTTATCGCCATGGAGCCTCCCTCCCGGTTCGAGGCCGAACGGGTGCGGGATGAAAAGGTGAAAGGATTCCGCTCCTTAAAACCGATCAGCGCGCCAGGTTCGGTGGAGAACCTGGTCCTGGGGCAGTACGAGGCCGGACAAATCGACGGGGTGACAGTCCCCGCCTATCGGGCCGAGCCTGGGGTAAGACCGGACTCTCTCACCCCCACCTTTGCGGTCATGCGGGTGTTTATCGACAACTGGCGCTGGCGCGGCGTCCCTTTTTACCTGGCCTCGGGCAAGCGCCTGCCCCAGAAGCTGACCCAGCTGATCATCCATTTCAAAGAAGTGCCCCATTCTCTGTTTGCCAACATCGATCTGGGGGCAATTACGCCCAACCGCCTGATTCTGGGCATCCAACCCGAGGAGAAGATCACCCTGACCTTTCAGACCAAAAACCCCGGCGCTACCGTCTGCCTGCGGGGAGTCACCATGGATTTTAATTATTACCAGAATTATCATGGTCCCATGATGGATGCCTACGAGAAGTCCCTCATCGATGTCATGCAGGGGGACCACATGCTCTTCTGGCGACAGGACGGGGTGGAACTGTGCTGGTCTTTCTTCAGTCCCCTGATAGAACAATGTGAAAGCTGCGCCATTTCGGAAAAGCTTATTCACCCTTATAAAGCCGGCAGCTGGGGTCCGGCCGCGGCGCAACCGTTACTGAACCTTATCCTTGCCTAAGTATCCCGGCGGAACATTGAGTTTCTGCGACCTCGCCAGGACCTAAACTGGAGAATCCAGACAGGGCAGAAAAAAAATTGGCATAATCATCCTGTATGCGTTTACCTTCAGGAGCTCATATCGAATTTACGAAAAATGGTAACTCTTCAGACATCTGAGGAGATAAAAAATGTATCAAATTTCACAAGCCAACTTGTGCAAATGTGATAAATATGTACATCAGTTCCCATCCATTAATTTTATCTTTCTTTTTCTTCACTTTTAATGCACAATAGGAAAAAATTAAATTAAGGCGTTCAGAAATCATTAATCAGCCCTGAGAAGAAACTGGGGATGAAGTCAATTATGGAACAGTTTCTCATGAATCTGCGCCCCCGGGAATAGTGAAAAGTTTGATTCTGGCCATGGTCCATCCAGCATCACTAAGTCCTTAAATTATCATGATAATTTTTCATGTGCCGGCGGCCCACCCGTAACATATGATAAGTTTGTCAGAAATTATGGTGGGCATTGACCACTCTACATTTTGGCTGCATCTTTGAACTTTGAACTTTTCAAAATAGATGTAAGCATCCGAAGTAGTTCGCTTGATAAAAATATATAATAAAATTTACGGCTGATCGCTTACGTATGCATATTCTGCCGGGCCGCCGGTAGCAGGCGGCTGGAGAGGGGATCATCTGTGACGGCCGCTAACCTTCAGTTCCTGAAAGACAAAATCTACCAGAGCCAGCAGGTGGCCGTCCTTACCGGGGCTGGCATCTCAGCGGAGTCAGGGGTTCCCACGTTCCGGGGGCAGGAGGGGCTCTGGCGTCAGCATCGAGCCGTGGATCTGGCCACCCCCGAGGCATTTCAGCGATATCCCCGCCTGGTCTGGGAGTTTTATCAATGGCGGCGGGAACTGCTGCAGCCCCTGAAGCCCAACCCGGCGCACCTGGCCCTGGCTGAACTGGAACGGCGACTGCCCCAGTTGACTCTGATCACGCAAAACATCGACGGTTTGCATAAAGTGGCCGGCAGTTGTCAGATCATCGAGTTGCACGGCAATATCTGGCACCTGCGCTGCACCGGTTGCGGTCGGGTCCGGGAAGATCGCCGCCTGGACCTGCCGCCCCTGCCGACTTGCGAAGAGTGCGGGGAACTCCTGCGGCCCCACGTAGTCTGGTTCGGGGAGATGCTGGCCCCGGAGGTTCTGGAGCAGGCTTATGCTGCCCTGCAAACCTGCCAGGTATTGCTGATCATCGGCACCTCCGGCCTGGTCCAGCCGGCCGCCTCCATGGGGGGCTTTGCCAAACAGCACCGGGCCTTTGTGGTTGAAATAAATCTGGAGCCCACGCCCTGCAGCGATCTTTATGATCTGTCTATACGGGGGAAGGCAGGAGAGGTCGTGCCCCGATTAGTTTAATTGTAAGCGTTCAGCGATCAGCTCACAGCCGTCAGCTAATGATTAAATTCAAATAGTTATTCCAAGATAGCAGGATGCTGGTTTCTCAAGTAGTTTGCCTGACTCCTTGGTTTTGCTGAAAGCTGAATGCTGATAGCTGAACGCCTACGTTTAATTTATAGGTGTAACCCCATGCCCAGTATTTTGCCTTTGATTTTCAGTTTTTTTTTCTTCGTTGGCAGCGTGGCGCCGCTGTCGGCGGAAACGGTCCAGCCACCGGTTAAGGACCTGGAGGCAGCCGTTGCCGACCTCCAGGAGAACCTCAAGGACCTGCGCCGGAATATTGCCGCTTGGCGTAAAATCCGCGGGGAAGCCCAATTAAGTCAAACAGAAAAAGACAGCCTAAGGGACCGGGCCAAAGCCTATCTGCAGGAATGCCAGGATTATATGGCCGCGCTGGAAAGAGTGGATGTCAAAAAAATACCCCCCTCGGAAGCGCTTACCCGGTTCACCGAGGAGAGGCGGACTTTTCAGAGGGAATTGCTCTACTTCCATGAGGTCTTAGAAGAGCCCTAAACTATTTCCTGCACCTGTTGAGAACACATCATCATTAGGAGGGAAACCATGAAAAAATCCATTGGCGCCAAGACTTTTCTCTATCCCATGCCAGTTTTTATCGTGGGCACCTATGACGATCAGAAAAAGCCCAACATCGCCACGGTGGCCTGGGGGGGAATCTGCTGTTCCAAACCTCCCAGCCTCACCGTCTGCCTGCGCCAGGCCACCTACACCTATGGCAACCTCATGGCAAGGAAGGCTTTCACCGTCAATATCCCCACGGAGTCGTATGTCAAGGAGTCGGATTACGTGGGCATCGCCTCCGGCCGGGATACCGACAAATTCGCTGTGACCGGTTTGACACCAGTGGCCAGTGACCTGGTGGATGCCCCTTATATCCAGGAATTTCCCATGGTCCTGGAGTGCAAGGTGAGCCACGTCCTGGAAATCGGCCTGCACACCCTGTTTGTCGGAGAAATTCTGGACATCAAAGTGGATGCAGCCTTTCTCACCGACAAGGGCATCCCCGATATCACCAAGATAAAACCCTTCAGCTTTGCCATGGACAGCATGGCCTACTACGCCACCGGCCCCTATCTGGCCCCGGCTTTTGCCATCGGTAAGGAGTTGAAAAAGTAACCGGGTGGGCAGGAAGACTTCGCCCCCGCAGGGTTACGAACGGAAATATCGATATGGAAATGAAGCTGGATCGGGACTTTTCCCGGGAGGAACTGGCGGATTACCTCACTGCCCTGGCCGGGCAGATCCGCCAGGGAGAACTCCAGGTGGCCGGGGTGGTGCAAAAACTGCCTAACCAAAGTGCCGTGGAAATCTTCTGCAAGGAGAAGAAGGGGCGGCTTACCCTTAAGCTCCAGGTGAGTTTTGCCACCCTGGAACACTACCCCGAACCTCGGCGGGAAGCCGTCCTCAGCGGCCTGGAAAATTTTAAGGTGGTCAAAAAAAAATTGGGGGTCTCCTTTGGCAATCTCACCAAGGTTGCAGCCCAAGGAAGATTTCCCGAGGCTGCGGCGCTCAGCGAATTTTTGCGGGACAACGAGGCCTTTGCCCAGCAGACCGACCCGGAATGGCAGGAGGATATGGCCACTTACCTGGATCATGTCAAGAATTTGGAAAATGCCTTCACCATCGGCAATCTGGAGATGTTCCAGCACGAGTTGGCCGACCTTAAGGCCAGTCTGGCCAGGTGCCACAAAAATTATAAGTAAGTGTTCAGCTATCAGCAAAAAGAATGGCTCAGGCAGACTAATCGAGAAACCAGCGATCTGCCATCACGTATAATATTTGAGTTCAAAACATTAGCTGACGGCTGTAAGCTGACTGCTGAACGCGTACAAATAAGTTAATAGAAGAAGTTACAATGATATGCGTAGACTCCGGAACCTTTCGGAAGTTAGCTTTATTCATTCTTATCTGCTGAAAGCTGCTTACTGACAGCTGACAGCCTGTTACCGGGGGGCATGCGCCATGGCCGAGGCTGCCGCAAGTCCATTGGTGGACGCCGAGCTTGCCGGCCGTTTTGCACTGGCTGTTATTGAGCTCTTCCAGGTGGAGCAATCCTTGGGGCAGCTTCAGAATGCGGTGTGCCACGCCTTTCAGTGGGCCGATTATTGCATCGACCTCATGGAGAAAGCCAGTCCCTTGCCCCAGCCGCTGGCCTGCGAGTCGGGCTGTTATTTCTGCTGCCATAATCAGGTAGAAATGACCGCACCGGAAGCTTTGGTCCTGGCCGGCTTCCTGGCAGCCCATTTTTCCCCGGATGAGATCCGGCTGGTGCAGGACCGGGCAGCAAACTCGCTGACCCGGCAGGCCGGTAAGAGCAAAATCCAGCTGGCCGCGCTCCGGGCGGAGTTTCCCTGCCCCCTCCTGGCTGACGGCCTCTGTTCGGTCTATGAGGTTCGGCCCCTCATGTGCCGGGCCATGCACTCCCTGCAGGCTGAAGCCTGCCGCCAGGAATTGGCCGACCCTAACCTAAATCTTGTAACCTTCTACGACCACCGCCATGTTGTCTCTGTTTCCCTCAGCCAGGGCCTCATCGACGCCTGCCGGGCCCTGGGTTATCAGTCCGGCCCGGTGAACCTGGTGCGGGTTTTGGGGGAAAACCTTGCGCCGGAAAACCTCGTGGACCGTTGGCTCAGAGGGGAGGAGGTATTTCAAAGGTGAACGTTTAGCGGTGAGATTACCAAGAAAATTAAGGGGTCAGGGGCCAGGGGCCAGGGGTCAGTGGTCAGGGGTCAGTGGTCAGGGGCCAGGGGGCAGTGGTCAGGGGCCAGGGGTCAGGGGTCAGTGGTCAGGGGTCAGTGGTCAGGGGGCAGTGGGCAGGGGTCAGGGGCCAGGGGTAGGGGGCCAGAGGACAT
>Ga0194125_10012940_pt1 | contig 10916 bp, 12 predicted proteins | sample TA2KigC250mmetaG_FD_148626 | JGI IMG/M metagenome (GOLD analysis project Ga0194125, IMG submission 148626) | Freshwater microbial communities from Lake Tanganyika, Tanzania - TA2015034 Kigoma Deep Cast 250m | ecosystem: Environmental > Aquatic > Freshwater > Lake | place: Tanzania: Lake... | reverse complement strand
AACCCTTGCCCCCTCCCCCACACCCCCTCCCCCCATCCCTTAACGCTTTGGAGGGGGGTGGGGGGAGGGAATCACAGGCGAGACGCCTGTGCCACGGGAGCCGCCGCTCCCCCGGCTCTCCCCCCATCATTCTGCCTTACTGAATGGCGGCGCCGGCCTCGGGGTCGAAGGGATTCAACCGCACGGCCAGGGAAAATAGATAAGGGTAGGTGCGTTCCAGATATTCCAGGTACGCCAGCCACTCGGAAATCAGTAATACATAACTTCTCTCCACGTCCCGGGCAAGATGGGAACGGTCATTTTCGGAAAGATTTTCCAAATCCAGGCGGTGGATTACCTCTTCGGCCAGATGAAAGACGGCCCACAGGAGTTCACTGAAAGACTCGTGCTCCAGGACGCTGGGGTTTTCCAGGAGGCGCAGCAGGAACTGGCGCCGCTCCCCCAGAAAGGGGCGCAGCCCCTCCAGGTCGCCCCGGTTCAGGTCCACCGCGGGACGATGGGAGGCAGCCGCGCTTTGGGAGGCCGCCAGCGTCTGGGGGGTCCAGGCGCAGTCCGGGCACATCACCCGGGCCAGTTCCGGGCCGTGGGCGTCGAAGGCGGCCAGGCGGCGCAGCAGATCGTTGCCCACCTCACTGAAGAAGGCCCCCACCACCATGTTCAGCTTTTTCAGCCGGGCCAGGCGCTCCCGCCGCACCAGCAACTGGTTGATGACCAGGGTGACGAAAAAGACGGAGATGGGCAGAAACCCCAGCTGGGCCAGGAGCAGCTTGAGCATGAAACCGGCGTCGCGAAAGACTAAAAAGTTGATGGTGTAAATGGCGACCGCGGTCAACAACAGGGAGACGGCCAGTTGGGCGCGCCAGGAAAGGCCGGACATGATGCTCCTTTATTCCTTAAATGGCGGGCGCGGAGGCCCGCCCCACCGGGCTGTATTTGTAGCGAGCGATGCTGCGCCAGTACCCGCAGCTCACCAATAAATTATAACTGATTATAGACAGATACGGTGCGCGGGGCGCACCCTGCCATTAACCCATAAAACCCAAAACCCAGAACCCGGAACCTGACACCTGACACCTGACACCTGACACCTGACACCTGACACCTGTCATTCCCCGATCAACTGGCCGCAGGCGGCGGCGATGTCGGCGCCCCGGCTTTCCCGGATGAAGACCGGGTAGTGGGCCTCCCGCAGGATGTCCTGAAAGGCCAGGACCCGCTCCGGCGCCGGAGCCCGGAAGGGCAGCCGGGGGTGGGGGTTGAAGGGGATGAGGTTGATCTTGGCCCGGAAGCCCTTGAGCAGGCGGGCCAGCTGCACGGCTTGGGCCTCCGCGTCGTTGACCCCCTCCAGGAGCACATAGGCGAAGGTGATGCGCCGGTGCCGGGGCAGGGGAAAGGCCCGGCAGGCCGCCAGCACCTCTTTCAAGGGATAGCGCCGGTTGACGGGCATGAGGCGCGTGCGGGTGTCGTCGTCCACCGCGTTCAGGGACAGGGTGAGGTTGACCGGCGCCTCCCGGCCCAGCCGGGGGATGAGGGGCGCCAGGCCCACGGTGGAGACGGTGATGCGGCGGCGGGAAAAGTTGAGCCCCCAGGGGGCCTGGATGGTTTTCACAGCCCGCACCAGATGCGCGAAGTTGGCCAGCGGCTCGCCCATGCCCATAAAGACCAGATTGGTGAGGGGCGGACCCTCGGGGGTCAGACGCCGCACCGCCAGGACCTGGTCGATGATTTCTGCGGGGGTGAGCTGGCGCACGAAGCCCTGCAGGGCGGTGAGGCAGAAACGGCACCCCTGGGCGCAGCCCACCTGGCTGGAGAGGCACAGGGTGAGGTGGTCGGCCTCGGGGATGAGCACGGACTCGATGGCCAGGCCGTCCTCCAGGAGCCAGCGGAACTTGCGGGCGCCGTCGGTGGAGTGCTGGCAGTGGTCCAGGCGGAGGCGGCTGAGGTGCGTCCGTTGGGCCAGCTCTTCCCGGAAAGACCGGCTCAGGTCCGTCATCCCCCCGAAGTCGTCCACGCCCTTGTAGACCCACTTCAGGACCTGCCGGGCCCGGTAGGGGGAGTGGCCCCAGGCCGTAAAGCTTTCGGTCAGTTCGTCCAGGGTGACGTCTTTGAGGTTGAGGGGCGCGGCCACGGCGTGGGACTCGGTTGATGGATAGGTAAGAAAAAGGGGCAGGGGTATCCGGACCCCAGGCCCCTTCCCCCACATAACCTTGCGCAACAGCAGGACCGGCCTGCCTAAGATCGGCGGGTCCGTTCCATGGCTTCCATGCGGGATTTGCAGCGGATGCACATGGTGGTGACGGGCCGGGCGATGAGGCGTTTTTCATCGATATCGCAGCCGCAGATCTCGCAGATGCCGTATTCCCCGGTTTCGATGCGGTCCAGGGCCTCCCGGATCTTGATGATGAGCCTGCGCTCCCGGTCCCGGATGCGCAGGGTGAAGTTGCGGTCCGTTTCCAGGGCGGCCCGGTCGGTGGGGTCGGGAAGAGGGGCCGCCGACCCGCCGGTCATCACCGTGCGGGTCTTGTCGGCCTCCCCCAGCAGTTCATGGAGGCGCTCGTGCAGGAGGTCACGAAAGAAGGCGAGACGTTCGGTATTCATTGCGGTGTCAGGGGCGAGTCGGAACCGCGGGCGATAAATTCGCCGCTTTTTCCGCCGCTCTTCTCCAGGAGTCGCAAATCTTCAATGACCATGCCCCGGTCCACCGCCTTGCACATGTCATAGATGGTGAGGGCGGCCACCGCGGCCGCGGTGAGGGCCTCCATCTCCACGCCGGTGCGGGCCACGGTGCGCACCCGGGCCCGCACTCCCACGGCCGCGGCCTCCGGGTCGGGGCTGAAGTCGATGTCCACGGCGGTCAGGGGCAAGGGGTGGCACAGGGGGATGAGGTGGGAGGTCTGCTTGGCGGCCATGATGCCGGCCAGCCTGGCTGCGGCCCATACCTCGCCTTTGGGCAGCTGCCCCGCCAGCAGCAGGGGATAGACCCGGGGGCCCACCCTTACCCGGCAGGAGGCGGTGGCCTGACGGTGCGTCACCTCCTTGTCCGCCACGTCCACCATGCGGACCCGACCCTGCTCGTCCAGGTGGGTGAACTCATTCATGCGCCGCGGCCTCCCGTTCTTCCTGTTCCAGGCGGGCCAGCTCCGTGAGAATGGCGCGCTGCGCGCCCGTAAGGCTCCGGGGGGTGCTCACCACCACGGCCACCACCTGGTCGCCCGAAGGTTGGTGGCCCCGCCTGGGGACACCCTCCCCGGGAAAGCGGAAAATACTGCCGGACTCCGTGCCCCGGGGCAGATGGAGAGTGCGAAAGCCACGCAAAGTGGGAATGCGCACCGGACCCCCCAGGGCGGCCTGGGCGAAGGAGACCTCAAACTGACAATGGAGGTCGTCGCCCTGACGGGTGAAGTAGGCATGGGGCTCCACGGATATGACCACGTTCAGGTTGCCCGGCGGCCCGTGGTGAAAACCGTCCCCCCCCTCCCCCGGAATGCGGAAGCGGGCGCCGTCCTTAGTGCCGGCCGGAATCCTTACCTGATAGGAGCGGTCCTGGAGCAAGAAGCCGTTGCCCTGGCAATGGGGGCAGGGTTGGATGATGACCCGGCCCAAGCCCTGGCAACTCCGGCAGACCGCTCCCATTCTCAGCAGTCCCGGCCCCAGGGGCCGCCGGCCTGTGCCCCGGCAGTCAGGGCAGAGCCCGCCGCCGGCTTCGCCCCCTCTTCCGGTGCTCTGGCAGGCCTGGCAGGGCCGGAAGTGGGGCACCCGGATCTCCAGGTCCGTACCCAGGAAGGCCGCAGCAAAAGAGATGCGCAGATCGTAGCGAAAATCCGGGCCGGAGCGCCGCCCCGAGGCTTCCTCCGGCCGTGCCAAGCCGAAATAATCGGCAAAGACCTCCGGAGACACCCTGACACCCCGGCGGAGGTAACAGGAGTCGTGCCGGCCGTGCCGAAAGGGTTCGCGCACCCGGGCCTGCTGCACGGCCTCGTAAGCTTCCACCACCCGGCGGAATCGGGTGGCCGCCTCCGAGTCCGTGGCGTTCCGGTCCGGATGGTAACGGCGGACCAGAATCCGGAAGCGGCGCCGGATTTCCTCCCATTCGGCCCGGGGCGAAACTCCCAGGATGCGGTAATGGTCCCTTAAGCTCATGGATGCACGGTCACGGGGGGCCCGTCTCCTCGAGCAGACGGCGCTGCAAAGCCGCCGCTCTATCCTGGTCTCCGGCCTCCTGCCAGGCCTTGGCGGCAAAATGCAGCTTGCCCAGTTGTTCCGCCTGGACCGCCACCTGCCGCCAGATCTCCGGGTCCTGGTTTCCCAGCCGGCCCAGGAGGTAGGCGTCCCCCTCCTCCAGGCAGTGCGCCAGGAGCTGCTCCAGGCCGGGCTGATAGTCCGCCTTCAGAAAATATTCCAGGGCGTCTTCCCACCAGCCATGGGCCAGAAACTGCTCCCCATACTTCCGGCAGAGATCCGGATTGAGGCTGCGATCATTGAGAAGTCGGCGTTTTTTCAAACAATCAGGCGCCCCTGGGGGCAGGGAAGCGTCTGTGCCTCGCCACATGGTTGTTCTCCAGGTCAATTCAATCATACTTTATAAATCAATTGCTGCAGCATGTAAACCCTTTAGTGACGCAGGGACGCGCGGCTCTTCCCACCGGGCCGGCCCCCCGGCAACGCTTCTTGCTTGAAAGATTCTCCTGGGGAAGGGGGCCAGGGGGCTTGAGACCGCTGCCCCCTCCTTTACCCCACCAACTTCGGAGCGTTTTGCCGGCGTTGCAGATGCAGGACACCCGCCCGCGGATGTGGGCACAAGCCGGAACTGCCATTTTCAGATAAAAGAGCCGGGGAGGACGCCTCCGCCACATTCATCAAGAGTTTCTCCCGGCAATGTTCTATAATATCCTCAATAAAGGCCTCCCCCGGGGGACCGGGGTCGCAGGCCAATGCTTCGGTATCGGGGGAACCGTCATGACACCCAGGGCCCGCATCACCCGGACCACCCGGGAGACGGCCATCGAGCTGGAACTGGCGCTGGACGGCCGGGGAGCGGTGGAGCTCGCCAGCGGCATTCCCTTCCTGGATCACATGCTCCACCTGTTCGCGGCCCACGGCTACTTCGACCTGAAGGTCACGGCCCAAGGGGACCTGGAGGTGGACCAGCACCACACGGTGGAGGACATCGGCATCTGTCTGGGGCAGGCCTTCCGGCAGGCTCTGGCGGCCCGCCCCGGCGTCCGCCGCTTTGGTTCGGCCCGGGTACCCATGGACGAGGCCCTGGCCCAGGTGACGGTGGACCTGAGCAACCGGCCCTATCTGCACTATCAGGTGGAGTTCGCCCCCGGCTCCGCCGCCCTGGACCCGCAGCTGGTCAAGGAATTCTGGCGGGCCGTCTCCCTCCACGGCGGCATGACCCTCCACATCGAGGTGCCCTACGGGGAGAACACCCACCACATCATGGAGGCCATTTTCAAGGCTGCGGGGCGGGCCCTGGACCGGGCCAGCCAACCGGAACCCCGGACCCAGGGGGCGCCTTCCACCAAGGGCGTGTTGTAGAGGCGGCGGATGCCGATCTCGCCTTGAACTATCACAAACCTCGTTATCGCATAGTAACGCAGAGGCGGTGCGCGAACCGCCCCTGCATGAACATTTGTTGCAAATGACACGGAAATCGGTATGAGAGGGGGCAGGAGAGGGCCGGGCGGGGTTTTCCCCGCCGGCGGAGAGGTTGTCGTCGGGAGGCCCGGCGGCGCTCACGCGCCGATGATTTTCACCAACACCCGTTTGCGCCGGCCGCCGTCGAACTCGCCGTAAAAGATCTGCTCCCAGGGACCCAGGTCCAATTTTCCGCCGGTCACCGCCACCACCACCTCCCGCCCCATCACCTGGCGCTTGAGGTGGGCGTCGGCGTTGTCCTCGCCGGTGTCGTTGTGCCGGTATTGGGAGACCGGCGCATGGGGGGCGAGCCTCTCCAGCCAGACCTCGTAATCGTGGTGCAGCCCGGACTCGTCGTCGTTGATGAAGACGCTGGCGGTGATGTGCATGGCGTTCACCAGGGCCAGCCCCTCCCGGATGCCGCTCTCCTTCAGACATCGCTGCACCTGCGGGGTGATGTTGAGGAAAGCCCGGCGGCCGGGCACCTGAAACCACAACTCCTGACGGTAGCTTTTCATAATCCCTTCCGAAACTCTCCGGCCCCCAACGGGGCCGCCATGAGGATGAAAACCCTACCCTAACGGCGGCTTTCAAACCAGCTTCTAAAAGTGTTATCAATGGGTTACCTGTTTGTTGGGGGCCGGGGACCGGAAAGGCGCAAGGGCTCTTTCCCGGCGTGGTCTTCCGAGAGGTCTCCCCGGTCGCTTCCTGCGCTCCGGGGCCCGTCATTGCTCCCAGACGATGACGCCGCAGTCCCTAAGGTCATAGCCGCCCAGAGCCGTGGCGGCTTCCCTGAACTCCCGGGAGCGGATGACCTCCAAAAGGGTCTGGAAACGAGGCTCCCGGAAGGTGGTCTCCGGCACCACCAGATCATACCGCTCCGGGGTCAGAGGAATGAAATCCAGCCCCAGGGCCCGGGCTGCGGCCAGGATGCCCAGCCCCACGTCCGCCGTGCCGGACAGCACGTTCACCGCCACCGCCATATGCGTGTACTCTTCCCGGTCGTAGCCCTGCACCAGGGAGGGTTCCAGACCGTTTTCTTTGAGAAGGTAGTCCAAGAGCAGCCGGGTGCCAGCGCCCCGCTGCCGGTTGATGAAACGCACTTCGGGACGGACCAGGTCTCTGACGGTGCGGATGGCTTTGGGGTTGCCCGGGGCCACCATGAGGCCCTGCTCCCGCCAGGCCAGGTTGATGAGCTTCAGGGGGACGCCGGGGAGATATTTTTGAATGTACGGCACGTTATAGGTGTTGGTCTCCGGGTCGAAGAGGTGGCTGCCCCCCAGGTGGGCCCGGCCCCGGCGCAGGGCCGCCAGTCCGCCCTGGCTGCCGATGTGCCCGGATGACAGGCGCAGGTGCGGGGCCTGCCGTTTCAGGAGGGTGGCCAATAGATCAAGGGTGTTGTCGTGGCTTCCCAGGACCACCAGGGTGCCGTCAAGATCCTCCGGCCGGACCAGGAGCTCGGCGCTCACCGGCCGGTCTTCTTCCAGGCCCTCGCTCAAGGCCGGGACCACCAGCAGGCCGTCGGCCTTCACCAGGGAGGTGATAGTGCCCGCGCCCCGGGGGAGCGGGGTGGCGATGACCTTGTCCCCCACCCGGCCCAGGGTTACCCGGATGAACTCGGTGAGGCCGGGCTTGGAGGGCAGGTTTTGGGCCGGATAGACCGTCAGGGTGGGGCGCGGCGGGATGGGCTTCCCCACCATGCCGGCCAGCAGCGGGGCTACGAACTGCTCGAAGGAAAGCACCGCCGACACCGGATAGCCCGGGTTGCCGATGACGGGCTTGCCGTCCACCACCCCCAAAAGCGTGGGCTTGCCGGGCATCATGGACACGCCGTGCACCAGGACCTCGCCCAGTTCGGCCACGGCCTGGTAGGTGTAGTCCTCGGTCCCGGCCGAGGAGCCGGCGTTGATGATCACCACGTCGGCGGCGGCCAGGGCCTCCTTCAGGGCGTCGGTCAGGGAGGCGGCGTCGTCGGGGACGATGGCCCCCACTTCCGGCAGGCCTCCCGCCTCGGCCACCAGACCGGCCAGGATAACGGAGTTGAACTCCGGGAGGCGGTCCGGGGGCAGGTCCCGGTACAGATCGGCCGCGGGCACCAGCTCAGAGCCGGTGGGGATGATGCGCACTTTGGGAAGGCGCCGCACCGCCACCCGGGTCACCCCCGCGGCCAACAGCGCCCCCTGGGCCCAGGGAGTGATCTCCACCCCCTCGGGCAGGACCATTTCCCCGGCCACCAGGTCTTCGCCGATGCGGCGGACGTTTTGCCAGGGAAAGACGGGGGCCTCCACCACGATGGGATCCGCCTCCGGATCGGGAATGTGCTCCACCATGATCACCGCATCAGTCCCGAGTGGGAGGGAGTGCCCCGTATTGATGGGAAAGGCTTCCCTGCCCAATGCCAACTGCTTGGGCTTTTCGGGGGTGGCGCCAAAGGTGGTGGACGCCGACACCGCAAAGCCGTCCATGGCAGCCTGATGGGTGGCCGGCGACGAGCGCCTGGCCCATACCGGCGCCGCAGTCACCCGCCCCCGGACCGTCACCGTGGGAATCTCCTCCGCAGCCAGCATGCCGGAGAGGTCAAAGCGGGAGAGAAAGAGCTCCCGAGCCTCGGCCATCGATTTCATCCGCAAATAGATATGGCGTCTCATGGGTTCCGCCTCTGTCGGAAATCGCCGGGTCTTTTCAAAGGCTGCTCTAAAACGGCGCCGCAGCGCTATTTTATTGAAAGAGTAGCATGCCCAAAAAATTATTCAATAAGGAGGCTCCTGCAAAATTCTCCCTTTTTAGGGAAAGGGTTGGGAGTTTTGAAACCGCGCTCAAAATCCCGACCTTCTTCCTGTGGCGCGCTGCGCACCTACATGGGGGCCGGAACATCAGAGGATCTGTAGCGCACCATGATATTTCGATATTTCGGAAACCCTGACGCTGGGGCGGAAGTTTTGCAAGAAGTTCCCCGGATTGACCACCTGTGCTCTGTCCATGAAGATGCTTTTTGCCGGGCGACCGCACCAACTATGGCGGGCGGACCCGCGATATTTGCCTTGGCCTGAAAGCTGAGGACTGAAAACCAGTTCCAGAGAGAAAAAACCTTTTATTTTCTATCGTCACCGTCCGGGGGGTCGGTCCCCTCCAGCCGCCGGCGCACGTACCAGTCGATCTGGCGGCAGACGCCCTTGATCACCTGGGTGTCCCGGGCCCGGAGCCCGTGCCGGTTGAAGAAGCGGCGCACGTTGAACATCCAGTGCTCCGGGTTCTGGTGGCCGATGTAATTGATCTTCACCAGCGTTTCCTGGAGCACGGCGTACATGGACTCCAGTTCCTGATGGTTGGCCAGGCGGGGCTCGAACCGGGGCTGGGGCGCGGACGCCACCCAGAGCTCATAGGCCAGGACCATCACCGCCTGGGCCAGGTTGAGGGAGGCGCAGTCCGCCGTGGGAATGGTGACCAGGGCCTGGCAGCAGGGCAGCTCCCGGTTGGTGAGGCCCCAATTTTCCGGGCCGAAAAGCAGGGCCACGTCGTTGTACCGGCTGATTTCCACCACCCGGGCCGCCATCTGCCGGGGGGTGAGGAGGTCCTGGCGCACGCCGCCTTCCCGGGCCGTGGTGCCCACCACGTACTGGAAAGGGGCCAGGGCCTCGGCCAGGTCGCCCTTGACCACCATGCGCTCCAACACGTGGGCCGCGGCGCCGGTGGCCATCATGCGCAGGCGCTCCGGGTTCAGGTCCGCCGGCTCCACCACCACGAGGCGGCTCAGACCCATGTTGCAGGCGGCCCGGGCCGCGGCGCCGATATTTTCCGGCAGTTGGGGCCGGAACAGGACCAGGGCCACCCGCTCCAGGCGAACCCGGGCGGCCTTGACCGGCTGCGGCAAACGTTTCTTCATGGTAAAATCAATGTACCATAAACGGGCCGGGCGACAACCTGGGAAGAAGGGCGGCTCAGGGGGTCGGAAGGGGGTGCGGGTCCCTCACCCCTGGCCCCCTTATCCGCCACAAACTTTTCCTTGCAGGTCGAAACCATGCGCAACTTCGCCATCCCCGCGGTCATGACGCTTTTCCTCAGCCTCTCGTCCGGCTGCGCCCCGGCGGTCTCCCCGGAATTGGCCCGGCAGGCCGCCCCCGGCCTCACCTTCGCCGCGCTGGCGGCCCATCCCGAGACCTACCGGGGCAAGATGGTGCTCCTGGGCGGCGAGGTCATGGACGTGCAGCCGGCCGAAGGGGGCAGCCTGCTGCGGGTAAACCAGAAGGAACTGGACGCCGCCTGGCGGCCGGTGGAGGCGCCCGTTTCCGGCGGCACCTTCCTGGTGCACAGCGCCGGCCGCCTTTCTCCCGACGACTACACACCCCGGCGCAAGGTGACGGTGGCCGGGGTGGCGGCAGGCAAACGGCACGGCCTGCCCCTGATTCAGGCCCGACAGATTCACCTGTGGGAACGACCCGAACAACTGGATGATTTCCTCAGGGAATGGTTCGGCAAGGATATGGAATACTGGTACACCCGGCCCTACTTCGACCCCTGGAGGACCGGGCCGGGGATCTGACGAGGCGCGCCATGCACATCGAACGCTACGACTTCGGGCAGATCGTCATCGACGGCGTCACCTACCGCCAGGACCTGCTCATCTGGCCGGGAACCATCAAGAAGGACTGGTGGCGCCTGGAGGCTCACCTGCTGCAAGTGCCGGACGTGGCCGAAGCCCTGGCCGCCCGGCCCCAGGTGCTGGTGGTGGGCATGGGGCAGCCGGGACGATTGCAGGTGGCCGCAGACCTGGCCCAATACCTGAAAGAGAACGACATCGACCTGGTGGCCGTGCCCACCGCGGAAGCCTGCCGCATCATCAACAGCCTGAGCGGCAAAAAACGCCTGGCCGCGGCCCTGCATCTGACGTGTTGAGGTTTGGAGGGGGGGAGGACCGGGGGAGACGGAAGCAACGCCCTTGACTCCCCTCCTCATCTTTTAAAGGGTGTCAAAGCTAAAAAGCTAATCTTACAAATATGTTATAATTTTTTTTCGATGGGTGGAAAAAATAATTGACAATAAAACAAAAATGATTACAGGCTCTTGCAAAATTCTCCCTTTGTCCTGGGAAAGGGCGGCGGTTTTGAAAACGCTCTGCAAGATGCCAACCTCTTTCATGGTGCGCGGTGCGCACCCTGATATGGTTGAAAGTTGTCAACAGGGCGAACGCGTTCCTTGGTTTTTGGGGTTAAGGCGTCTCCAGAGATTTCGGGTCTCCCGGGGGCGGGACTCGTGAGCGACGGTTGATCACTCTGAGA
>Ga0194125_10012935_pt1 | contig 10917 bp, 9 predicted proteins | sample TA2KigC250mmetaG_FD_148626 | JGI IMG/M metagenome (GOLD analysis project Ga0194125, IMG submission 148626) | Freshwater microbial communities from Lake Tanganyika, Tanzania - TA2015034 Kigoma Deep Cast 250m | ecosystem: Environmental > Aquatic > Freshwater > Lake | place: Tanzania: Lake... | reverse complement strand
CTGTTGTGCTACCATTACACCATCGGGCAGCTTGCCTGATTGCGGGGGGCTGTTTACCACAGACACCGCCGCCGGGGCAAGGTTTCGGTATTCCCCGCCAGACACATTGCGGCCGGGACGGCGGTCCACCTGCTCAAACCGGCAGTGCTATGCGGCGGTAGTGTTCACCCGCCCGCCGCGGGCAGTATCAGCGGCTTCGGGTCGCCGGTGAAACCGGGGCCTCTCAACACCATCGGGATGCGAATGCATCCATCATGGCACGACCGCTTGTGCTCTGAGTTGCTCGTGCGGAAGTGTGACACGGCGCGCTCGGCCCCGCCGCTCCAGCCCCCAACCCCAGCGACCTTGCGTCGCTGGTGAAGAAGGTCCGCACCACTCGCGGTCTCCTTCCTCTGAACTTCGCGTCGGGCGGGGGAAGCCTGCCGGCGCAAACCCCGCGGCTTCATCTATTCCTTATACCTGTCCCGACATTCTTCTTGCCTTGCCCGTCTTTATTCATCTATTCCTTATGCATGACGACCATCTACCAGGCTCCCGCGCCGGACGAAGCCCTTGCGGGCGCTGTCGGCGCCGGCATACGCCGGATTCGCCGCAGAAGGCACATCACGCAGAAGGATCTCGCTGAACAGATCGGGATCAGGGCCGGCCCTCTGAGCAATATCGAATCGGGCAAGAATCTCCCGTCGGCACGTGTGCTCCTTCGCCTCGCGCAGGTGCTGGACGTCAGGGTTGACGACCTGCTCGCGGCTCCGGCGCCGACCCTCACGGTAGTGCGGGAAGACGGCTTCATGTACGGGACGCCGGATGACTTGCGCCCCGTCGGCAAGTGTATGGCCCAGGTGCTGCGCCACCATGGCGAGGCCGTGGATCGTGAAGGGCCGCCTGAACCGGCCGTAGACGAGCCCATGCTGCGTTTGCTCGACGAACTTACCGACGCCGTGCTGGCCCTTGAGGACCTCGCAGGGGTCCAGAAATGGGCCGACATTCCGCTCTGCTTTTCGTTCGACCAGACCGAGGCCGGGATTGCCGACCTTGCCGAACGCGTGCGCGAAGCGCTGGGCATCAGCCACGGCGTGATATTCGACTACATAGAGCTTCTCGAAGGCGCGGGGCTTCGAATCATCTTCTGTCGCCTGCCGGCGGGACACGAAAGCATCGGCTGTCACGACGGGCAGAACAGGAACGCCTTCATCTTCATACAGGACGGCGCGACGGTTGAAAGGCAGTTATTCCGACTGATGTACGAAGTTGGCCGGCTTTACATCCACACTCTGGCCGGCAGCCGCGATCGAACAAGCAGGTTGACTCTGAAAGAAACCGACATGCGCGGCAAGCCGTTCACTCCGCACCGCATGGCTCGAAGGTTCGCCGCCGAAATGCTCATGCCTGAACGCGCGTTAAGGCGGCTTGTGAGCCAGCTGCGCATCAAGCCGGACGAATGGAACTGGGACTTGCTCATGCGCCTGAAGCACCGGTTTGGCGTATCCGCGGAATCATTCCTGTACCGGCTTGAAGAGCTGGGCAAGATAGACAAACCGCTGGTGGAGAGCTTCAGGTCGGCGATTCACGCGCACTATGCCGCCAACGGCAATTGCGAGCCCGACTCGACCTACCGCGTTCTCAATCCCAACGCGCGCATAGGCGACCTCGTTCACTGCGCCCGGCGCCGTTCGCCCGACAATCCTGAAATCGCCGAAGCCTTGTCCGTGCTTCGTCGCCACGGTTTGAAGAATCCGGACACAGGGGCAAAGGGGGCAAGCCGGCCATGAGCCCTTCGGCGTGTCGGAAGAATCCTACACCGAACATGGTTGCGCTCCGCCTGCTCCCCCGGCGTATTCTCGCTCGTGTTCGACTGATGGCCCCGTCATTCACGGAAAAGAGCGCCGGCGCCGGCTTAAGGGACAGTCATATGAGCGATCCGGAACAGATTGAGTTCGACTTCCACGGCCCGGTCGGCGACGGCTACGCGACCTGGCAGGCCGACCGCGTCCGTCTGGAGGCGGCGGTCGCCGACCTGTGGTGTGTTCCGTTGAACCGCCGTGTCACGCTGACGTTGAAGAATATTGACGGGTCCTTCACCGGCACGCTCAAACTCGCCGGGCTCCCGGCCGCCCTCGACCCCCGCAAACCCATCCTGCTCAAACTCGACCGCATGACCTTCTTCAGCAACGAGATTGAAGTGTGTTCGGTGGCGGAGGCGCCGCAAACATGACCGACGAGACGCGCATCTACGCCCACTCCAACCCCATCCACCCAAACGACAGAACCAAGTGGCAACCGTTGGGCGAACACCTGGCGACCGTTGCCGCCAAGGCTGCGGAGTTCGCGTCAATCTTCGAGTCGTCAGACTGGGCATGGAACGCCGGATGGCTCCACGACGTGGGCAAGGCAGCCGGCGAGTTTCAGGCATACCTGCTGCGGGAGAACGGGCTGGACGACGCCGAATACGACGAAGGCGGCGGCGGGCGCGTGAACCACTCCAGCGCCGGTGCGGCGTTGGAGGTCGCGCCCCACGCGGGGCGCGTGGATTGAAACTGGCGCAAGCGCGTAATGTGGCCGCGTGCGGCAGTCGCGCCCCACGCGGGGCGCGTGGATTGAAACAAAGCGTGACGCGAACCACCACAACCGCCGAGCGTCGCGCCCCACGCGGGGCGCGTGGATTGAAACGTCGCCCACGCCATGAACGGCGTTGCGCCCGACAGTCGCGCCCCACGCGGGGCGCGTGGATTGAAACGTGACCCATCCCCCCGGCGCGTCATGAGTATTCCCGCGTGATTCGTCACGCGGCCCCATTGAAACTTTCCCTCTTGGCGGACTTGGCGTCTTGGCGGTTCATTCCCCCGTGGCTCGTCACGCGGCCGATTGAAAAGCGGGAAGGCCGCAGGAATACAGGTCCTGTCCTGCGCCATGGAACCCATCCTGCCCAAACCGTGCTCTCCCTTCCCGCGCGGCAGGGCTTTGTGCTATAGAGCGGGCTGTGCTTGACCTCCGAATTCTCAGGCGCTGGCTGTATACGGCGGGGCCGGCGCTGCTGCTGACCGCCGCCCCGTTGATGGCTACGCTCTGGCCGGGATCGGAGAGCTGGCCGCAGCGCCTGCCGTGGTTCCAGTCGCTGCCGGTCCTGCTCTTCGCGGCGGCGGCCGTGCTTGGCCTGGTCTTCCGCCAGGGCCGCGGCACGTGCGTTGCCTTGCTCATGTTGGTCTTCGCACTGCGGGGCAGACCCGCGCCTGACCGCACGCTTGTCCTCGCCGCCGGCATGCTTGTGCTCACACCGGCAACAGCCGCCTTCTTCATCGCCCGCGAACGGGGGCTCTTCTCGCCCTACGGCGTCGTCCGACTCTCGGCGACTGCCGCGTGCGCGTTCGCGCTCTGGATGTTGCCCGGAACCGGCTTCTTCGCCGACCGGCTGAGCCGCCCTTCCATCCTGAACTCCCCGGCATGGTGCGAGAACGTGCCGGGCATGGGCATGGGCCTGGCCATCCTTGCCATCACCGCGGCGGTCCTGTTCCTCGCACGACGGCGCGAAAACCCGTTCTTCGGACCGATGCTGTTCGCCGCCCTCGTGATCGGGCTTGCCGGCATGGCGGCGGGCGCGTGCCGGTTCGTCGGACCCAAGGCGGATACCGCAATGCATGCCGCCTTCTCCGCCGCGGCCGCAGGCTTGTGCTGGGCAATGCTGGACGCGGCATGGCGTCATGCGCACGTTGATGAGCTTACCGGCCTCCCGGGACGCCGCCCGTTCCGTCAGCACCTGGGCGACCTCGTGGGCGACTACACTCTCGCCGTGGTTGACATAGATTTCTTCAAGAAGATCAACGACAGGCACGGCCACCATGTGGGCGACCAGGCGCTCCGGTTCCTCGCCTCCACGCTCCGCGAATGCGAGGGCGCCACGGCGTACCGATACGGGGGCGAGGAGTTCGTCCTGGTGTTCCCGCGCGGCTCGTATGAACGGCACCTGCGCGCGCTCGAGGCGCTGCGGGCGGGAATCGAGAAGAAGTCGTTTGCGCTGCGCAGCACCGTGCGTCCGCTCAAGAAACCACGCGCCGGCGGCGCAAGGAAGAATGCCGCAGCGCGTACAATATCGCTCACCGTCAGCATAGGCGCCGCGCGATCGGGCGAACGCAGGCCGACGCCCGACGATGTCTTCATGGCGGCTGATGAGGCGCTCTACCGCGCCAAGCGGACCGGCCGCAACCGCGTCTGCCGCACCGCGGCGTGATCAGACTTTCTTCCGCTTCCAACGGCCGGTCTGGAACCAGGCCGTGACAAGCAGCCCGTGCAGGGTGACTGCCGCGGCAACAGCCCACCATATCCCGTCGGTCGGCGGATCCATCCGGGCGCTGAGGAAAACGGCCAGCGGCACCTGCACGCCCCAGAGAGCGATGAAGGTGAACGCCATCTGGGAAAGCGTGTCCCCGGCCCCCTGCAGCGCGCGGCCGAGCACTATCGCAAAGGCGACAAACACGTAGAACCAGCTCGTGATCCGCAGGAACGACACGCCGACGGCCACGACCTCGGCCGTCGGATCAAAAACGCCGATCAGGAACGGGGCAAACCCGGAAAGAAGCGCCGCGCCCGCAGCCATTATCAGACCGTCAGCCGCCGTCGCCGTCCACGCCGCGCGCGCCGCACGGTCCGGCCTGCCGGCGCCGAGGTTCTGCCCGACCATCGTGGCGGCTGAGTTGCCGAGCGCGAACGCGGGCATCAGGATCAGCGCCTGGAACCGCAGCCCTATCCCGTAAGCCGCGACGGCCGCGGTGCCGCAACCCGCCACAATGCGCATGAGGACAAGCGTCATCATACTGCGCGCGAGCATTTGCGCTAGCCGGGCAGCCCTATGCGCGCTATCCCGGCAAGCAGGTCGGGCCGGAACCGGGCATGGCGCGCGCGGATGTGGACGCGCACCCTGCCGCTGAACAGCAGCCCAACCGCCAGCCCGCCGGCGCAAAACTGGGCGATGACAGTTGCCACCGCGGCGCCCCGCACACCCATCGCGGGCGCGCCTAACAGCCCGAAAATGAGGATGGGGTCGAGAACCACGTTGACGATGTTGCCGGCCAGCATGATCAGCATCGGCGCCACGGTGTTTCCGGCGGCCTGGAGAACCGAGTTCGCAATGAAGAGCAGAAACACCGCGAAACCGCCGGCGAAGCATATGCGCAGGTAATCCGTCGCGAGCGGCAGCACGTCCGGCCCGGCCCCGAGCAGCCGGCAGATCGGTTCGGCAAACCAGACCCCGCACAGGCCGGTCGCCACGCCGAGCACGAGCCCCAGCCCCAGCGACTGCGCGCCTACGCAGGCGGCTTCGTCAAGCTCGCCAGCGCCGAACCTGCGCGAGATCATCGCAACCGTGCCGGTCGTCGCGCCCAGCACAAGCGGGAAAAGCGTCATCAGCACCGATGCGCTTATCGCAAGCGCGGCGACGGCGCTCGATCCGAGTCGGCCGACCCAGAACAGGTCTATCAGTGTCTGCGCGTTCTGCATCGCGGCGCTGGCGAGCATCGGCAGCGCAAGCGAGAACAGACCGCGCACGAGCGGCCCCTCGGTCAACCTGTTCACACCGGTCTTCACTTCTTTGCGCCTTCGGCATGTGAGTCGTCCCGGCAACCCCGCCCATCCTGCCCATCCCGTCCGGCATCGGGTCTCTGCCCGAACGGGAAGATGTTGAGCAGCGGGGCCCTGATCCTGAGCGGATTGCTCGCGCGCAGCAGTTCACGCACGCCTTCCATGCCGCGCCCGCGCTCGGAAACGCGCCTGAGCGACGGCGAAGCCACAAACGCCCCGATAACGGCGTGAACGACAACAAGAACGTGCAGGTACGACACCGGCATCCCGGAGAAAGTCCGCCCCGGCAGTTTGTGCGCCACCGACAAGTCCATGATCAAACCGCCGGCGAGCGCCCCCATGGCCGCCGATATGCCCGCCGCCGACCAGTGCGCGGCCAGCGGCAGCATCCGGCCGAACTTCGGCGCGATGAGACTCACAAGCTGTATCTGACAGATGCCGATTACCGAGAACATCATGCCGACCACGAAACTGAACGGCGCGATTATCGCCAGCCACAGAGGCATGTCGCCCAGCCCGGGGAACGGCAGGTGCACGCGAGTCTGCGCGGAGGCATCTATAAGGAACCACGGGACCATCGCCGTCACCGGCCCGGCAAACATCATCAGCGCCGCCATGGTCCTGGCCCCTATCCGGTCCACCAGCCTGCCGGCGGGGATGCCGCAGACCAGCGAGCCGAGCGCTCCGGCCACTGCCATCACCGAAAGCTCGGTGTAACTGGCCGAGAAGACCGACTTCAGGTACACGGCGCTGAACGGACCCGTCGCGCCCATGCCGAACATCCAGGCGGCCATCGCGCACGTAAACCACCTGAAATCCGCGTCGCGCCATGCCTGCCGCAGTTGCCCCCCGGCCGAAACCCCGCCGGCGGCGGCAGGACAGGGGTCCGGCACGGTCCAATGCAGCAGGATGTCCGCAACCCCCATCGCCGCCGCAATCGTGAATACCACGACAAAGCCGGTCATGCTCCCGCCGCCCGAAGCGACTGAATAACGGTCGAGCGCTTCGCCAACCGCCCACGTGGCCACGATAAACACCGACATCACCGCCGCCTGCCGTATTCCCCAGAACCGCCCGCTCACGTCACCCGGAACAAGGTCGGCCATCCAACTGAACCAGGGAATGCACGCGGCATGGCCCATCGTTGCGCTCAACGCGATGGCCCCGAGCATGACCCATATCCGGGTCTGATTGCCGAGACCCGGAATCAACAGCAGGACCGGCGGAACGAACCACAGCAGGCGGTGAATCGTGGCCGTGATGCCCCAGAACTCGCGGCGCGGCACGGCGTGTTCCACGAGAAGGCATGCAGGCATCTGCGCAAGCACGCCCAGTTGCTGCGATGCGGCGATGAGCCCGATCTGCAACCCGGTGGCGCCGAGATGCACGAGCAGCAGGGGGAGGCTGATGCCGTTCACGATCGCCACCATCACGGTGCCGATGCAACTGGCCATCACGCTGACCGTAAGATGCCGCCTGAGACGTCCCTGCATTGACACCCCTGCTCCACCCCCCCCCACGAACCAGGACTGAAAAAACGAGCGCAAACGGTAGCATATTATCGCTTCCCAAAAGAGAAAAAGAACACGCGCCCCTGGACTTCACGGCCGCACCGAAGCCGGGACGAAAGCAGGTGTCGGCGGGGCAGAAGGCGCTTCGGCCCGTCACGGCTGATCCCCCGACCTTCCCGTCCGACGGGACAAGCCCGTCGGAGCGGCGCCCCCGCCCGAACGCGCGCGGTCTTGCGAGAATCTTGACCATTCCGTTCGTTTCGTGTGAAATGCCGCCGCTTCCCGACTGGCCTGACCGTCCTTCATCACGTCAGGACATCGGGAAGGCTGACATTTCGGAGGGGTGGCTGAGCGGTTGAAGGCGGCGGACTCGAAATCCGTTGTGCTGCTTTGCGGCACCGGGGGTTCAAATCCCTCCCCCTCCGCCAGCCTTCGCCCTGCGGGCTTCGGCTGGCACGCCAATTTGAAATCCGGCGACATGGTCGCAGAGGCCTGCGACCATCCGGCTCCCGACCCCCGCAGGCTCATCTCGCGGGTGAAGATGGAAAAAGATGGAGCCGGCCCGACCTCGGGCCGGGAGAACCGGGGCGCGGTCGCCCCGGCTCCAACCCGCGTAAACACGCCAGCGCCACAGCACCCGGCCTGCCGCATCTGACGTAACATGCTTGCCGTCCGCGGGGGCGCGAACCCGGGACATTGCGTCCGGCGTGTTTGTTGTGGCACAATCCGCGCGCCTGACCAGCCGTGCCCCGGCGCACGAAGGAGACTTTCCGCCATGCCGTTCACCTTCGACATGTCGATGGAGAAACTGGGAGTTTACCAGGGCATCGTCCCTTCTGAACCCGAAACCATGAGAGGAACAAATTCATGAGATTTGCAGCCCGCCTCCAGACACTCCGTACCGCAGCCGCCGCGCTCACGTGCATCGCCATCCTGCGCGCGGAGGCCGGCTTCGAGCAGGGCTTTCTTGACCGGTCCGCCGTGCTGGAGACGGCCGCCAGGGCAAACACGAACAACTTTCCTGACGCCCGCGAGGTCCTCGTTGCCGGCACCCTGCGCGTGGAAGCGAACGCCGATGCGACATACACGCAATGGCAGGAGGAATACGTCGCCATTCTCACCGAACAGGCGCGGGAGCAGCGCCGCACGGTTTCGAGCCATTTCACGATCCCCTACCAGCGCGGCACGCAGGACTGTGCCGTCACACTGGTGGAGATCATCCGCTCCGGCTCGGTCATTCCCGTGGACGTCTCCATGAACAGCCGCGTGATGGTGGATCCTTCCTCGATGTCGGCAAACATCTACAACCCGAACGACAAGGTGCTCCAGGTGAGCATACCCGGCCTTGAGATCGGAGACATCCTGCACACGGTGTTCTTCGACCGCGTCGTGCAACCGCGCATGCACGGCACGTGGTCGGAATGGGTGCCGATGGAGGACACACGCCCGATCATGTTCCAGTCGGTGCGGTTCTCTCTGCCGGAGGAAACCCCGCTGCGCTCGATCGCGCTGAAGGCTCCCGTGGCCGGCACGGTCACGGGCCGCCAATCCCGCGCGGACGGCCGCCTCGTCTACGAATGGGAGGCGCGCGATGTTCCACGGATGTTCCCCGAACCCAACATGCCTCCCGTCCACACGGTTGTACAGCGCCTGCTCGTCAGCACCGCGCCGGACTGGCAGACCGTCTCACGCTGGTACTGGGAGCTTTCCGCACCGCACCTCGCGCCTTCGCCGGAGCTGACGGCCAAGTCGCGCGAACTGGCCGGGGGCACGACATCGCGGCGCGACCGGATCGAACGGATCTTCCGGTTCGTCTCCCAGGAAATCCGCTACATGGGAATCACCGTGGAAACCACGGCGCCCGGCTACGAGCCGCACGACGTGAAGGACACGTTCGCAGCCCGGCACGGTGTCTGCCGCGACAAGGCGGCATTGCTGGTGGCGATGTTGCGCGAGGCGGGAATCGAAGCGTTCCCCACCCTCATACACACCGGCGCACTGAAGGACCCGGAAGTGCCGCAGCCTTACTTCAACCACGCGATCGTAGCGGCACGGGAGCCCGACGGTTCGTACCTGCTCATGGACCCGACCGACGAGAACACGCGCGACCTGCTTCCCGCCTACCTGGGCCACCGCAGTTACCTTGTCGCGACGCCGGAAGGTGAAACACTGCGCACGTCGCCGGTCGAACCGGCCGAGCGCAACATGGTGCATGTTGAAACAATCGCTTCACTCGACGCCGGCGGCAGGCTGGAAGCGGAAACGCTGTTGAGTTTCGGCGGCGTGAACGACGGCATCTACCGCGGCTGGTTCGCGCAGAGCAGACCGGAAGACCGGCGCCGCGCGGTCGAGGGGTGGGCAAAGAGCGCCGCGCCGGGGGCACGTGTGCTGGACCTGCGATTCCAGCCCGCCGAACTCACGGACACAACCGTCCCTCTGACTGTCCGCTTCAGTTACGAAGCTCCTGACTTCGCAATACCCGGCCGAGAAACCCGCGTGCTGCCCGTGCCGTCGCTCGGCACGAGCATCGGCATGGTGAACTTCATCGTCGGCAACACCGGCCTGAAAAAGCGCAAGTACCCGTTGACAACCGACATCGCGTGCGGCGTGAGCGAGAAGATACGGCTTTCGCCAGGCGCCGCCGCCGGCCGCGCGCTGGACCTGCCCGCGGCCGTCTCGCGGGAGGATGACGACCTGTCATGGCGGCGTTCGTTTGCCATGACCAACGGGACACTCGTGGCCGACTCGGATTTCCGCCTGCATTCCGTTGAGTTCGCGCCTTCCGCCTACGGTAAGCTGAAGGACGTGCTCGCCGGCATCGAGACCGCTTCACGCGCCCTGCCGGTCTATGCGGAGCCGGCGGAGGACAGGGAGCCGGCGGACTCGATCATCGAGAGCTCGTCCGTCGTGTTTGACGTGCACGGCAGGGGGAAATGGACGGAGACGCGCACTTTCCGCAAGAGAGTCCTCTCCTATGCCGGCAGGAAATCCAATTCCGAGCTGAAACTGAACTTCAACGAGGCATGGGAAGACGTCCGCATCGTCTCCGCCGTCGTCACCGCGCCGGACGGAACCTGCGTCTCGATCAGCACGAACGAGATCAACCTGATGGATCAGCCGTGGGTGGGCGCCGCCCCGCGCTACCCGCACGGGCGAACGCTTGTTGCCGCCTTTCCAGCAGTGCAGGCCGGTTCGGTGATCGAGTGCACGTTCGTACGCGAATGCAGGGACAGGCCCTTCTTCGCCGCCCGTGAAACATTCGCCGGACCGGACCCGATAAACGCCAAGTCGGTCTTCCTCACCGGGCCCGCGTCCGGTTCCGTTGCCGCGGCCGTGCGTGACGGCGAACCGGGCCGCGGCGCGGCATGGGCGGCCGTGACGGCGTCGAACGGCGCATGGCGCACGGTCAATTCGCCCGCGGTGCGGAACGAGGAAGCTCTTCCGCCGTGGTGGTCGTTCACGCCGTCGCTTACCCTTTCGGCGGGGGACTGGAAGTTGTACTCGGCTGAAGTGAACAGGCGGCTTGTCGCCGCCGCGTCGGCCCGCAAATCGGCTGCTTACGCCGCGCGCGGACTCGTGCGCGGGACACGCGACCCGATGGAGCGAATACGGCTCATACGCGATTTCGTGGCAACCCGCATCCGCCGCGCCGGGCCGGGTCTGGCGTCGCTGCCACTCTCGGCGATCACCCCGGCGGACCGAACGCTTGCCGACGGCTACGGCAACTCCGCGGACCGCGCCGTCCTTCTCTACGCAATGCTCGAGTCGGCCGGGCTCGAGCCGGGCTTCGTCCTCGCATCCGGCTACCCGGCAACAGCCTTCTTCGAGGAACGGCTGG
>Ga0194125_10012930_pt1 | contig 10919 bp, 17 predicted proteins | sample TA2KigC250mmetaG_FD_148626 | JGI IMG/M metagenome (GOLD analysis project Ga0194125, IMG submission 148626) | Freshwater microbial communities from Lake Tanganyika, Tanzania - TA2015034 Kigoma Deep Cast 250m | ecosystem: Environmental > Aquatic > Freshwater > Lake | place: Tanzania: Lake... | reverse complement strand
GGCTATATGTTTAAACCCTGACTTTCACATTTCGTACACGTTGTTAATCATTAAATCATCTGGATCAGGAGGAGGAGATTGAAGACGATCCAGGCTGACCATCATATCCCTAACTGGGAACGCCTCCTCCGAAAAGCCCGCTGTTGAATAAGAAAAAAATTCGGTCAAGGTTTGTGAAATATTTTCGATAGCCGAATCGGGGAAAATGGGGTTTAGCTTCCCTTTCCTAAAACCATCACTTCTATTTGATCCACCCGTTCAAAATGTTTATCCCTTGTCAAAAGGGTCCCTCCGATCTCCATACAACATGCAGCAATCCAAACATCATTGATGGGTATCTTCATTCCTTTTTTCTGCAAAGACCAATAGATCATCGCATACTTTCTCGCGACATCGGCATTCACATCAATGGTTTCAATTTTCAAACGACTCACAACCTGACGCAATTTTTTTTCATTGAACTGCTGTCTGCTCCCCTTCATGAATCCGAAAAAAAGCTCTCCCATCACGACAGAAGGAATATATATAAATTGCCCGTAGGTTGCGATCGCATCTACAGCATCGGTCAGACCCTCTGCAAAATCACAATAGATGTTTGTATCCAGGACAAGCTTCAATCCCAATCCTCCGCTTCCACCTTATTAAAAACTTCCACTGCCTTCCTCAGTTCTTCGGCCTCTTCATGGGAAAGCCATCCCGATAGCTCTCTGACGATTTGTTCGCGACCCTTCACAAGACCCATTTTTTCATCCACTGCTTCAAGGATGAAGGTTGTCTTCGTTTTTTTGCTTTTTGCAGCCGCCTTTTTAATCATTTCATCTTTTTCAGAAGGGATTCTCAAGCTTAAAGGCATCGTCCTCCTCCCTGTATCTCATTTTTCCATATTGTATCTCATAGGAAAAATTCAGTCAATAGTTTTGTTAAGGACTAATTTTTTTATCCTTTTCGACTGGTCGTAACAGCAGAGCCATCCTTTCATAAAGGGATCATTTTCAACAACACCCATATTCTAATACAAGAAAGGGCATGCCCTCGTTAGAGAAATAATTAGACGGGGACTTCAGATTTGTCTCAGAACAAAAAAAACCTTACTGAAAAATTCAGTCAGAGAGTCTGGAGGTGTTGACTACAAGAATCAGTTAGAAGTGATCACCTTGCTTTGAGTTTTACCCCGTTAGAAAGCCCCCCTGCTTGCCCCGTGCAAAGCTCAGCTTCTATCTGGGTGTTCGCCATCCCGTCGGAAAGTCCAAGACTTTCTAACGGGGTTTACCTTCCCACCACAACTTCACATATGTCGATATGGAATTTCCGCTGCCTGGCACCGAGACTTTTTTCGCTTCACTGATAAATGTCTTTGCGATGTCCCACTTTAAATATCAAAACCGTAAGTCCATCGTCTTGGATCGAGTAGACGATGCGATACCGTCCTTGACGGAGTCGATATCTTTCTTGACCTGTCAACTTTTCGCAACCCCATGGCCTTGGGTTCCCGGCAAGACCCTCGATACGTTTGAGGAGTTTTTTCAAATCCTTCCTGGGTATGATGGAGAGGTCTTTTTCAACAGATGCTTTGAAATGGACTTTATATGCGGCCATCTCTTTTTAGCCTTTTGACCATTTCGTCATAGCTAATCAATGGCTCTCCAGCCCTTTCTTCAAACGCCATAATATCCTCAGCATCTTCTGCAAGAGCTTCTCTGACGGCATTATTGACAAGTTCTGATATTGATCGTGAGGTCACCACGGCCTTAAGCCGTAACGCTTTATGTAACTCGGGGTCCAAATATATTGTGGCCCTTTTAACCTGGGTAGTCATGATGTTCCCTCGGATGGTGTTACATCACTTTAACACCATAACGTCAAAACGTCAAACATCCAATTTCAATATCAGAAGCAAACCCAAGCGCTTATTCCGGACTCTTCAGATTTAAATTGTTTTAGAACCTAAGTCCCCTCCGCACACCCGAAAAGCCCGCTGTTATATATGACGACATAATTCCTGTGCAGTTTGTCATTCCGGGCTTGACCCGGAATCCAGGAAAATACTGGATTCCTGCTTCCGCAGGAATGACTCCCTTTGGTAGAATTAATGTTGCTATATATAGTAGTTCAATGTTTTGCCTCGATCAGTTTCCCATTTACAAATTTATGAATGATACTGGAAACATAGGTCTGATAAGGTAATCCCTCACTTACCGCCTTTTTCTGCAATTCAGTCAGGTCTCTTCCTGAAATTCTTATGTTCAATCTTCTGTCCTTCTTTAAAGTGTTTCTTGCATACCTCATGAGTTCCGCTTTTCTTTTTGAAAAGTTCTTAACTGGAACCCATTCGCCTTTTTCAAAACTATCCAGTATTTCCTGTTCTTCTTTAGTTAATTTAGCTTTCATTTCTCTTCTCCGATTACCATGATCCGCTATAATCGCTTTTATACATGAGATTGGATCAATTGCGGAGAGATGGGTTTTACCCTCTGCCAATCCTTCGATGTGTGCTCTGCCTGCCACAAATCATAATTCTTCTGCAAATTGAGCCAAAGATCAGCCGTAGTATTAAAGGCACGGGCCAAACGAAGCGCCATATCCGGAGTAATGGCTCCCCTTCCATTGAGAATTTTCGATAATGTCTTTCTTGAAATACCGAGAGCCAATGCAAACTCGCTAATCGTTATTGCTAAAGGCTTCAAATAGTCTTCTCTTATAATATTCCCCGGATGCGTAGGTTGTCTTTCCATTCTTCTCATGTCTTCACCTCTCAATGATAATCATCATAATCCACAATATAGGCATCACCGTCAATAAACTCAAAAATGACTCTCCAATTCCCAGAAACCTTTACAGCATATTGGTCCTTTTTATCACCTGCCAGCTTGTGCAGGTTGGAACCAGGGTAATTCATATCTCTAATTTCACTCGCAGCATTTAACCTATCAAAAATTCTTGCCAGCCGGTCAGCATGTTCGGGCCTTATGCCTTTCTTTTTTCCTGTATAGAAGAAGTCCTCAAGTCCTTTGTGTTTGAATGACTTGATCATAGGTTATTTGTAACCCCATAGGTTACATTTGTCAAGGTCAGATACAAAATTGTATCAGGGGATCGGTTTAGGTCGGCGATGGTTTTAAGCCGTTTGTTGGATTTGTTATGTGTACCAAATCACCGTTGCCTGGTGCCGAGACTTTCTTTTAAATCTCGCCAAACAAATACACCTTCTACTAAGCAAGAGATGCATGCTGGCTCAATATATGAGGATCAAATTGAAACATTTTAAGGAGCCTGGAAAGAGAGGATAGATGGCAGATATCCGCGCCCCAGGACCGTTCTTTTTTATTAAATCCAGCTACCCCAATTGGGGAGACAAAGTGTGAACCGTCAGAAGGCCAATAGGTAAGCAGGGGCTGTCTCCCCGTCCTTGGAATGACAACCGGGCCAACACCGTAGGTCATTGGGTGCACCTAAAAAGTGTGAGTGCAGCCCTACGCCAAGAATTGTTCCTTTCCCTTGGAAAGTGAGCAGCGGGAATAACCATTATTACTCCCCATTCTTATTTCCCAAAACGACATTCCCCCTTGACAAGTGTCACGTTACGATTTACATATAAATCATGATTAAAACGTTTGCTGACAGGCAAACAAAGGAACTGTATGAATTGGGAAAGTCCAGGCGGTTGCCTCCGGCAATCTGGAAAAGGGCGCTACGAAAGCTGGAGTATATCGACCTGGCAACGACTTTGAATGACTTGAAGGTACCCATGAGCAACCGACTTCATGAGCTTGAGAGAGAGCGGAAGGGACAGCTTTCGATTTCCATAAACGATCAATGGAGAATATGCTTTCGATTTATCGATGGCGACGCCTATGATGTCGAAATTACGGATTACCATTGAGGAGAGTGTGATATGAGCATTCCGAATACAAGGGAAAGGCAGGTTCGGCCCACGCATCCCGGCGAGATGATGCGTGAGGACTTTATGCCGGATTACGGACTGACCGTTTCGGGAATGGCAAAGGCCCTTGGGGTATCGCGGCAGACGGTCAACGAGTTGCTGCGCGAGCGACGGGCCGTCAGCCCTGAGATGGCGCTTCGCCTTGCACGTCTTTTTGGAAACACGCCCGAATTCTGGCTGAATGCCCAGCGTGCTGTTGACCTGTGGGATGCAACGAGGACCATGGGCAGGCGAATCGAAAGGATTTCTCCTCTGCGAGCAGCTTGATCCTGCTCCTGAGAGAAGAGCAGGAGATTGGTCCTACAAGTTCCTTTCCGGACCAAGGCTTGTCTGAAGAGACAAGCTGGCTCCCTGCTATTTCTATCCATTTCTCATCTTCAAGCTTTACTCAAAATTTGTCTTTGTGTAACACCGTCCGTAGCCCCAGGCGTTGACGGTATTGAAATCCCGGGGCTGTACATATCTTGCCACTATCCGCACCTTCCACCAACTGAAGATATCTGTTTGAAATCTTCAATTCCGGGACAGAGTTCAATCTTGCGTATAGCAAGAAGCTATCTTTGATGGATTTGATGGTGTCTGTAAGGGTTAAATTCTGACCTTGGTATTCCCTATTCTAATTAAATCATTTGGATGAAGAGGAGCAGGGTGAAGCCGATCAACAGGACCGTGGTCACCCAGGCGATGATATTGAAGACGGGGCCATTCGTGTACTGCATCATCAACCTCTTGTCATTGATGAGCAATAGAATGAAAATGAGGATAAAGGGAAGCACGATCCCATTGATCACCTGCGAGACATACATGATGGCAATCAGAGGAAGGTCCGGGTAGAGGATGATCCCCGCCCCTAAAAAGATGATCAGGGAATAGATCCCATAGAACTGTGGGGCTTCCACAAACTTCTTGTCAATTCCCACCTCCCAGCCCAGACCTTCGCAGATGAGATAGGTTGTGGAAAGAGGAAGGATCGAGGCCGCAAAAAGGGAGGCATTGACCAGGCCGAAAGCGAAGAGATAGGTGCAGTATTTCCCCGCAAGGGGCGCCAGGGAGAGAGCCGCATCCTTTGCTGTTTCGATTTTCACCCCTGTTTTGAAGAGGGTCTCCGCACAGACCAGAATGATGAAGAAGGCGACAATGTGGACAACGACGGATCCCATGACCACATCGAAGCGTGCGAACTTATATTCCTCTATCTTGATTCCCTTTTCAACGATCGAGGCCTGCAGATAGAACTGCATCCAGGGAGCAATGGTCGTTCCCACGAGACCGATCACCATGGCCATCTCAGAAGGCTGAAGGCTCAATTGGGGATTTAAAAATTGTTCAACCACATGGTCCCAATCCGGTTTTACAATGACGCCGGTGACGATGTAGGAGATGTAAAAGACGCAGGCCACCAGAAAAGCCTTCTCCACCGACTTATAAGTCCCCTTGACGACCATCCACCAGACTAAAAAAGCGCTGATCGGAACGCAGATGAACTTGTCAATGCCAAAGATTTCCATGCCTGCGGCCACGCCTGCGAAGTTGGAGATGGCATTGCCCATATTGGTCAGGAACATTCCGATCATCAAATAAAAGGTGATCTTGGCGCCGAATTTTTCACGGATCAGGTCCGAAAGGCCCTTTCCTGTCACCACTCCCATCCGGGCGCACATCTCCTGGATAACGATCAGAGCGATCATAATGGGGATGAGAGACCAGATGAGTTTGAGCCCGAATTGTGCGCCGGCAAGGGAATAGGTGGTGATGCCGCCGGCATCATTATCCACATTGGAGGTAATGATGCCCGGCCCCATCAGAATGAAGAAGAGACCGACCGTCCTCCAGAGGGACTGTCTCGAACTCGAAACTAATTTTTTGTAGTCAGCCATGTTGAATCGGTCACGAGGTTCAAGATAAATATCCAATAACCAAGCACCAATAACCAAACAATAACCAATATCCAAATTCCAATGATTTTATTCAAATCGCATCTAAAAACCCCTTCCTGTGGACGGGGATGAAAGATGCGTCTGCTGAAAGCAGAAAAAAGCCAACCAGATGCTGAAACAAGCATGACAAGAGGGTTTGGTTCTGGTGTTTTTGTCATCCCGAACTTGTTTCGGGATCCCGGTTTTGGATTTAGAATTTAAGTTTTTAAGCCCCTCCCTGTGGGCGGGGCTTTTTATTGATGATTGGTTATTGAATGATTGGGATTTATTTGGTGTTTGCCTGCCCGCCGCAGGCAGGGAATTTGGTTATTGGTGTTTAAAGTATTATCCTGCATCCGGCGCAAGCACATCGAGGACGCTTCGAAAACTGATCACGCCTTTCAAATGGTTTTCCTCATCCAGGACGGGCAAGGCCCTGAATCCATACTTGGCGAAGGCGTCCACCACCTCATTTTGATCCTCGTCCAGTTTGACGCTCACCACCCTCGGAGTCTGGATTTCGGAGAGGGACTGCTGGGAATGGGCCGTGAGAAGGTCTCGAATGCTAATCACACCCTGAAGCGCTTCCTCCTCATCCACCACATAGATGTAGTCGATGATATCCAGATTCGGAGCTTCCGCCTTTAACCGTGAAATGGCGGCCTCCACCGTGATCTCCGGCGTCAGGCTGAGATAAGCCGTGGTCATCAACCCTCCGGCGGACTCATCGGGATGGACGAGCAGTTCCCTTACGTCTTCGGCCCTCTCCTGTTCCATCCCTTCAAGGATTTCTTCAGCCCTCTCCTCAGTGAGATCGCCCAGAAGATCAGCCGCATCGCTGGGCGACATCTCCTCCACAATATCCGATGCCTTCTCCAGGGGAATGGTTTCGATCAGGGCCTTCTGAATCTTTGGATCAATCTCCTCGAGGGTCTCTGCGGCTGTTTCGGGATCCAGAACATCGAAGATCGCAGATCGTTCCCGGCTGCTCAAGTCCTCGATGATATCCGCCAAATCCGCTGGATGAAGGTGGGACAGCTTCTTCTGAGAGACACTGAGGTGAAGCAGGTCCGAGCCGGAGAGGAGTTGAACATATTTCCAGGAGATGAATTGATTGGGAAGCTTGTAGGAGAAGAGCCACTCGAGCGCTCGATCGGCCGATCTCTCCCATCCCACCCGTCTCATCAATCCCCGGAACCCCACATCAACATGAACCAGCCTCAACCGGGACTCGACCCTCAAGAAGTGGAGGTCATTGACCCTTACCACCTTTGCCCCGAAGGTATCAACAATCTGTTTATCCATCACCTCGTCTCGAAGCAGGACCACGTCCTTTGCGGCAACGAAGTTCGTGAGATCGAGAAGATCTTCTTCGGAAAGAGTGATCCGGGGTTCGACCTGAAGCATCTTCTCCCAGGGGAGAAAAAACTTTTCCCTCCCTTTTGCCTGAATCACCACCCCGAGGATCATCGGATAAGGTTCTACCCTCTCGGCCACCAGATCAGCGATCTTACCTATCTTCTTTCCGGACAGAGAATAGACTTTCCGGTTCAAAAAATCACTGAAGAAATAAAATTGTCTGAGGTTCTGATCCATAAGCTTGAGGGAAATGAAGCTCCCAAATATTATTGATCATGGCCCAAAGGCCACCTTCAAACAATGAAAATTTTTAGGTTAAGGCAAGGGTTAGGAAGCCGGTTTAGGCAAAGTGAATGGGTGAAGTGAAATCTTTTCCACCTGAGGTGGATCCGCTTATGGCGGAAAACCTAATGACCTAACCCATTGACAAAACCGGCATCTTTGCCTTAACCCTCACACCAACGACTTTTATTTTCAACCATTGGTTATTATTTGGTGATTGGTGCTTGATGTTTGGTGATTAAGGTCTTACCAAACCCTTTTATAACGATTTGAGTCGAGGGTGTCAAACGAAAAGTGCGAGATTTCTGCAAAAGCCCAGAAATCTCTGATTACACTGATTAGGAACCGATTAAATAGATTTTAAATTCAAGAAGACGTATGGCTGTCTTTTAGATCTTTGAGCGTCTGGACCTCTCCTTCTTTCATCTCATCGAGAGTCTTTTTAATCATATCGAATTGATTGCCTTCGAGCTCCTTTGGAGAATGAATCGTGATGACGAGACATTTGAGTTTTGAGAATTCCTCGCTCTCTAAAATTCGTTGAAAAACTTTCTCCAGCTCCGCCGGATTCACCTCTCTCAAGTGGGTGATCAATCCGTGAAGTTCATCCTGGGCATACCGTTCGATGATATCATGCTCCCGCAATCTGAACCGGGAATAGACCTCATCAATAAGGCTGGGGTTCCCTCTGAGGCAGAAGAGGGTGAGATGCCGGACTTTCTCCTGAAGGACCTTCCGTCTCTCCTCGATCCCCAGATTCGAAGGGTCTTCATAATCCAGCTCATGCAGAATCCGCAGGTTTCTGACGAAGGTGACCTGATTGTCTCTGGAGTGAAACCACTGATAAGGAAAGCCCTTCTGCTCCTCCCTGGAGACCTCCTCCTTTTTGTGTGCCAGCGCCTGTTTTTGAATCAGGATATATTCAAACTTTGAGTAGAGATTTTTGGTGAGGAATCCGAATTCCATGATCGATTTGTCACGCAGAGAATCCCGGCGATAGTACTGCCTGTATTTTCCCTGAAGGAGCTGCTGGATGGCTTTGATCTCTGCCAATCTGTCCCGAATCTCTTTGAAGAGCTCGCGGATATCAACGATGATATCCTGAGGAGTATGTTTTTCAGGAGTGACCACCAGACAGAGCCCCTTAAAATCATCCACCATCTCTTTCAGATGGCCATAGTTGTGCTGGATGGTTTTTTCCAGACTTTCAGCATATCTCTGCATCGGGTCCTTTGACATGGGTTGGTTCCAGAGCTATTCTATAATAAAATTTGTCTTTCTCCAAGCTGGAAGAATAGTCTCTAGGTTAAGGTTAAGATGCCCGTTTCGTAAAGGGGTTATGTCGTTGGTCTAAAATGTTTAGCCTTAACCTTTTGACCTCACACCAAACCGGCTTCCTTGCCTTAACCCAACAACTATGTCCATCATTCGAGTGTGACGTTTCCATCATGAAAGATTGATACGTTCGACGGCGCCAAACCCCGATTTTTAAATCGGGGTAATGGTTCGACAAGCCTCTCGACAGGCTCAAGGCCCTGAGTTTATCGAAGGGACTCACCATCCCGAGCAGAGTCGAGGGAAAAGCGCCGCTCAGTATCAACCCTGAGCATACCCCGGGCTTCAGACCGGGGAGTCGAATGGGTTGATTAAAAAAAACTTCCTTCAAGAGAGGCCAAGCGTTTGCGGATGGGTTCATCTGCAGGGGCCATAGAGAATTCATTCAACTCCTCCAAACCGACCCATCGGAGGTCGTGACATCCGATGGGTTTGGGAACTCCCTTTTTTATTCGGCAGCGATAGGTCAGGAGAAGGATCGGATATTCGGGATAGGTATGAAAGACAGCCTCCAGGATTTTTTCCACCTCCACATCGACATCGAGCTCCTCTTTCAGCTCCCTTTGCAGGGCCTTTCTCGGGTCTTCACCCTCCTTGACCTTCCCTCCCGGAAATTCCCAGAGCAGGCCGCGGGGAGCCCCCTCCATTCTCTGAGTCACAAGGACCTTCTTTTTTTCGATGATCACTCCAGCGGTGACAAGGATCGTTTTCAACTCATCCCTCAATGCGATTGCGGCCTGCTCTCTTGGCCCGATAGAGAGCGTTGTCCGCCTTGCGGATCAGATCCGTGAGCGTGGAGATGGGAGAAGAAAAGGTGGCCACCCCGACGCTCACCGTCACATCTCCATTGGGTTGCTCTTTTTCGTTGGGAAAGGGAGTTTCCGCAATGATTCTTCTCACCCTCTCTGCAATCTCCATCGCCTTCTCCCTTGTTGCATTGACCAGGATGGCGGCGAACTCCTCACCCCCGTAGCGGGCAATGATGTCACTCTGACGGACCCCATGCTGGATGAGAAGGGCAATGGCCTTCAACGCCTCATCTCCCGCCAGGTGTCCGTTGTGATCGTTATAATGTTTAAAATAGTCGATATCGATCATGAGCAGGGAGAGAGGGGTGGAATAACGTTTTTGACGTTCCACCTCCAGGGTCAATTGTTGAATAAAAAATCGGTGGTTATAGATTCCGGTCAGGTCGTCGGTATAAGAAAGCAGGACAGCCTCCTCTTTCATCCTCTCGACCTCTCTGGTTCTCTCCTTAAAGAGGTCCCTCATCGCCTGCAGTTCCCTGGCGTATTGATCCCTCTCCCGGATCTTCTCCATAAACTGTTTCTTTGACCTCTCCCATTCCTCCTCGAGCTGTAACCTTTCCCTCAAATCCCGCAGGGTGATCAAGTAGGTTTATCCCCGGAGGGCTCCGAAGCAATCCACGGGAATTTCTTCCCTGAGCCGGTTGACCACGCGGAGGTTCAAAGAGATCTCACGCCCCTTATTCATCTCGTCGAAACCCTCTCTTATGGCGCTGAGGTCATTGAGGGCCACCACATCGATGAAAACCATTCGCTGAAGTTCTTCCGGAGGGTAGATCAACAATTCCAATCCCTTCGGGTTCACCTTCAAGAATTCTCCCTTTTGATTGAGAATGAAGAAAGGATCACGGATTGCTTCGAAGATGGGCCTCAGGAGATGGATTTCCCTCTCCAGTGCCTCCAATTTCATTCGGATCTCTTTAAGGGAAGAGGACATAAAGTTCAAATTCCAAATGACAAATCCCAAATAAGTTCCAACGTTCAATCTGCGATTTGTAATTAACGTTCATACCATCTCCTGCACTCTTTTTTCCATTTCCTTCAACACTTTGGGGTCGTAAGGAGGAGTGCTCTTCAATGAGGGATCCAATGGGTTCTCCGGATTGAAATTCTGGAGGGTCATTCTCCGGCCAGCCTTCAGCTGCTGGCCCAGGGTCCGGATCTCTTTTTCACTATGGAGTGGAGGAACAACCGTCATCCGAAATTGATACTCCACTTTCCCTTGCTTCAACATTTCAATTGATTTCGATATGAGAGCGAGGTCTATGGAACAACCGGCTG
>Ga0194125_10012927_pt1 | contig 10922 bp, 6 predicted proteins | sample TA2KigC250mmetaG_FD_148626 | JGI IMG/M metagenome (GOLD analysis project Ga0194125, IMG submission 148626) | Freshwater microbial communities from Lake Tanganyika, Tanzania - TA2015034 Kigoma Deep Cast 250m | ecosystem: Environmental > Aquatic > Freshwater > Lake | place: Tanzania: Lake... | reverse complement strand
CGGGGTGGTTCCCCGCCGGCAGCGTCCTTCTGATCGAGCATCAATGGAATCTCCCCGGACGCGGCTTCGTGCCGATCGAGTGGTGGACCGACAGCACCCCGAATCAGACGGAGAACGGGGTCTACAACAGCATCCAGTGGGTCCTCGCGATCAAGCGGATGCATGTCGTGGAAGCGGCGGGCAACGGAAACGTGAACCTCGACGGCCTCAACTGGTTCGGCGACTCGGGAGCGATCATCGTAGGGGCGGGCGGGGCCTACGCGGGGGGGACCTATCCGGAGGGGAATCTCCAGAGGCTCTCCTTCTCCAGCTACGGGGCGAGGGTCGATCTGCAGGGTTGGGGAGAGAACGTGGTCACGACGGGCTACGGCTACCTCTACAACGCCGAGGGCGTCGACTACCGTTACACGGACCGGTTCGACGGCACCTCGAGCGCATCCCCCATCGTCGCCGGCGCGGTAGCGTGCTGCTCCGGATACCACAAGGCGAACATCTCCTCCCGCTTCCCTCTGCATCCCGCCTACATCCGCGATGTGCTGAAGGAGACCGGCACGCCCCAGGTCACCCCGCCCGCCGGCAACATCGGCCCCAGGCCGAATCTCCGGGCCGCCTTCGCGCGGCTGGACGAGTGGGTCGACATCACCGCGGCGCCGATCAACAGCACGGGGGGATCCCCCTCGTGGGCGGACTATGACGGCGACGGCGACCTCGATCTCTTCGTCGCCCGCTTCCGCCCCGCCGGCAATAGCCTCTACCGCAATGACGGCGCCGGCCTGTTCGCGGACGTCACGCCCGAGATCCTGAGACAGTCCTCCCTCGACAATTACGGCGGCGTCTGGGGCGACTACGACAACGACGGCGACCTGGACCTCTACCTTCCGAACTACAACTCGGGATGCAGCAGGCTCTTCCGCAACGACGGCGCGGGGGGCTTCTCCGATGTCACCTCCGGCCCTCTCTTCTGCCAGGGCGTGGGGCCCTCTCCGACCTGGGTGGACTACGACAACGACGGCGACATCGACCTCTACCTAGCGCGCTCCACCGCGGCCAATCGGCTGCTGCGCAACGACGGCGGCGGCGTCTTCACCGATGTGACGAGCGGCCCGGAGGGGTACAACGGTTATACGACGCGGGCGGCGTGCATCGACTACGACAACGACGGCGACATCGACATCTACCTGAACATCTGGAATGCCGCCAACAAGCTCCTGCGCAACGACGGCGGCGCCTTCGTCGATGTCTCGTCCGCCCCTCTGAATATCGTGGAAGGCACTTCCTCCTGCTGGGGCGACTACGACAACGACGGCGATCTCGACGTCTACCTGGTCATCGGGACCTGGGGCGTCCCGAACAGGCTCTTCCGCAACGACGGCGGGGGGACGTTCGTCGATGTGACGGCGGCGCCGATCAACGACACGCAGCACTGCGTGGAGGCCGCCTGGCTCGATGTCGAGAACGACGGCGATCTCGACCTGTACCTCGTGAACAGCGGCGATAGGAGCCGCCTCTTCCTGAACGATGGAGCCGGCAACTTCACTGACAAGACCCCGGGCCTTCTCATCTGGGAGGGCTACAATTGGACGAAGTTCTCCCGAGCCGATTGCGACAACGACGGCGATCTCGATCCCTACTTCACCCACTACAGCCCTGCCAACTGCAATACCCTCCTTCGCAACGCCTCCACCGGCTCGAACCACTGGCTCCAGGTCAGACTGATCGGAAGGAGCAGCAACCGCGCGGGGATTGGAGCGCGCGTCAAGGTCGTGACCGGGCGAGGCCAGCAGGTCCGGTACGTGACATCGGACCAGATGGAGCAGGATCTGATCGTCACCTTCGGCCTGGGCAGTCAGACTGCGGTGAGCGCCCTCGAGATCGAGTGGCCGGGAGGGGACACGCAGCAGATCACGGGCGTGGCCGCCGATCAGCGGCTGGTCGTCATCGAGGGGCTCGACCCGGCTCCGGTCGCCGGCCCGCTCCTGGTTCCCGCAATCACTCGCCTCCATCCGGCGGCCCCAAACCCGCTCCGCGGCCCCGCTCCCACGGTCATCCGCTATGACCTGGCCGCAACGGCCCCCGTGCGACTGGTTCTCTTCGATCTCTCGGGCCGCGTTCTTCGGGTCTTGCGGGAGAGGAGCGAGCTGGGGCCGGGCAGCTTCTCGTCCGTCTGGGACGGGCGGGACGACCAGGGGCATCCGGCAGCCCCCGGAATCTACTTCTACCGGCTGGAGGCCGGGGCGTATCGCGACAGCGGGAGGGTTGTCAAGCTCGAGTGAGGCGGTTCGCCCGCGCCGGCGTCAGCGCATCGCCGCGCGGAGCCCCTCCACGACCTGATCGATGAGCGCCTCGGTGATCTCCGGATAGATGGGCAGCGAGAGACAGCGGCTCGCTGCCCTTTCCGTTGCCGGCAGGGAGCCCGATCGGTATCCCAGGTGCCTGTAGGCGGGCTGCAGGTGAAGCGGAACCGGATAATGCACGCCCGCGTCGATCCCGCCCGCGCGCAGGCGGGAGAGGACCGCGTCCCTGTCGTCGACCTGGATGACATAGAGGTGATAGACGGGGACGACGTGCGCCGGATACCTGTAGATCTCGACCCCAGGCAGTCCCGCGAGGCGCGTGTCGTACCAGGCCGCGGCGCGCCGCCGCGCCTCATTCCACTGCTCCAGATGGCGGAGTTTGACCCTGAGGACGGCGGCCTGGATCCCGTCGAGCCTGTAGTTGTAACCCTCCTCGTCGTGGAGGTACTTGTCCCGCCTGCCGTGATTCGAGAGGTTGCGCAACCATGTCGCGGTCGCCGCGTCCCGGCATGTGACCATGCCTCCGTCGCCGTACGCGCCCAGGTTCTTGCCTGGGTAGAAGCTGAAGCAGCCGAGCGGGGCGATCCCGCCGGCGCGCCTGCCTCGATAGGTCGCGCCATGCGCCTGCGCCGCGTCCTCGATGACGGCGATCTCCCCCTCGGCGGCGGCCGCGAGGATCGCGTCCATCTCCGCCGGGCAGCCGTAGAGGTGGACGGGGAGGATCAGCTTCGTGCGGGGCGTGATCTTGCGGCGAAGATCGTCGACCGACATGTTGCCTGTGGCCGGGTCGATGTCACAGAAGACGACCCGGGCCCCGCAGCGGACGATCATCTCCGCCGTCGCGATGAACGTATGGGAGACGGTGACGACCTCGTCGCCCGGCCCCACGCGCGCGCCGAGGAGCGCCAGGTGGAGCGCGCTCGTTCCCGAGGAGACCCCGACGGCCGCCGAGGCGCCGCAGAAGCCGGCGAACTCCTCCTCGAGCGCCTTGACCTCGGGCCCGCCGATGAAGGCGGTGGTCTCGAGCACGCGGCGCATGGCCTCGTCGATCTCGCCCCGGATCGCGGCATACTGCGCCTTCAGGTCAACGAGCGGGATCTTGTTCGCGGTCTCCGTTCCCATCCTATCTCCTCCGCCCCTCCGGAACGCCAAGCTTGCAACGCTTGGGCTCGAATCGCAGGAAGACCTCCTGCCCGGTCTCGATCGATTCATAGATGGCGTTGATCACCTCGAGGCTCCTGCGTCCCTCGATGCCGTCGAGAAGCCCGCGCCGATCGGACTGCAGCGTCGCGATCGCGTCGAGATAGAAGGCCCTGTGGTTGTATCCGAACTCCGAGGGGTTCTTCCCGTGGTCTTCGAAGACGGATGCGTCTTCCGGCCGCGGGTCCTTGAAACTCCAGGTCTTGAGATCGTTCGCCGAGAAGCCGCCGATCTCGACGGTCCCCCCCTCGCCGTAGAGGGCCAGGGATCCCTCCAGGTCGCGGGGTTGCGCGCAGGTGGTCGCCTCCACCACTCCGTAGCCGCCGTTGCGGAAACGCATCAGGACCACACCCGTATCCTCGGTCTCGATATGGTGCAGAACCGTCCGGCCCCGGGCGAAGACCGAATCGACATCGCCCATCATCCAGATCAGGAGATCGATGTGGTGGCTCGCCTGGTTCGTGAGCACTCCGCCGTCCTGCGCCCAGGTGCCGCGCCATGCCTCCTCGTTGTAGTAGTCCTGAGTCCTGTGCCAGAGGACCCGTACCGTGCCGAGGAAGATGTGGCCCAAACGATCCGACTCAAGGGCGCGTCTCAGCGCCTGAACGGGCCTGTTGTAGCGGTTCTGTTGGACGACGAAGAGCTTGACCCCCCGGCGATCGCAGGTCTCGATCAGCCGATCGGCCTCGTCCAGACGCAGCGCCAGGGGCTTCTCGATGATGACGTGCTTGCCCGCGCGCGCGGCCTGCATGCCGAGATCCGCGTGGGTGCCGCTGGGCGTGCAGATGGCTACGGCCTGGACCCTGGGATCGCCGATGGCGCGGCCGATGTCGGTGGTGGCGGTGCATCCGGGAACGGAGGCGGCCAGCTCCTCGGCCCTGGACCGCGTGGGGTCGCACGCATAGAGGAGCGCGACATCGGGCAGGGCAGGCAAGATCTTGGCGTGCTTTCCGCCTATCTTCCCGCAGCCGATCAGCGCAAACCCGATTCCACCCATCGTTCCTCCCCTCCTCCCCGGATGATCCTAGCAGCAGGAGGCTGGATCCGATATGCCCCTCGTGATCTCATCGAGCGCAGCGACGAGGCGCCCTGTGAGCCTCTTGCGGCCAAAGGCTGCGACGGCCTCCTTGTCGGGGGAGTCGAGGACCGGCTCTCCCGCCAGGTGGCGCCTCCAGAGGGCCCGCAGCGTCTCGAGCAATCGACCCTCGTCCCCGGGGGGGAGAATCGTCCCGGCCCGGCAGGTCCGGATCAGATCGGCCGCCTCCCCTTCGGGGCCGATCGCAAGCACCGGCGTGCCGCTCCCGAGGTACTCGAAGAGCTTGCCGGTCAACATGCCCCGCGACTGTCTCTCTTCCCCGATGAAGAGGAGGCAGATGTGGGCCCGCATCAAGAGGCGGAGGGACTCCCTGTGGGGGAGGTAGCCCGGGAATCGGACCATGCGGCTGAGGGGCGGCGAGCCGAAGGCCCCGGCGACATCGTCGTCGACTCTCCCCGCGAGAATGATCTCGGTCCCTTCGGCGAAGCCGGGCTCCTCACGACAGAGAGTCGAGAGCGCTTCCCTGAGCGGCCGCGGATCCCTGGAGGCGAAGAGGCTTCCGGTGTGAACCAGGGTCAGTTTCTCGGGAATCTCCCGCTCGAGGCCCTCGAAGTCCTCTTGGTCGAAACCGTTCGGAATCGTAAGGAACCGCTCTGCACCCGGCTCTCCGTGTCGCTCGCGGAAGTCGTCCAAGATCTCGCGATTCACGGAGACGACTTTCGTGGCCTCGCGCACCACGCTCCGCTCGAGGCGCTCGTCGATCCAACGGGCTAGGGCGGGCCGCTCCGGATAGAACGGCGCCCGGGTCCACGGATCCCGGAAGTCGGCGACCCACGGCAGGCGAAGCCGGCTCCGGATCTTCCGGGCGATCAGATGGCCGGTGAAGGGGGGGCCGGAGCTCATGACGGCAAGGGCTCCCTCTCGCCGCGCGAGCCCGAGTCCGGGCCGAACGGCGTGCGGGATCCATCCGACGCGCCCGTCCGGGATGAAGAGGCTGGCCCTGATCCAGCGGAGGATTCGAGCCGATGCGCCCTCGCGGCCGCTGCGCGTGCTGATGTCGAGGGGGCCCCGAGCCTTCGAGATCCCCTTGTAGACTCCGTAGAACTCCGTGATCCCGGTTCGAACGACGCGCGCGGCGGCGGGGATGTCGCAGAGCAATGTCGGATCGAGAACAGGGTAGGCGGCGTCCTCGCGCACGGTCAGGATCAGCGGCCTCCAGCCGAAGCAGGGCAGGTACTTCGCGAACTTGAGCATCCTCTGGACGCCCGGGCCTCCTGCGGGAGGGAAGTAGTAGGTGACGAGCAGGACGGAGCGCTCGGCCGAAGGGATGGTTTGACCGATCACGCCGCGCCGCCTATCCTGCCGTCTTGGCGTCTCTCGAGGAGCACCAGGACCCAGTACGGACGCCTTGGGCTCAGAAGCCGATTCACTCCATCGAGCATAAGGGAAGGGAGATTGTGCCGGAATCGAGGGAACTCGCGGTTTCCGCAGGCGGGACAGAGCCCTCGCGTCTCGCCCGGCCCGCTGTAGAAGCGACCTGCGAGACGATGTCGCAGCCAGAGGAGAGGCCTGAGATATCCTCGCACCCGTTGTCCGCCGTTCTTGACGGAGAGAGGGGCGAACTCCGGGAAGAGGGAGGCGATGCGGGACTCGTCGAAGCTCTGAAGATGGTGGCTGCGGTTGAAGATCTCTCCGCATCTGGGGCACCTGAGGGCGTTGCGAAGCGGGTTCTCCCGGTCGGGCGTCCCGATCAGGATCCAGCGCCGCGCCACGCGGGAGAGTTCCGCGCAGCAGGCCAGGACCGACGCGCCGTCCAGATGCTCCAGGACCTCGAGGGCGCAGGCGACATCGACGCTTCCGGACCGCAGCGGCAGCCGCTCCCCCAGGGCGCAGACCCTCGGCCCCTCGAACGCTGCGAGAGCTCTCCGGCTCGGATCAAGCCCCACGACCGACCGAGAGAGGGCGAGCGCCCGGAGGAGGACTCCGTTTCCGCACCCCACGTCGACGACGCTCTGCGCAGCCTGCGGGAGCATCGAGAGGACGATCCGGTTGCGCTCCTCGAGGTAGGGGTTGTCCCCGAAGGCGTCCCAGGATGCGGCCTCCTCGAAGAGCGCGACCGTGTCGTGGTTCCTCGGACCCATCGAAGGATTCTCCCCCCGCGCGGCAGGTCGATGCTCGCTCGAATCAAGCAGGTCCCAGAGAGCCTAGCCGCCGGGGCCGGATCGTTCAACGGTGTGCGCGGGCCGCGCGGGCCCGCTGTGGAGAGGCATCCCTGGCATTGCGCCCGGCGACATCGCCGGGACCGGAACGGGGGAGGGATAGGATGACCCAGGACCGAGGCATGATCGAAGGCGGCGGGAAGGGCCGTTCGGCGCTTCTCCTCGCTCTGGCGGCGATCGCTCTGCTGCCTCTCCTCTTCTACGCATCGATGATCTTCGGCGGAGAGGAGCCGGCAGCGGCCGACACGATCAGCGTGCGCCCCTTTGGGGTATGGGGAGTCGAGGCACAGCGCTCGCTGGGCGAGGTCCCTCAGTGGATTCCGCATCTCTTCGCGGGAATGCCCTCCTACGGAAGCTATGTCTACACGCCGGCGAATCCGCTGAGCCCGATCGACTGGCTTCTGAAACCCCTCAAGGGATCGAGGGGAATGCGCTACTACCTCCTGTTCCTCCTCGGCGGGGTCTCGGCCTTCTTCCTCTTCCGCCGGCAGGGAGTGAGCGTCCCCGCCGCCGCCGCGGCCGCGCTGGGATTCGTCCTCACTCCCTATGTCCCGGGCGTGGTCGAGGCCGGCCACAGCACCAAGCTGCGCGCCCTCATGCATGCGCCCCTCGTGCTGCTCGCGCTCGATCTGCTGCTGGAGCGCCCCGGCCCGCTTGCCGCCGCGGGCCTCGCCCTCTCCCTCGCGATGCTCGGCTGGTCCAACCATCCGCAGATCTTCTACTACGCCGCGATGGTCGCGATTCTCTACCTCGCCGGGCGATTGCTCGCCGAGAGAAGAGCGTGGCCGGCGGCGCGTCTCATGAAGCTCGCGGCCTTCCTCGCCGCGTCGGGGGCAGCCGCCTTTCTCCTGATGGCGGAGCCGGTGCTGGCTGTTCGCGAGTACGCCCCGTACTCGATCCGCGGTTCATCGGAGGGGGGAGGGACTGGCTGGGACTACGCCACCGCTTGGTCCTTCCCTCCGCGGGAGCTCATCAGCTTCCTCTTCCCCGAGTTCTTCGGGTTGAAGGGGGCGACCTACTTCGGACCGCTTCCGTTCACACAGAGCACCCACTACTTCGGGATCCTCTTCCTGGCCGCCGTGCTCCTCGGATTCGCCGCCCGGCGCGACAGCAGGAGCTGGATCTGGTTGGGGATCTCCCTGGTCATCCTGCTGGTCGGTTTCGGCGAGCACTTCCCCGTTCTCTACAAGCCCTTCTATCACCTTCTTCCCTACTTCAATCGCTTCCGCGTCCCTTCGATGATCTACTCCCTCCTGCCCTTGACTCTCGGGTTGCTCCTGGCGCGGGGTCTCGACTCTCTCCCCCTGGGAAGAACACAGGCGCGGCGCGGCGGGAGACAGCCATCCGGGCGCCGGTGGTACCTCGCCGCCGGGGCGGCTCTGGCGATCGCCTTGATCGCCCTGGTCGTCGGACTCGCCTCGAGGGCGGCGGGCCCTTCGGGGACCGGCTGGGTGCGGCCCGGCGAGCTCCAGTCCCTCTCCCCGGCCGATCTCGCGGGGCTGCGCGCCGAGCGATGGGACCTGAGGATCGCTTCGATCGTGCGCGGGATGATCCTGCTCGGCCTCTTTCTCGGCGCCGTCCCGCTGCTCCGCAGGCTGCGCCCTCCAGCGGGGGCGGCTGTCTTGGGCGCCATCCTCGTCGTCGATCTCATCCTGGTGGGAGGCAAGTTCGTCGAGACGGTAGACCGCGGCCAGATCGAGGCGACCCTCAAGAAGGGTCCCGAGATCGCCTTCCTGCAGGCGCAAGAGGGGCCTTTCCGCGTCTTGCCGATCGAGGAGGCCTCATCCAACCGGTTCGCCGCCTTCGGAGTCACGAGCGTGGGCGGATACCAGCCGGCCAAGCTGCGCATCTACCAGGACCTGCTGGATCGGCAGCTCCTCCAGTCACCGTCGGTCCTCTCGATGCTGAATGTCCGCTACCTGCTCGCCTCAGTCGATCCGGAGCATCCCTCGTTCCGGCGGGTCGCGGACGGAGTCTACGAGTACGCCGATTGGCTGCCCAGGGCCTGGTTCGTCCGGGGATGGACGGTCGGCTCCGATCGGGAGGACGCGCTGCGGATGATCGCTCGGCCCGACTTCGATCCGGAGGCGAGGGCCGTCTTCGTCGGGAACGAGGCCCCCGATCTCCCCCGGGACGGACTGCCGGCGCGGGAAGTCCGGATCGAGGAATCCAGCCCTCGAACGGTCAGACTCCAGGTTGGGGAGGGGCCAGGCCCGGGCCTTCTTGTCGTGAGCGAGATCTACTACCCGCCCGCATGGACGGCGACGATCGATGGCCGTCCCGCGGAGATCCTGAGGACGAATCACTGCCTGCGGGCCTTGGTCGTCCCGGAGGGCGCGCGATCGGTGGAAATGCGCTGCGCGTCGCCGGCGTTCCGATGGGGAAGGAACCTGAGCAGGGTCGGGGCGCTCGCGCTCCTGGCGCTCGCGGGGGTCGGACTCCTTCAGCGCCGCCGTTCGAGCTCTCGGTAGAGCGCAACAAGGCGTCCCCCGTCGAGGCTCCAGTTGTACTTCCGCCGCACCGCTTCCCGTCCGGCCTCTCCCAGGGCCGCCCGGGCTGACGGGTCGGCGAGGCGCGCCGCGGCCTCCGCCAGCGCCGCCGGATCCCCGGAGGGAACGACGATTCCGGCCCGGCACTCCTCGACGATCCTCCTGAGGGGTCTGCAGTCGGAGACCAGCACCGGCCTGCCGAGCAGCATGTAGTGGAAGAGCTTGTGCGGGATGGTCGTGTCGGTGTGGTCGTTCCTCAGGTGCGGAATCAGGCAGGCGGCCGAGGCGGAGATGTAGCTGGGGAAGCGCTCGAAGGGCTGCCATCCCTCGAAGGCCACGCTCCGCGCGACGCCGAGACGCTCGGCCTCGGCGCGCAGTTGGCTCTCGGTCGAGCCCGTCCCCACGAGGAGGAGCAGGGCGTCCGGAACGGCGCGCAACAGGGCCGGCATCGCCCGCACCGCCGTCTCGATCCCCCTGTGACGCTCGAAGCCTCCCAGATAGGAGACGACGAAGCGGCCCGCGAAGCGCTCCACGATCCGGGGGTCGATCCCGAAACCGTCGAACTCATCCTCGTCGACCGTGTTCTGAACCACCTCGATCCTGTCGGATCGAATCCCCATCCCGATGAGCCTATCGCGCGCCTCCTCGACGACGACGATGACGCGCTCGGCGTGGGGGAGAGCCCGCCGCTCATGTTCCGCCCAGCGCGAGGGGGAGATCAGGATTCGGCCGGGGAAGCGCCGGGCGTACCCGTAGGTCGCCAGGGCGGCGGGCCAGTTCTCGTGGAGATCGGCCACCACCGGCACGCCCGCCTTCCGGCCGGCGCGGAGGCCCTCCGCGACCATGGGGAGATCGTGGAGATGGAGGATCTCGATTCCGGAGCGCTTCATCAGGGAATCGAGGGCGCCGCGCAGAGCCCACCTGTAGGCGGGAAGGTCGAGGCTTAGCGCCGAGGCCTTCCTGTAGAACCAGCGGGGCATCAGGAGCCGGTGGAGCGTGATTCCCCGCCAGTCCTCGATCTCCGGCTGCTCGCGGCCGTGGCGCAGGCAGAGGATGTGGACCTCGTATCCCGCCCCGGCCAGGGATCTCGCCTCGTTCGACACACGGGGATCGGGCGGGAAGGTCCGGTCGAGGAGCATCCCGACCCGGAGGGATCGTCCCATCAGGCGTAGATCCTCTCGAGGATCTCGACGATCCGGCCCGCCGCGCGGCCGTCCCACAGATCGGGGATTCTGGGATGGGCAGGCGGCTCCGCCAGCGCCTGATCGACGGCGTCGAGGACGCGGCGGGGATCGGAACCGACGAGGCGATTGGTCCCGGCGCTGATCGTGATCGGCCGCTCGGTGTTCTGCCTCATCGTCAGGCAAGGAATCCCCAGGACGGTCGTCTCCTCCTGGATTCCCCCCGAGTCGGTCAGGACGATCCGCGCCCCCATCATCATGCGAAGGAAGTCGATGTAGCCCTCCGGAGGGCGGATGTGAATGGCGGAGCCCGCCTCGAGGCCGGCGAGCATGCCTCGGTCGGCCAGGCAGGCCCGGGTCCTCGGGTGCACCGGAAAGACGACCGGAAGGCGGCGCGCCGTTTCGGCAAGGACTTCCACGATCCGCCGCAGATCCTCCTCCTGATCGACGTTCGAGGGGCGGTGGAGGGTGACGAGGGCGTATCCACGCTCCCTGACGCCGAC
>Ga0194125_10012925_pt1 | contig 10922 bp, 9 predicted proteins | sample TA2KigC250mmetaG_FD_148626 | JGI IMG/M metagenome (GOLD analysis project Ga0194125, IMG submission 148626) | Freshwater microbial communities from Lake Tanganyika, Tanzania - TA2015034 Kigoma Deep Cast 250m | ecosystem: Environmental > Aquatic > Freshwater > Lake | place: Tanzania: Lake... | reverse complement strand
TTGGGAGGAGGAAAAGATCATACGTCCAGCTTACCAGCCGAAGTCGTATTCTCCAGGAGTACTGGGGAAACGCCATCTTCAACTCATTTCGCAACAACCCGAATGGAAATCTCCTCTAAATACCCTACGCGAGGCTTTCCAAACACAGCTTAATGAAAAGAAAGGCCATTGGCCTCCGACCCGGCAAATTCTCTATTTTGTCGATGTCCCCGCTACCCTTGAAGGCAAGGGATTGGTCATAGAGGTAGCAGACCGGGACATTAAGAAAAACGGCGAATGGGGTCAACTGAAATCTCATTCTGATTTATATGGCAAGCCACAAAACCTTCCCGATCCCGAAGATCGATGCATCATTGCCATGCTTCTCGGGAGCCGAGATGCAACCGGCTACTATTATGACTACCCGGGTTATTATGGAAGAGGAGCTTTCCGTCGCATCCTGCCAGAGCCAGCGCTGGAATACCTGATGAAACTGCTTTGCCGAACCGGGCGATGTTTTCTGCGAAAAACACCATCTAGTTCATGCGAAATCCCTCTCCGATGGGATGACGGAGATGCTTGGGAAGCCTGCTTGCATGTGGGAAAGGACGGATCTGGTCAGAACTATGTACTTAAGGGATGTCTCCAACACGGGCCGGAGCAGGTCGGGCTGGGAAAACCATCCCTGTTAGTGGCAGGAGGCCTCGTTTTTTTCGAAGACAACGTTTCCCGGCTTTTCGACAGAGGGACTTTTGGATGGATCTCCATCTTGCGAAAACAGAGAAGCCTCATCGTACCTGTCAAAGATGGAGATGCATTGATCAAAGAATTGATGAGCATATCAGTTCTCCCGCGGCTCTCCCTTCCTGACGAATTGCAATACGAAGAAATCCATGTAACTCCTCGGCCTCGGCTCACGGTCGTTGCGCCGCAAGGAAGGAATACCTGGGAACCTAATTGGCTTAAATGGGAACTGTCCTTCGATTACGATGGACATATCATTCATTATGATGACCCCGGTCGAGGGATCCTCATAGCAGAGCCGCGTCGGTTCCTGATCCGGGATCAGGAGGTCGAAGAGAAGGCTTATGAAATGCTCCGGAACTTAAAGTTCAGGGATGTAAGTTCTTACGGCTACCTGCAACGGGAAGTGGCTCCCCGAAATCTTCCAAAGGCAGTACGAGAGTTACTCGCCGCTGGCTGGAACATCGAAGCTGAAGGAAAGGTATACCGACGGCCCGGCTCGCTCAGCCTGTCGGTGACATCAGGCGTCGACTTGTTCGAATTGCATGGCGAAATCCATTTTGATGATAGAATTGCGAAACTGCCGGAATTATTGACAGCGCTCAAACGCGGAGAGAACCTCATTCCCCTGGATGACGGGACCTTCGGGATGCTCCCAGAGGATTGGCTGAAAAAATGCGGGAGTCTGGCAAACCTCGGCACAGCCCATGACGATCACTTTCGATTTTCACGCTGCCAGATCGGACTTCTAGATGCTCTGCTGGCCTCCCAGCCGGAATCGACATGCGATGAGATTTTCCAGCGTGTCCGGAATGAACTGATGAGCTTTGAGGGAATTCAACCTTGCGATCCTCCGGATAGTTTTACAGGCACTTTACGAAATTACCAGAAAGATGGATTGGGTTGGGTCCATTTTTTAGAGAAGTTCGGTTTTGGGGGATGCCTGGCCGATGATATGGGGTTTGGCAAGACCGTACAGGTCCTCGCGATGCTGGAAGAAAGGAGACAGAAGCGATTCACTCCCAAAACAGGAAAGGGAAAGCCTCTAAACCAGCGGAAGGGAGTTCCGGGGCCCTCCCTTGTTGTTGTGCCGAAATCATTGATCTTCAATTGGATTCAGGAAGCAGGGCGATTCAATCCAAAATTGAAAGTCCTTGATCATACGGGCGCCAACCGGCTGACGCCCGGCGAGCATTTCGAAGATTATGATCTCATCCTGACTACTTATGGGACGCTGAGGAATGATGCCGTTGAATTCAAGGATGTCCGGTTTGATTACTGCATCCTGGACGAGGGGCAGATGATCAAAAATGCCAACACCCAATCGGCAAAGGCCGTTCGCCTGATCCATGCGAACCATCGCTTAGTGCTGAGTGGTACCCCAATTGAAAACCACCTTGGCGAGCTCTGGAGTCTCTTTGAGTTTCTAAACCCCGGCATGTTAGGATCGGCTACTATTTTTAAGCTAACCGGCGCAGGCGCACGCACCTTTGATCCAGAAACCCGTACCATGCTGGGAAGGGCGCTTCGGCCATTTATTCTGCGCCGTACTAAAGGACAGGTCGCTCGCGAGCTGCCGAAAAAATTCGAGCAGACCCTCTACTGCGATCTCGATACAAAACAGAGAAGACTCTACAACGAGTTGCGAGACCACTACCGTCAAAACTTACTTCATCGGGTTGAGAGAGAGGGTCTCAATAAGTCCAAGATTCAGATTCTCGAATCATTGCTTCGATTACGGCAGGCTGCCTGTCATCCAGGGCTCATCGACAGATCAAAGACAACTCATCCCAGCGCCAAATTGGAACTGCTGATACCCCAACTGGAGCAGATTACGGAGAAAGAACATAAAGCTTTGGTTTTTTCTCAGTTTACAAGTTTTCTTTCTATCCTGAGGGAACAATTGGACCGGGAGAAGACCTCTTATGCCTACCTCGATGGGCAGACTCGCAACCGCAAAGAAGTCGTTGAACGTTTCAAGACAGACCCCGACTGCAGGCTCTTTCTCGTCAGCCTTAAAGCCGGAGGGCTGGGACTGAACCTTACGGCAGCCGAGTATGTTTATCTGCTTGACCCGTGGTGGAACCCTGCGGTGGAAACTCAAGCTATCGACCGCACCCATCGCATCGGCCAGACCCGGAGGGTCTTTGCCTACCGCATCATCGCTAAAGACACAGTCGAAGAAAAAGTGTTAGAACTCCAGAAGACGAAACGCGACCTCGCCGATGCAATCATCAATGCGGATAACAGCCTCATCCGCAACTTGGCCAAAGAGGATCTGGAGTTGCTCCTATCGTAGAAGCATAACCCCGGGAGAAAAATGAGCTTGTGAATCTTTTCTTCTTGAAATTTTATTCTTTTGCCCCATAATAGAGAAAAGCGTAGCGTTCCGGCAAAACTAATTCGCCCCCAATGAATGGGGGCGCTACAACGCTACAGAAGGAGGGTGGGGAGATGAAACTCGAGAGGTTTGAAGGTTGTTGGACAGCAATGGTGACACCGCTTAATCGAAAAGGGGAAATCGATTATGAGGGTCTGGAGAAGAATGTCCAGTTCCTGATAGAGAATGGTTCAAACCTTGTCCCAACAGGAACCACCGGAGAATCTCCAACTCTTGACTGGAGAGAACACGATCGGGTGATTACAAAAACAGCAAGGTTGGCAAAAGACAAGGTATTTGTCATAGCCGGTACGGGTTCAAACTCAACCAGTGAAGCAATGCGAGGATCGAAGCACGCTGTCGAAGTGGGCGCCCATGGAGTATTACTGGTTGACTGTTATTATAATGGTCCCTCCTCGCTGGAACTTAGAACTCAGTACTACGAAGTAATTGCAAAAGCTTTTCGCAAAGCCTTTATCGTGCCCTATGTCATTCCGGGAAGGACAGGGACGAAATTGGAGGTAGAGGATCTAACCATTCTCCACCGGAAATATAAGAATGTCCGTGCCGTAAAAGAGGCCACCGCAGACCTTGGGCGGATGGCGAAGACGAGGACCCTCTGCGGCGAGGACTTTGACATCCTCTCCGGAGACGATGATAAAACCGTTGAGATGATGACTCATAACGACATCCGGGCTTCCGGGGTAATTTCAGTTATGTCAAACATCGTTCCGGGCCCCATTGCCGAGATGGTCAGGGCGATCCTGAAAGGAGATATGGAGAGGGCGAATTACTTAAAAGAGGTCTTAGACCCTCTTTTCAAGGTGGTCACCGTCAATACCGTCGAATCCTACGAGGGCTTTGAAGTTCCGTGCAAGTTCAGGAATCCCGCAGCCATCAAGACGATGATGAAGGGACTTGGGATGCCTTCCGGACCCTGCCGCCCACCGCTTGGCAAGATGACCCCCAAAGGGGTAGAGGTGGTAAGAAACGCACTGAAAACCGTTTATGAGAAGGATAAAGAAATCCTCAGGCCCATCCAGGATCTTTATAAAGTGAACCTCGAAGACCGGATTTACAACGAAAAATATTGGAAATAACCGGTGGATTGTAATCAGGAAGCGTAAAGGGCCTGCCCCCGAATCGGGGACAGGCCCTTTTTGTTACCAGTTGGGAATGAAGAAGAGAGCGGAAAAGAGAAAGGATATTTAAATGACGTTCCTGGAATTATTAGCAACGGGTAGCTGACCTGATAGAGAGTAGGTAGAGACTCATCGAGGGCCTGTTCATAGACGATATCATACTAAAATTTTACCCTCACGAAAGGCCCGAATGTAGTTAAGACAGAAATCGTCCTGCCCAAGCAGCATCTCGATCACCCGGATGTGAGTCATTACCTTCTTATCCAAAGGATCTAAAATGGCTGCATAAAGGCCAGCCTCCATAGCCATTCCAAGAAAGACACGATTGATGAGAGCTCGACCTGGGAGGCAATATGAGATGTTAGAGATTCCACAGATGGTATGCACCCCGGGGAATTCTTTTTGGATGAGACGAATGGCTTCTAATACGATGAGACCAGACTGGACATTGATGCTAAGAGGCTGAATCAAGGGATCCAGATAGATCCGATTATGAGTAACACCAAGGATCTCCAAGTCGTGAATTAGCCTTTCGGCATTCTTTAAGATTTTATCCACTGTTTTTGGAGGACCCTCATCGTCCATGCACAGGGCCACGATATCGCATTCCCGTCCCTGAATCACAGGCTTCATCTGATCGAAACGTTTCTGTTCGGCCGTGATGGAATTCAATAAGGGCCTTGCGCTAACTACCAGATCGTGAGACATAAAAAAAGGGGAAATGGGTGACACTCCGGAGAGAAAGAAAGGAGTGTACCTATGGAGAATGTAGAGGAAGTTAAGAAGAAAAGCAAGGGGAAAGAGAATCGGTACAGGAATTCCGTAACTGGACCGATTGGGGATGGTGAGTTGGTGGAAACCAGGCCATGGAAGGGCCAAATCGTTGAGGGGTGGTCAAAAATAGAATAAGAGGCATTTTCGCAATGGGGTTTTCAGGCCGAAATAGGGGAGGGATCAGCGCGGAGACAAAACGTCTCCCTGCTCCCTGGAAGGGATAGGCAGAAAGGCCCCAAGATAGAAGGCGAGGAGGTGGAGCTATCCTCCTCGTAAGGAAATCCACGGAGCAGGAAGGTCCATAGCAACTAAGCCCAGATGGAGTTCGTTAGCTAAACCGATCAAGGTCAAATGGATGCGCCGTTGAGGTTTGAGATTCCCGTAGTAGAAACTCTGCAGGAGCATGAAAGCAATGAAGAGGGTAAGGACGAAATTAAGGATAGCCACGGGGTGATGCTTGAAGCAGTGATCGAGAGACCAGTAAGTCACCAGGGTGTGAAATAAATTGTTTTCGATTTCCCAGCGTCGGTGAGCGATGTAGCAGAGCATTCGTGTGGGCATTTGGGACATGGAGAGCGTCGTCACCCACCACCAGTGGTGGATCTCCGTCTCTTCGATCCATTGGTGGTTTTTGCGGTGCCGTTTAGTCACTGTTTCCTCCGTATGGAGAACTCGCAGAGGAACCTCAATCCCTTCCGCCGTGGTAAAGCCTTCTGCATCCCAAGCCCGGATTTGAGATCGCCCATCTTTCCAAACTTTCGGTTTCATCAGAGAGAAGACGCCTTGGGCATCCTGAAGGAGCACCCGCTGCTCTCCCTTGAGCACGCTGATGACGTGTTTGTGATGTTTTAGACAGAGGTTGTAAAAGGGAGCTTCCGTATAGATGGCATCGGCCAAGGCCACATCGAAAAATCGTGCATAGCGAAGGAGCACTCGTTCCAGCAGTCGCTTGGCCGCGATCACCTCCCCCTCTCCGGGTCGAATCATCTCCACATCCAGAGGCATCGCTATCGGGAATCCCACTAAATGAAAGACGACGCCTCGATGATAATACTCGATCACTTCTTCGTTATCCACCTTCACCGTCCGTTGACAACACTTGGGACAGCAACGATATCGACTGGGAAAAAAACTCATGGCCATCGAATACCCCTACCCGCAGAGGCCAATCGTTCCGTAGGGCTTTGTTACGCCCCAGTTGATGGTTAATCCGAGACAGCCTCTCTCGGAGTTGTTCGGGCTCCATCAACCCCATGACATCCCCCATCCGGTCTGCACTGGGTTTGATCTTCCCGATCACCCTCTCTACCCGCTTGGGCTGGCGGATCTCCTGTTCCATCCCATTGAGACTTCTGTGGCGCATCACAAACAGGAACAAAACGCTTCCCCAAAGAGCACTGGTAGGAATCCGGGGTCGCTTCCGAGCATCGCGAAGCGTGTGGAGCTGTTTGCTGAAATCGAACACTTTTTCGATGTAACAACAGAATCGTCTCATCATGGGCGTCTCCTCCCGTGGTCGGGTCTTTTCGACCTCAACTGTTCTTTGTTAAGGAAAAATCGTTTCAGGCAACGTTCCGAGATTTGTTCCATCAAGTGCCAAGCTTCCTGATAATTGGCAACCCATTGACGGATGGTCTGTTCCATGGCCTGAGGGACATGGATCATCTTTCGCTGCCCACCCACCCGCAGAGCAAGATAGAGGCCTGGGTGGAGTTCGCCTCGGGTACATTTGCAGCCCGGCTTACCGCAGGTCCGCTGCATGGTGACGAGGCTGCCGCAGAGGAAGGGTTGTTCATGGAGGATCTGGGCGAGACGGGATCGAGCCCGACGTTCCGGATCGGGCAAGTGGCTTCGGGGACGCATGAGGAATCACCTCCTTTCCAGAATTGACTGATATATTTATTTATATCAGAAATTAGGCGTTTGTCAAGCGGTTTTTCAAATGCGAATTTGCTCAGAGTAGCTCGTGCGGGGTTAAGCTATGGAATCCATGGAGGGTTCGCAAAGAAAAAAAATCGATTTACGGAATTTCTGAGGGTAGCCTGGAGGATGTCCCGGGCTTCCGTTCTATTCTTGGTGTTTCTCTTTTCTCAACGAGTGCATCTCCCAATTGAGTCTCGATATTCCTTATTTCTTCTCAACCATTCCCATTTCCAATGCTGCTTTTCTGCAAAGTCATCTTTTTCGGAAACATTTCCGAGTCGTCTTCTGTCCATTCGTGCCTCCCACCAGCGCCCTCATGGTTAAGGCCCGAAGACCAGTGTGAAATATCCATTCTTATCGGGGAACTTGCCCTATCAGGCCATGATTTGCTTATCTCAAACTTCAATCCGAATCTGGAAGCTCCCGGCATGGCCCTTTTGGTGACATTTGATTCTCTGATTTTCTTTCCCTCATTGTTGATACCTGATAACCTCTAAACTTATCAAAAGGCTTTTTCCCAATGCTGGTTGCTTTTTATGCGCTGCTTATCTCGGTAGAAACTTCGTTCAACGCTAATCATTCGCTTCAGATTCCCGAAACGCGATCTTATGGCTTCCCAGCCTACCTGGGACGCCACCACAACCCATCCTTCGCCAACCTCGTTATATAAATGTGGTGGGGATTGGTCAATCAAGCCGTCCACCCACTGTACAGAAGGCAATATCCACCCTCCTGCTCTTCTCCGAAGTGAGGATTAAATTGTCGCCTTCCCCTACTAAGGATCTTTTTTTACATTCCAACCGTGGCTTCCTCCGGTAAGGGCAAATCATCACTCGCTTTGACATTCAGCCAATTTAGAGCGGCGAGGTTACGGATGGTCAATCCAACTTCTCCCTGATCGAGTGAAGGCTTTCGTCGTTGTTTCCACTTCAAAACACAGGTGAGTATATCCTTCTCAGACAAGGTCCCAGTCTTGTTATCGCAAATTGACCGGGCTGCATAAATTACGGTTGCGGCTATTTCAGCCTGATTCGTATCCATTCTCATAAATAGATCCGAGGTCTTTTCGATGATATGTTCCCATTCCTTCAGATAGGTAGCGTAGGCCTTACACGCATCCTGATAGGTTTGGCCGACTTTAACCGCGAACATCCTTCCCAGTCTCTGCTCACGGATCAAACCATTATTGATCAGACGTGTCACCAGTCCTTTCAATGCGGGAGAGAACGGGCCATAGCTCCCTCTCTGATAGTCGAGCCCCAAAGGCAACCCTTGCTCAGAGGCGAAGTAGGCAATCTTCTGGAATCGTGTCCGTCCAACTGGCCAATGGTAGGGTTGTTCTTCAATTCGCTTCAGGATTTCGACCAGAGCTACCCATGCGGGTTTAACCCATTCTGGACCAGCCACTCCCTCATCTTGAAGCTGGGGCTTTGTTTGCTCCCCAAGGAATTCCGGCTGTAGCTCTTCATGGGGAGTACCATAAGGAGCGTATAATTCGATAAGAATGTCCATTTTTCCCAGGAGACGGTAAAGTGTTGGTCCGACAATACGCCACTCGAGCTGGCCCTGGCCACATCCCAATGGAGGAACAGCGAGAGATTGAATTCCCCAGTCCATATAATGCTTGAGCAGATATTCAAGACCTTCAATAATGCTTTTTAAGTTAGCTACTGATCTCCAATGATCCTTGGTGGGAAAATTCAAGATCCAGGGGGGGACAAGCCTTTTGAAGAGGTAAGGGCGTCCCAATTTGACCTCACCTCGCTTGCACCGGGTTACGTAATCTTCATACATATCGGGGAAGCGGTTTTTAAACTCAAGGGCAACCCCCTTGCCCATTACACCCACGCAATTGACTGTGTTTACCCAGGTTTGCGTCTTCGACTCAAACAAATCTCCCATCAATACTTTGATCATGGATGTTCTCCTTAAATTTGGAAGAATAGCTTGGGATTGACTGTAACTGGCAACCTGAAGCCTGAGTCTTCCAATAGTGTTTGGTTCTCATGAAATGAAACATATGCCCCTTGGATAAAACGAGGATCAACCCTGTCCGGTACCAAGACCTCAGCACACTTGACCCGGGCTTTGTGCCATTGTTCGATTTGATTACTATCTGTCCACCACTCCGCAAAAACGAGGTCAAAATCAACTCTTTCAAGTCCCGCCGGAGGAAGCCAGAAAGCTGTGTAATCACTTGCAGCATTACCATCGGCAATCACTACGTTTGGAATATCCAAAACTTCCACGTTAACCTGAAGGACACATAGCGAAAGGTGCTGAGGAGCCCGTTTTCGCATCATCGGATTTCGCGCGCAGAAGTAAAGGTTGACATAAGCATGAAGAAGGAGTCCGCCAGGGACTCTTTTCCGAGATCGGATATCCTGAACTTCTTGCATAGCAACAGACGCATGATTAAGTTGTCTTGCCTTCTGATGACTAAGAATACCTTGATTCATGATCGAAGGAACATTCAGAATCGGGGTGATGTAATGGAGCTCATGGAGATCTGATCGTTTCATGCAGTAACGAGGTCCTCCTCCCCGTAGGCCATCCAATCTTTCGCATTATTTATACACCCAAACGATTAAAAATGTAAATGGGTATAAAACCTCCTATAAAACCTCTCGCAAGGCCGACTAAATGTGCAAGTCATAGTATAAATTGATAAATTTTACAGGACGAAGGACTTAAGGCCGAATAACGTAGCGACCATTATTCCTGCGGCAGAGAAAATCTACAGAGTTGAGGCCCATCCCCACCACATCAAAAGGTCTGTCTTTCGGAAAGGAGAGATTGAATCGCATGCTTTCTTTTATTCAATGTGGATAACGCAACATATCAGCCACATGGCATTTTCGTGTCGGCTGCCTTTGCCTTCTCAGAGGTGTCATCGCTTATTCGAACTCCTCTGATTCCTCTGCAGGATAGAAGAAATAGAGGTCTTCCCGGTTGATTATGCTTGCATCGCTTTTTATTAGAAATTCTTCTTCTTGCTTCCGGAATACGATTGCCGCCTCTTGCAATCTGTCCAGCTTTTCTATGACCCCATTGTCCTGTAATAACTTAATCACTTCTTGATAAAGTTTCTCACTCCCTCCGATGAGCTTGCCTTCCTGCAGAATTTTGCACGCCACCATGTTTTTGAACGTATCAAAACAGACCTGCTCTCGAACCCGCTCCATTTTTTTGACCACGTAATCAACCTCTTCATTGATAGCGGGTGATTTGAGGAACTTATATTTCTCCTGATAGATGGCGCTATCCAGTTTCGTGATAAAATCGTCGGGCACGTTGTCCTTCAGAATCACGACAAGATCGATATCGGATCCCCGGACCATCCTTCCTGTGCTTCGTTCCGGTCGGGGGACATCATGGGCCATATCGTATACAATGTCACCGGCCAAGATGAAACAGATTTGCTCATGGGGCCAGGTATTTCCGAACGGTGCTTTCACGACCTCTACCAGGTTACGAGCGAGCTCCATTTTCGATCGACTCACTTGTACGATATGAGAAGATATTTCCTCGCCCCTTTTTTCAATGAGGATGGGTTTTTCCGCCAATCCTACCACGGAGTAAGTGAGGAATTCCCTGAGGATAGATGGAGAAAGACGTGCAAAGCCTTTCACCTGCCGATCGAACCTGAGATATCTAACTCCTACGGACTTAACCCGCAGGTTGTTCGAGGTTTTGCATGTTTGCCACAGAAGAAGGTTGTCGCCACTGATGATTTTTTTTATCTCTGATCCCGTGAGTGGCCCACGGGTGGTGAGGAGGCTTATGATCTCTTCTTCCATCGGAGATTTAAATCTTAACATTGCACAAAAAGTGAGGCAAGTGTGCTTGCAAACCTTTACAATTGCGGATTATTTTATCTTTTATGGGGAACAGACGATGTCACTTGAAGTGGCCTTTGGGTTTTGCTTGAAAACAGAGTAGCCCAACTTTTAAAGGTGCCGCTGTAAAGGTCCTCCAGC
>Ga0194125_10012921_pt1 | contig 10925 bp, 11 predicted proteins | sample TA2KigC250mmetaG_FD_148626 | JGI IMG/M metagenome (GOLD analysis project Ga0194125, IMG submission 148626) | Freshwater microbial communities from Lake Tanganyika, Tanzania - TA2015034 Kigoma Deep Cast 250m | ecosystem: Environmental > Aquatic > Freshwater > Lake | place: Tanzania: Lake... | reverse complement strand
AGCGCCGCTCAGGGTCAACTGCCCCAAAACATGGGGATTCTTTTTATCATCTTTTAGAAGGTGGTTATGAGCGAAATCCATATTCCCAAAATTGCGCAAGAACTGAATCTCTCACCCAAACAGGTACAGGCCACAGCAGACCTTTTGAATGAAGGGGGGACCGTTCCCTTTATCGCCCGGTACCGAAAAGAAGCCACAGGTTCTCTGGATGAAGTTGCAATCACAACAATTCGCGACCGGCTCAATCAACTCACGGAACTGGACAAACGCCGCGAGGCCATCCTCAAATCTTTGGAGGAACGGGGACAGCTCACGGATGAATTAAAGGAAAAGATCCTGTCAGCAGAGACCATGGTCGTTCTGGAAGACATCTATTTACCTTTCCGGCCGAAGCGAAGGACCCGGGCAACCGTTGCCAAAGAAAAAGGACTGGAACCGTTGGCCCAGCGTCTTTTTACACAGGAGGAGATGGATCCGATGGCAGAGGCATCTGCTTTCGTCGATCCTGAAAAAGGGGTGGATTCTGTAGAAGACGCTCTTGCAGGAGCACGTGATATTATCGCAGAGTGGGTCAACGAAGATCAGACGGCCCGGGCCAGGATGCGCGATTTCTATTCATCAAAGGCTGTGTTTAAGTCGAAGGTCATTCCAGAGAAAGCAACTGAAGGGATCAAGTACAAAGATTATTTCGACTGGGAAGAACCGGTGAGCACAGCGCCATCCCACAGGATTCTTGCCATGAGGCGGGGAGAAAAGGAGGAATTTCTCACCCTGCGGGTCTTGCCTCCTGAAGATGAAGCCCTGAATATCCTCGATGGCCTCTTTGTCAAAGGGGATGGGCTTGCATCCCAGCAGGTCAGAATGGCTGTACAAGACAGTTATAAGAGACTTCTCTCATCTTCGATGGAGACCGAGATACGATTGGCAACCAAGAAGCGGGCAGACGAGGAGGCGATCAGGGTTTTTGTCGAGAACCTCCGTCAGCTTCTTCTTGCGCCACCCCTTGGCCAGAAGAATATCCTCGCCATCGACCCCGGTTTTCGAACCGGATGTAAGGTGGTTTGCCTCGACCGCCAGGGAAAGCTCCTGCATCACCAAACGATTTATCCCTTTCAGTCTGAAAAAGCTGCAGTCGAAGCAGGCTCAGGGGTCCGGGAGATGTGCGAACATTTCAGCATCGAGGCGATTGCCGTGGGAAACGGCACAGCAGGAAGGGAGACAGAGGCTTTTATCAGGAGCCTCGATCTCTCAAAAGAGATTCAACTGGTGATGGTCAACGAGAGCGGTGCATCTGTTTATTCGGCATCCGAAGTGGCAAGAGAGGAATTTCCAGATCAGGATGTGACTGTGCGAGGAGCGGTATCCATCGGCCGAAGGCTGATGGACCCTCTGGCAGAGCTGGTGAAGATCGACCCGAAGTCGATCGGTGTCGGCCAATACCAGCACGATGTGGACCAGGGAGCATTAAAGGGTAGTCTCGATGATGTGGTGATCAGTTGCGTGAACCATGTGGGTGTGGAAGTCAATACGGCAAGCAAACAGCTTCTGACCTATGTTTCGGGATTGGGGCCACAGCTTGCCAAGGGAATTGTGGAGTACCGGAATGAACATGGTCCTTTTCAATCGAGGGAAAGATTGAAAAAAGTGCCCCGGTTGGGACCTAAGGCGTTTGAACAAGCCGCAGGTTTTTTACGCATCAGGGATGGAGAAAATCCTTTGGATCGAAGCGCAGTCCATCCAGAGAGCTATCCCATTGTTGATGCCATGGCAAAAAATCTGGGCTGCTCGGTGCTCGATTTGATTCACGAGGATAAGCTCAGGGAGAAGATCGATCTGAACCAATATGTTTCTGACAAGGTAGGCCTCCCTACTTTGAATGATATCCTGTCAGAGCTCTCCAAGCCCGGACGCGATCCCCGCGAACAATTTGAGACCTTCCGATTCGCAGAGGGGATTGAAAAGATCGAGGATGTCAAACCCGGGATGAAACTTCCTGGAATTGTGACAAATGTTGCAGCATTTGGTGTTTTTGTTGATATTGGTGTCCATCAGGATGGGCTGGTCCATATCAGCGAACTTTCGAATCGTTTTATAAAAAATCCCGCAGAAGTAGTGAAGGTTCATCAAAAGGTAATGGTCACAGTACTTGATGTGGATCTTCAAAGAAAACGGATCTCGCTTTCCATGAAGAGCAGTCAGCCCGGGCCCGATGCAGTTTCAAAAGGGAAGGAAAGAAAGAAGGAAGAGAAAAGACAGGAGAGGGGACAGAAACAGAAGAACACATTTACAAATAACCCATTTGCCGACGCCTTCCGAAACAGGAATCAATAAATCCACCTTAAAATATATTCTTGATTGTATCCTCTCGCCTCTCATTCAGGGCTTTTTCATAAACCCGAAGAAGGCCTTTGGCTTCATCTTCGGGTTTGGGCAAATGAGCAGCCTGGCTTATTCCTCCCTGGCCCAGTTTCTTTCGAAGTTCCCTGTCATCGACAAGACGAAGAGCCTGTTGAATAAAGTTTTCTGGGGAATGAAGGTCAAACAGGAGTCCTGCAGGGAGATTTTTTTGATCTCCAAATACTGGCCACTGATTCCCAGGAATATTAGAGGCCAGAATGGGTTTTCCGGCCGCTTTCGCTTCGAGGAGTACGTTTGAAATGCCCTCTGAATAAGAGAAGTTGAGAATTACATCTGCTCCTTGGTAAGCGGAGCGCATGGCTTGGAAAGGAATGGGTGGAAGCCATCGGGCGAAGGCATGGAGACGTTTTACCTCTTGTCCGAATCTATCTGCATAGTCTTTTTCAAGTGCAGGACCGGCAAAGACCGCGCGTATTGATGACCGCAATAAATACACCTTTTCAAGGAGGTAAAGAGCCTCCAAATTTCCTTTAACCGGTCGTATTCCCGCCGGGAAAAAGAAAAGGGTGTCCTCTGAACCACAATTCGATGCCCCTCGAAGTTTAAATTCCTCATCTCCCATCCAGGAGAAGGACTTGGGGATCATGATGATTTTGTCTTGAAGACCGGGAAAAGACTTCTGGATAGTTTGCATCATCTCTTCGCTCTGAGCAATCACCGCCTTTGCTTTTTTAAAAACCAGATTGATGATTTTCCGGCGGTCTTCTGTTTTTGTATCGAGATGGATGTCTGTTCCTCCCGGAGAAACAACCAAACTCCATCCATTGTTGGCCCAATCTGTTTTTAGCAGTGATTCTCCTGTTCGGAAGGCGTGGTGAAGATGAATGATCTCCGGTTTAAAATGGAAGAGCCTTTGCTGAAGTTCAAAGAGATCGAGGTGTTCCGTGGCCAAGACCTTTACGTCATGACCTTGTTTGACGAGAGATCGCCTCCACCGTTCAGTGGTTGAGGCATTTCCCGTGGTAAGAGGAAAGGCTGTGGGGGTCAGAATAAGGATACGGAGGGATCGGTTCAATGAGGGGGCTCCGGAAAGTGGGTCAAGATAATCTTCCTTTCTTTCAGGATAAGACGCAATTTCGAGTTTAGCAAGGTTTCGAGTTCCTGTTCTCTTTCCAGTGTTGAGAAACTCGAGAAAGGGGTCTCCTTAGGACCTTCGGTGATTCTACCAGGGTGAACCATCAATTCGGTGAGACCATCGGGGAGAGATCGCAATACGGACTCCAAGGCTTGAATGGAAAGATGTCCTTTTAAATAGAGGCCTCGGAAATGATCAGTCGTATGAAATCCTGACTCCAAAATCATCTTTCGAGCCGTTTGGCTCAATCCATTAAAGAACCGTGCTTCTTCGCAGAGAGATGAGGGCAAAGTGAAATCCGAGGATGTCGGCTCGGGTTCATTAGGAATTCTGATCCAGGAAATGTGATGTTTTTGGGCAGCCTCCATCAATGCTTTAAGGACAGCGGGAAAGATATGGACGTGCTGATGGCCATCGAGATGAGAGAGAAGGATTCCTGATGTTTTAAGAAGTGTGATCTGAGCGTCAATCTCACGGGCGATCTCGTTCTCCAGAACCCGGTCACCCTCTTGCATCAACAGACGCTGTGAGGAAACTTTTCCCAGGAAAATCCCATGAGGACTAAGGAGAGGGGAATTCCCGGTTGAGACGGGTGTTCCCTCAGAAAGGTTGAGATGGACTCCCCATGAAATATTTTTAAAGGAACCGGATTGAATTCTTTTCAGAACATTCAATCGCCCGGGTCCATTTGGGAGAATACTGGCACTGGTCACGATGCCTGACTGGATTGCCTCAAAAATCCCATCGTTTCTTGCTTTATCTGCACCGAGGTCATCCGCATTGATGATCAGTTTCTTCATGATACCCGAGGTCCTCCAGCGCGAATAAAAAGATTGCGGAAAAACCATTTTCCATTCGGATCTTCATAGAATTGAGAACGCCCAGAGGACCTCAAATGAAGGAGGTGACTGAAGAGTCCTTTATCCATAGATTCATATTCACCTGGAGTAAAAAAACGCTGAGTTTCATGGACGAGAGAGACGGTTGAAAACCGTTTCTCCAATCGCTGAAATAAACCCGTGGGGTTTGCCAGAGAGATAGCGAGTATCCAGAGCCTGCCTCGTTGAGGATCGAGAAAAGTTGGTGCTTGATCAAGGATGGCAAAAAGATGGTCTGTCCCGTCTATCCCTCCATATCGCTGCCCAAAAGGCCGTGTCCCAGGAGTTTGAGGTGGAGTGGCGATGATCACATCGAACTGTTTAAGAGTGTTCCCTGAAGAACCTCCTTCTCTCAAAGGTTCAAACCAGGACCCTGCAATTACCTGGATCTTTTCTTCAACCCCGTTCCGCTTGGCATTATCAACTGTTGCAGCAATGGCAATCGGATCAATATCGACCGCGACCACTTTTTCAGCTCCCAGCTTGGCCGCTGCAATAGAGAGAAGCCCACTTCCACACCCAAGGTCGAGAACCGTTTCTCCTGACTGAATGTCGAGGATTCTGGCAAGATCGATGCTTGATGGAGGCGGGATATGAACTCCTTCCGGAATTTCCAGGATCATAGACCCTGTGAGAAGCTCAATTGTAATCAGTTTTTCAGGCTTTTGAGGGGACGGATGATAACGACTCTGGGCTGAAGAGATTAACCGTTCGATGAGCGCGGGATAATCCAATCCTGACCATTTTGCCGAACGGGCAAAGGCTTCGCCCTTTTCAAGGCTCGGTGTAACATTTGCTTCAAGGAAGAAAGGGGTTTTGTCCTGCGTCAGCCGTATATCGAAACGGGCATAGTCTCTCAGACCCAAAACTTCTAAGGCTTTCCGAGCCAACGTCTCAATTTCCTCTTTAAGGCCCAGTGGAAGATTTGCAGGCATCATACTCTCTTTGGGCGGGTCCACCTGTTTAAATGTTTCGCTGAGCACACTTTTTTCTGTGTCCTTCAACCGCCACTCGAGGATGGTCAAAACCTCTATCCCTTTGGGGCCAGCCAGCAGAGGAACGGCCAGCTCCCGTCCTGGCAGATACTTTTCGATCACTATGGGTTGCCGATATTGGTGGAGTAAATTTGTTGCCTGTAGGAGAGCGTCGGATTTAGTTTGTGCGATGACGAGTCCGCGGCTCATATGCTCGAAAGTCGGTTTCAGGACCAGTGGTGGTTCAAGCCACAGAGGACATTCCCACTCTTTTGAGGTGACCACAATTCCCGGTGGAGTTGGGATACCTGCTGCCGAAAGTCTTGCCTTTGAAGCGATTTTGTCATCGGCTAAAAAGGTAGCCTTCGCGTCTGAACCCACGATCCGGGCTCCTCGAGACTCGAGGAGGAGCCGGACCAGAGCGCGTAAGAACCCTCTGCCTTTGAAAGTGTCTGTATGATCAATGATGAAGTCACATTGGTTGACTAAGTCTTCTACCCGAAACTCAATCTCTTCCGAGTTAACAATGATGGCTTCATGACTAAGGGTAGCAAGACCCTGAGCGATGGACTCGGCGCAACGACAGACCGACTCACGAGTACGAATGATTCCTATACGCATACTTTACCCATCAGAATTTGTTTGCGGGCTTTGCCTCCGGACATGATCCAGCGGAGTAGTCTAACCCAGGGTGACCACGGATGGATCGTGGCTGGCAATCCTAACGAAACTTCAGCGCGTGTCAAAGAATCTTCGATCAGTGCATCGTGTAATGGTTGAAACACCAGTGGCCAGGTCAGAAGGGCAGGGCCATGGGTCTGCATCTCTAATTGGTGCCTCAGCGCCACTTCTCTATCGCTCATGGGGAGAATGACGTAGCTATGCATTCCGGTAAACCCCTTTGGACCAAGAAACCTGAAGCGAATGGATTGCCCAGGATGATAGGCTTCAACAGAATATCGGATCGGTCCGTGCCCACCGGTTGCGCCGATACCGAGTGGTCGGTCAAATTTCATGCGGGGCCAGGAGTCCTTAGGCCAAAGCAGGTCATTGCCTGAGGCCAATGAGTCAATGAGTGTACCGACCTTAGCAGGAGATCCCTTTAACTTCCTCTCGTGAACATTGTTTATTTTCATAACGAATACTCCAATGACGCCCAACGCTGAGTCTTACCGAAAGCCAGGCTTATCAGTGGTCCGGTAAAATCGAGAATTGGGAGGTCTGTCTTATCCCAATGATTTTGAAATTAAATCATAAGCTATTTCGAAATTATCTTTAGATATTTGAATTGGTTCTCCATATTCCACTGTAATCGTAGAAAACGGCAGGGGCCACTTGCGTCTATCCCAATATGGGATTTCAAATGAGCGTGTGGCTTGAAATCGCATTGGGGCGATCGAAACGTTACTCTGTAGGGAAATATGAAGGGTACCCTTCTTCATTTGAAAGGGAGGACCATTGGGACCATCTGGCAAGAGAACAGTGGAGTACCCTTTTTTGAGATAATCCACAAGCTGATCTGCGGCTTCTTTGCCTGAATAGCCAGAGGATCCCAGGATGATTTTCTTTACGCCAATAAAACGGAGCATGACATGGCTTGGTTTCATATACCATGTCGGATGTTGCATCCACACATGAAGCCGGGTGCGGAGAAAGACTGTGAAGTAAAGGAATATATAGGTGTGCCAAAAGCAGAAAATATAATTTGACCCTTCTTTGAGATGGTCCTTGCCAATAAACACAATTTTACTTGTGAGGCGGACAATGAATAAGTAGATAAAACCCAAAACTGGTATTCCATATCCAAACAGGTAGAATATTGGTTTCAGAATGAGCGGAACATCATTAACATGGTATTTCGATAAAAATGATTTTTTCATTACGCTCAGCACTATGCGTTGGGCCTAGGCGGATATATCTATGCCGTGGTCTTGATGGTCCGTCAATATTTCGAATGCCGCACGACTTTTCGTCTCCAACACCTCAGCTGTGCCAGATATTTTATCTCTGAGTTGAAGCCTGCAACTTGCGATCTTACTATTCAGGCAGTACTTGATGCCACCACGTGGGTTGTAGTACTTGAGACCGACAAATGCGTGGCGAGGAGCCGATATTTCCCCTTCAATCTCAACCTCATCGTTCCCCGATCTGAACTCCCAGGTAAAGTATCTGAATGAACCTCGGGCCCTAATCGCCTGAGTTAATCCTGTGAAGGCGTACTCTTGTTGCCCATGGCGAAGAACAAGCGGAGTTATCGGTGGTGTCCAGAATGGTCCCAATCGCAACTTAGCAGTGGCCACTTCTAAAAAACTTTCCAGATGGGTGTCGAAGCCAGCGACCTGACCCCAAGCGTATAGATCCGTGTGTCGTATTCCCCAATTATGATTTTGGCTCCCCAGCCAGTCTGAAACGTCCATTGATTCACCATTGACGGACAATTTGCCATGAAAACGGGCCATGGGGAGACTGACCAAGCTTTTAGCTGCAGGGAAACGACCTTTATACAAATTCAAGGGCAACAAAAGGACAGGCTTGGAGTCGCCTACAAAGGTTAGTTCCCATGCCAACGCATGTCCTCTACTTTCGACGGCACCTTTGAGATGGTGTGGAGAAAGTTGTGCTTCACCGATCTTCACCCTGAATGCTGACGTATCGAAAAGACAGTTTGCCAGTGGAAATTCTTGCTTGGCAACAGTATGCCGGTGGGTTTCACCGTTAAAGAAAACAGCCCAGAGTTCGCCAATTGCATTCTGGGGAAGGTCCTTGGGGCTGAAAAGCGTGTAGCGGATCCAAAACGCTAACGGACGGGTAGGGTGATTGGCGCGCAGAAAAAAACTCTCGTAATACCCGTCAGTTTGGCCACGGAATCGAGAGTGATTTACTTGCTGGCAGAAAGCCTCTATTTCATTCTGCATAGCCAATATAAATAACTCCAATGGAGTCAGACTAAGTTAACTTACAAAATCCCCTTATCAGGGCAATTTTATGTCTGAAACTACCATGCTTAGATTGGCACCAATTAGTTGCCTTGGTCAGACCCAGAAAGGTGTGAGAATCTATTAGTTAGCTCAAAATCTATAGTCCATCGCCATGAATGGGTTGACGGCTTGGAACCTTAGCCAATATCTTCATGAAGTCCCTTTTTTTTGCTCTTGTGGCTCTTTTCTCCAGGTAGTCCTCCGTCATCAACACAGAAATTTTTTCTGAAACTGCCGATGAAATGAACTGGTTGATTGAAACTCCTTCTTTTTTTGCAATTTCTCTAATATGACGATGAATGGATTCAGGCAAGCGCAGACTTAGAGCACTCATAATATTTCCTCCAGTAATTTTTGGGGCGTTACGAATTACCGTTGCCTGCACCGCCTTGATAACAATCTGCTTTGAATCCTAAGTGAAAAGCGACGGTGCCCTGCGGAGTGTGTCCGTCAGAAGACAGAGCGAAGAAGACCTCCTGTGGCACTCCCTCAAGAACAAGTCCCGGCATGTTTTTGAACCCGAATTTTCTGTAGTAATCCGGATGTCCAACGAGACAACATCCTTGAGCATTCATATCTTTTAGCCGCGACAGCCCTTCCCGTATCAGGGCTTTGCCAATGCCTTGCCGCTGGTACGCCGGCAAGACCGAAACAGGTCCAAGGCCGTACCAGTTCCGTGTGCTGTCTGAAATGGTCACGGGAGAGAAGGCAATATGCCCTATAACACGACCATCTAATTCTGCAACGAGCGATACCGTAAGAGCCTTGGCAGCGCGCAGTGCCTCAATGATGAACTGCTCAGTGTGGTTGCTGATCTCCAGGGTGTTAAACGCAGCGATAGTCACCTCGCTTATCGCGCCCACATCAGCATCGGTTTCGCTCCTGATAACGATCTTCGGATTCATAGGTTTCTTGTTTCTCTCCGTCTTGCTTATCAACGACTGAGGTCAACAGGGGAAATAAGCCATCCCTGCCTGCCGGCGGGCAGGGACCCGCATGATGGGTGGTGTGGGGAGGGACGGCTAATTGCCGTCCCTTACCCGATTCGATGTGATTTATCTTATTTCAGTAAATACTTCGGGGTGTTGTTCAGCAATACGTAGTAGAGATTTTGCCGGGCCTTGAGGTCTTCGTCTTCCCTGCTCCCAATCTTGTATCGTACGCGGGCTAACACCCATTAAGCCTGCAAAAGTTGTCTGTGACAGATTCAATCTCTTTCTAATGGTTTTTGTAGGAGATGGTTCATTTAAGGTATGTGCTTTTAATTTTATCTCGCCTTTTTTAAAGCGTTTTATCTCTTTTATTCCATTTAATATTTCTTGACCAATATTGCGATTACTCATTTTCAATTTCCTCCGCAATCTTTTTTAAAATATGGCTCGGAATTGTTGCTTTCTCATTCTTTGAATATAGGGTAAGCAACCATATTTCATCATCTGATTTTTTCCAAAAATATATAATCCTTATCTATGAAAATCGCTTGCCTGGCATTGCCTCTGGGAGTCACATGGTAGACAGCCCCTGGAAATTCAATTCTTAAAGGTCTCGACATGCCAATACCCTAACAAATGGAATGTATGAATGCAAGACCTGACCCCACCTTTCGACATGACCCCACCTTTCGACATATGATTTGGCAGCCCCTTAATCGAATCTCTCCGCAATGAGATTGATGCCACCGATGAAATGGTTATGAGTGCCAGGGAATTCACCTATATCGGGGACCAGGCCTTTCCATGATTCGCTTGGATCAACTTGGACACGAATCATGCCATGCTCTGACGACCACTTCGGCGGAATGACGTGGTGGAGAATAATCTTTTGTGCCCGAGGCCCTCGTCCGGGGGGAACCAATAGGTGAGCATTCCCCTTAAAGAACGAGTCGTTCTCTGCTAACTCCTTTTCCCATGGGGTAAGTTGGCGCGTTAGACCTGGACGGAATTCAAGTGTCAGTTGCGCCATATTTTTGTACTTGGCGTTTGCCACGCGGGTTTCGCCATTTCTCACCAGAGTAATCTCGTCAGCGATGTACTTCGGGAACCCAAGGTATCGTCCCCCAGCCATTGGGACCCATTTGGTAACTGGCATTGTCATAGAATACCAGCCCTCTTCTCCTTTCCACTCGCTCTTGAGCAAAACAGACCACTCTTGGTATCGAGTCATAGGCCAAGGGATGACTCGAACGTAATCCGCAACAAAGATTGTAACTATGGGTCGGCTGGGCATGGCAAAAGGTTCTGGCAACAGATTCCTGTAGAGAGAGGTATCCTTAGGCTCAAAATGAGTTGTAAGTCCCTCAAACTCGCGAAACATCCCGCCTCGTGGCTCGAAGATCATACGTTCAATCAAGTTCATCCTAGACCTCCTGTCCTAAAGGACGATTAGATATTTTTTATTATGAGAACTCATTGCCGCCGAACGCCAAGGGTAAGGTGGCGGGCACAAGGATGCGGCTGTTAGGCATGCAGACGAGTGAACGGCCACTCGAGCGCCTTGTTCGGCGTAAATAATAATTTGGTGTTTTTTATGATTATGACTTTACTTTTGCTGTCTTGGCGCTAAGACAAGGCGCGATGAGCGAAGCTCAGCACCTTACACTTAT
>Ga0194125_10012919_pt1 | contig 10927 bp, 9 predicted proteins | sample TA2KigC250mmetaG_FD_148626 | JGI IMG/M metagenome (GOLD analysis project Ga0194125, IMG submission 148626) | Freshwater microbial communities from Lake Tanganyika, Tanzania - TA2015034 Kigoma Deep Cast 250m | ecosystem: Environmental > Aquatic > Freshwater > Lake | place: Tanzania: Lake... | reverse complement strand
GCGGACAACCGGGATCGTGAGCCGCGGAGGCGCCATCCTGGCCAAGTGGTGCCTCGCGCACCACCGGGAGAACTTTCTCTACACCCGCTTCGACGAGATCTGCGAGATCATGAAAGCCTACGACATCGCCTTCTCCCTGGGCGACGGGCTGCGCCCCGGCTCGACCGCGGACGCCAACGACGCGGCGCAGTTCGCCGAACTGGAAACCCTCGGCGAGCTGACCGCGAGGGCCTGGAAACACGACTGCCAGGTCATGATCGAAGGTCCAGGCCACATCCCGATGCACCAGATCCGGGAGAACGTCGACAGGCAGATGGCGGTCTGCCACGAGGCTCCTTTTTACACGCTCGGCCCCCTGGTGGTCGATGTCGCCGCCGGCTACGACCACATCGCCAGCGCCATCGGCGCCGCGATGATCGGCTGGTTCGGCACCGCCATGCTCTGCTATGTCACCCCGAAGGAGCACCTCGGCCTGCCGAACAAAAAGGATGTACGCGACGGCGTCATCGCCTACAAAATTGCCGCCCACGCCGCCGACATCGCCAAGGGACACCCCGGGGCACGGCTGCGCGACGACGCGATATCCAAGGCGCGCTTCGAATTCCGATGGGAGGACCAGTTCAACCTCGCCCTCGATCCGGACACCGCGCGGGAGTTCCACGACGAGACTCTGCCCGACCAGGGAGCGAAGCTGGCCCATTTCTGCAGCATGTGCGGGCCCCGGTTCTGCGCCATGAAGATCACCCAGGACGTGCGCGACTTCGCGGCGCGCCAGGGTTTGAACGAAGCGGAGGCCCTGGAAGCCGGAATGGCGGAAAAGAGCCGCGAATTCCTGGACAAGGGTTCCGAAATCTACCACAAGGTATAACCCTGTAGGGTCAAGAAATTCAGCCGGGCTGCAAATGGTTGAAAAAAGGGCTCTTGCCGTGGGGCTGCCGGGGCCTATCTGAGACGCTTGACAGGAACCCGGCTTTCACGGATGCTCCCGATTCTCACCACGCATCAGGAGGGACATGAAGTCCCAGCTTCAGCCATGGCGCCTGCTGCTACTGATCCCGGCCGGGTGGATCAACCGCAAACTACCCGACGCTATCGAGTACCTCCCGGCGGAGAACCGGATTCTCTGGGAGAAGCTGGCGTTTCGCCTCGCCGGCCACTGGAAACCGAGGTTCCGCTCCATCTGCCGCCGGTTTCGCGGGCGGTTTCGACGATGGCGCGGGAGCCGAGGTCCCGGACAGGCCGGAGGGAGCGCCGCCGACAAATACGGTACAGGGAGAAAATCGCCTCGTGGATGTGCGGCGCGGGATCGCTTATCCGGAAGTCCGAGAGCATGCCGCGCCGGGGCAGGAAGAAAGACCGAATGGCACCCGGCCGGCTTTCTCGCTGCAGCGCGAGCAGCAGCCCGAAGGGTAAGGGCCACCGGTACTGCAGCCCCACCCGGTAGCGTTCCGGCGCCCGAACCGGCAGCCCGAGCGCCAGGCGGGCCGCCAGCCACGGAAAGTTCATCCCGGCCTGTACCGACAGATCGAGGGTGCCCCAGAAGCGCCCGTTGATCTCGAGCAGGCAAGCGCGGCCCGACTGGGGATCCAGCTTGAACTCCACCTGCGCGGGGCCGTGCCAGCGCAGGGCTCTCAGCAACGCACCGGCGCGTTCCAGGAGGTCCGGCTCCCAGGTCGTTTCGTTCAGCACGCCCGCGCCTCCGCCCGGCGGGTACATCCGGATCCTCCTCTGGGTCAGCCCGGCCGCCAGCTCGCCCTCCCGGGCAAGAACGCAGGCGTCGTGCACCTCTCCGGGAATGTATTCCTGGATCAGCGGGCGGTTGAAATCGAACACGTCGTCGGAGATCCCCCGGCTTCGGCCGTAACCGTCCAGCAGTTCGTCTTTCGATAGCACCAATTGGAATCCGACGGCGCCGAGTGATTTCCGGGGCTTCACCACCACCGGGAAGCGGAACTGTGCCGCGGCCCGGCGCAGCTCGTCGGCATCAGCCGGACAGGCTGTCACGGGAGTGTCCAGCCCGAGGCTCCGGGCCAGTTCCACGGTCCGCTGCTTGTCGCGCGCCACCGCAAGGCCGTCGGCAGGAGGAAGGGTGAACGAGACAACATCGGCCAGCAGGTCCCGCCGACGGCTCATTGACTCGATGACATAGTCGGAGGTGGGAAGCACGACATCGATTCCGAGCCGCCGGCATTCATCGGCCAGGCGCCCGATGAATGCCTCGTCGCCCTGCGCGGGGTGCGGATACCGGACGCGGCCGGCGGCGTGCCGGGAGTGAAAGGCCTGTCCGAGAGGGCGGGTGCCGCCCGCGTATGCCTGCGCCCCCTCAGCGGCCAGCGCCCGGACGGCCGCCAGGGCAGAGCGGTCATCGGGCGTGCAGACGGTGGCGACCAGCGCTTTCACCGTGCCCTCCCCGGACACGAGGAGAGGCCGGCGGCACGGGGCACTCCCTCGTAGACGGCGGACACGACAAAAACCTCACCACGGAGCCGCGGAGAACACCGACCCGGCTGTCCGCGGCCGGCCGGCCCTGGTAGACTGTGTCGATCGGAGCGGGGCACCATGAACATCCTTCTCTGGACGGACAACGAGCTGACCCGGAGCAATCTGGAGGCCAGGCTGGCGCACACGGCGGCCCGCTTCGCGATGCTTGATTACAAAAAGACAGCCGCCGATGGCCACGGATTCACACGGTGAGGGTACAGCGTATCGGTGTGCGGGCACAATTCGTGGCCAAGGCTTGCTGCGGCCATTTTGCTGTCGCTTCAACATCCAGCACCACGCTACCACAATTATCAATCAGCCTGCTGATGTTTCGCCTGAACCACTCCTGCCGCAGGGAGTCGATCGGTTCCACACCCGAGGCACGCCGCGACGGCAGGTAGCTGCCCAGCAGCGCCGCGGCGGTCAGGAGCACGGCGACCTCGCCGAAGGTGAGCGGGTCCGGCGCGCTCACGCCCAACAGCAGCGCCGTCATCACCGGGTGAGCCCCGCCGCCGCACCGGCGCCCAGGGCCATGCGGATGCGAGGGGAAGCTGTGCAAAATTGGGTTTCGCACAATAGCGGTCTTGGATAAAATCGCCCGGGTAGTCGCTCTGGCGTCCTGGGAATTGCGTCCGTGAGAGCCGAAGGCGACACAAGATGGACTGCGCCACAAACGGTCCCCTGGAGACCTGAGGCTTCGCCTGGGAGCTTGTTCATCTTACACTTGGATTGTTACGCGCGGCTATCAGGAAAGCCGGGCTCTCCGTCGCTGAGGGCCGCCATGGATGCCCTGCCGTCAAAACAACAGGAGACTGCCGATGAGAAAACTCAACGCCGCCGTCGTCGGCGCCACGGGCATTGCCGGTCAGCAGTTTCTGGCAGCCCTCGACGGCCACCCTTTGTTCGAGGTGACTGCGGTGGCCGCTTCTCAACGCAGCGCAGGGAAACACTACCTGGATGCCATCCGCACTCCGGCGGGAGCGGTTCAGTGGTTCTGCCGCGAATCCCTTCCCGAATCCTGCATCGGACTGAGGGTCGAGGACGCCGCCGCGTTCGATTCCACCCAAGTCGACATCGTGTTCGCAGCCCTGGAATCTGAGGCGGCGCGGGAGCTCGAGCCCCGTTACGCCCGGCACGTTCCCGTCATAAGCACGGCCTCGGCCTTCCGGATGGAGGGGGACGTGCCGATCCTGGTTCCCGGTGTCAATCCCGGGCACATCCCCCTGATCCGCAGCATGCAGCAGCGGCGCGGCTGGAAAGGTTTCGTAGCGCCTAATCCCAACTGCACTGCCGTGGGGCTGGTCATCACACTCGCTCCGCTGCAAGAGGCGTTCGGCATCCGCAGCGTCCTCGTGACCTCCATGCAGGCGGTCTCGGGTGCGGGCCGCGCTCCCGGCGTGGTCGGGCTCGACATCATCGATAACGTCGTTCCCCACATATCGAAAGAAGAGGCGAAGGTGGAGGCCGAGACGCGCAAGGTTCTCGGGACGCTGACCGACGCCGGCATCGCACCGGCCGAGTTCCCGGTCAGCGCAACCTGCACGCGCGTGCCGGTGCTCGAAGGGCACACCGAGTGTGTGAATGTCAGCCTCCGGCGTCCGGCCCGGCCCGCCGAGGTGAAGGAGGCCTTCGTAAGCTTCGGCCGGGAATTCACGGAGCTGAGGCATCACAGCTCCCCGAGGCGAATGATTACGGTGCTGGAAGATACCTTCCGGCCTCAGCCGCGCCTCGATCGCGATAACGAGGACGGTATGACGACCACCGTCGGCCGGTTGCGCGAATGCCCGGTCCTGCCCGATGGAATCAAGTACGTCCTGGTGTCGCACAACACCAGGATGGGAGCCGCCAAGGGCGCAGTCCTCATGGCTGAGGAGCTGATCCGGCAAGGTTACATCCCGTGATGCGTGACGGCGGATGGCTGCGCGGGCTTCGCGCGGAATGCGCCGGACAATCTTTTTATTGGCAAAAACAGGAAGAATAAGCACACAATATACCGAGGATGGGCCGGTTAAGCGACAGGAACTACCTGGTTTCTGTCGCGAAACTCGTGCTCAGGCGGGTAGAGCCCCGAAGGGGCGGGCGGAAAGTAGCCCCGGGCGACAGCCCGGGGTGAAACGGAGAATGGAGAAATGAGCCCCGGAGGGGCGACGGACAGAGCCGAAAAGGGCCGTCCGTCGCCCTTCCAGGGCTCTTCACTCCAACCGCTCCATCCGGGGGCTGAAGCCCCCGGCCATGCTCCGTACGCCCCTTCGGGGCTCACGCAAACCGCACAGGACGTGTAGCAAGTCAGTTTCGCGACAGGAATTACCTAAGTACACCGGTTCGCAATCACGGTGATGTATCTGCGGGAGTACGATTTCTACACAGTGCTCTTCGGCATCGGCCGCGCCCTCGGAGTCACCGCCGACATCGTGTGGGATCGGGCTCTCGGATATCCGATCGAGCGTCCGAAATCCGTCACTACCGAAATGCTGGAGGCAGTAAGCCGGGATCAAGAAGTAACCCGGCAGTGAGCGAGATCGGTCAGGAGGGGCTTTCCGCCCGCGGGACCACCTGGCGGACGGAAAGCCCCCGAACCTGGCCGGTTCGGCGAATCCAGGCGAACCATAATGTTCGATGACTTTCCCTGCGTCTGGTTTTCCGTTTCCGGCGTCCGGACCCCCTTTTACGTGCCGCCGCTCGTGGCCTTCGTCGTTTCCACCCTCACTTCCACCGGCGGCGTGTCCGGCGCCTTTCTGCTGCTCCCGTTTCAACTCAGCTACCTGAAGTTCACCTCGCCCGCGGTCAGTTCCACAAACCTGTTGTACAACCTGGTCGCCATACCCAGCGGCGTCTACCGCTACATCCGCGAAGGGCGCATGGCCTGGCCGCTGACCTTCATCGTAATCCTGGGCACCCTACCGGGGGTTTTCGCAGGTTATTACATTCGTGTGTGGCTGCTGCCGGATCCCTCGAACTTCAAAGTCTTCGTAGGCTCGGTGCTCCTCTATCTCGGCCTGCGGCTGGTCTACGATGCGAGCGGGCGGGGGCGGATCCGGAGCGAGGCGAACCGCGCCCTGGAGGAGAAGTTCAAGGCTGAGGTGAGAGACGCCAGGGCCGATCGGGCCGGCCACATGCGTGCGGGAATTCCGCCGGAAGCCGTGGTCCGGACCGTATCGCTCACGGCGCGGAGCGTGGTCTATGAGTTCTGGGGCGAGCGTTTCCGCTTCAGCACCCTTGCCATGTTCGCCCTGGCCCTGGCCGTCGGCATGGTGGGCGGCGCCTACGGCATCGGCGGGGGGGCCATCATCGCACCCATCTGCGTCGCCCTGTTCGACCTGCCGGTGTACACCGTGGCCGGCGCCGCGCTCCTGGGTACCTTCCTGACCTCCATCGCGGGCGTGGCTTTCTACAGCCTTGTTCCCCTGGGCACCGGCGGAACCTATGCGCCGGACTGGCTGCTCGGCATTCTCTTCGGGCTGGGCGGCGTCCCGGGAATGTATTGCGGCGCCCGGCTGCAGAAGTTCATTCCGCAGATGTATCTGAAGCTCTTCCTGGGCGGCGCCATCACCCTGCTCGCCCTGTCCTACGTCTGGCAGTACCTCTCGTCCTGAGCGTCCCGATTCCTCCGTGCGCCGGCGCGGGACACGAGAAAAAAAGACAACCACAGATTGCACTGGTTTCACGGACTCCACAGCAGGAATCCGTGTGCGTGCACAAGGCGCGGCCGGGCGGTTTTGTCTCGGGTCCCGCGGCTCCGTGGTGAGGTTGCGCATCCTCGCGCGACGATTGAGATTGAAACGGGGCCGGCGGGGCCGTATCTTTACCCGTTCCGATACAGCGGCTATCATTGTCTTGAACATGGCAAACAAACATGAGTCCTGGGAGTAATCGGCATGAGCGACAACAAGAAGGGAATCATCGCAATACTGACCGGCGGCGGCGACGTGCCCGGCCTCAATCCGGCGATCCGGGCCATCACCATCCGCGCGATCCGGGAAGGATACCGGGTCATCGGCATCCGGCGCGGATGGGGCGGGCTGGTGGAGATCGTGCCCGATAAGGCTGCCGACAACAGCGACAAGTACCAGGTGCTCACCGAGGAGATCGTAAACAAGGTCGGCCGCACCGGCGGGACCTTCCTGCACACCTCGCGCACGAATCCCAGCCGGGTCGCCAGGATGGACCTGCCGGCTCACCTGCGTGACAAGTACACGGGCGAGAAGAACGACGTGACCGCCGACGTGCTCAAAAACCTGAACTTTCTGAACATCGATCACCTGATTCCCATCGGAGGCGACGACACCCTGAGCTACGGCGTTCGCCTCCACAAGGAGGGGATCAAGGTCATCGCCATTCCCAAGACCATGGATAACGACGTGCCCGGCACCGACTACTGCATCGGGTTCAGCACCTGCGTCACGCGGACGATCGAAATGACCCACAAGCTCCGCACCTCGGCGGGCTCGCACGAGCGCTACCTGGTCATCGAGGTCTTCGGCCGCTATGCGGGATTCACCGCGCTTCTTCCCACCATGGCCGGCGCGGCGAACCGCTGCGTGATCCCGGAGTACAAGTTCAACATGGACCGCCTGGCGGAGCTTCTCTCCGAGGACCGCTTCACCAATCCCAGCCGCTACTCCGTGGCCCTGGTCTCGGAAGGGGCAATGTCCGAGGCCGGCGAGATGGTCTTTTCCAGCCAGGAGCAGGATGACTTCGGGCACAAAAAACTGGGCGGCATCGGCGACCTCATCTGCGAACGGTTGAAAGACCTGTCGCCCAAGTACAACAAGGGCAAGAAAATCAGCATCATCAACCAGCGGCTCGGGTATCTCGTCCGTTGCGGCGATCCGGATTCCATCGATTCGATCGTGCCCATGGCCTACGGCAATCTGGCCCTGGACCTGATCCTGCAGGGCGTCCACGGCCGGCTGGTCATCCTGAAGGACGGCAAGTACCACAACTCCCCGATCGAGGTGGTGACCAGCACCAAGAAGGTGGTCAACGTCGAGAAGTATTACAACACCGAACGCCTGCGGCCGTTCTACAAGAGCTTCGAGTCCAAGCCGCTGTTCATCATGGCCAGCGATTGACGCAACAGGAAAGGGACCTGGCCACGGATTTCACCGATTTCACGGATTCCCGCCATAGAACCCGTGAAATCCGTGGCTGCTTTTTTTTTGCTTCGCTGACGCCGAGCGGAATCAATCGGGATAGGTGAACGAGAGCTGCACCTCGATGTCGGGGTGCAGGCTCTTGAACACCGGGCAGGTGTGCGCAGCCCGCTCGAGCACGGGCCTTCGCTCCGGCGGAATGCCCGGAGCCAGCGTGAACTCCACGACCAGCTTCGCGATCCGCCGCGGCGGATCGGTGCTCATGTGCTTTTCCACGCGGACCCGGGTGCCGCCGAGCCGGATCGAGTCTTTCCGCGCCGCCATCGCCATGATCGTGATCATGCAGGTGCCCAAGGCCGTGGCCACCAGGTCGGTGGGCGAGAAGGCCTCGCCGCGACCCTGGTTGTCCACGGGCGCGTCGGTCAGAATCGATGATCGGCTGGGCGCGTGAGTCGCCTGGCAGTGCAGATCCCCTTCGTACACGATGTGGACTTCGACCATTCACTCTGCTCCCGATGGCGGCTAACGCCGCCATTCTTCATCTCTGAGCGCCGTCCAGGATGCCCCCACAGCCTGCCTAGTTTCTGTCGCGAAACGCCTGTCCGGCCAGGTTAAGCCCCGTAGGGGCGGGCGGAGAATAGCCCCGGGCGACAGCCCGGGGTGAAACGGATAATGGGAATATGTGCCCTGGAGGGGCGACGGATAATCCGGAAACGCCCGTCCGTCGCCCCTCCAGGGCTCGTCCCTCCTCTCGCCTGTTCCGGGGGCTGAAGCCCCCGTCTATGCTCCGTACGCCCCTCCGGGGCGCAGGGGCGGAGGCGACCGCCGACAGGATTTGGCGTTTCGCGACAGAAACTACCTAGTTATGATCCGCGGAATGTCCTTCTTTTCCAGAAAGTCGTTGAATCCGGCAATATCGGTCTTGCGCAGGCTGTCGAACTGCTGCCGGAGGTCCGCCAGCTCTTTCTTGTACAGTTCGTGCACCTCGACCTGCTGCGCAGTCGGGGCGAAGTCGCTGCCGCCGATGTAGCCGGCCAGTGAGATCAGCTTGGCGTAAATCCGGCGCGGCCAGCGCAGGGTGTCCTGGCGCGCCCCGCTCAGCCTCAGGTCGAAGAAATTCCCCTCCAGTGTCATCAGCTTCTGGTTCAGCTCTTTCACCCGCTTGTCGATTTCCTCCGCGTCCGGACGGTCCCGGAGCAGTTCCATCAGGTCGGCGAGCTGCTTCCGGCTCCACTCGATCTCGTTGATCATGTCGACAACCGTGTTCACGCTGTCGCGGATTTCCAGCGCCATCCGGGTTTGGGCTTCGATGTCCTTTTCGCTTCCCGCTGTGTTCGGGTCCTTGCGCACGGTCAGTGAGCGGGTGTACTCCCTGCCCCCGGCCGAGAGCTTGACCGTATAGGTCCCGGGCGGGACCAGGGGCGCAAAGGGCGAGGATTCGCCCAGCGGGCGCCATCCTCGCTCGGGGATCGGAACATGGGAGTGCTCCAGGGGCTTGGTGCGAAGCCTGGGCGTCCTCGTCCGCTCGTACCGCAGGTCCCAGTACACCCGGTTGACGCCCGCATTGCGCGTCAGCGCGGGTTTGGCCTCGGGGGACGGATCCTCCGGGTCCCGGGCGGAGCTGAGCGTGCGGACCAGCTGCCCCTTCTGGTCCGTGATGGTGAGCCGGATTTCCCCTTCGGGCGCGGCTTTCAGGTGGTAGTGGATCGCAGCGCCGTAGGTCGGATTCTTTCCCGCAGCCGGGTCTTCCGGCTGGCGCATCGGCTCTTCTTTGAAGCGGAAGCGGTATGCCGGCCGCGGCGCAAACAGATGGGTCTCCGAATTCAGCACTTCGGGGCTCATTTCTCGCAGCGGAGACAGGTCATCCAATATCAGAACCCGCGACCGTAGGTGCCGACCACCAGGTCGCCGAAGTGTTCCTGGACCGTCAGCCAGTGCACGGGAGCATGGGGCAGATTGGTCTGAAGCGGAATCCAGTGCGCCCCATCGTTGAACGAGGCCCAGAGAGCGTTCTCCGTCCCCAGATAGAGGAGCCCCGCTCTGGCCGGGTCCTCGCGTATGCAGTGGGCGTAGCTCAGCAGGTGGCCGGGGAGATTGGCGCGGAGAGGCCGCCAGGTGGCGCCGTAATCTTCGGTCTTGTAGATATACGGGTCGGGATCGTTGACTTGATGCAGGTCCACGGCAATGTAAGCGGCGCCGGCCTTGAATCGCGAGGGTTCTATGTTGCTGATGGTGCCCCAGGGAGGCAGGCCGGGGATGTTGGCGGTCACGTTCGTCCAGCGGGCGCCCCCATCGCGAGTCACCTGCAGCTGCCCGTCGTTGCTTCCGGCCCAGATCAGGCCCTTTTCGAGGTGCGACTCGGCGATGGCAAACAGGACGGCTGCATAGGTGGGGCTGGCGTCGTCCGGAGTGAGGCCTCCGGTCTTCTGCTGTTTGCTCTTGTCGTTCGTGGTCAGGTCGGGGCTGATCACCGACCAGCTCTGCCCGCCGTCTGTGGTGACGTGAACGTGCTGGCTTCCCGCGTACACCCGGTTGTGATCATGAGGCGATACGGCGATCGGGAACGTCCACTGGAAACGGTAGCGCAGGTCCGCCGCCGGCCATGACTCCGGGTTGTCGGGCCAGACCGAGACGTTCCGGCTGTGGCCCGTGCGGTGATCGTACCGTTCCAGGATGCCCTCGTAGCAGCCCGACCAGACAATATTGTTGTCCACGGGATCGGGTATCGCGAATCCGGACTCGCAGCCTCCGACCGAGTGCCACGCCCCGATGGGAATGTCTCCCGGGGTCAGGCTGTTGCTCGGCCCCCGGCTCGAGGGGCCGTCCTGGCGGTTTCCGTAGACGAAATACGGGATCTGGTTGTCGGTGAACGCGTGGTACATCTGGGCGATCGGCAGCTGCGGCCGGAACCAGCTCTTGCCGCGGTTGGTCGAAATGCTGATGCCGCCGTCGTGCCCCACGATCATCCGGTCCGGCAGCCTGGGGTCGATCCACATGTCGTGGTTGTCCCCCCCGGCGTTCCCCCGGGTGATGGTCCTGCCGCCGTCGATGGAGACGCTGTGCTGGAGGGAGAGGAAGTGGATTTCATTGGCGTTGTCCGGCGCGACGCCGGCACGGTTGTAGTAATGCGGGCGCTGGATGAGCGCGTGATCGCTGCTGATCAGCTGCCATGTCGATCCGCCGTCATCGGAGCGCCACAGTTCGCCCTGGTGCTCTTTCAGTTCAGCGAACTCGCGGTTCACATTGGTCTCGATCAGGGCGTAGATGCGCTCGGAATCGGCCGGCGACATGACCAGCCCGATTTTGCCCAGCGGCCCCTCCGGAAGCCCGTTCCCTTCCAGGCGCTTCCAGGT
>Ga0194125_10012918_pt1 | contig 10927 bp, 8 predicted proteins | sample TA2KigC250mmetaG_FD_148626 | JGI IMG/M metagenome (GOLD analysis project Ga0194125, IMG submission 148626) | Freshwater microbial communities from Lake Tanganyika, Tanzania - TA2015034 Kigoma Deep Cast 250m | ecosystem: Environmental > Aquatic > Freshwater > Lake | place: Tanzania: Lake... | reverse complement strand
CACTCCGCTCTTCGCCGAAATCCCGGATGCGCGCGTCACCTTCGCAGGTAATGACGGCCCCGGTGGTTTGCCGATTACGCTTTACCTGACTGGCGAAGATCCCGCCAAGCTCGAAGCCACCGCGCGTCGCGCCATCGTCGCGATGCGCGCGCTACCCGAGTTGCGTGATCCGCGCATCAATGGCGATCTGCAACGGCCCGAGATCCTGATCCGACCGCGTCTCGATTTGGCAGCCGAGCTCGGCGTTTCGGTGGCCGCGATCAGTCAAACAATTCGCATCGCAACGCTCGGTGATCTGCCGCAGAACGCCGCGCAGTTCTCGGCAGCCGATCGGCAGATACCTATTCGAGTGAGCTTGATCGAAGACTCACGGCGCGATCTCGGCACCCTCGAGAACTTGCCGGTGCGCACGGCAGCCGGGTCGACCGTGCCGCTCAAGGCAGTGGCGGATATCAGCTTCGGCGAGGGCCCCTCGGTGATCCGTCGGTACAACCAGAGCCGACGGGTCGTGCTCGAGTCGGAGCTCGCCAAGGGGGTCGAACTCGGGCCTGCGCTCGCCAAAGTTTATGCACTGTCCGAGATCAAGAATCTGCCCGAGGGCGTGCGTCTTGTCGAAGTGGGGCAAGCCGAGTTTCTCAAAGAATTACTCGAGAACTTCACCTTTGCCATCGCTGCGGGTGTGCTGCTGGTGTTCGCCGTGCTCGTGATCCTGTTCGCGCGCGTGTTGCAACCGATCACCATTCTCTCGGCTTTGCCGCTGTCGGTCGGTGGCGCGGTCATCGCGCTCATGCTCGCCGGCATGCCGTTCTCGATGCCGGTGGTCATCGGTTTCTTGATGCTCATGGGTCTTGTCGGCAAGAACTCGATCCTGCTGGTCGACTTCGCCATCGAAGAAATGCGCTCGGGCAAGCCACGTCTCGAGGCGCTGGTCGAGGCCGGGCACAAGCGCGCGCGGCCGATCATCATGACCACGGTCGCGATGGTGGCAGGCATGCTGCCCGTGGCTTTCAGCACGGCGGCGGCAGGGTTCAGAGCACCTATGGGTGTCGCGGTGATCGGCGGACTCATTACCTCTACGCTGCTCACGCTCGTGATCGTGCCGTCGATGTTTTCTGTGGTGGATGACATCGAAGGCTGGCTCGAACCGCGCGTATCCAAGCTGCTTGCGGCCTCGGGCGAGACCAAGACCACGGCTTGATTGCGGCGCGCGGCGCTCAGCGCAGCGCTGCAGGCGAGTTACGGCTGCCAGAACAGGGCGAGGGCGAGGGTGCTCGAGGCGATGAATGCCGTGGCCGCCCCGCCTAGCGCGAGCGGCTGCCAGCCCTGCGCAATCAGTTTGCGCACGTCGGTTTCGAGTCCGACTGCGGCCAGCGCCAGCGCGAGCAGCATCTGCGCAAGCAAATTGGCCGAGGCGCGCAACTCCGTGGGCACCCAGCCCGTGCCCGCGAGCAACACCATTCCCAAAAATCCGAACACGAACCAGGGCATCGGCACTTTGCCGCGCACGGCGGAGTCACCGGGTGTAGTTTCTTTGGCAAGACGACGCTGCATCCAGAGTCCCATGCCGATCACGAGCGGCGCGAGCATCAGCACGCGGGCGAGCTTGGCCACCGTCGCAAATTCGCCGGTGGCTTGGCCGCGCGCAAACCCGGCAGCAACCACCTGCGCCACTTCGTGTACCGAGGCGCCGGTCCAAAGGCCGTACGCGCGTTCATCGAGTGGCAGCATGCCGCCGAGCACGGGATAACTGAACATCGCGATCGTGCCAAACAGGGTGACGGTGGCGAGCGCATAGGCCACCGCTTCTTCGTTGTCGCGCACCACCGTGTTGGCCGCAACAATCGCCGAGGCGCCGCAGATGCCCGTGCCCGTCGCAATCAGCATCGTGAGGCCCCTGCGCACGCCGAGGCGCTCGCCTAGCCAGAGCGTGAAGAAAAAAGTCCCGAGCAGCGCAAAGGCGAGGATTGCCAAACCTGCAAACCCGATACCGAGGATCTCAGCGAGCGTCACTTGCAGGCCGAGCAGCACAATGCCGGTGCGCAGCGGCGCGCGCAGGCAGAGGGCGATTCCCGCTCGCGCGGTCTCCGGCCGACCGACTAAATTGCGAACCAACATGCCGAGCAGGATCGCGAGCATCAAGGGGCTGATGCGCGAGATGGCGGGTAGACTCAGGGCCTTGAGACCGAAGGCCGCAGCGGCGATCGCCGCCGCGAGCAACAAGCCGGGTAGTCCCTGGCGCAAGGTGGAACCCGCGCCCCGGGGCGACGGGTTCGACTGAGACCCCGGAACGGGGGCTGGAGCGGGAGCAGGGGCAGCCAAATGGGATTCCTCAGCGCATCATGTTGTGGTCATCGCGCAACAGATTGGGTCTTTCGCGGCGAGTGACACTATAACTTGCAAAAAGACCTGTTGCAGAAACGCTCTGGTGTTAGACTCTCGCGGGATCGTTGCCTTTCTGTCTGCATCTCTGGGCGTCTGAACGCCGGTCTGCATTGCTGAATCGACATCGATCGGGAGCCATTAGGGCACCCGTTGCCATGAGGCGCGGCACCCGAACGGCGTTTGTAGTGTGTTATCGGAGAGTGTTTCCAGAGATGGCTAAAATCTATGTAGGCAACCTGCCTTTTACGGCAGATGAGGCAGCGGTTCGTACGCTGTTCTCGCAGCACGGTGCGGTGACGTCGGTCGCCCTGCCTGTTGATCGTGACACCGGTCGTCCGCGCGGTTTCGGCTTCGTCGAAATGGCGCAGGAAGACGCGGCCCGCGCCATTCAGGCGTTGAACGGTTATTCCATGGGTGGTCGCCCGCTGCGCGTCAATGAAGCGCAGGATCGTCCGCGCACCGGTGGCGGCGGTGGCCGTCCGGGCGGCGGCGGTGGCGGTTACCGCGGCGGTGGCGGTGGCTATCGCGGCGGCGGCGGTGGCGGCGGCGGCATGGGTGGTGGCGGCGGTCGCTGGTAAGCGATCAACGCGACCGTCCTCACCGACAGTCGACCGAAAAAGGCCCGGATTTTCCGGGCCTTTTTCTTTTCCGCGCTCTTTCCTGCGCGCGTCGCTTATCGTGCGCCGGGCAGCACGCGCACCATTTGCTTGCCGACGTTGCGTCCCTCGAAGAGTCGGATCAAAGCCTCGGGCATCTGCTCTATCCCTTCGAGAATATCTTCCTGATAGTGCAGCCGACCGGCCGCAATCCACTCGGCCATCTGCGCCTCGGCACGTTCGAAGCGCTCGCCCATTTCATAGATGAAGAAGGCTTCCATCCGCGCCATTTTTTTGAAGATGGCAAAGGCATTGCGCAGCGGTCGCGGCTGTTCGACGCCGTCGATGTACTGCGAGATCGCGCCGCAGAGTACCACCCGGGCGTGCCGCCGCAGGTGGGCGAGGCCTGCATCCAGAATCTCGCCGCCGACATTATCAAAGAAAACATCGAGGCCCTCGGGAAGCAGCGCAGCGATACGCTCTTCGACCTGCTCGTCGCGATAGTTGATGGCCGCGCGATAGCCGAGTCGGCTCGTGAGCAGTTCGCACTTGGCGGCGCTGCCGGCAATGCCTACGGGGTCAGCCCCCAGATTACGGGCGATTTGCCCGACGTTCGAGCCGACCCCGCCCGCGGCACCTGACACCAGCACCCGATCGCCCGCCTTGACGGCACCGATATCGACGAGACCCAGATAGGACGTGAAGCCAGTGAGCCCGAGCACGCCGAGCGCGGTCGACACGGGCGCAAGTCGTTGCTTGACCTTGTACATCAAAAAATAGGGGGAGCCGTCGGCGATGGCGTATTGCTGCCAGCCCATTTTGCCGTGCACGATTTCGCCAACGGGCCACGCGGGGTTGCGTGACTCGACGATGCGGCCCACGCCGCGCCCGTGCATCACATCACCGAGCTCCAGCGGGCGCTCGAATTTTTCCGTGTTGAGCATGTAGCCGCGCATCACGGCAGCCACACCGAGATACATCACCTCGATACGAAACTCACCCTCGAGCAGTGCCCGCAACGGTGACTCAATCAGTCGAAAGTCGCTCGCGCGCACGGCGCCCTCGGGGCGCGCGGCGAGCACCCACTGCAGATTGCGACTCAAAGTTCTCGATTCCGTGTTTCGGGTACCAGCCAGAGTGCGAGTACAAACGCGCTCGCCATCACGGTGACCGGGTACCAAAGGCCGGCGAGTACATCACCCGAGCGGGCGACCAGCCACGCTGCCGTGAGCGGCATGAAGCCGCCGAACCAGGCGCTCGTGAGGTGATAAGGCACCGAGAGCGCGGTATAGCGAATGCGTGTGGGGAAGATCTCGGCGAGCCAGCCCGCGCCGGGCCCGCAGGTGAGCCCTGCACCGACGATCATCAAAAAAATCAGACCGATGAGCTTGAGATGCGTGAGGTTGATGTCGCCCATACCCTCGATCGGTCTGACCGCCGAGCGCTGCGGGTATCCTGCCGCCGTGAGCGCGCCTTGCAGGGCATCGCGATCAAAACCGCTGAGCCGTGACTCCGCGACGGTGATGACCAGCGGCTCGCCGCCGAGTGCGGGCGCGTTGCGGTAGGAAATCCCCCGCTTGGCCAAAAAATCACGCGCTTTGGTGGCCTCGTCGAGTTCAGCGGCGCTCGCGAACGGGTCGAAGGCTGTCGGCGCGGCATACACCGTGACGGGGGCGGCACGCTGCGCGGCGGCGAGCGAGGGGTTGCCCACGGCCAGCAGACCACTGTAGGCAGGCATGATGCTCACCGCCGAGAGCAGCATGCCCACGAGCATGACGGGGCGCCGGCCGATGCGATCAGCGAGTGCGCCGGCGCCGACGAATATCAGCATGCCGATCAAAAGTGCGGCGACGATCAGCGTCGATGAGGTTGCGCTATCGATGAGCAGCGCAGTCTGCAGAAAGACCAAAGAATAAAACTGTGCCGTATACCAGCTGAGCGCCATCGCGGCTGCGACCACGAGTGCCGCCGCCATGCGTCGTCGATGTTCCGCAGCGAACAAGGTCTCGCGCACGGGGGCCTTGGCGAGTCCGCCGTCCCGCTTGAGCTGCACGAATAGCGGTGATTCCGCGAGTTGCAGCCGTATGTATACCGACAGGCCGAGTAGCAGCACCGACACGAGGAACGGGATACGCCAGCCCCATTCACGAAAGGCTTCTTCGCCCACTGCATAGCGGCAGCCAATGATCACGAGCAGCGAGAGCACGAGTCCGAGCGTGCCGGTGGTTTGGATCCAACTCGTGAAAAAGCCGCGGCGTTTGCTGTCGCTGTGCTCGGCGATGTAGATCGCGGCGCCACCAAATTCGCCGCCGAGCGCGAGCCCTTGAATGAGTCGCAGCGTGACCAGCAGCGCGGGCGCCCACCACCCGATGACCTCAAAGGTGGGAATGAGTCCGACGAGCGCCGTCGCGAGTCCCATCAGCACGATGGTGATCAAAAAGGTTTGCTTGCGGCCGACGCGATCCCCGAGACGACCGAAGACGAGGGCGCCAATGGGGCGCACCGCGAACCCTGCGCCGAAGGCAGCAAGGCTTGCGAGCAGCGCAGCGGTTTCATTGCCTGGCGGAAAAAACAGCGCGCCGAAAAACGTCACCAAGCTGCCGTAGAGGAAGAAATCGTAGTACTCGAACACCGTACCCGTGGAGGCGGCGACGACGACGCGGGTCATCGGTGTCGGTTTGGAAGGATCGATGTTCATGTTCACACTGGGGAAGCCTGCGTGGATTTTAGGCGCAAACGCAGCCGTCGCGGCTACACTCGGTGGCACGATGAGCAACGCCTCTACGCCGATCCGTCGCGGCTATTTCGACGGTCCCACGGGCCAGGTTCACTATCGTCGATGTCGCAACGAGGGCGGCGAACCGCTGCTGCTCATGCACCAGTCGCCATTATCGTCGACGCAGTTCGAGGCCGTGATGCCCGCGCTCGCCGCCGCAGGCTTCGATGTGCTCGCTACCGACATGCCGGGCTTCGGCATGTCGGACAGCGCTCCCGAGGGCGCAACACTCGAGGATTTCGCGAGCATCATTTCTGCGGGGTTCGCGGCGATGGGCTGGCGCAGCGCCTCGATCGTCGGCCATCACACCGGTGCCGTGCTCGCCTCGGTGTTTGCCGCGGCGCAGCCTGCAGCGGTCAAAAAGCTCGTACTCAATGGTTTTCCGTTGCTTGGCAAGGCCGAGCGCGATCATTTTGCGACCTTTTATTTTGGACCCAAGGAACCGAAGGCCGATGGCACCCATCTGCTCACCGCGTGGCAGAACCGACTACGCTCGACGCCCGGCTGGACCGATATCCGCCTCATGCATCGCTACACCGTCGAGGCGCTGCACCGCGGCGATACCAACTGGAAAGCGTTCCCGCTCGTGATTTCGGCCGATCTCGAAGCGGTGCTACGCAAGATCACGGTGCCCACGCTCATGTTCACCAACAGCGGCGAAGATCTTTATGAGTCGACCCGCCGCGCGCATGCGCTGCGCGCTGATTTCTTTGCCTACGCCGAACTCGAAGGCGGCTCGCACGACATCGTCGATGAACAACCGCAGAACTGGGTGCAGGTGGTCGCGGATTATCTGCGGTAGCGTATTCGGGGGCTTGCCATGGAGGGCTGGCTGTCGCGGGCGCCCGATCAGCCCTTGCGTAACCCCCGCTGCCCCTCTTCGAGCGTAAAGCGCGCGAGCGAGCGCGCAACGGCCTGCTTCTCGCGCACCGAGTCATAGCCTACGAGGTCGGCTTCGAGTCGATCCGGTGTTACCGTGAGGTGCAGATAGCCGCGATGACTGCCGTCAGCAAAGAAAACATCGGTCGAGTCGCTGCGATTGTAGGCGTCGATGACCTTCTGCGGCGGGGGCCCCGAACTGATGGAGGTGGTCACGAGTTCGCTGCCGACGATGGGCGATGCGGCGTCATTGGGCAGTACGCGTTGATCGGCAGCGATGAAGGCGTGGATATCTCCACCAAGCAGCACGGGGTTGGCGCAGCCGCTATTGGCCACCGATTGCAATAATCTTTGACGTGCAGCCGGATAGCCTGCCCAACTGTCGCTCCAGTGTTGCTGGCGCGGTCCCGGGTCTTCATCGATCAGCGTCATCGCCACGCCCTGCGCGATCAGGTTCCAACGCGCCTTCGAATCGCGCAGCTGCGCGTCGATCCAGCGCTCTTGGGTGGCGCCCAGCATGGTGCGCGACTCGTCGTACCAGCTCGGGCAGCCGTCGATGAATACCCGCGAACCGCCAAGGCGCGGTGGCGTGGGGCAGGCCTGCGGCGAGCGATATTGCCGCTCATCGAGCATGTGCACGGTAAGCAGATCGCCGAGCGCGCGCGACATGTAAAGCTGCATGTCCGGACCGCGTGGCAGCGCTGAGCGCGGCAGCGGCATGTGTTCCCAGTAGGCGCGATAGGCCGCTGCGCGGCGCGCCAAAAAGTCCGCTTGCTCGCGAGGATTCTCGGATTGGGCGCCCGCGTAGTCGTTGTCGACTTCGTGATCGTCATGCGTGACGAGCCAAGGGCACGCGGCATGCGCAGCGCGCAGCAGCGGATCGGTGCGATACCAAGCGTAGCGCCGTCGGTAATCAGCGAGAGTTTTGCACTCGCCGCGGTCATGCTGACGCACCGGATTGCCCGTGTTGCCTTCGTAGATGTAATCGCCGAGATGCAGGATGAGATCAGTGCCGCGCTCGAGCATGTGCTGGTAGGCGTGGTAATAGCCCTGCTCGTAGTGCTGACAGCTCGCTACGCCAATGCGCATCCGTGCGATATTTTGACCGAGCGCCGCGGCGGTCCAGGTACGACCGATCGGACTCGTGAAATCACCGGCACGAAACCGATAAAAGAATTCGCGACCCGCAGGCAGTCCGCGCACTTCGAGATGTACCGTGTGCGCATAGCGGGCTTCCGATCGCGTCTTGCCGGCTTGCACCAGACGCGCAAACGCGGGGTCGTCGGCGATTTCGTAAATCACTTCGAGATCGTCACGGCCCGAGCCACTGTCGGGGGCAATCGGATCAGGCGCGAGGCGGGTCCACAGCACCATGCCATCGCTTTGCGGATATCCCGAAGCGATGCCGAGAATGAAGGGATCACGTTTGAAGCGCGGCGCGCGCGCGGGTTTTTGATTGCTCGCCTCGGCGAGGTTGCCGAGACCCGCGCCGCCGAGCCCGGCGCCTGCCCAGGCCGCAGCCAAGAGGGCAGAGGAGATGAATTCGCGGCGATCCGACATGAGGTGCAAGTGTAGCCGCTCGGCGGTCGGCGTAGGCACCGCGGGCCGTGATAGTTTTCGACTATGGCCACCGATCCCATGTTGCCGAGAGATGACGGTCGACCCATCGTGTGTGGGTCGCTTGCTGCGATCACGGTCGCGGGCGCTGACCCGCAGGCGATTCGTCGTTTTTATCAGGGCGCGCTCGGACTCACGCCAATGCACTCACTGATCGAAGGTGCCGCTGCCGCCGCGCTGCGCGCGCACTGGGGGGTGGGTGGCGCAGGGTCGCTCGAGACGCTCGTCTTCAAAAGGCCTGAAGTGCCCGAGGCGCTGTGTCTGCGCGTGGTCACCGTGAGCGCCGATCGGCCTGCTGCGCGACCCGGTCTTGATAGCCGTTACGACGGTGCGCTCGGTTTCGGTTTTCCGGTGCGCGATCTTCACCGACGCCACGCGATCATCGAGGCACTTGGCTTCACGGCGACAGCGGGTGTGACGGTCATGGCATTTCCGCGCGCGGATGGTACGACCTACGACATCGGTGAGACCCATTGGGTGGCCCCCGACGATGTGATGGTGCTCGGTGTCGATCGGACGCATTTGCAGCCTGTGGGGCCGATCGATCCGGCGCTCGATATCGGCGGCCCAAGTTACTCGAGCGCGCTGGTGGCCGACGCGGTCGCCTCGGGCGAATTCTTTGACAAGGTTCTGGGTCTCGAGCTGCGACGCGAGTTCACCTTCGAGAGCGAAGGGCCAAGCGGTGGCATGCGCTTGCCGCGCGGTACCCGAGTGCATTTTCAGCAGTGGTTCGCGCCTGGCTCGCGCACCGGCTATCTCGTGATCATGCAACTCAAAGAAAACGCACTGCGCGCGCCACAGGGTCTCGGACTGAAAAACCGCGGCATCGGGCTCTGGTCCTTTCCGACCGCCGATCTCGAGCTCGTCCGCGAGCGCGCCCTGCGTCACGGCGCGCCAGTGTTGCGCGAGACCGTGTTCATCGAGTCACCGGGGCTCGGCGCCGTCAGCTCTTTGATTCTGGCCACGCCCGATGGTTTTCCGATCGAGGTGTACCAGCCCCTATGATGCGCAGCGTCTTTTTACTGATACTCGCGGCGACGGCGCTCGGCGGCTGTACCACGGCCGATATCCTCGATTGCCGAGCCGCCAACGGGCTGACCCCGGACTGTCGCTTCGAAAACCCCGAGGACTTCGCCGTCAGTCCTGCGGGCACGGCGCTCATCATCAGTGAAATGGGGCGGGGCGGGCTCGAGTCCAGGCAGGGGCGACTGGTGGCCTATTTCCCTGACGCCGCAGGCACCGGGCGTGGTGAGCCGCGAATTCTTTGGCCACGCAGCCCCGGAGGCGATCCTGCGGCTGCCGCGCTTGCGGCGACTGCTGTGCCGGCCGCCGGCCCCGCGCTCGGCGATCCGTCGTGCAAGGCATTGAGCGCAGACGACCGGCTGGTACCTCACGGCATCGATCTCGAGCAGCTGGCTGATGGTCGGCATGCGCTCTATGTCGTGAATCACGGCCTGCGCGAGTCCATCGAAATCTTTGAAATCATCGATGATGGGCGCACGGTAGCGCTGGAACCTCGGGGCTGTGTGCTCGCGCCACCTGACGCCACGACCAATGATGTCGTTGCGCTGCGCGATGGGGGCTTTCGGGTATCCGACAGTTTCCGGCGCAGCGAGAACGTCATTCTTTCGGGGCTGCGCATGCGCTATGGCTCGCACCGTCCCGGCTTTGCCTGGGAGTGGCGACCGGGTCGCGGTTACTCGCCCATTCCGGGCACCGAAGTGGCGTATGCCAATGGCATCGACAAGTCGAACGACGAGCGCTACGTCTATCTCAATGCCTATTTCGAAAACAAAATCATCAAGGTCGACACGCAAAGCGGCGCTCGTGTGGCCGAAGCGTCGATACCGGGTCCCGATAACGTCACCTGGTCCGATAACGGACGCTTGCTCGTGGCCTCGCATCAGGCGGGCACCTTCGATCTGCTGAAATGTTTGCGGATCGAGCGCGGTAATTGCGGTTTCCGCTTCAATATCATCGAGGTCGACCCCGAGACTCTGCAGACCCGCGTGCTGCTTGATCAAGAGGGACCGCCGATGGGCGCTGCGACCGTGGCACTGCCTTTTCGGGGCCGGCTCTATCTCGGCACTTTCGCGGGCGATCGGATTGCCTGGCGCTGACGGCTACGTCACCGAGCTGCCCTACACGCTCGGCTATTACCCCGAGCTCGACCCGCGCGCGATTCAACGACACTTGCCCGCGCTTGGGGTTGCTGCGCCAAAGATTGAGGTGGCCTGCGAGCTCGGTTTTGGTCAGGGGCTGAGTCTCGCCATCCACGCTGTCGCAGGTGACTGCGAGTGGTGGGGCAATGATCTGTTGCCTGAGCACCTTGCCACGGTGCGCGATCTGACGCGGGGGCTTGCAGCGCCGCTACAGGTGTTCGAACAGAGTTTCGCCGAATTTTGCACGCGTTCGGATCTGCCGCAGTTCGATTTCATAGGCATGCACGGCGTGTGGAGTTGGATTTCTCCGGAAAATCGCGCCTGCATCGCGAAATTCATTGAGCAGAAATTGGCGCCGCAAGGTGTGCTCTATGTGTCTTACAACATACGCGAGGCTTTTGCGGATATCCTCCCGCTGCGCGAGTTTTTGGTGAATCATGCGGCGCAGCGCGAGCTGGCGTCGCAGCCGCTTGAAGCGCGCATCGAGGCCGCCCTTATCGCTGCGCAGCGGGTGG